>Ash_p2__coassemble_876_pt1 | contig 40727 bp, 34 predicted proteins | sample Ash_p2__metabat2_low_PE_010 | metagenome-assembled genome bin Ash_p2
TATATACAACCTCTTATTGTATTAATTTACTTGATTTAATTCCGCCAACGGGTAAGATATATACAAACAAGACTTTGTAAAAATCTTAATAAGAGGACAGAAAATGCGCTTGCACTAAGCCATCACATAAATATAAAAATTCGCGCGATGACTTTTCCGTTTACTTATCTATACCTTGTACACACAAGGCACACGTGGTTTAGCCGGACGCGGTTCGCCATCGGGATATCCCAATGCCAAATGAGCGATTCCTTCATAGTCACCCTCAATACCCAATGACCGAAGCCATACCTTCCATTCGGGCATCTCGAACTCCTGCTTTGCACGGTTAATCCAACATGATCCCAAACCAAGTGCATGAGCCGCCAACATCATGTTCCCCATGAGCAAGGTTCCATCATACACATGATTAGGATTAGCCCGCTCAGCCAAAACAATCAAATAAACCGGTGCACCATAAAAAGGATCGGCCTGCTCACCAGCCTCCATAATGCGCGCATTGTCCTTACGCAAACGTTCTTTAATGTCCTTGTCTGTTACTTGTATTACAATCCAGGGTTGATATCCTCTACCCGAGGCTGCATAGGTGCCAGCCTCTATTACCTGATCTATCAATTCCTGGGGTACATCATCAGTACGGAATTTGCGAATACTACGTCTCGTCTTAATAGCTTCCAATACGGGATTTTTCATTTTGTTTTTTTATGTCTATAAAACGACCAAAGCCCGAACCCTCCGTTTAGCAGATGAGTACGGGACCAAGGTCATATAAATGGATTAATTATGAAATATAAGAACATCGTTTGCAACGTCTACACAAATAGGCTTTTCCTTATCAACTGTGCCTGCCAACAACGCACGACTTAAATCATTGAGTAACAAACGTTGCAAGGCACGCTTCACAGGACGTGCACCAAACTCAGGATCGAATCCGGCACGAGCTACCAATTTAACAGCTTCGTCCGATACAGACAACTCTACTTGCTGTTCCTTGAGCAAACGACAAATACCATTAACCTGCAAACGCACAATTTCTTCGATTTGTATCTGTGTGAGAGGCTCAAACATAATTATATCGTCTATGCGGTTCAGAAATTCTGGTCGAATGGTACGCTTCAGCATTTCGAGTACTTGTGTCTTTGTTTCGTCAATGAGTTGCTCACGAGCTGCCCCTTGCTTCTGTCCAAGTGTTTCAAACTGCTGCTGAATGAGTTGCGAGCCCATATTCGACGTCATGATAATTATCGTGTTCTTGAAGTTCACCGTACGTCCCTTATTGTCGGTCAGCCTACCATCATCAAGCACTTGCAACAAAATGTTGAACACATCGGGGTGTGCCTTTTCAATTTCATCGAAAAGTACTACACTATAAGGCTTACGCCGAACAGCCTCTGTGAGCTGTCCGCCCTCCTCATAGCCCACATATCCCGGAGGGGCTCCAACCAAACGACTCACACTGAACTTTTCTTGATATTCGCTCATATCAATACGAGTCATCATATTCTCGTCATTGAACAAATAGTCGGCCAGCGCCTTGGCTAGTTCGGTTTTACCCACACCTGTCGTACCCAAAAAGATAAATGAACCTATGGGACGCTTAGGATCTTGCAAACCAGCACGCGATCGACGCACAGCATCGGCTACTGCTGCGATTGCCTCGTCCTGGCCTACCACACGCTGATGCAATTCTGCCTCCAAATGTAAGAGTTTTTCGCGTTCACTCTGCAACATACGCGTCACAGGAATTCCTGTCCAACGGGCCACGACATCGGCAATATCATCAGGCGTCACCTCCTCTTTAACCATTGCTGCAGCCCCCTGCCTACTTTTGAGTTGTTGCTGCTGTACATCAATATCGTTTTGCAGAGCTTGAAGTTTGCCATATCTGATTTCAGCCACCCGACCGTAGTTTCCTTCACGTTCAGCACGTTCGGCTTCGAACTTCAATTCTTCCATTTGCTGTTTATCCTGCTGTATGCGCTGCAGCACCTCTTTCTCACCTTCCCATTTGGCCCTTAAATCCTTTTCGCGTTCCTCAAGTTCAGCAATATCTTGATTCAGCGCTTCGAGTTTAGGCACATCGTTTTCGCGTTTAATGGCTTCACGCTCTATTTCGAGTTGACGCAACCTACGTGTAATCTCATCGAGTTCTTCGGGTTGTGAATCACGTTCCATACGGAGTTTAGCCGCAGCCTCATCCATCAAGTCAATTGCTTTATCAGGCAAGAAACGATCTGAAATGTATCGGTGGGACAACTGAACGGCAGCAATCAATGCATCATCTTGTATACGCACCTTATGGTGATTTTCATAACGTTCCTTGAGTCCACGCAAAATAGAAATTGCATCTTCAGGAGTCGGTTCATCTACCAATACTGTCTGAAAACGCCGCTCCAGCGCCTTATCCTTTTCAAAGTACTTTTGATACTCCTCTAAAGTTGTTGCACCAATACTGCGCAACTCGCCACGTGCCAATGCCGGTTTCAAGATATTGGCAGCATCCATAGCGCCTTCACTTTTTCCAGCTCCTACCAAGGTATGAATTTCGTCGATAAAGAGAATGATATCACCCTGTGCCTGCGTAACCTCATTTATCACACTCTTGAGTCGTTCTTCAAATTCGCCCTTATACTTAGCCCCAGCCACGAGTGCCCCCATATCGAGCGAAAAGAGTTTTTTATTTTTCAAATTTTCGGGCACATCACCACGTACAATACGCTGGGCGAGTCCTTCTACAATAGCCGTCTTACCAGTACCGGGTTCACCAATAAGAATGGGATTATTTTTAGTGCGCCGCGAAAGAATTTGAAGCACACGTCTGATTTCCTCATCTCTGCCAATTACAGGGTCGAGTTTGCCGTCGCGCGCCTCATCTACCAAGTTACGTGCATATTTTTGCAATGCTTGGTAAGTATCTTCGCTCGACTGTGAGTCGGCCTTACGTCCACCTCTCAGATCGGCTATAGCCTGCTTAAGAGTTTCGGACGTCATACCGGCATCTTTCAGCATTTGCGAAGCTGTACTTTTAACAGTTAGCAGTGCCATCAGCAACGACTCGAGCGATACATAGGTATCGCCTGTTTCGCGGGCAAAATCTTGAGCTTTGCTTACAACCTGCGCTGCATCCTGATCAAAATAGGGCTGTCCACCTTCTACACGGGGCTGACGCCGGAGTTCATTATCTATAGCTGCTTGAAGGGTATGCTCATTTACACCTGCTTTACCCAGCAAAAAACGAGTTGCGTTCTCACCTACAAGCAAGACTCCTGCCAACAAGTGTAGCGGCGTTATAGCCTGCTGCCCTTGTTGTGTGGCACGTTCGGCTGCCTGCTGCACAGCTTGCTGTGCCTTAATAGTGAATTTGTCAAAGTTCATAGCGTATATTATTTTATTTGTTTGCAATTCTGGTGCAATCCCTCGTCCAAAGGTTCGAGATTGTGTTTTGCCCTTAATATTACAAAGTGACTGCCAAGGCGCTATTTGTAACATACATTAGCTAATAATGCCATTTTGTCTGAAAATTCATACCTTCGCAAAAATCTTTCGTACGAACCAACACCTAAACAAGACATATTGTCTGTTCACTTATAAAGCATTTGTAATCTTAATGACTTAACGCAACTACAATCTGATTCGACTCAATGACTAAAACGGCAACACCTAAATACAACGCTATATTCTTTTAGGGTAGTGTACATTTCAGGAAACATCATATCACAAGCCATGTAATCACAGCCATATACCTTTATAACGCAGCCGCATCAGTAACAACAACATGAGCTCCGGCATGCAACAAACGTCCGGGACTATGGTTACCCCAAGCTACACCCACTACCCTAGCAACCTCAGCCCGCAATCCCATTTCAATATCAAAAGTCGTATCGCCTATTACTTTGGTATGTGCCGGATCAACATGAGTACGCTCACACAATTGCAACACAGGTTCGGGGTTGGGTTTGCTGCGAATCACATCTTCGCAAGCCACAACATGGTCAATCCAGGGTGCTATCCCCAAACGTTTACACAGGTTGATGGTTGAGTCGTGCCCTCTGCTGGTAGCTATGGCTACAATATATCCCTCACGGTGTTGACGTTCCAAAGCTTTGGCTATTCCCGGAAAAAGTGTGGTGTGGACCTCGCCTTCGGTAATAAACAAACGGCGGTAAGTAGCTACTGCCTCATCCAGTTCCCGTCCTGAAATTCCGGCAAGACTGGCAATACTCTGATTTAACGGAAGTCCAATGGTGGCACAGATTGCATCATCGTCGGGCACAGGTTTACCCACCTGCTTTAGGGTGAGCTGCATGGTACGCAAAATGCCATAGCGAGTGTCTGCTATGGTACCGTCAAAATCCCATACCACCAATTGGCGGTCCAACGCATAATTTATGGTTACGCCGGCACCATCGAAGCCAGGAATGGGCGGAGTACATTTGGTGACCGAAACTTCTACCCTACGTACCAGATTGAAATGGTGCAACACACGCTTTGCCAGCCGTGCTGCAACATGCTCAATCAACAACGAGGGCTGCTGCATTTCTCTACGAACCAGTTTATAAACCTCGGCATAATTTACCGTATGCTCCAAACGGTCGGCATGAAGAGCCTGTGCAGCATCTGCATCGCTGAGTGTGAGTATGATATTAACTTCGAAGGATGCACCTATTTCGTTTTCCTGAGGAAGAACACCATGATGGGCATAAAATTTAAGACGATTCAAACGTATCTGCATAATGCTTGATTGAATTTGAAAAACCCCGGCCGCAACCTACGACCGGGGCTGTATGTAAAAATAGAGTTTGTCGAAACACTATAGTAGCAGTTATAGTCAGGTTCCTTTTTTCGGTCAAGAACAAAGCAATAACTTGCAGCTATCTGCTGCCAGACATACATGCTACACAATTGCTGTAACAAAGCCGTGTAAAGCACTTTACAAAGCATGTAAACAGAAATGCACGCTTCTATTTAGCCACAACGACTGGCGCCACAATGTTTGCAAATGAGGCATCCCTCCTGATAGATCAAAGTTTCATGGCCGCAATTAGGACATTTTTGGCCCTGAGCCTCGGTTCCATCAGTAACGTACTTCTTTAAAGCGCGGCTTACTCCCACCTTCCAGGTGTTAATATTTTCGCTCTCGAGTTGCAACGAATTAACCAGTTTGATAACATTCTCAATGGGCATACGATAGCGCAATACTCCCGAAATCAATTTGGCGTAGTTCCAATACTCTTTATTGAACTTTTCGGAGAGCCCCTCAACTGTCATTTTATAACCGCGCTTATTTTCAAACTGAAAGTCGTAGCGCTTGGTGCCATCCGGACAAATAGTTTTGATTATGCGTCCCTTAGTCACGGTCTTAGGCAATACAATGCCCTCTTCATCATCCTGCAAGCCGGTAAATATTTCATAGGGATGTCCGTCAAGCAAACCCACAAAGGCCACCCACTTTTCCTTATTGTTTTGGAAGCGAACCACATCACAATCCAACACCTCAGGACGACGTTCAGTTACTATGGGCAGGGGTACCTTTGGCTGTTCTTCGGGTTCTTTTTTCTTTTCGGTTTTTTGCGTGCTTACCAAAACACCCGAGCGCGATCCGTCTCGATAGATCGTGCATCCTTTACACCCACTCTTCCAGGCCTCAATATAAAGTCGGTTAACGAGTTCTTCGTCGACCGAGTTCGGAAGGTTCACAGTTACACTGATACTATGGTCTACCCATTTTTGGATGGCTCCTTGCATACGCACCTTCATTAACCAGTCTACATCATTGGCCGTAGCCTTATGATAAGGCGAGTTGGCCACAAGAACTTCAATTTCGTCCTGCGTATACTTTTTCTCTGTATCGTAGCCCTGGACCTTCATCCACTCCAAGAACTTATGGTGATATACTATGTACTCTTCGAACGAGTCGCCTGATTCATCGACATAGTCTACATGGACTGCAGAATCGTTGGGATTCACCTTACGACGGCGCTTATAAACAGGCATAAACACTGGTTCTATACCCGAAGTTGTTTGCGTCATGAGACTTGTAGTACCAGTAGGAGCAATAGTTAAACAAGCTATATTGCGTCGACCATACTTAACCATATCGTGATACAATTCAGGGTCAGCCTCCTTGATACGCAGAATAAAGGGGTTGTTCTTTTCGCGTTCTGCATCGTAAACACTGAATGCGCCACGTTCTTTGGCCATAATCATACTCGAACGATAAGCCGAAAGAGCCAGCGTACGCTGCACTTTGACTGCCATCTCTGTAGCCTCTTCTGTACCATAACGCAGACCGAGTGCAGCAAGCATATCGCCCTCGGCCGTAATGCCCACACCGGTACGACGGCCTTTGGCGGTCATGCCCTTAATCTTCTCCCACAAATGATACTCAGTATGCTTTACATCTTCGTCTTGAGGGTCAGACTTTAGTTTATCGATTATGCGATCTATTTTTTCTTGCTCCAAATCAATAATATCGTCCATGAAGCGCTGAGCCAACATCGCATGCTTGCTGAAAAGTTCAAAATCGAATTCAGCCTCGGGCTTGAAGGGATTTTTAACGTAAGCATAAAGATTTATGGCCAGCAGGCGGCAACTATCGTAAGGACAGAGTGGAATTTCGCCACAAGGGTTAGTCGAAACCGTACGGAAGCCCAAATCGGCATAGCAATCTGGAATACTTTCGCGTTGAATCGTGTCCCAAAAGAGTACACCCGGCTCAGCACTTTTCCAAGCATTGTGAACAATTTTACGCCAAAGAACTGCTGCATCGATATCTTTTTCGACCTTCGGGGTTCTGCTATCAATGGGGAATTGCTGATGATAAGAAAGCCCCTCAATAGCACAACGCATAAACTCATCGTCGATTTTAACACTGACATTGGCACCGGTAATTTTTCCGGCCTCCATCTTGGCATCAATAAAGTCCTCAGCCTCGGGATGTCGAATACCAATAGACAACATCAATGCACCACGGCGTCCATCTTGAGCCACCTCGCGAGTTGAGTTGCTATATCGCTCCATAAAGGGTACAATGCCTGTAGATGTCAAGGCTGAATTCTTGACTGGCGAGCCTTTGGGACGGATGCCCGAGAGGTCATGCCCTACTCCTCCGCGTCGTTTCATGAGCTGCACCTGCTCTTCATCGAGCTTAAGAATGGCACCATATGAATCAGCATCGCCATCAATACCAATTACAAAGCAATTGGACAGCGAAGCTATTTGATAATTGTTGCCAATACCCGTCATAGGCGAACCCGCAGGCACGATGTAATGGAAGTGATTGAGCATTTCCATAATCGTCTCCTTACTAACAGGATTTGGATACTTTTGTTCTATGCGCAACAACTCGTTTGCTATGCGGTGGTGCATATCTTCGGGAGTGCGCTCAAATATGTTGCCATAAGAATCTTTCATGGCATACTTATTCACCCAAACCCGGGCTGCGAGTTCGTCGCCGCCAAAATAGTGCAGCGTGGCTTTATAAGCCTCGTCGTAAGCGTATATTTTCTGTTCCACGTTGGTTGTTTTTCGATTTGCGGTGCAAAACTACGGAAAACAATACTTACGACAAAGCAAAACAGCGATTTTCGAAATTTGTTTTCCGATTTACATTCAATATCAACTGATTATCAGCGCTTTAAAAGCTATCGCCTCAGCCAATAGTTATCTAAAACATTCAATTCTATCGGATTTACAGCACAAATACAGCAATGCACAATACTATCAAACCGCCCTTAAATTAAACAATAACGACCAAAGGTAACTTTTGGCTCATCCTTTAAAATCTATCGGCTATTCGCTGACTGTGCAACAGGCTCTACACAAAAACTGGAGGTGTTTGTTGGGCACTCACAACAGTTTTAGCTACCTTTGCAGATAACAAATCATACATACCTTATGAAAATTCTTTTTCTCTCGGACATTCACGGCTCTCTCCCGGCACTTGATGCTGCATTGGAATACTTTGACAGCCACCACTTTGAGTTACTTGTACTTTTGGGCGACTTGTTAAACTATGGCCCCCGAAACGGGCTGTGCCCGGGTTTAGACCCCCAGGCCGTAGCCGAACGGCTCAATGCCCGTGCTTCGCAAATTGTAGCTGTACGCGGTAACTGTGACTCAGAGGTAGATCAAATGCTGCTCAACTTTCCTATTCAGTCAACCTACTCACTGGTTGTTGATAATGGTAAACGCTTTTTCATCACGCACGGCCATGTTTACAACGAAAAGCATTTACCCGAAGGTCCAGCGTGCGATGTATTTGTATACGGACACACCCATCTTTACACTCTGAAGGAAGCTGAGCCCGAACAGCAACGGCCAATCATTCTAAATACGGGTTCGCCCACTTTTCCTAAAGGTGGAAACGCACCAACCTTTGCTACTTATGCTCAAAATATTTTAGCCATACGCACACTCGACGGAACAGCTATTCAGTGGCTAAAACTCTAACTTAAAAACTTGTAAGAAAGGTACAACCATTACGCCCAACCATTAGCGCCATGAAATTCCATACCCCCGTAGAACTTCCGGCCACCATGCTGCAACTAACTCCGCAATCGCGCATCATGACCGTAGGATCGTGTTTTGCCGATCATATTGGCCAACGGCTGATACAGTGCCTGCCCAACAAACAAGTTAAAGTAAATCCTAACGGCGTGCTTTACAATCCGGGCAGCATCTACAATTTGCTTATCGACTTGCAAGCACCTTGCTTCGACGATTCGGGACATTTTTTGTTTCAGTCAAACGATGGCCTATGGCATCATTGGCACTACTCTACGCTATTTACAGCCCCTTCGAGTAACGAACTGACCGAAAAGTTGCAGAAACAATGGGCAGAAGCCAAAATACTATTCAACCAACTCGATGCCCTGTTCATCACATTCAGTACCGACCATGCCTACTATCTGGCCTCGGGCAAACTGCAAGGCACATTGGTAGCCAACTGTCACAAACAACCGGCACGCTTGTTCGTAGAGGATATTCTCGACCCCGCTGATTTGTTCGACTCCTGGAATTTTTTGCTTCATAGCCTGCACCGGCAAAACCCTTCATTACAAATTATTTTTACTCTCAGCCCATACCGCTATGCCAAATACGGACTGCACGAAAATGCATTGAGCAAAGCTCGCCTGCTGCAACTCATTGACAGCCTGTGCCGTAACCATGAGCACACACACTACTTTCCTGCTTTTGAAATCATTACTGACGAACTACGCGACTACAGATTTTACGAGCCTGACATGCTGCACCCTTCGGAGCAAGCCATCGACTACGTGTGGGAACGATTTGAAACATGGGCCTTTACCCCCGAACTAACTGCCTATGCACAAGACAGACAACAAATTCTACGCGACTTGGCACATCATCCGCTTCATCCCGAAAGCCCTGAAGCACTCCGCTTTAAGGCAAAACTTGAAGAACGACTCAAACTGTTTGAAAAGAAATGGGGCAAAGCTCTCACTGACTGAGACTTTGCCCACGGCATATCAGCCAAACCTGCTGGCAATTTAACTGCTTATCCACTTATATAGCTTAGACATTGGTATGGAAGCATCTTTTACATTTACACCTATGGTTCTTGAGATGAGCCTGCGACTAGCAGTAGCGCTTGCCTTAGGCGGTATCATTGGTATTGAACGAGAATACCGCTCTAAAGAAGCAGGCTTTCGCACACACTTCTTAGTAGCCCTGGGCAGTGCTCTTTTCTGCATCGTTTCGCAGTACGGATTCGGTACCGATCTTAAAGACTCGTCGCGCATTGCTGCCCAAGTGGTATCGGGCATCGGCTTTTTGGGAGCCGGCACCATTATATTTCAAAAAAATGTAGTGCGCGGCCTTACTACCGCTGCCGGTTTATGGGTCACAGCTGCTATTGGCCTGGCTTGTGGATCAGGCATGTACTTAATTGCATGCATCACTACCTTGATGATACTTATAGGCCTCGAAGTAATAAATGCTCTGATACCCAAAATTGGCCGGACAACCGTTTTACTAAAGTTTACAGCCAACTCAAAGGAAAGTGTAAACCGACTGATGCAACACATCAAGCAGGAATGCGTAGAACTCTACTCATACGAACTGAAAGACCGACGTATAGCTGAGCGGGAAGTTTTTGAAATCAGTTTAGAAATGAAAGTGCGTCGCAAATACCGCAGTGAACGACTGCTGGAATACATGCAGGAGTTTGACGACGTAACCATTTCAAGCATTGAATAGATAAGCAAAACTACCAGCAGACAGACAACAACTGCTATTGACGGCTATTTTTCATAGGGAGTAACTGCTATCTTCATTACTCCATCGACCTTACGGGCAAAGAGATCATAAGCCTCGTCAATACGGTTCAAGGGGAAGCGATGCGTCAAAAGCGGTGTCGTATCGAGCTGACCGGAAGCTATCAATGCTAAAATTTCAGCGCAATTGCAACCATCTACTCCACCGGTCTTAAAAGTCAGATTCTTGCCATACATATCACAAAGAGGCAATAACTGCGGACGATCGTAAAGAGCCACCACTACGACCACCGCGTTAGGACGCGCAGCCTGCCAGGCCAACTGAAAGGTGCTATCAGTGCCTGCAACCTCGAACACAACGTCGGCTCCTCCATGTGCACTATGCTCGCGCACAAAATCAGTGCAATGTGCCGGATCCGTAACCAATATCTCCGGATATAGTTTTTGAACAAATGCCCGGCGCTCAACCGACTGCTCGCAAACAATGATACGCTTAGGATGATGCAAACGAGCACTTAGCATGGTACACAGTCCTGTTGGGCCTGCACCAATAATAAGAACCATATCGTCCGACGTAATTTCACCAATACGGGCCGCCCAAAAACCTGTAGCCAATACATCGCCCGCTAAAAGAGCCTGCTCATCGGATACCGAATCGGGAATCTGAGTCAATCCTTGGTCGGCATAAGGTACACGCACATACTCAGCCTGTCCACCATCAATACGACAACCCAGAGCCCAACCCCCATGCGGATCAATGCAATTGTTTACATAACCATGCTGGCAGAAAAAACATTCGCCACAGAAGGTTTCAACATTCACGGCCACACGGTCTCCCGGACGCACCATAGTAACATCGGATCCGACAGATTCGACCACACCTACCATTTCGTGTCCGACCGTAATGCCTGGCACCGCACGCGGTACACTGCCATGAAGAATATGAAGGTCGCTCGAACAGATACTGCCCAAAGTGACACGAACAATTGCATCGCGCGAATGCTGAAGTTCGGGCTTCGGTTTTTCCTGCAAACGGAACTCACCATGCCGTACATAAGTATAGGTCCACATATGTGTTGGGTTGATTAATTTGTTAATTAGACTGTGCAAAGATAACACTTATATCTTAAAGACGTACGCAAGCCCTTACTCAAACTACTTTTAGACTTAAATCGCAAAAGAACATTATGACAAGCCAAAGCAAAAACTATTTCAAAATGATACTTTAACTAAAGCCAAGTAAAAGAAAAGACACACTTAATATTATATTTCTTAAAAAACCAACACCACAGACAATGATACTATAGAATAATCCACAAAAGGTTTCGCCATTCTATTAAACTTTTATACCTTTGCACATAAATATGCCTCTCTATAATAGAGAAATTATTTATAAAAGACTCGAGCACTTTAGCTCGCCATGAAAAAACCATCGGGCGGCTACACAGCCTCTAATCAGCCCCAAGGTAGAGGACTTATTGATAGAGGTTGACAGCATCGAGGGTTTTAGAAAAAAAGGAATATTCGTCACTAATTAGAATGCAGTATTCCACATACATAATAGTATAAGAACCGATGCCACTGTATAGTTCAGGAACTGATACTACTACCGACGAAGGTAAAAGACAAAACGGAACGGGTGAAAATCTCGCTCCGGAAGATAAAAACACCCCTAACACACCAACGTGTTCCGATTGGTGCTACTTGTTTGTACATACCTACAAACTGGAAGCGGTAAAACTGAAAGTAGAACAAATATTTAAAACATTTATCCACCAAACAGCTGTTAAGGACAAAAAAAGCGGCGCCAAAAACGAGCAAATAACGCGCCCCACTATTGCCAAACTCCTGTTTATACAAGGCTTCCACAAAAAGATACAAGCCTTTCTGAATCTCGAATTTCCAGGACTCTACCTAACGAAAGACTGCAGCACAAAGCAAACGGCCATCATTGCTAACGATGTAATGGTGCCCTTTATGCAACTGGCTGAGGCGAATCCCACGCGCATCCGCTTCATGCCTAATTCCATTGAACATTATGCCACCAACCACACATTGGTTAAAATAACCTCTGGTGCCCTGAGCGGACTTGAGGGCTACTTGATGCGCATCTCGCGCGACAAATGCCTGGTAACTACCCTCGGTGGTATGACCATCGCTATCGGTGGAGTGCACAAAGAGTCGTTCGAGAATTTAGAGGACTATCCTCTATTGCGCAACACAAAGCACAAAGACACCAACCCCCAACAGCCAACATCGCCCCTACAGGAAATCGCCAACGGTTTCTTCAAACCCGAAAACCAGTTGGATTGGCTAGCACTCGTTCACCACATAGAACGATGGAGCGATAAGGCTCGACAGACAATGGAACAGACCGCATTGGAGCTGGCTGCCAACATGGTCAACACCTTGCTCCACCACATGAGCAAACACATCTTTCCATTACCGGCAAGTTTGCCCGCCAACGAGGCGCAGACTCTGAAGCAATGCCAAAAAACTCTCCGACAAATGCAACAGCAACTCCAATCCGGTACACAAAAAAGGAAAGAAATGCTATCATAACTAAATATAAGAAGTACAACAAGGAGCAGCCATAAGGCAACACTCCTTACCCCAAGGCAACTAACTGCCTCCGGACCTTGTCCGCCAATCTCACAATGGGTACACTTAAAGACAAAACTGTTAAAGGCCTTTTTTGGAACAGTATAGACCGATTTTCAACCCAAGGCATCCAATTCGTCTTCGGTCTGGTCATAGCCCGTTTGCTACTGCCTGCCGATTATGGCGTTGTAGCCATGTTGGGCATTTTCTTAGCAGTATCGAGCGTATTTATTGACAGTGGTTTCGGCACTGCATTAGTACAAAAGGCTGACCGCACCGAAGTAGACTTTGCTACCGTATTCTACTTTAACAATGTAGTGGCTCTATTAGCCTATGGCATTCTGTGGCTGGCTTCACCCTACATCGCAGCCTTTTACAACCTGCCCTTATTAGAGTCTATTACTAAAGTCGTAGGACTTACCCTGATATTCAACGCACTCTCAGGCATTCCCAATGCCAAAATGTCGATTGCTATCGACTTTAAATCACGCGCCCAAATCTCGCTGATTTCTTCTGTCGTTATCGGTATTATTGGCGTATGGATGGCTTATGCCGGATATGGCGTGTGGGCACTGGTCACCCAGTCTATTGTGTCAGCCGGCTTACGCACAGTGCTACTTTGGGCTTATGTACGGTGGGTGCCTCTTTTAACTTTTTCGTGGCAATCCTTTCGCCGCTTGTTTAGTTTTGGGTCTAAATTATTGGCCTCAGCCCTGCTTGATACGCTGTATTGCAACATCTACCCCTTAGTAATCGGAAAGTTTTTCTCAGCTACTGATTTGGGAGTTTACTCACGGGCCAATGGGTTGGCACAATACCCCTCGTCGAACCTGACAAGCGTACTGCAAGGCGTGACCTTTCCGGTACTTAGCAGTATCCAAAACGATGAAGAACGACTCGCTGATGCTTATAAACGTTTACTTCGTACATCGGTATTCATCATCTTCCCACTCATGATTGGTTTAGCAGCTACGGCCGACCCACTCATCCGCATCGTACTGACCGACCGTTGGGAAGGTGCCATTTACCTCCTGCAAATTCTTTGCTTCGCTTTGATGTGGTATCCGGTACATGCCATTAACTTGAACCTTTTACAAGTAAAGGGGCGCTCAGACTACTTTCTGAAACTTGAAATCATCAAAAAAATACTGGGTATAAGTATTCTCTGTATCACCATCCCATTAGGACTGGTAGCCATGTGTTATGGCAGCATCTGCTCTAGTATTCTTTCACTGGCAATCAATACTTATTACACGAAGAAATTAATTGGGTACGGATTTGTACAACAAATGCGCGAAATGACTCACATCTTGCTTCATGCCCTCATGATGGGCGTGTTGGTTTGGGGAGTGGTACAACTGATGCCCACACTTTGGCTTAAACTCATCGTAGGAATCATAACTGGCATAACCTACTACCTCTCAGGTGCCTGGATTATGAGATTCCTGGAAATGAAAGAAGTAATAGCCATCGTTAAACGCAAAAAACATTGATCTTATATGGACGATAAAACCATCAAAGTAACCTCACCCCTCATGCCCTCACTGCAGGATTTCAACAACTACTTGGAGGACATTTGGCAACGTAAATGGATTACCAACAACGGATACTATCATAAGGAACTTGAAAAAGCTCTTTGCGAATACTTGGGTGTTCCCTATATCTGCCTCTTTACCAACGGAACCTTACCCTTAATTACTGCGCTACAGGCACTCCGTATTACGGGCGAGGTGATTACAACTCCATACAGTTTTGTCGCAACCACTCATGCTCTATGGTGGAACGGAGTAAAACCGGTGTTTGTAGACATCGACCCAGCTACTGGCAACCTGGACCCTGACAAGATTGAGGCAGCTATCACCCCCCGTACAACCGCCATCATGCCGGTACACGTGTATGGTCAGCCCTGCGATACCGACCGTATTCAACAAATCGCCGACAAATATGGTTTGAAGGTGATTTACGATGCTGCACACGCCTTTGGGGTAAAGAAAGCTGGCGAAAGCATCTTGAACGCCGGCGATATGTCGACACTCAGTTTCCATGCCACAAAAGTATTCAACACCATCGAAGGCGGTGCCCTGGTGGTGCACGACGAGAAAACAAAACGTCGCATTGACTACCTCAAGAACTTTGGTTTTGCCGGCGAAACCGAGGTGGTGGCACCGGGCATTAACAGCAAGATGGACGAGATGCGCGCAGCCTATGGTCTGCTAAACCTTAAACAGGTGGACAAGGCCATCGAAGCACGCCGCCAAGTAGCACTCCGCTACCGCGAAGCGCTCCGCAACGTGCCGGGCATCTCCTTTTTTGACGAACTGCCCAACGTACATCACAACTATGCCTACTTCCCCATCTTTGTCGATGCCACAACCTACGGCATGACCCGCGACGAACTCTACTTCAAGATGCGCGAAAAAGAGATTTGGGGCCGTCGTTACTTCTATCCCCTCATCAGCGCCTTCTCAACCTATCGCGGTTTAGAAAGTTCCAATCCCGAAAACCTGCCCAACGCCCACCACATGGCCGATTCTGTTATCTGCCTGCCCATGCATCATGAACTGAGTGAGGGAGATGTGGAAAAGGTAATAAAATCCATTATCTGATAAATGACACACCCCAAAAAACTTCTGCTACTCGGGGGACTTCCCTACTTAATTCCGATTATTCGAGAAGCTCACAACTTAGGTGTCCACGTCATAACAGCAGATTATCTTCCGAACAATATTGCACATCATTACAGCGATGAGTATTGCAATGTAAGCATCATAGATAAAGATGCTGTACTCGAAAAGGCTAAAGAACTACAGATTGATGGTATTCTCTCCCATGCTGTAGACCCCGGAGTAACCACTGCAGCCTACGTGGCCGAACAACTCAAACTACCTTTTCAATGCTCTTATCAAGCTGCGTGCATACTCCAGGACAAAAGTCTTTTTAGACAATTTTTATCTGAAAATGGCTTTAATAGCCCCAAGGCTAAAGGTTACACTCAACTATCGGAGGCTTTAAACGATGCAAAGAACTTTAAATGGCCAGTCATCATCAAACCTGTTGATTCAGCCGGAAGTAAAGGGGTATCCAAGGTTAACCGATTAGAACATTTGCCTCAAGCTATCAACATGGCTCTCTCAGAAGCACATAACGGACACTTTATTATCGAAGAATTTCTTGAAAAAGAGGGATATTCGATAGGAAGTGAATCTTTCGTTGTAGATGGGAAACTCATGTACAATGGCTTTTATGACCAATATTTTGACAATGAAGGCAAAAACCCCTATGTGCCTACTGCTGAAATTTGGCCCTCGCTGATGAAGCAGGAATATCTAGAAGAAATTAAACAGCAATTACAACGTTTGTTCTCGCTTCTACAAGTCCGCACAGGCCTTTTCAACGTAGAATGCCGCTTATGCACAGATGGCAAACTTTATTTGATGGAGGTATCACCTAGAGGGGGTGGAAACCGATTGGCTGAAATGCTGAACTACGCAGCAGACGTAAATATAAACGAAGCTGAAACGCGCAAAGCACTCGGCCTCCCCATTGCAAAAATGCACGAACCCAACTACCGGGGACACTTTGCCATCTATGTGCTACATAGTCAAAAACATGGCGTACTACAAAAGATAGATATCAACAAGGACTTCGAAAACAAACATTTGCTTGAAGTCGAACTCAGATGTAAACCCGGCGATTCCATCAGCGATTTTTCGGGTGCTAACGCTGCCCTTGGCACACTATTCCTTCAATTTGAATCAAGAGACGAACTTGACGAGGCCTTGAAAAACATTAATCATAATATTCACATTGATATACAATAAAACTTTTATATAGAAATGGAATTGCACGATAACGCTCTCATAAAAGTTATTCCCTACTTAAATAAAGACAGAAAACAAGTAGAAATCATTCTCCAAAACTTAGGATTACAAGCCGCACGAGCCAGTTTTTTTGCAGAAAGTTTGGAAAAAGACTGGAATATAACTCAGCTTTCTGACGAAAAAAAACATTGGGCTCTTTCACATGGTTTCTTTCCTAGTAGAATAGCTCTTTACAACTTGACCGAGCAAAACTATAAGGACTACCTATCAGACTTTGATTATTTCCGTTTGCACCCGCTTAACAACCACTTTGCTATTTGGGTCAACGATAAGCTAACACTAAAATATATTTTTCCAAAAGAAATAGAAACACTTGGAGGAAGGAAAATAAACATCATGCCGGAGTATTACCTCTACATCGAAAATGACGGGCACTACTCTTACTTGATGGACTCTCCTCTGTCCATTGCACACAACTCAGACTACCTACTTAATTTAGTCAAGGAAAAGAAAGTTTTAGCATTAAAACCATCAAGAGGCTCCGGAGGATATGGATTTGTCAAATTAGAGTACACAAATTCGTGCATCTATGCTAATGGAGAAGAAATCAAACCGACAGATTTTAATAATTTCAAAGATAAACTTAATGGTTATCTTATCACTGCTTTTGTTACCCAACATACCGACTTAGATTATATTTGGAAAGATAGTGTATGTACATTACGCATAGTAGCAGTCAAAAATATTGTCAATCAGCATCAAGAACGGCAAACTGATGTAATTGTTTCATACGCAAGATTTGGTACAAGTATTTCACATGGGGCTAGCAATCTCTCATCAGGTGGAGTAGGTATTGCATATGACTTCAATACCGGTATCTTTCAAGGATCTTTCTATAAACAAAAACAATTTTGTGAGAATGATTCTCAACAGTTAGAATGTCATCCAGATACAAAGGTTATTCTTAAAGGCACAAAGCTCCCTCACTGGAATTTAGTAAAGGACACTGTACTAACTATTTGCCAATACCTTTCGTCATTGGATTACTTTGGGTTTGACATCATGATAACCCAAGAAGGCATTAAACTTTGCGAAATTAACACTTTACCAGCGTTAGACATTGAACAAGTAATGCATGACCCGATATTTAAGAACCCACAAGCTTCTAAGTTCTTCAATGAAAAAAGATCACATATTACAAGCTTTTAGAACAGGACAACTTTCTTATACTGAAATCCTGCAGATTTTGAAAAGTTTTGATAACGCATTCACACCGGCATTTTCAACTAATATCAATAGTTTGGAAGTTTATGCACTAAAATTAGCTCAACATGCTGAATTCATACTATACCAAAATAATTTAGGTGAAATTATCGGCATTCTGGCATACTATAGGAATAATATAGAACGGGAAATTTATATTCCATACATCTGCGTTAATCCTCACTTCCAAAAACAAGGAATAGGAATTCTACTCATTGAAAATGTTCTATCACTTATCAATCAAGATTTTACACACATTACGCTTGAAGTAAAACGAACAAATACGCAAGCGATAAACTTTTATCGCAAAGTTGGATTTAGTACTAAAGAAGTAAGGAAAAACTCCTTACTTCTTGATTATAGCCCCTTCTAAAATAATTAAAGAATTCCCGCACAAAATGATAGAAGTTAATTCAAATCCATTAGTAACCATCAGATGTCTTACTTACAATCACGAACCTTACATCCGTCAGTGCTTAGAGGGTTTCGTAATGCAAAAGACGAACTTTAAGTTCGAAGCAATTGTACACGATGACGCATCAACTGATGGTACTGCAGCTATTATTCGCGAATATGCAGAGAAGTATCCAGATATCATCAAACCTATTTACGAATCGGAAAATCAGTATTCCAAGAAAGACGGTTCGTTAGGTAGAATTATGGATGCACATACACGCGGTAAATATGTTGCCATGTGCGAAGGCGATGACTATTGGACAGACCCTCTAAAATTACAAAAGCAAGTTGACTTTTTGGAAAGTCATCCAGAATATGTGATGTGCTCACACAGACACAACACCTTCATTCAAAAAAGTGGAAACTTTAAAGATAACGAATGTTTTGGGGAAACTGACTATGACTTAAAAACATTAATCAATGGTGAATCTCATTTTCAGACCCTTACCATTTTATATAGAAGGTCAGCATTAAATATTGCAGATTATAATAAACATAAAATGAGAATCGACATAGTTCTCATATACGAGCTATTGAAAAATGGAGGTAAGGGACATTGTTTTTCTGAAAGAATGGGTGTTTATCGCTATCAACCAGGAGGTATTTGGTCTGCAGTATCTACAGATAAAAGATTAGACTTATGTGTATCAGCAGTTGTAGATATATATGACTGCGAACGTTCTAACGATGCAGCAAAATATTTAATGATGCAATTTGCTAATCCTATGAGCCGAAAATGGATGTGGAAAAGACGTCGTATGTGGATAAAGATAAGTAGAATTTTATGTAAACATTTTGGGCTTAAATATACTATATCAATTCTCTTAAATAAATTATTATTCAACAGATATTTAAGTATAGAGAAGTGTACCAATTACAATTATACCAATTCATAACATTTTATATTTATGAGAATTCCCGTATTGTCTATCATTATCCCTATCTATAATGTAGAATCCTACTTATCAACCTGCCTAAATTCAATTCTACATCAGACATATACGCAATGGGAAGCGATTTTGGTAGATGATGGTAGTACAGATAATAGTGGTGAAATTGCACGTGCTTATGCAAATAAAGACAATCGATTTCACTACTATAAAAAGCCAAATGGTGGACTTTCTTCTGCACGTAATTATGGTATAGATAAGTCTCATGGTTATTACATCATATTCGTAGATTCTGATGATTATTGGATAAGTGAAACATGCCTTTCTGAACTAATAGAAAAGATTAGTAAAAACGATTTAGATGTTGTACGCGGAGAATATATACGGGTTCATGATCATGGGGAGATATATGAACATAATGCCACAACAACCCGCAATAAAAAGGATATTACATCAAAAGGTGTTATCGATTCTTACGAAATGATGGCATCAGCAATACAAGGTGAATATTTCTCATGGCTATTTATCTTCAAACGGATCGTCTTTAATAATATTAGATTTGATGAAAAAAGAAAGTTTCAGGAAGATATTGACTTTGCCATCCGTCTATTTTGTAGAAACCTAAGATGTGGCTATATTCCCACTCCATTCTACGCTTATAGACAAAGAGAACACTCGTCAATCATGACAACTCCTCGACTTACAAATTTATACTACTCTTTTTCTCTAAGCTATGTGTTTTGGAAGTACATTGACCATCTAGAAGATAAACGATTAAAAGAAGAATATATCTACAATGGTATCATGATGTATTATTGGACTTTAGAAACAGCTTCACAAGACATTTACTACAAACACTTCAAAGAAATTCAAAACCAAGCCCAATTAAAAGAACTTCGTAAAGACGCAATAGAGTGGATAAAACAAACTAAGAACAAAAGCTTTCCTATTCATTTCTATTTTTCTCCTAGAAATGGTGCTAGATTATTTAGACTTCGTAGACACATTGGAAGCATTTTGCGAAAACTTCACCTTATAAAATAAATTATAGATATAGACTACCATGAATTATACTGTTGCTATACGTACATTAGGTAAAGCCGGAAAGAAATACCAACAAACCTTGGATTCATTGATAGCTCAAACTCTTCGCCCTTCGGCTATTCATATTTATATAGCAGAAGGCTACGAGTTACCCAAAGAAACCATAGGCATCGAAAAATATTTCTACGTACCAAAGGGCATGGTTGCTCAAAGAGCTCTCCAATATAATGAAATAGAAACCGAATACATCTTATTTCTCGATGATGACGTATACTTACCAAACGATGGAGTAGAAAAACTTTATAATAGTTTACTTCAAGAAAAAGCAGACGTAGTATCTCCAGATGTTTTCCCTAATACCCAAAGACCATTAATAGGACAAATACAAATGCTTTTAACAGGTCGCATGAGAGCTAGGAATAATGACTCCGAATGGGCCTACAAGGTAATGAAAAATGCGGGTTATTCATATAACAACCATCCTACCAAAGATACTTACCTATCTCAAACTAATGCTGGCCCTTGCTTTTTTATAAAAAAAACTGATTTCATGAAAATCCATTTTGATGAAGAACTATGGTTGGATAATATGCCTTATGCTATGGGAGATGATGAGGTTATGTTCTACAAAATGTATCGCTATGGATTGAAACAAATTACCTTATTTAATAGTGGAATCAAACATTTAGATGCAGGGTCTACCTTGCAAAACACAGAAAAAGATAAGACAAGAATTTATTGTGATTTCCGATTCAAAACTATATTTTGGCACAGATTTATCTTTTTACCGGAAACTTCATGGCTTGTACGCTTATGGAGCATTATATATCTTACCTATACTTTCACTTTCTCACTTCTAATTTCTCTATGCAAAGGGCAATGGAGTTTCTTCAAAATCAAGTTTCAGGCTATAAGGAACGGATTTAAGTTTCTTCATAGCAAAGAATATAAACTTTTACCTTTAATACCATAACACATTCATTATCGTATGAACATCATTCCTATTGCATTCTCCTTTGATAACAATCTGACAATGCCGGCCTGCATTGCCATTTCATCACTATTGATGAATGCAAAGCCAGACACTTTCTACGACATTTTCATCCTACATGCAGCAAAGGTTAAGTTAGACACCACCAATCTCAATAAAATTCCGCTGCATTATAAACAATGCCGCATAACTTATAGGGAAGTAGACAACACTTTTGATACTGCCTTTGAAATAAGAGGTGTTACCACTGCTACATATTACCGTTTACTTATACCTGAACTAATTCCAGAATATGACAAAATCATTTATGCAGATGTGGATATGATTTTCCGCCAAGATTTTTCTGAGCTCTACGAAATAGATATGAAAGATAATTACTTGGCTGCAACTTATGATTTAGGAATGAACTTAGGTAAAGATGGACAGAAATACATTGATTCGGTAGATGGCTTACATCAAGGAGAATACATCCAGGCGGGCTTTATCATGCTAAACAGCAAGGCGATTCTTGCTGATAATCTTATTTCCGAATTCAAACGTCAGGCAAAAAAGAAGTTGAAGTTCCAAGATCAAGATATTCTGAACTTAATCTGCGGCAAAAAGAAGATTATACTACCTTGGAAATACAACATGACTGATTATTCTTTCTTCTTTTTGATGAAAGAGCCTCAGGCATTAACGCCCCAATATGCTAATTCAGATATTGAGGAAGCTAAAAAAGAAGGAAATCTTCATTTCAACGGACATAAACCATGGAAGAAATACAGTGTAAACTTCGATATATGGTGGGAATACTATAGAAGATCACCATTTTACGAAGAAAAATTCTACTTTGACTTCTTCTACAACAAATTAAACGAACTCGATCAACTTCCACTCATTAAACGAATCAAGATTTTAGTGAGGTATTTTGTATATGGAATCCGTAAAGTGTGAAATTCAATGACGAGAATCGCATACATTGATATTGCTAAAAGTTTAGCTTTAATCTGTGTCATATTAAGTCATTCAGTAGGTAATGCATATACTTCATTTTCCTACGGATTTATGATACCTTCATTTTTTATACTATCCGGCGTAACTATAAAGAATATATCAATTCTACAAAAAGCCAAACGACTATTAGTTCCTTATGTCATTTTCAATATATTCATATTGCTATTGACTACTTTTTCAGGCCAGCGTACAGTTACGTTAACTCATTGGATTGGAGTTATTTATTCACGTTTTTCTCTATATCCACTCAGCGAAACGCAAAATACTATTTGGATGAATGTCGGTAATTCTCCTACTTGGTTTTTAACTGCAATGTTTATGTCTTTTATCTTTCTAAAAGGAATTCTATTCTTTCAGAAAGAAAGCATAAGGCTAAGTATTTGTACTCTTTATCTAATTGTCACAATACTATTAACAAATTTAAAAATACTTCTTCCTTGGAGCATAGATTCAGCAATGCTATTCGCCTTATTTATGTATGCTGGAACTAAATTGAAAATTTTTTTTTCAAATCGTGTTTTCCTTAATAAAACAACCTTTTTTATTGGAAGTGTTATCTATGGTATTGGTTATTACCTTAATACCTACATCAATTTATCTATTAGAGATTATGGAGAGAGTGTACTATTAGTTCTAATTAACGGTATCGTAGGTTCTCTTTTACTGATTAGACTAAGTATGCATATTAATAAAAGTTGTATGTGTAACATACTTACCAATCTAAATAAAGGAGCAATTACAACATTCTGCATTCAAATGCCTTTATTAATTATTTCTTCTAAAATCGCATTTTTGATTATACCGAACAACGTTTTGTTCGCAACATTATTTCAAGTTGTATTTACTTTAATCATCGGACTTTACATAGCAAAATTTTTTAATCCTATTCTAAAGTGGTTCTACAACCTATAAATATTATCAACAATATGATTACATTCTCAAAGACAATTACAAACAGAATAGATTGGATTGACTCTTTAAGAGGTTTTGCCATATTATTAGTCATCATTGGACATTTGATTCAATTCAATTATTATACAAGTATTGAAAATGATATATTTAATGTTATATATAGCTTCCATATGCCGCTATTCTTTTTCATCAGTGGAGTATGTGCATCCTATTCAAAAGAAATAAAGAACTTTGGTGAATTATGGAAATATGGCTTAAAGAAATTTCTTCAGCTAATCGTTCCTTCCATTACTTGGACTATACTAATTCCTTTATTCTTTGCTAAAGACTTAGAAATCTTACTTAAAACAGATAGTATTTCTTCATTTTGGTTCTTGAATGTATTATTTGCTGTATATATAATTTGGGGCATCTATTTATACATGGAATATAAAATCCCTAACAGGAAATACGTAATCATTGGAACTTTCATCTTATGGTGCATTTTCTTCGTAATAGACTTTAAACGTATATCTCTAATGTACTTCGCTTTGTTTGCCTTTGGTTATTTCTATCATTCTACACAAATCTCCATACTTAAAAATAAGTATCTGCCATCCACTCTTATTGTAGTATTCCTACTCTGTTGTGGTATGTTTGAATATGGAACAAATATAATTTCACAAGCTAATCGTATATGGATGGAATTTCCTCTTTCTGTTATAGCCTCAATTTTATTAGCAGAGTTTTTTAAATCTATAAATAAGGGGAAACTTTACAATATCCTTAACTACATCGGGAAATATACACTTGGAATATATCTATGCCATTTCATTTTTATTCATATTAAAGGACTTCATTATATTGAAACAACAACAGATAAACTTTCTCAGTTTATTATATTATTTGCTATATCTATACTGATTGCTTTTGGTTGCATACTCATTCAAAAAATAATTGAACCATTTACCCTACTCTATAGATGTATGTATGGAAAATGGAATTTACCATCTATATTATTAGGAAAATGAATCACATCGTAAACATGGCATGCGGACTAGCTAACCGCATGTTTCAATATAGCTATTATTTATTGCTAAAAGAAAAAGGTTACAATCCGAAAGTAGATTTCTATTCTTCTGGAAAGCTATCGCACGAAAATGTTGTTTGGAACAAGATATTTCCCAATGCGTACTATCAACAGGCCACCCAGCAGGAAGTTAAGCAATTGGGAGGCGGTAAAGGGTTATGGTCGAGGTTTTTGAGACGCTTTTTCCCAAAATTCACCCACTGCTTACAAATGCCTACTGCATTTGATGCTTCGCTGCCTAAGATGAATCAAAGTCAATACATTCTAGGGGTCTTTCAAAATGCCAAGATGGTTGAAAGCGTAGGTAGTAAAATCAAAGAAGTATTTACCTTTGCCGATATCGAAGGCGAAAATAACCTACAATTTATCCAACAGTTTCAAAATGAAGAATCTGTCGCTATTCACGTTCGAAAAGGTGCTGACTATAGCCAACGAATTTGGTATCAAAACACCTGTCTGCCGGAATATTATACTAAAGCGATTGAAGAAATAAAAAAACGCATAAGTAATCCCCACTTCTATGTATTTACGGATAATAAAGAATGGGTTAAAGAGCATTTCAAAAATTTTGAATATACATTGATTGAAGGGAATCCTATCTCTGGTTGGGGCAGTCATTTTGACATGCAACTAATGACTCTTTGTAAACACAACATTATTTCAAACAGTACTTATAGCTGGTGGGGGGCCTTTCTCAATCGAAATGAAAACAAAATAGTCATTTGTCCCAAAATATGGTTTAATCCTCAAAGCACTCTAGAATATAATTCAGATAAATTATTGTGCGAAAATTGGATTTCAATTTGATTCTTCACTATGGTTTCTGTCATCATTCCTATTTATAAAGTTGAAAAATATATTGCACGCTGTGCTGAATCGCTTATGCAGCAAACTCTCAAAGATGTAGAATACATTTTTGTCGATGATGCGACACCAGACAACAGCATGCTGGTTTTAGAGTCTGTGTTAATTAAATATCCAGAGCGTAAAGAACAAATACACATCATTCATCACGATAAAAATAAAGGGTTACCGGCAGCTCGTAATAGCGGACTCCGGGCTGCCACTGGCGACTACATCTTTCATTGTGATAGCGATGACTTTGTTGAAGTTGATATGCTCGAAAATCTTTATAAAGCTGCACTCAATCAACAGGCCGAAATCGTTTGGTGTGACTGGTTCCTCTCCTTCGAAAAAAATGAACGATATATGCCTCAACCTAAGTACGAATCGTCCCAAGATGCACTGATGGCAATGCTTAGTGGAGGAATGAAATACAATGTATGGAACAAACTTATCAAACGTTCGCTTTACGAAGACAATCGTATCAGCTTTCCGGAAGGACATGGTATGGGAGAGGACATGACTATTATCATGCTTTTTGCTTGTGCCTCGTCTGTACATTGCATCAACAAGGCCTTTTATCATTATGTCAAGCTTAATACGAATGCATTTACACAGATACACTCTGAAGCACATTTCAAGGACTTAAAATATAACATTCAACGATGTATAGCATTTATCACAAAAAAATATGGAAATAAGTTGGATAAGGAAATTGCATTCTTCAAACTCGAAGCTAAGTTTCCTTTCCTAATTATGGCTGCAGATGCTTCTCTATATAAATTATGGACTACCTGGTTTCCTGAAGCCAATCATTTTATTTGGCAGAACCATAGCCTTTCGTTTAGAAGTAAACTGCTACAATGGATGGCCTCAAAAAATCAGTTTTGGTTCGTAAAGGCATACTATTATTTAATCATCAAACTTATCTACGGCATCATTTATCACTAAAACACAATGAAGATTTTATTCATTATCTTAACTATTCTCATCGCTGATTTCTACTATTTCCCTATTGAAACTGTTTTTTTTTCCGGAATTAATAGCAAAATGATACTAGCCGTTATAGGCTTAGGAATCCTAGTCTTTCGTCTTATTCGAAATGGTAATGCAAGTATTAGTAAAGATATATTTAAACTCACATTATGGGCTTTCGGTATTTCTTTAGCAAGTTTACTAAGCATGAGTATTAATAATACCCATGATGCTTCATTCCTCACATATTTTATATCTATGTGGGTATGGTTAGCTGGCGCATATACATTCATATTTTGTATCAAAAGTATTCATAATCAAATAAGTGTAGAGCTACTATGTAATTATCTAATTGCGGTCTGCGTCCTACAATGTTGCTTAGCTATTTTTTTAAACAATTTTCCTGCTTTTGATGCTACCATCAGTTCTTTCTTAGCCGGCGAAAAATTTATGGGAGGAGAAGATATTGGAGACAGACTCCATGGTATAGCTTGTGCTTTGGATGTAGCTGCAATCCGCTTCTCTGCTGTGCTTGTTATGATTGCATATTTGGTTATCAATAAACGACATCTATTTTCTACCCGTAAAGTGGCTATATACATGGGCGCATTCTTACTTATTGCTATCGTAGGCAATATGATTGGAAGAACCGTTACTATCGGCATTGCCATTTCTCTTATTTATTGGGCTTTTGAATTTTTCAAAGGCAACTTTAATTATAAGATATTACGCACATTAGGTATTCTCTTATTGACATGTATTCCACTTTTAACTATTGGCTATAACAATAACAAAAGCATTCACCACCACTTAAGATTTGGATTCGAAGGATTTTTCTCTATATACGAAAAAGGGCACTGGGAAACTGGTTCTAATAATGTATTAAAGAATATGGTCGTGTTTCCTGACAATCCTAGAACATGGATTATAGGAGACGGATATGCTGCTAATCCTTCAGAAGAAGGGACACCTTACTACGATCCATATTATATTGGAGAAACCTTCCACGGCTACTACAAGCAAACTGATATCGGCTATTTACGCTATATCTTTTACTTTGGTATTATTGGTCTAGGTATATTTATTTGTTACTTTATAGCTGTTGGGCAGGTTTGTATGAAGAACCTGTATCGACATCAATTTCTATTTATACTTCTACTTGCTGTCAATTTCATTGTATGGTTTAAAGTTTCAACTGACTTGTTCATTGCTTTTGCTCCATTTCTTTGTTTATCACAGGATGATGAAATACTGGAAGAGCAGGAAGAATTGGAACTGCAACACGCATCTTAAATTACATATCCCTTCCCACAATTTATCCCTTCCCACAATTTCACTAAAGTCAACTAATTTTTGAAGGATTTTTGTCGCTTATCTGCATAATATGCCTAACTTTGCGCCATTCTAACGGAAATTTGCAAGGAACGGCTGTATACCGTTTGAGTATGGGTTAAGTTTAACTTATATGATAACAAATGTGCCCGAACGCTGAATGGTTAAGTTGAACCTGCTGCAAACTTAATCATGCAAACGCCAACATAAAGGAACGCTGGTGCAGGAAAATTGAGCTGATGACGCTGCTTGATTACAGCATGCTATAAATGAAACAAAACAACTGCTAATGTCATTAACAGCAGCTAATGTCACAAACAGCAGCTAATGTCACAAACAGTTGCTAATGTCATTAACAGCAGCAATGTCACAAACAGCAGCCAATGCCACAAACAGCAGCTGGTAGCACCAACACCAACTGCAACTGCTGATTACAGAACAGATAGCAGGAACTGCTCCTCTATTACTGCAAAACGCATGTTAGAACATACAACTTATTCAACAGGCCAACGGTCATGAAACTTATCTATTGCATCAGGGCAGTTTATAATCCTGGAGGTATGGAACGGGTGCTGCTCAATAAGGTCAGGTTCCTGGTGAACGAGATGAAATGGGAGGTGGTTATCGTTACTACCGACCAAGAGGGCAAACCGCCTTTCTATCCTTTTCCTGAACAGGTACGCATGGTTGATCTCAACGTCAACTACGCCCGCGATAATGATAAAGGAGTATTCCGCAAAATAACCGGATATCTCCAGCGCAAAAAGTTGCACAGGCAAAGGCTCACGCAACTGCTCATGAGCGAAAAACCCGATGTAGTGGTCTCGCTCTACCCCTCGGAGTCGTCGTTCATACCCGACATCCCCGATGGCAGCAAAAAAGTGCTCGAAATTCACTACTGCAAGTTCTTCCGCCTGCAATACGGACGCCACGGACTGCTCGGACTCATTGACCGCCTCCGCACACGTCAGGACGAGCACATTGCCCGCAAATTCGACCGCTTCGTAGTGCTCACACACGAAGACCGAGGCTATTGGGGAACAATGCCCAACATCGAGGTCATTCCCAATGCAGCCATGTTTATGGGCACCCGGCAAGCCGACATGACCAACAAACGCATTCTGGCCGTCGGACGACTCGACTACCAAAAGGGATTCGACCGATTGTTGGAAGCCTGGCACATCGTACAACAACATCCTGAATTCAGCGACTGGCGGCTCGATATCTTCGGTCAGGGCGAGTGGCACGACCGTCTCGAACAAACCATCAGGCGCTACGGACTGGAGCAACAAACGGCTATCAATCCGCCCACCTCGGATATAGGCAGCGAGTATGCACGCAGTTCGATGCTCGTTATGAGTTCTAATTACGAAGGTTTCCCCATGGTAATGATCGAGGCCATGGCCGGTGGACTTCCCGTAGTAGCCTTCGACTTCCTGTGCGGACCAAAGGACATCATCCGACACGAACAGAACGGACTCATCGTGCCCAACGGCAACATCCCTGCCCTGGCCAAAGCTATGATGCAACTCATGGCCAGCGAACCACTCCGACAAAAACTCTCGGTCAACGCCCGCAAGATCACCCAAACTTACTCTGAAGAACAAGTGATGAAACAATGGGTCGGACTCTTCCGCTCCCTCACTGAAGTTTGATATGAAAAGACTCCTACAAATCAATCCGGTCATTCGTACCAATACGTCGACCGGTCGCATCATGCAGGAAATAGGCGAACTGGCCATGCAGCATGGCTGGGAAAGCTATATTGCCTACAGCTACGGCCGTGACGGACACCGCCCGTGTCAGTCGCACCTCCTGCCGGTAGGCAACAAACTCAGTGTGCTTTGGCACGGGGTGCAAACCCGCCTCTTCGACCGCCACGGACTGGCATCGGCACAGGCCACCCGCCGCTTCATACAACAAATCGAAGCGCTACAACCCGACATTATTCACATACACAACATTCACGGGTACTTTCTGAACTACCCCATCCTCTTCGACTATTTAGCGCACTGCAACACACCCGTTGTATGGACCATCCACGACTGCTGGCTCTATACCGGGCATTGCTACTACTATTCGTACGCACAGTGCGACAAATGGAAAACCGGCTGCGGCAACTGTCCGCAAAAGCGTGAATTCCCGGCCAGCCTGTTTCTCGACCGCTCCCGGCAAAACTTTGCCGACAAACAGCGGGCTTTCACAGCCATCCCGCCCGAGCGGCTTACGATTGTACCGGTATCCGAATGGATTCGCACCGAAATGAGCTATTCCTTCCTTCGCAACGCCCATTACCAGGTTATCCATAATGGCATCAATACCGAGGTGTTCAACATTTATGATACCACTGCTGTCAAGGCTCGTTATGGACTTCAAGGCAAGCGCATCTACCTGGGGGTGGCCAGCATTTGGTGCGAGGCAAAAGGCCTCTACGACTTCATCAAGCTTGCCCGCCAGCTACATCCCGACGAGGTGCTGGTACTCATTGGTATAGGCGAAAAAGAACGCAAACTTTTGCCACCGGGTGTAGTAGCTATTTCACGTACCGAGAACATCCGTCAGATGGCTGAACTCTATGCAGCTGCCAACGCTTTTATCAATCTTACCTGGCAGGACAACTATCCTACCGTCAATCTTGAGGCCATTGCCTGCGGCACCCCGGTCATTACATACCGCACGGGGGGCAGCGTTGAGGCAGTCACACCTCAAACCGGCTGTGTGGTCGAACAGGGCGACATTCATGCAGTGCTTCAAGCCGCCCGGACAATCGCAGCTCAAGGTAAAGAGCAATTCACAAAACAGTGCAGGCAATATGCCGAAGCTCACTTTAAAAAAACAGACAGATATGCTGAGTATTTAAACCTGTACGAGCAACTGATACTGGCCCGCAACCACCACTCCCACTGCGAATAATGGTGTGTTGCCAATACACAAACTTATTGAAATGATTTTTGAGAATGGAAAATTGCTGTAAACGGATACTCCAACTGGGTAAGTTCTACCCTATCGGTGGAGGGGTTGAAAAGGTGATGTACGAATTGACAACCGGACTATCGGCCCGGGGTGTCGATTGTGACATGCTGGCAGCATCATGCCATTCACACGGATTAGTTACCCAACTCAATCCCCATGCCACACTGACCGCCTGCCGCACCTGGCTCAAGGCCGCAGCTACCACCATTGCTCCGTCAATGATTACCCGCCTGCGTAAAATTTGCAACCAGTACGACATCATTCATATTCACCATCCCGACCCTATGGCTTGTCTGGCTCTAAGGCTTTCGGGATACCGCGGCAAGGTCATCCTGCATTGGCATAGCGATATTCAAAAGCAAAAAATGTTGCTCCAGGCTTACCTGCCTCTGCAAAACTGGCTCCTGCGCCGGGCCGACCTTATCTTAGGCACTTCGCCCACCTACCTCAAAGAATCACCGCATTTGGCTAAGTTTCAGCATAAAATGCAGGTCTTGCCCATCGGGGTCGACCCCATCCCGGACGACCCGCAAGGTGCCAGACGCATTCAGGCACAATATCCGGGCAAACAACTCATCTTTTCGCTGGGCCGACTGGTAGCCTACAAAGGCTACCGCTACCTCATCGAAGCTGCCCGCTATCTGCCCGACAACTACATGGTGCTCATTGGCGGAAAAGGACCGCTTCAAGCCGAACTCACCGAACTCATCCAACGCTACCGCCTCGAAGAGCGGGTCAAACTCTTAGGACGCGTATCCGATGCCGACCTGCCGGCCTACTACCATGCTTGCCGCCTGTTTTGTTTGAGCAGCGTGTTCAAGACCGAAGCTTTCGGCATCGTGCAAATCGAGGCGATGTCGTGCGGCAAACCGTTGGTGGCTACCACCATTCCACAATCGGGGGTAGCCTGGGTCAACGCCCATGGTGTTTCGGGACTGAACGTTCCCCCTGCTGATGCCCAGGCATTGGCCAATGCTATCCGGCAAATCACCGAAAGCGATGACACTTACAAAGCCTTTGCCCAACGCTCCAGGCAACGGTATGAAAATACATTCACCAAACAACAAATGATCAGTCAGGCTATTCACATTTACAACCAATTATGAAACATGCAGAACTAACCCCGCTGGCTAATATGGTTTTCAACGAGAGAAAGGAGATGGATCGAACAGTCAACGAATTCGAAACCACAACCGAGCGATGTGTTAAACGCATACTCGATATTTTGGCAAGTTTGGTAGGATTGCTGGTCACAGCACCTGTCATGCTCTTGATTTATATACTCATCAAACGCGAAGACAACGGACCGGCCATTTACCGGCAGGAGCGCATCGGCTACAAGGGAAAGGCCTTTACCCTTTACAAATTCCGTTCCATGAAAGTCAATGCCGAGCAGAACGGTCCAAAACTCTATAACGCAGCAAACGATGACCGCCTTACCCACATAGGCAAATTCATACGCGAGCATCACCTCGATGAGTTGCCGCAATTCTGGAACGTTCTCAAAGGCGATATGTCGTTTATCGGTCCACGCCCTGAACGTCAGTTCTACATCAACCAGATTATGGCTGTCAACCCCGACTACGCCAAACTCTACCAGGTATTGCCGGGATTGTTTTCGTATGCCACGCTTTATAACGGCTATACCGACACACTCGAAAAAATGCTCATTCGCCTCCAAATGGATCTTGACTATCTGGCTAAACGCACGCTTTGGAGCGACTTTAAAATTATTTCCCTCACTGTCTTAAGTATCGTTACAGGCAAGAAATTCTAATTCCGACCGTTTTATCACTATGATACGACCTACTGCAAACCTCAAACTCCGCCGCGTGGGCAGCCACTATATGATTGTGGCTGCCGACAGCAACAATGTCAACATGCAACAAGTGTTTACGCTTAACGAAACGGCTGCAAAAATATGGCAACATATCTGCCAGCAGCCTGCTACCCCCGAATCGCTGGCTGCCTGGCTGGCTCGCGACTATGGTATTGCCCCCGAGGTTGCACTGCGCGACATCAACCGCCAGCTCAACGAATGGCGGGCATTTGGTTTGATCGAAAACTCATAAATCTCTCCCTGCCTTCCATGCTTCAGCAAGCGCACCAACTGCTATTTGCCTTACTCCGTGCCGGGATGTGGAAAAACTTACACGGCGTGTCTGCGCTTTTACCCGTTTCCCCGGCATGCTGGCAACAGGTGTATGCACTGGCACGGGCACAAACCGTTACAGGGCTCGTTTATGCCGGCATTTGCCAACTGCCCGACCATCTGCTGCCTCCACCCGCACTGCTCATGCAATGGGTGGCACAGGTGGAGGTGATTGAACGCAACAACCGGCAGGCCAACCGCGCGTTGCAAAAACTCACTCACTGCCTCACGGCGCAAGGCCTGCACCCCATCCTGCTCAAGGGGCAGGGGCTCGCGGCCTGCTATCCCGAACCGCTGCTGCGCGAATGCGGCGACATTGACCTTTGCTTTGATGTTCCTAACGAAGCCGAGGCTGCGCTTCGCTGCGTGCAGCAAACCGGTTGTAAGCCCAAGTCAGCTGCCGATGGCAGCTATCATTACAACTGGATGGGGGTTAAAATTGAACACCATGCCCGCTATACCGATGCGGCCTCGCCACGTTTGCAACGGCTGTTGCAACAATTGGCTGAGCAGTACCCACCCGTCCATGCATCAACTCTAACCGGCACTCCGGCGCTGCGTACACCGGCACCGCTGCCCAACCTGATGCTGCTCAACCTGCACATTCTCAAACATGCCATGGGGCGGGGCATCGGCCTTCGGCAGTTTATCGACCTTGCTTTGTTTACGGTTCAAAGCAGCGGAGCTGTACCGGCCGAAAACTTACGCCAAACCCACCGGCGCTTAAAACTGCAACGCTGGAGCCGCCTGCTCTACGCTTTTCTGCAGGAGCACTTAGGCTTACCCGACAACTGCAACCCCTATGCAGCTCAACCACTACCCGCTACCGCGAGCCTGCTCAAACAGGTGATTGACGAAGGTAACTTTGGGCGAGGCTTCGCACCATTGGGCAAACCACCCCACCCTACTGCTTGGAAACGCAAACTCAACACCGCAAAAACATTTGCCGGAAAGACTGGTTTCTCACTGCGCTACGCGCCTGCCGAGGCTTTCTTTACCTTTACACAACTTCTTTTCGGTCAACGTAAGTCATGAATACACTTTACCACTTCAAGGTGGCCGATCTTTGGCTGGCACTCGAACTGCCTCCGGATATAGATTCCGGGAACCTGCTACCCTCGTTTCGGTCCTTTTGTTGTAACAATCCGCCCCCCGGCCTGCAACCGGCATTTGCTTGTTCTGCAGCAGCAACACCTGCAACCAGCACTACCTGCAGGCCTTGCCAGGCGCTCGAAACGGCTATTAACGGGGCATGGAAAACCATCATCGGAAGTGATGCCGCCGGACATTATGTCCTGGAGGTCTGCCACACCGGACATCCCTCTCACCAACTTGAACTGGCCCCCGACTTTCGCTCAGGACGTCTTTACCTGCAGCCGGCCGACCCTCTTGCCGGCGAGGCTTTGAGTACGCTGCTGCGCATTGCTTTTTCGCAAGTACTTTTACTCCACCAGGGGGTTTCGCTCCACGCCTCGGCCGTCGTGCTCAACGGGCAGGGATTTCTTTTTACAGGATGCAGCGGAACAGGCAAAAGCACTCATGCCGCACGCTGGACCTCGGCCTTTGAGGGTTGCACCCTGCTCAACGACGACAACCCGGCGGTACGGCTGAAAGACGAGCAATTCCGGGTATATGGCACACCCTGGAGCGGCAAAACACCTTGCTACCGCAACCTCTCGGTTCCCTTAGGGGGCATCGTAAGGCTCCGCCAGGCACCCCGCAATGCCTATACACCCTGCCGGGGTATCGAGGCTTTCACCACCTTGCTGGCGAGCAGTGCATTGGTCACCAGTCAGGACGCTCTGAGCGATTCTTTGCACACCACTTTGGTTCAAATGGTCGATGCCATTCCGGTCGGGCGGCTCGACTGCCTACCCACAACGGCTGCAGCTCAGTGCTGCGCACAAGGACTGCAAACTCACCGGGAACAATTCCACTCTAACCATCATACTGACTTCTAACAACAACTTCATATTCAACGAAAATGAAAAAGAATCTTCTGCCTTTCGGCATGTTGCTGGCACTCCTGCTCTTGGCATCGTGTGCCTCACGCAAGGACTTTGTCTACGTCAACGACTTAATGACAAACACTGACTATCCCGTCACGGTCCGCCACGAGGCTACCATTCAGTGCGACGACCGGCTGGACATTACCGTGAGCAGCAAAAATCCCGAACTGGCCATGCCGTTCAACGTACAGTCGGGCAACATACAGATTGATGCCTCCGGCAATGTAACTTCAAAGGGACAGGCTGCTGTACGCGAAAAAGGTTACCGCGTAGACAACGAGGGTAACATCGACTTTCCGCTTTTAGGCAAGATTCACCTGCAGGGCAAAACGCTCAACCAGGCTATCGACGAGATTAAAGGCCGCATCGAAGCGGGCAATTATATCAAAGATCCGCTCGTAAGCATCGACTTCCTCAACTTCCGCTATACGGTGCTGGGCGCCGTGGGCTCTACGGGCACCTATAACGTCAGCGGCGACCGCATTAACCTGCTCGAGGCCATTGCCAAGGCCGGCGACCTGACGGACAAGGCGAACCTGGAGCGCGTATGCGTCATTCGCGAGGAAGGCAACAACCGTCGCATTTATACGCACGACATCCGCCAAAAATCGGTATTCGATTCGCCGGCCTTCTACCTGAAGCAAAACGACATTGTTTACGTAGAGCCGAAATATCGCAAGAAGGACTCTGAAGACCGTACCTTCCAGTACACCACCTTGAGTATTTCGCTGGCCACAATGGTTACTTCCATTCTTTGGCTGATTATCAAAGACTAATATTTCAGGTCGTGTATTGAAATGCTGCTGTTGCTGCTATTTGCTTCAAGCTGGCAGTGGTTGCAGCACTACAACCCCCGCGACTACTTGTTACTATTTACTCATGCAAAACAAAAACAACCTATCCGGCAAATCGGAGCAGTCGCTCAATGTCATTGACCTCTTGCTCTACCTGGCTTCCAAATGGAAGTGGTTTCTGCTCTCCGTGCTGGTTTGCGGCACCTTGGCGTGGATTAAGTATGCCCGTGCCCCGCTGGTATTTTTCCGTTCGGCTACAGTCATTATTAAAGACCCGTCGAACAAAACCTCGACGGCTGGACTTGACCGCTACGATAACTACATCAACAAGGTGAACGTAGCCAACGAAATTCTGCAGTTTAAATCGAAAAGACTGATGCGCGAGGTGATTCAGCGCACCCATGCCGACATCAGCTACCGCATTCACGAGGGACTCCGCACGCGTGAGCTTTACACCAGTGCGCCTATACGCGTCAGCTATCTCGACTCACTGCCTAAACTCCACATGACTTTCACCGTTACTCCCAAAGATGGTAAAACGGTGGTTCTCTCCGACTTTTCGGGCAAGGACGAAGGCAAAGAACTGACCGTTAAACTGAACCAGCCGATTGTTACCGCACAAGGACGGCTCGTGGTTACGCCTACCAACTTCTACAATAAGTCGTGGTACGGCACCGACATCCTCATTCAAAAGGTGCCCCTCGAAAGCATGGTGGCCTATTACCAGGCCAACTTCGGCATCCGTCAGGAGAGCGAGGAATCGTCTATTCTGAAACTCTCCATCAAAGACGACTCGCCCACTCGTGCCGAGGATGTGCTCAACATGCTCGTAACCGTATACAACGAGGAGGCCATCAAGGATAAAAACCAGGTGGCGGTCAATACGGCCAACTTTATCAACGAGCGCCTGGTCATCATCGGTCAGGAGCTGGGCGATGTGGAGTCGAACCTCGAATCGTTCAAACGGGCTAACCAGGTGCTCGACATCTCGCAGTCGGCTTCGATGTACATGGGCGAATCGCAAAAGTACAGCACCGACGCCTTGCAGCTCGAAACTCAACTCCGCCTGGCGCAATACATCAAAGACTACCTCATCGACCCGGCCAAAGAAGTAGAGCTCATTCCGGCCAACACGGGTTTGACCGACATCAACATCGAAACGCAAATCAACCAGTACAATGCGTTGAAGCTGCGTCGCGACAAGCTGAGCGGCGAAAGCAGCGAGAGCAACCCGGTGATTGAGGAACTCAACAACTCGCTCCGGGCCCTGAAGCAGAACATTATACGCGCGGTCGACAACCTCATTGTGAGCATCAACGTCAAACGGCGCGATGCGCAGGCACGCGAAACGCAGGCTCAAATCCGGGTGGCTTCGATTCCCAAAAAGGAGCGTCAGATGATTTCGATCGAGCGTCAGCAAAAAATCAAAGAATCGCTCTACCTCTTCCTGCTCAACCGTCGCGAGGAGAACGCACTCTCGCAAGCCATGGCCGACAACAATGCACGCGTTATTGACAGTGCAGAAGGCAGCAATGCGCCCATCTCACCGCAGCGCAACATGATTTTGCTGCTGGGTCTGCTTATCGGTGTGGCCATTCCGGGAACGGTGTTCCTGCTCATCCTCTTCCTCGACACGCGCGTACACAGCCGCAAGGATATTGAGCAAGCGCTCTCCATTCCCTACTTAGGCGAAATTCCAATCGACCGCGAATACCTCAAACAGCGTAAAAAGGGCGACCATTCAGAACATATCTCGGTCAACGAACAGGGCGAAGGCATCATTTCGGAGGCTTTCCGCATTGTGCGCACCAACATGGCCTTTATGGCACGAAAGGGACAACCGCAACAGGTCATCACCTTTACTTCCTTCCGCGAGGGGGCCGGCAAAACGTTTATTACACGCAATCTGGCACAAAGTCTTATTTTTGCCAAGAAAAGTGTCGTACTCGTCGACCTTGATATCCGTAAGGGTACCCTCAGCCGCAGCATCGAGGGGCACCGCATGACGGGTGTAACCAACTTCCTGGCCGATTCGTCCATGCAAGTTGACGATATTATTCGTCACCACGAAGGCTTCGACCTGATACCGGCCGGTATTCTGGCTCCCAACCCGGCTGAGCTGCTCATGGACGACCGCCTGGACTTGCTCTTTGCCGAACTGCGCAAACGCTACGACTACATCATTGTCGACAATGTACCTACGGGTATTATTGCCGACTCGGCCATCGCCAACCGCATAGCCGACATTACCATCTTTGTAATCAGAGCCGGTAAAATGGATCGCCGCATGCTGCCCGAAATCGAAAAACTCTACGAAGAGAACAAACTCAAGAACATGGCCATCCTACTCAATGGGGCCGACCTTCACCGACACGGCTATGGTTATGGCTACGGTTATGGCTACGGCTACGGCGGATACAGCTATCGCTACAGTTCGAACGAAAAGTAGGGTTAACTTTAGTAAAATATGTAGCGATTTTGAGTTAAAAGCCCTACACCATAGGCGGATATCCAAAATGTTTGGCTAATTTTACGCCAAAGTTTGGCCCTGAAAGCTTTAACTGTAAACAGCGCATTAGCAAAGAAGTGACAATAGAATGTTACAAAACAATCGCAGAACTGCCCAATAAATACTAACAAAGCAGTTTGGAAACCTAAAGAAATCTCCGGCAAGGCGGACAGTATCCGCCTTGCCACCTTCAAAGAACAAAAAGGTAAAAAAACGGAAGATAAAGAGAAATCAAAACAGTAAAGAACTAATTGAACAAATAACATGAACAAACTAATCTCACCTGAAACGGGGGCCTCTGCCCAGGCATACTCCCCCTGCGGTGGCACTTATGTGCCTCCTGCCACCACCATGGTTTGCGTGGAGACCGAAGGTGCGTTCTGCGGCTCAATCTTTGGCCCGGAAAAAGATGAACACGACACAGGACTCTCCATCGAAGAACACGGATTTGCTAACCCCGGGATGGAATTTGAATATGGAGCCAATGATAAAGGCGAACCGACTGATCAATGGGATAAATTTTAAACGCCACATTAGAACAATGAAAAAACATTTTTGCTTAGTATACTCAGCACTTGCCATCACTTTGGCAGGATGCTCGGACGATATGACCGAAACGGTTACCACCCCGGTACAGACGGGCGAAGAAATCAATTTCGGTACGTCAATCTCGAAAGAAAACAATAAAAATGCCGGAATTGACTCCAAAGGTATCGACCTTAAAACAACCTATGGCCCCCGTACCCAAACAGGTATCCCGGTGCTATGGGAAGAAAACGATGACGTAGCCATTTTTTGCCCCCAGGCTTCAGCACCGGCAAACAAACTTGTGACATACTTGATTACCCCCGACAAGGAGAATCCTAACACTTCGGCTCATATCACAAAAGAAAACAACGATAAAGCCGGTCTGCAATGGGGTACAGAGAACGAACATGAGTTTTATGCACTCTACCCTGCCTCCCGTCTCAAGAATGCTACATCTGACGAAGTACAAGGCCATGGTATCCTTACGGCCAACATTCCTGAACTGCAAAACCCGGTTGAATGGGTAAGAACTATCGATCCCACTACGCGCGACTCTGCATTCTACGCCATTCCCGACATGAATAATGCCTACATGTGGGCTCACACCCATGTGCTAAAGGATACACTGAATACTGGAAGTGCTATTCCACTGAAATTCCAGAACCTGGTAACAGTGCTCGACATTACGTTGCCAGGGCCAGAAAATCCCAACGACGAAGTAACTATCTCGAACATCGAGATTGAGTCGACCAATAAGAATGACTTGATGACGGGCGATTTTAAGTTTTACATCAAGGATGGCGAAAATGAACCGCAAGGTACCTGCGAACCTGCACCTTCGAATGGCAATGAGACACGCCACTGCATCAGTATCTCGGGATGGGACCCTGTCAAAAAGAACTATATCAAGCTCAAAGGTCCCAACCAGAAACTGGTGGTAAAGGCTTACATCGTGCCCGATAACCGCCAACAGGCTAAAACCAATCGTGAACTGAAAATTAAGGTGGTCATGATCAACGGCTCAACGAGAAGCAAAACATTGACTACACCCGTAGTGGCTCAAAAGGTAAATCGCATTTTACTGCCGCGCATCGAGAAGGGTGAACCTGCCAAATGGATGAGCGAACTTGATGATAGAATCTACTTGACTGAATTATCTATTCCTGGCAGCAAGATGTCGTACCTCACCCAAGAGAACGGTGCTAACCCTGCTTACCAGACTAAAACCATTAGCAAACAGTTTAATGATGGTGTACGCGCTTTCATTGTGCAGACTGGGTGCAAAACCAACTATTCCAAAGAGGGTTGGCTCCGTCCATACTACAAAGTAACTGATGCTACCCTGCCCATTGAAGGTTCTAATGGTAAAGAACTGGAGGAAACAATCAAAGACATTGCTAACGGATTAGCTAAGGCAGACAAAGAATTTGCAGTTGTTATGCTTACTTGTATGCAAAGTTCATGTAAGGCCAATTATAATGCAGATGGAGGATGGCAACGCTGGTGGATTGATGGTGTTAAGGCACGTCTGCAAGAATTGGCAAATATTCCTGCTAACCGCATCTACAAAGGCGAAATTACCCCCAACACCACGTTGGGAGACGTTCGCGGTAAAATCATCATCAAGGTAAACTATAATGATGAAAAGCAACAAGAATATATGAATGCCGATGATAAAGTTCCTGCCATGTACGCCATCTGGAAAAACCCGAATTCAGACCCCAACTTGACCCCCGAATCCACGCTTACCTGGGGCACACTGAACTCTAATACATCTCGAGCAAAAATGAGATGGGTATGTATGGAAGCTACCCATGTAGGTATTAACGCAGAAATCACAGAAGCAGACAAGAAGAGAGGTATTCTGAACATGTTTGAAAAAGGCATTGAAATCTATAATAGTACCTCTTACAATGCGTGGCTGATGAATGATATCGGCGGTTTCTACAATCACAATAAGTCTACCAAAGATTTGGCAAAAGATATGAACTTGATTGCAGTAGAAAGCCTGCAAGAGCGAAAAAAGAACGCATCAACAGGTTTGGTATTTATGAACTTTGCTGACCGCGATCCAGAATCTGGTGGTACTGTTAAGAGCGACTGGATTATCCAGACGATTATCGACAATAACTTTAAGTTCCAATTGCGCAGAAAGAAATAAAACTAAAAACTCATCCCGGGTACGGGCTGCAAGGCTCGTACCCGGTTTCCCTAAACGAATAAACCTATTTGATATGAAAAAGAAAACATGGATGGCCCTTCTGTTAGCAGCAGGCACCCTGCCGATGGCTGCGCAAGAGGCTAACGAATACCCCGAGGAAACTGTAGAAT
>Ash_p2__coassemble_1063_pt1 | contig 29280 bp, 23 predicted proteins | sample Ash_p2__metabat2_low_PE_010 | metagenome-assembled genome bin Ash_p2
ATACAAAAATCTCCCATTTTATATTTTCTCAATAAGTTTAGATGACTTCATTATTGGTGTCCGGTAAAACTTATATGTCCCATTTGATATTTTAATTTTCTCGGACAGCCGATAATTCGAATGTGTAGGAGCTTCATTGGCACATACAAGACCATTAGAGTTGATTAATTTGGGCAAATACAGCATCCTCATCCATATATACCCTATAAAAGGAGAACATATTTTATCGGACAGCCAAAATGATTATTCATGTAGGGGGCTTGTCAATGTATAAAATCACTCAGAATAGCCAGTTATACATGCTTACCGGACAGCAATATTTTAAAATGAATCTATTCTAACATAATCATATATCAACCAATAAGTGTTGAAGTTGAACGAGGTAAACAAGCGAGGGATTAGCAATTTGATAGCGAATGTAAAATTCTTTACATCGGGTGTAAAAAGAAAACCACGTGCCCTACAAAAGTAGGACACGTGGCGCAATTATTAAACCAACTAACCCTTGTGTAATTCGGGTGCAGTTTGGCAGTATCAAGCAGGAATTTCGTTTTTGTACTTGCTGTTCAGAACTTATGGCTGTTATTTTAAGGGTTGAACAGCGGGATAGGCGCTATCAGTAGCAACTTCTATTACTTCGTGAATAGCCGGTGCCGTAGTTCCGTTCCACGTCAGTTTAAGTGCAACAGCGTGGTTGTTGGTTTGGTCAAAGGGGATAGTCAGTACGCCGTTCGCGAGTTTTGCATCAACAGGCATCCAGTTTTTCAGGTCGGTGCTAATGGCAAACTCAACTCCTTTCATGGTTTCAGTATTGCAGTAGAGTTTTACCATGTCGAGCAGCGAGTAGTTTTGGAAGTGGTAAATAAGTTCACCTGCATTACCTTTTTTAAGCGCTTTAGCTGTCGAGGTAGACGGGTCGGCATCGTTGGTTTGCAAGTAGCCCAGTTTCAGTCCGTCTTCGCAGTGAGGCTGTTCGTACGTACCCGGTCCGTTTACTTCCATTTCGTAAACGCGTAACCATTTACCATCGTTCAATTCCTTCAGTACAAAGCGTACGTATTGTGCCTGTTGCCCTTTTCCGTCGAAGTCGCAGCGAGTGGCCTCGTAGGAGTAAGCTTCCATTTGCTTATGTTCAACACCGAAGAGCGTGTCGGATGTTCCATATATTTCGAGATCCTGCCATTCCTTTCCGTCGGCCGAAATCTGTACCTTCGCTTTCTTCATGTAGTCACCGTTAGTTGTGCCAAGCGCCAGTCTTACACGGTATATGGGTTGCGGTTTCGATAGTTTCAGTATATAGGCATCGTCAATCTTTTGTCCGCGGTCAATGCAAAGGAAGGTGTTAAAGTCACCATCGTGCATTTTGGTCGCGTTATGATCGTCCCATACGGTAGGGTTGGGAATGCTGTCGGCTTCGACCTTTGTAGCTTCGGGCATCAGCAGTTCAAAAGGCAGTTTGCCAGCCTTCAAGTTTGCTTGTTGTTTACCAGTATTGGTCAGTCCGATGTAGCGGATGTAATTTTCAGATGGCAAGTTTCTGCCAGTGGCTTTTTTCCATTGTTTACCATTATCGCTTGTTACGATTGTCGTACCTTTGGGCAGTTTGTTGGTAATGGCAATGCGTGTAAAGCGAGTGGGAGCAGGTAGCTGGATGCCCACCCACTGCCCGGCAGCCAATTTAACCGGTTTGTTCAGTACGAGTGTGAGTGTATCCTTGCCTGTAACAACAGCTGATACATCCTTTGCATTCGAGCAGCATTGTGCAGCCTCGGGCAGGGGCTGTTGGTTTAAGTAGTTATCGAGGGCATGCTGTTTCAAGTAGTCAACCAGGGGTAGCAATGTTTTTTGAGAAGGTTGCGAAGGTCTGACCGAAGTGGTAATGTTGTTGCCCATCCCCTCAAGAGCATAGGCTTTGTATGCCTCGTCTGTAGTCAGTTTTTGGGCTTGTTCGAGCAGTTGTTCATAAATCTGCCAGCGGTTATCAGTCTTTGTATTTGTAGTCAGTGCAATCAACTCATGCGTCAGTCGTGCCATTGTTTGCAATTTCAGCAACCAGGGTGCGAGGTCATTGTACAGCAGTTGTTCGTGATGGATTTTAGAGTCCTTCAGTGCAATCAGTGTGTGGCAATGCTTTTCAATGGTTTTGACCAGTTCAACCAAATCTTTGGATTCGCCAGTTTTTTTATACTTTTCGGCCAATTGTTCCAAAGCGGGTGTATCGTTGTAACTGAGGTATGGTGCTAAAAATAGGAAAGCTTCTTGTGCAGTTTTGTTTCCCGGCAGCGTAGCTTTGAATGCTGTCTTCCAGGTGCTTATATTGTCGAAAGCCTCTGAGTTCCAGGCATAGTTAGCAACACTGAAAAGCGGAATTTTCGAAACTTCGCCCTGTTGCATCGGGTTGCTTACCAGGCCGAGTCCCCCCTTGAGCACTTTTGGCAGCGTTGCATCGTTAGCAACTGCAGGCATTTCTGTAAAGTTGGCGTATGTGTCGAGTGTGAAGAGTTGTCCGTCGGCATTGTCGTTGCAGGGATAGTTCCACCACCAGGCCACATCGCGTCCGAGTTGTGCCTTTGGTTGCTCCAGGTCTGCAGAGTTGGGTACTGACCACACATCATTACCGGTTGTGTAAATGGTAACATATTCAGGTGTATGGCTCAAGGCTTGGAAAAAGCGATTGTATTGTGCTGTGTCGGGGGCAAAACTGGTGCTGTAAATTTGAGGAACAAAGTGTAGTGGCCGTACTGTGTCGTTGGGTGTAGCTCCTGCGTAGTTCCATTTTTTTTCGATAGCTTGTTGCAGAAGTGTCAGGTGATCAGCATTTGCTTTTAAATCCTCGTTTTTGGAGGGTACACTAACATCGTCAACGAACACGGCAAATTGTCTGATTCCCAAATTATGCATTTGGCTAAATTTGCTCATAATGTCGTTTATAACCGAGGGTTTGTAAACAAAATCATCGCCCGGATGTATAGCCCAAATAAAGTTTACTTTTGTTTGAGCTGACGTACGGCTCGTTTCGCGAATCATGTTTTGCGAGAGCCAGCCATTTTTTACTTGTTCGGGCGTTAATTCGGTGGGGTAAGGTTCTTTCCAGTATTGCGAGTGGTAAGGGTCGCTTTTAGCTCCGTAAAGGTATGTATTCATTTTGTAGCGCATTAAAAAGCGCATCAAGTCCTTCTTTACCTCCAGTGTATAGGGATATCCGTAAAATCCTTCTACGAGTCCGCGGCTTTGGCGGTCAGCGTAGTCGGCCAGCGTTACGCATTCCATGCGTTGCGTACCAGCATCGAGCATTTGCTCGAGCGAAGCCAGGGCGTAGAATGTGGCGTTTGTATGTTCGCCCAAAATGATAAGTTCGGCCACGTGTTTGCCGCCGTTAGTAAGTGCCAGCAGATGGCGGTCAAACTTATTTTTTACGTCGAAAACCTCTCTGCTGATTTTTAGCTTTTCAGCTTTTCGGTCGGCTTGTTGTCGGCTACCGGCAATACCCAGCCAAATATTTGAATATTTGGTATGGGCACGTGTGCCGAATACAACTTGCATTCCGTGTTCGCTGAACACTTGTCTGGCGCGTTCGCGCGTAGCGCTGTCAATGCCTTTTTCGCAAATAATGTTGACAGTTTTTGTAAAAGATACTTGTTCGCTTCCCGTAATCTGCTGTTGGGGAATAGGGTAGATGGTGTACTGCGCTTTAGCTCCTAATGGAAAAAGCAGCGCAGCTAGTGCAACCATAAAATTCTTTTTGCTCATAAGTTAAGGAGGAATGTTTTTAGATGTTTTGCCTGCAAAGTTAGTTGATTTTTTCCGACTAACTTTTTAACCGCAATAAAGAAGGATGTACAAAAGGACATTAATCTGCCTTTCGACTAGTGTATGGGTGTAGTTTAGTACGTTTTAAAAATAAGAAAAGCACTCTAATCTATTTTAAAATAGAGGAATTATTAAGGATGGATTCTAAAAAAACATGTAAAAGCTATTATTTGTAGCATAAAACATTTGCTATTATAAAATTAAAGTCTATCTTTGCAACGTAACAAACCGGATAAACAACTAACAAACTAATTCGATTATGAAGAAGATAATGATGTTAGCTCTTACGGCTATGTTCGCGTTTACAGTAAGTGCACAAACTCCTGTAAAGAAGCAGTGCTGCAAGGGCAACAAAACTGAATGCCCGCAGAAATCTTGCAAGGATTGCCCTCAGAAGTGCAAGGATTGCCCTCAGAAGTGCAAGGATTGCCCTCAGAAGTGCAAGGATTGCAAGAAGGCATGCGATAAAAAGTGTGCTGATTGCCCCAAAGCTAAAACTTGTAAGAAGTAATTTAGCAATATCGTGTAAACTCTCAGACTTAACGGTCTGAATCCTTTTCATAAAATAGCGGAAGGCTGTGCCCGTGAGGGTGCAGCCTTTTTTTTAATCCTATTCTTGATTCCCTAAACTTTAGGCATTCCGTTTGAAGGGGTGTTATTGTAAGATAGGTTCATGTTGCTCAGGCTAACCCCATGCAGCATTAAGTTGGTAACATCGTCTGGAAAGATAGGGTATTATTTTAGTTTGCTACCATTGAGTTGCCTAAAAATACCCTTAGTAAGAGTCAGTAGGGTTCGGGCTTTTTTCTTAACTTTGCGGAGCATTGGGCAAAGTGTCCAAGCGCCGGGACATTGTTCCGGCAGCATCGTTCCACTTCCAAATCCAACTCCATGCACTTTAGTGATGTGATCGGACAGTCAAAGGTCAAGCAACAACTCCAGCATATGCTCAGTGCAGAGCGTATGCCCCATGCTTTGCTCTTTGCAGGCCCTGAAGGTACAGGTAAACTGTCTATGGCTCTTGCTCTGGCGCAACGTTTGCTGTGCAAAAGTCCGCAGTCTGATGGCGAGCCCTGTGGCCGTTGTCAGTCGTGTTGTATGGCTGAGCAATTTGCTCACCCCGATTTGCATTACATATATCCTGTGTTTAAGCCGGCCGGGCAAAGTGGAGGAGCCATGAGCGATTACTTTTTGCCGCAATGGCGTGAGCAGCTCAAGGATACTGCCTATGTTAGCCGTCAGCAGTGGCTCAAGCGTATAGGAGTAGAAAATCAGCAGTCGCTCATCAATGTGGCTGAAGCAGCCAAGATACTCAAGTGTCTTTCAACCATCAGTAATATTTCGGGTAAGAAGGTAGTAGTAATGTGGTTGGCTGAACAACTCAATCAGGAAGCCTCGAATAAGTTGCTAAAGATTATTGAAGAGCCACCTCATGATGCTTATTTCGTCTTTACTGCTAACCATCCCGAACGCCTGTTGCCAACCGTGCTGAGCCGTTTGCAGCGAGTAGACTTTCCGCCCCTCAGTGCCGATGATATCAGCCAGGCCTTGCAGGCTCAAGCCGGACTTCAGCCTGATGATGCCAGCTATGTTGCCCGTGCATCGGCAGGAAGTTATATCCGGGCACAGCACCTTGTTACTTCGCACGCCGATACGGCACAATTCTTCGATATGTTTGTGCTTTTGATGCGCTTGAGCTATCTGCGCAAGATAAAAGACCTTTATGAATGGGCGCAACAAGTGTCGCAATGGGGACGTGAGCGTCAAAAGGCCTTTCTGGAGTATAGTCAGCATCTGGTGCGCGAAAACTTTGTCTATAATTTCCAACGTCCGGAACTTAACTATCTGAACCGTACAGAAGCTGAGTTCTCCGTGCGATTTGCCCGCTTTATTAACGAGCGCAATGTAATCGGCATTATGGACGAGTTGTCGGCAGCCCAGCGCGACATTGAGCAAAATGTTAATGCGCGAATGGTCTTTTTTGACTTTACGCTCAAAATGATAGTACTGCTCATTCAATAAATACCTTATGCCGTGTATGCGGAACACATTGCAGACTGTATCTATACTGTCTGTTAGTAGGCAGCCGGCAATTTCCGCAAAATATTTCTTAGTTATATGTCAGACAATTCCCATAAATCCATACCCATCGATGGTGAGGCTGCAGTTGCAGTTGTACCTTCGCACTCTTTAGAAGGTAGTTGCGCTGTTCCTTCGCGTACCAGCGATTCGTGGCGCTGGGGCGATGCCCGTTTGCGTGGCATAGCAGCTCAAGGTTGTGGCCGCAGCGATCGACAACTCAATATCTTTGACTATTTGGCCGGAGTGCCAGGTAATCTCGATACAACAGACTTTATTGAAGTGCAGTTCAAGAATACGCGTAAAGGTTTTTACCGTAACGACAATCACCTTGACCTGCAAAAGGGCGATATCGTAGCTGTCGAGGCACAACCTGGTCACGACATCGGTGTAGTAACCCTTACGGGCAAACTTGTACTCTTGCAGATGCAAAAAGCCTGTCTCAAGGCAGGTACTGAAGTGCGCAGAGTGTATCGTAAGGCACGTCCGTGCGACCTTGAAAAGTATGAAGAGGCTAAGAGCCGCGAACACCAAACCATGATACGTTCGCGACAAATTGCTAAAGACCTAGAATTGCAAATGAAGATAGGCGATGTGGAATATCAAGGTGACGGCAATAAAGCCATCTTCTACTATATAGCTGATGCTCGCGTTGATTTTCGCAAACTTATCAAGGTGTTAGCCGAGGCTTTCCATGTCCGCATTGAAATGAAGCAGATTGGTGCACGTCAGGAAGCCGGACGTATTGGCGGTATCGGACCCTGTGGACGCGAGTTGTGCTGTGCCACCTGGATGAAGAACTTTAGTTCAGTTAGCACTGCCGCAGCCCGTTTTCAAGACATCACTCCCAATCCCCAAAAACTGGCCGGCCAGTGTGCCAAGCTCAAGTGCTGTCTGAATTACGAAGTTGATGCTTATATGGAGGCCGCCCGTAAACTGCCAGAGCGCCATGTGCAACTCGAAACGGCCGATTCGACTTATTACTTCTTCAAGGCCGATATCCTTGCCGGACTGGTTACTTACAGCACAGACCGACGTATGGCTGTCAATCTGGTAACCCTTAGCGCAGAACGTGCAAAAGAAATTGCAGCCCTCAATGCTGCAGGCGAAAAACCCATTTCGCTTGTTGACGAAGACACCGAAACCGCCAAGCGTCCTATTGACTTGGCCGAACAGGACGACCTTACCCGTTTTGATAAGACCCGTAAGCGCGGTAATCGTAATGGAAAACGCGGAGGGGCCGATAAAAACAATGCTACGCGCGCAGAGCGTGCAGTAAAGGCCGGTAACAAAGAGCAGCAAACCGACCGTCAGCCCCGCGAGCAACGAAGTGAAAACCGACGCGACCGACGCGAGCGGCGCGACAAGGGCAATACCCGCCAACAGCCCAAGCAGGCTAAACCCCGTGCAGCAGCTCCTAATCAGCCTACTTCAAAGTCATAAAATCATGCGCAGCATCATCGTGATGATTCTCAGTGTGGCATGCCTGTTGACTTCATGCGAGCCTCGTCCTGTAGCTCATGACTATTGTTCAACACCTATCGAAGGATGGGAACCGGGCGACACGCTAAAGTTCAGTATCGATACATTGCGCGAGTCGGGCACTTATATCCTTACGCTCGGGTTGCGAGCATCGGCTTCAACGCCTTGTCCTTACCGTTCGGTATGGTTAGCTGTCCGTCAGCACTGGCATAATCCAGAGCAACAGCGCATCGACACTATAGAACTTAAACTGACCGATAGCAAGGGCGATGTAATAGGTCATGGAGTTAGTTTGTATCAATACACCCTTCCTCTTGACAGTTTGCAGCTTAAAGCTGGCAGTTCGGCCAAGTTCAGCATAAATCATGTTATGCGTAGTGAAATGTTGCCAGGTATAGCTGCAGTTGGAGTCAAGTTAGTTCGTATGTAGCTATAGTATATTATTTTAGCGTGAGGTAGCATGGTATAGATAGTTAACTCCTTCTGGATTTATAGAACCGCAGTTTGGTTTACTCAAGCGCCTTTATTTTTAGAGAGCAATCCATTGTAGCTCAGTCTTTAAAAACTCCCAAGCCGTTTAAACCTGTGGCTTGGGAGTTCTTGTTTGTATTGCGGTTGGTTTAAATCTTTTTTCTTTTTACGCAGAGTGCAAATAGGTTGTTTAAAAAGTTTGTTGGCCGCAACATATTTCTGCTAACGGAAGCATCAAGTTGCTTATATAAAGTTTTCATCATAGATAGTTACTGCTAATGTTGCTTATGGCAGAACAAAGTGTTGAAAGCTCATACACTTCAGTTTACCGCAACTTTTGCTTCCACTTGTTCTTTAAGTATTTTTCGTGCCGTTTCAATGATAGTGTCTACGCTGCGAGTATAGTCTTCGGAACTGATGTTAACCTTAACGTCGGGTTCGATGCCTAATTCAGTTTGTTGCATGTTGCGGTCGAACATGGGGCAGGCCGAAAAGCGCACGGCCCATCCGTTGGGCAGTTCTGAGGTAAAGGGCATTCCCGAACCGCCACCGGTGCAGTCGCCCACAATGGTTACTCCGGGCAACCCTTTAACATACATCACGAAACTGTTGGCTGCACTGTAGGTGCGGCGATTAGTAAGTATGGCCACTGGTTTCTGCCACCTGATGCCGACAAACGGTTTGATATTGATGCGTTCGGGGGCTGAGAAGTCGTTGTGTCCTTTTCCTGTTTTGTGACACATGTATCCGGCTGTTGTTTCCTCGTTTATAAAGAGCGAGGCCAGTTTTTCGGCCGCGGTAAGCAGTCCGCCGCCATTGCTTCGTACGTCAACAATCAAAGCATTGCAGGGTGCCAGAGTGCGCATAGCTTCTTGCAGATTGCCATCGCCAAAAAGCGTTGTAAACGATGCGCAGCGCAGGTAGCCGATGTTATCGTCGAGTGTACGGTATTTCAGTCCGCCACTTGATTGGTACTCGTGCGAACTGCCTAAGTATTTGTGTTCCAGCGAGTCGCTGTAGTTCATGGGATACTTGTCAAACCAGTCATCGTAGCGGGCCACGTCGTGTGCTGCGTATAGGTTTACGTGTCCGTCGCGCAGTTCGTAAGTCATTTCGGCCAGCACCTCGAAGAGTTGTTTCTTGCTGATAGCCTCCTCGTTGACTCTGGGTTGGTATTTTCGCCTTACATCGTACCAGTCGAGTCCGTAGGCCTGCTGTTTGTAGTCAAAAAAGCAATAGTGCTCGTCGAGCGTGCGCCATAGCGCTTCAAAGTTGCCCGTTTGCGAGTTCTCTTCCACCTCCTGCGTCACGCACGAGACAGTAAGTAGCAGTGTCAGGCAGAGTTTGAGGGTAAGGATAAGGTTGCGCATAAGTGTGTCAGTGAGCGTTGCGTACGAGGCTGAGGTGTCGTGTATATCCTATCAGGAGTGTATGTCGCCAGGCGTGTCGTTTCAAGCCGCCGAGTTGACTTTGGCGGATGTCGGCTAAGTAGCCCAGCGAGATGCGGGCTCTACCAATGGGCAGTGTCACACTCGTCAGCAGGCGAGCCGTCGGGCAGTTGGCAGGTGTAGTCAGGTGGATAATGCCGTTCGTATGTCCTAATGAGAATATTTCGTAGTACGACTGTCCATATTGTGGCGAAAACTGCACCCCCGCCAGTTGCACATCAGCCTGCATACGTAGCAGGGCGTAGCGTTTGAACATTGTGAAGCGGTATTCGCCCAGGCCTGCAGCCGCTATGCTAAACCCCAGCCTTCCTTGTGCCGGGTTGTTCATGGTGCGTGTGTTGTAGGTAAAGCCGCCCGACAGTTCCATGGTGCCCCCTGCTGCCAGCCGCCAGTGCGGATGGGGCTGCCAGTTGTACATCCAAGTGCCGGCAGCTGATAGTTCGCCGTCCCACTCCTTGCCATTGTATGTAGGCGAGTGCAGGTAGGCTATATGGCCGGTATAGAGTCCGATGGTTGTGACGCGTCCGCCTCCCCATCGGGCGCAGCGTTCAGTGCGGTGCACGATGTTTAGGTCAGGGCCGGTGTATTCCAAAGGAGTCAAGTAGGTGTCGAGCACGTTGGCATGTCCGGCGCCCCATAGCCACAGGTGTTCGGTAGCATGGTTGGCAGTGGTGTTGGGTATGTGGCAGTTGCTATAAGGTTGTGCATGGCAACACAGGCACAACGCCAACATCCCCGTCAGCCACCATAGCCGGAGCATATGGGTTTCAGCAAGGTGTGTGTTCACTTCTTTTTGTTGTATGCCTTGTAGATGATAATGCCTACTGCTACAGCAGCCAGTGCCAGGAGTACATAGCCAATTTCGTGGCTGTAGGTTGCAGCCATTTCAGCCACCTCTTTGGTTGAACTGACGGGAAATTGGGTATAGATAATGTAGCCTAACAAGGCTAATACCGAGTTCCATAGTCCGGCACCGAGTGTGGTGTAAAGCAGAAAGTGGTCAATTCGCATGCCTGCCAGTCCAGCCGGTATACTGATGAGTTGACGTACGGCCGGAATGAGGCGGCCAAAGAAGGTTGAGGCCGCACCATGTTCGCGGAAGTACAATTCGGCATGCTCAACTTTGGCACGGTCAATCAGGCAGAGGTGTCCGAACCTGCTGTCGGCAAATTTATAGATAAAGGGCCGGCCCAGCCATTTGGCCAAACCATAGTTGATGAGTGCTCCCAGGTCGGCACCGAGCGTGGCAACCACCACTACCATCACGATGTTCATGGCGCTGTCGGGAGTCATAGCCAAAAAGGCTGCCGGGGGTACTACCACCTCAGAGGGGAAGGGGATGAACGAACTCTCGATAATCATGAAGATAAATACGTACCAGTAGTTCAGGTTGAGCAGGACAAAGTCAATGAGTTGTTGCATGCTTGTGTATAAATGGGTTATGGTTTGTAATGCCCTGCAAAAGTACAAAAAAATAGCGTTTGCCGCTACACCTTTTGGGGCATTGTATGCTTGTGTGTATTCTTGCCGGGTGGGTGCTGAGGCCTGGTTGCACCGGATGCGAGTGGCTATGCACGGCTGTTGCAGTGTAGTCATAGCCAACTCCGTTGCAGGTTGCCGGTTGGCTTTTGCGCTTTTTTTGTAATTTTGCAGGCTGTGCAGTAAGCACTCATCTTAAGGCGCCGCTGTGCGCCTTGACTAACGATATTTATAAAACCATGTACCAGGAAGAAACCAATTGTTCGCGCGGTCGCATTGAGGTGATTTGCGGTTCGATGTTCTCGGGTAAAACCGAAGAACTGATACGTCGCCTCAAGCGTGCCCGTATAGCCCGTCAGCAGGTAGCCATTTTCAAACCATCTATCGATACCCGCTATTCAGATGCCGATGTGGTGTCGCACGATGCTAATGCTGTGGCATCAACTCCGGTAGCCAACTCTCAGCAGATTCTCGGTTTGGTGGCTGATGCCCGGGTTGTTGGTATTGACGAGGCACAGTTTTTCGATGCCGATTTGCCCCGTGTTTGCACCGAATTGGCCAATAGTGGAAAGCGAGTGATTGTAGCCGGTTTGGATATGGACTTTAAAGGACTGCCTTTTGGTCCGATGCCCGCCTTGATGGCTATAGCCGAGGATGTAACTAAGGTGCATGCCATCTGTGCCCGTTGTGGCAATTTGGCCTATGTGTCGCACCGCACTGTAGCTGCCGAGCAACAGGTTTTGTTGGGCGAACAGCAAGCTTACGAGCCCCTTTGCCGCAGTTGCTATGAGCGTTTTAGGCAGCAATAGCTTTTTTATTTTTTTGCTTATGTGCCTTTAGGTGCAGTTTTGTGTTGCATGTTGTGTTTTTTCAGTGGGGGTAACAGGCGTTTGCCGTCTGTGGTTGGTTGTCTTTGCGCATGCAGTTGTACATATCTGATGATGTAGGAGTTCTAAAATGCAGCAAGCCGTACCCGCGTGCCATTGTTGGTATGCAGGTACGGCTTGTTGTATGGGTTGAGGATGCTGTGCCGGGCGTTCCGACATTACCGGTATGGCTGGAACAGCGGGCAATCAGTTCTTCGGACGCTTTACAATAGCTGCTGCGCGTTCGAGTGCTACGTTGATGTTGGGACAGATGTGGTCTTTGCCTAACAGTTTGCAAAAGCCATTGTGCTCCAATACATGGTACACGTTGGGCAGTACGCCCGAAAGCACTACGTGGGTACCTTCGCGGTGGCTCATTTCGCACAGGTTCTGCAGGTTGTGAATGCCGGTGGAGTCGATAAAGGGCACACGGCGCATGCGGATGATGCGCACCTTGGGATGGTCGTTCATGGCAGCCATCAGTTCTTCGAACTTGTTGGCAATGCCAAAGAAGTAGGGGCCGTTAATTTCATATACCTCCACACCTTCGGGAATGCTCAAGTGTTCTTCGTGTACCACGGCATCGGTTTCGTCGCTCGGATCGATTTCGTCGGCAATCACCTTGATTTGGGTGGTTTCGGCCATGCGCTTCATAAACAGCAGGCAGGCAATGAGCAGTCCCACCTCAATGGCAATGGTCAGGTCGAATATGACCGTCAGCAGGAAGGTAATGAGCAGTACCGTAACATCGCTCTTGGGATTTTTAAACAATTGCACAAAGGTGCGCCAGCCGCTCATGTTGTACGACACGATGACCAGAACACCGGCCAGACAGGCCATGGGAATGTAGGCCGCCAGCGGCATGAGTAGCAGGAAGATAATGAGCAGCACGGCAGCATGAATAATGCCGGCCACCGGTGTGCGGCCTCCGTTGTTGATGTTTGTCATGGTGCGGGCTATGGCTCCCGTACACGGAATACCGCCAAACAGTGGAGTGCAAAGGTTGGCTACACCCTGACCGATGAGTTCCTGGTTCGAATTGTGGTGGTCGCCGCACACACCATCGGCCACGGTGGCCGAGAGCAGCGACTCGATGGCACCGAGCACGGCAATAACCATGGCGGTGGGCAGTAGTCCCTTGATATTTTCCCAGCTCAGGTTGGGCACTTGCAGGGGCGGGATGGTGGCTTTGATTTCGCCAAACTGGTCGCCGATGGTATTGATGTGGAAGGGGGTGTAGCCGTTAATAAAATACACGGCTACCGTCATCACGATAATGGCTACCAGCGAGCCGGGAATCTTTTTCGACACCTTCGGCGTCAAGGCTATCAGCACAATGCTCAGCAGGCCGATGGCAGTGGTAGTCCAGTCGATGGTGCCCAGGTGCTGTACGTAAACCACCCACTTCGATATAAAGTCGCCGGGCAAACTGCCTTCAATATGCAGGCCGAGCAGGTCTTTAATCTGCGTGGTAAAGATGGTTACGGCAATACCGCTTGTAAAGCCCACCACAATGGGGTAGGGAATAAACTTGATGATGGTGCCGAGCCGGCAAACGCCTAATACAATCAAAAAGAGGCCCGCTAACATGGTGGCAACCATCAGTCCCGAAAGGCCTAACTCAGGGTTGCTGACAATGCCATAGATAATAACAATAAAGGCACCGGTAGGACCGCCTATCTGTACGCGGCTTCCGCCTAAGGCCGATACCAAAAAACCGCCGATAATGGCAGTCAGGATGCCCTGTGAGGGTGATACTCCCGAGGCAATACCAAAGGCAATGGCCAACGGAAGGGCTACGATGCCTACTATCAGACCGGCCATGAGGTCGGCACCGAATTTGGCCTTGTTGTAATGCCGCAGTTCGCTCACTATGCGCGGGGCAAAGGGAAAGTGATTCATGAAAGCAGTATGTTTTAGGTGTGAATGAAAATGCAAAGTTACGAATTTTTTTGTTAATAATCTGTTTTCGGGCATCGCAGGTTGTTAACGTGCGCTGAAATCGGTGTGTAGAATATGCTACATGAGGTGTAAAATTTTAAAAACGCCTGTATGCTTGGCCACTCGGCCTTACCTTTGGTCAGCGGATGGTTTGATGTGGCATTCTGCCTAACTTTGATGTTTATGGCTTTCTTTTTAATGGGTATTTCTCTTTTTCTTTACATGTATTTTGCCAATGACATCTTCTTTGATACTAAAATGTTTTTTTCTACATATTTTAAATTAAAAACTTGTTCTTATCAAAAATGTTTGATATATTTGCCGCATAGTGACAATTCAAAGCAAAAGTGTTTGTCTATGTAACGAATTGTTGGTGTGTAAATTTAAAATCAGACCATTATGACAAAGAAATAGTTTCTTGCATTGTTCTTTGCCTTATTGGCAGGAAATGCATTTAGTCAGGTGCAGTACAAAGTAGTTTGCTGCGATGGGACTGTACATTACACGCATGGGGTATCAATGGAATCTTATTGGTCGAGTGGTGCTTCCATAACACAATTAGAAGAGTATCGTGATATTATTGGTGCAAGCGTCTGCAAAGGACGTGGTACTTGTCATGGTAAACAGCAATTTCAGTCTGTAAGCGAGGTTAAGCCCAATGGTAATATCGTTCGGCTTTCTGTATCATTGCAGAATAAGCAGGAACTTTTGGAGTCGTTAAGTAAAAAAGGGTATGCCGAATTGAATATGCGCGACATTGAGGATAGCCTGGCATAGCACTTGATAAGAACGGAGTGCAGGGCAAGAAAGTGGAATTATGCACTTCTGCCGTTCACTTCTTTTATATCAGGTGGTATTTGTTTAAACCTTTTAATTTCTTTGCATCATGAAAAATCTGTTTTTAATGCTGCTTATTTGCGTTTGTGCTCTCGTTTTGCCGCAAAATGCTGGGGCTCAGCTTCGCAATGGTGGGCTCTCTGATGAATTGGCAGCTCAGCCGTGTCGCTTTGATAAGAAAGAGTTCCTTGACAGTGTCTCGCTGTTGGAATGTATTTATGAGTTTACGGAAATCGATACCGTGTTGAATGAAGCAAATGACCATCGTTTGATTTTACAGGTAGGGTCACGGGCTACCTATATACAGGATTATCATGCTTACTATAGGGATTCCATCTACCGTTCGCGTAATTACGACATGACTTTGGGCGAAGCGATGGAGATATCTGATAAATATCGTATTGGTTATCGAACGAAGTTTACCCGAAAGGGGCAAATCTATTATTGTCAGGGGAATGTTTTTTTGGATGCCATGGAATATGCAGACAGCACGGTGCATTTTAACTGGCAATTGCACCCCGACACTTTGATGGTATGCGGTTACCTTTGCCGCAAAGCCACTGCCACCTTCCGCGGAGTGGACTGGACGGTATGGTATGCCGAAGATTTGCCCTTTGATGCCGGTCCGTGGAAGTTTAACGGGCTTCCGGGCCTGGTGCTCAAAGCCATAGACGGTACGTCCACCCATTTATACGAGGCCATTGTGGTACGCAAACCTCACATCGCCTTTATTGATAAAGATATTCACAACGCATTGATTAAATGTACGCGCGAGCGATTTCGCGAAGCCTTGTACCATTATGTAACCAATGCCAACTCGGTTGTGAATACCAGTGGTATGTTTGAACTATCCGAAAGTACGCCACAGCGTGAGTTCTACAGTCCGCAGGAGTTGGAGTAAAGCATTGAGTGCGGGACCTTTTATCCTCATGAAATAACCTAAAATATCGAATTATGAAGGGCCGTATAAGATGGATATGCATGGTTTGTCTGTTATGGTTGCCATTGTGCATGATGGCACAAAGCAGACTGACCGGCAAGGTGACCGACAGTGAGGGCAAAACTTTGCCTCGTGCCATGGTCAAGGCATACAAAAAAGGTGGAAACGTGCCTCTGGCTTACACCCGCACCGATGACGATGGGGCCTATGTACTGATGGTGGCCGAGGATGCCGGAGCTGAACTGCAAATAAAGTGCAGCATGTTGGGATACCATACCACCATGCTGAGCATTGCCAACAGGAGCCAGCGTTGCGACGTGGTGCTCAAAGTAAACCCGAAGGGGCTGCGGCAGGTAACCGTAAAGGCACCCACAATAAGGGCACACGGCGATACGCTGGTGTACAACGTGGCGAACCTCAAGAGCGAAGGAGACCGGGTTATCGAGGATGTGATAGCCCGCATACCAGGTGTGAAAGTTGATGGCCAGGGAGGCATCAGCTATATGGGCGAATCGATAAACAACTTCTACATCGAAGGACTCGATATGCTCAAGGGACGCTATGCATTGGCCACCCGCAACATCCGTCCCGACGATGTGGCCAATGTCGAAGTGTTCGAAAACCACCAGCCTATACGCGCCCTCGAAAACATTGAGCACAGTTCGAAAGCTGCGCTCAACCTTAAACTCAAGAAAAGCAGCAGGAACCGTTGGATAGGGCAGGTGATGCTCGGAGCCGGATGGGGCGACAAAGCTTTATGGAATGGCGAACTTTTTACGATGAGTGTAGGGAATAAGTGGCAGCACTTGATGACGCTCAAAACCAATAACACGGGACACGATTATGTAGGCGAAAACCGCATGCAGTATGAAATGCAGGCCGACCATATGCAGGCTATGGGCGAAAACTACATTCCCGAAACGCCATTTGGCGGTGGGGGAATTGCGAAAGAGCGTTACCTTGAAAATAAAACGGTATTGGCAACGGTCAATAACATAACCAAACTTAAAGGAGGACGGACAGTCAGTGTTAATGCCGACTACATGCTCGACAAAAACGCCTATAACATGGAGGCCCATACCAGTTATTATATTGATGGAACGGCCCAAGTGGTAGCTACCGACAATAACCGCACGCGTACAGACCGCCATCGCGCCAATGTTTACTTAAATTGGGAGCGAAACGACAGCATCAATTATTTTACCAACAACTTGTGGCTGCGCGGCGAGTGGCGGCGCAACAACTTTAGCTTGTATGAGCAGCAAATTGACCAGCGCATGAACTCGGACGCCTGGGGGATAGCCGATCAAATGCAATGGGTAAGGCGACGGGGCAAGCGTGTGTTCCAGCTCAACGGCTTGCTGACGCTCAACCAGATGCCTGCAGGAAGCATTCGCGTGTTTCCGACGGGCGAGAAGGGTCGAAACAATTTTATACAACGCCTTGAGGGCATCAGCTTTACCTCCAGTCATTACACTCAGTTGGGCTGGCTATTGGGTAAGCGCGGACAGGGCGGCCACTTCAAACTCAGTTTGCAACTGGCTACTGAGTACCATCGTATGCAGTTGGGCTACAACGAACTGACAGCCCCTGACGCCGACGCCGTGCCCGAAGAAGTAGCCGGAACTGCCGATTTAATAAAACCGGCTCCCTATGCCCGTGCCGATGGATTTAAGATTAGAACCACTGCAGGCCCGAACTACAGTGTGAAGTTAGGCCCGATGCTGGTGGAAATAGTCTTGCCGATTGACATGTATAATTTGCGGTTTGAGAATCACCGCACGGGGAATGTGAGTCGTGTGAACCGTCCTTACTTCAGACCCAAACTGTCGTTGATGGTGGGCCGATTCAATCGCTGCATGCTTACGGTCAACGGTGGATATGCCAGCACCTTAGGTTCGTTGGCGGAATTGCTGAACGAACCCGTCTATTTGTCGTACCGTCAGCTCAGCACCATAGGCAGCGGCACGCTTTCGGTTAATAAGCAGGTCTATGCCAACGGCTTTTTGCGTTTGAACAAGCCCTTATCCGGCTTTTCGATGCTTCTGACCGGCGGCTACACCCGTCAGGAAACAGGCTCGGTTTATAGCATGGAGGTAGCCCCCGACGGCCAACTAACTACACAAATACAAGCAGGTAAAACCATCAGCACACATTGGCAAGGCATGTTATCAATGGGTAAGAACTTTTATGCCCAACGCATGAATGTGCGCTTGAATACGCTTGTCAATGTGGTGCGCCAGCCTTTAATCAGACAGCAGAACTCCATAGACATGGTGAACCGCATGATAAAGGTATCCTTAATGGCCGATAAACAATTTTATAAGGATATTGTTTTTGCTTCGGCGCGCGTGTCGTGGGGCCGTTTTCTGGGAAAAATGACCGGAAGCCTTTCTTCCACCTCGAAAATGGACGATTACAGTGCCGAAATGAAGTTGAACATTCAGCCCATTCGCCATTTATTGTTCTATGTGCGTGGTGAGTTCAAAGCTAACGGCAAACCCGGTTCGCGCTTCGAAAATCAGTTTTATCTGGACGGCGGTGCCAAATACAAAATACGGTCGGTCGAGTTGGAGCTTACGGCCCGCAACCTGACCAACCGGAAGGCTTATTTTCACCGAAGTTATTCGGAAAGCGATTTATATACTACCATACACCACCTGCGGCCGATTGAATTTTTGCTGTCCTGCAAGTGGATGTTTTAAACCGTTGCCGGTTGCTACACCTGCTACTGGAGCCAGAGTTCGGCCAGTAGCGACAAGGCGGTGAGTACGGCAAAGGTGAGCATGTTGCGCGAGGTGAACCCTAAAATGCGGTTCAGCTCGCGCCCTTTGTTTATTTCAATCATTTTACGCCACGTCAGGTAGTGCGGAAGCAGGTAGAGCAGGGGTAGTACTGCCGTCCACATGTGGCCGTAGTAGCTCATAAAAGCCACGGTAATGTAGCCTGCAACGCCTTGAAGCAGGTAGAAGAGCGAGCCGAAATGTTCGCCGAAAGCTACAATAAGCGTGCGTTTACCGCTGAGACAGTCCTGTTCGCGGTCGCGGTAGTTGTTGAGCACCAATAAGGTATCGGCCACCAGACCGCAGGCAGCAGCCAGCAGCCATACTGATGGGCTGAGCATTTGAGCCTGTACATAGTAAGTGCCGCAAACCGGTACAAATCCGAAGAAAACCCATACCAGCACATCACCCCCGCCCATGTAGGAGAGCATGGTGGTGTAAAGAAAAGCAAACACCACGCAGGCAGCACCAAGTATAACGAGTGGCCATCCGCCGTAGGGCAGCAGGCAACAACCAACAGCACAGGCTAAGACTAAGGATACGACGATGCCCCGCCACATAGCAACGGGCGAAATCCAGCCTTGGGCACAAGCACGTTCCGGTCCCAAACGGTCAGAACGGTCACTTCCGCGCCGAAAGTCGTAAAGGTCGTTGATAAAATTGGCTGCAACTTGCATAATGGCGGCAAACAGTGCACAAAGCAGTGCAGGGAGCCATTGGCCTTTGCCTTCGGCATAGGCAAGTGCTGTAGCGGTAACTACAGGAATAAGAGCGGCCGATAGCGTTTTGGGGCGTGCTGCTAAAAACCAATATTTTAGGCTTTGGCAAAAATTGGTTGCCGACGGATTGTCCGAGCCGGTGTGAAGAGTTGATGGGGGCATAGTGAGTGGTGTTCAGTAAGTGGGTAGAAATAGAAGATGCTACCCCTTAAGGGCGGCTGATAGCTACTTTGGCCAACAAGCGTGCTCTTGCTTGTAGCTGGCAGCGCTTGTTGTTTTTAAGTGTTGGCTTATTTAATCATGAACAGGTTGGATGCCTAACTTTTTGAGTACAAAATCTTTTATAAATGCAGCGGTAGCTTCGATACCTAATACCGATGAGTTAATGCACAAGTGGTAGGTAGCGGCTGCTCCCCAGGTACCAGAACTGTAAAAGTTGTAGAATTCGGCGCGTTGACGGTCAGCCTTTTCAATCAGTTCCAGTGCTTTTTCCTCATTGCATTCCGACATTTTGCAAACACGTTCTACGCGGTCGGCCATGTCGGCTGTAATAAAAACATTGACGCAGCGCGGATGGTTGCGGAGCACATAGTCGGCACAACGTCCGATGAATACGCACGACTGTTCTGCAGCAGCTTTACTGATGGCTTCGCTTTGAATACGAAAGAGGTTTTCGTTGGATAGTTCGTTCCGGTAAAAGGTGTCGCTGCCCCCGATAAAGGGAATAATATTGCCCAAAGTGCGCAGAAAGTTGTTCTTCTCGTCGCTGCGCTCAAAGATTTCAGGACAAAAACCACTCTCTTTGGCTGCCAAAAGCAGAATTTCGCGGTCGTAGTAGGCCATGTTGAGTTCGTTGGACAGGATGTGACCAATGGCGCGTCCGCCGCTGCCGAGCGAGCGGCCTATATTGATAATAAAAGGTTCCATAATAGATTATTTAAACAGGTTAGTGATTTTTCGGGATGGTGGTATATTCGGCTTTTTTCTTGAATTTGCGAACTTGTCTCAGCAACATGGTAATGGCCAGTATAGAAGCTAAAAAGTCGGCAACCGGGGCTGCATGCCACAATCCTTCGAGAGGTTCGCCATAAAGGTGTGGAAGGAGTAAGATGGCAGGTACCAAAAAGATGAGTTGGCGGGTGAGCGATAGGAATATGCTCGTACCGGCGTAGCCGATGCTTTGGAAAAAGGCTGTAGATACAATTTGGATGCCTACAATGGGGAACATCATAACGAGGCACTGCAAAGCGTGAGCAGACATATCGATAAGTTCGGGCGAATCCTTGGCAAATACCGAAACAAAGGGGTGTGCAAAGAATGTACCTATGCAAAATCCAGTCAGCGTGATGCCAGTGCCAACAATAAGAGCGTGTTTAAGTACAGCCACAACGCGATGATAATGTCCGGCACCGAAGTTATAGCCTGCAATTGGCTGCATGCCTTGGTTTAACCCTATTACAACCATGACTATAAATAGGATGAGGCGGTTGCAAATGCCAAATGCACCAACTGCTATATCGCCTCCGTAGTTGCTGAGGCTGCGTGTCATGAGGGCAGCAACCAGGCAAGCGCACAGGTTAATAAGTAACTGAGGCAAGCCAACCAGCAAGGACTCTTTAACTAACTTGGGCTCCAAACGCAGGATGGAACGGTCGAGATGAATAAAGTCGTTGGGGTTTGAAAACAAGCGTAGTTGCCACCATAACATGATTGCTTGAGCAATGACAGTTGCAAGTGCAGCACCCTGTATACCCCAGTCAAATACAAAGATAAAGAGCGGAGCAAGCGCACAGTTGAGCAGCACGGTGCCGAATGTGGCATACATGGCCTTTTGAGGGCGGTTCGTGGAGCGCAGCATGGCATTTAGCCCCAAATAAAGGTGAGTTATGACGTTTCCTAGGAGAATGACCGACATAAAGTTGCGGGCATAGGGTAGCGTAACGTCGCTTGCACCAAAGAATCGGAGGATGGAATCGATGAATAGGAGTAATACTGCGCAGAGCATGAGTCCTATTCCGAGGTTCATGAGAATGACATTTCCTAAAATCTTACGAGCAGTTTCATAGTCCTTCTGTCCGAGTTTGACACTCATCAAGGTGGCGGCACCAACTCCGACCATAGCTCCAAAGGCTGCCGTAAGCGACATGAGCGGGCCTGTAAGTGCAAGGCCCATAATTGCTTCGGGTCCCACGCCTTGTCCGATAAAAATACCGTCAATAATATTGTATACTGACGAGGCCGCCATAGCAATAATTGCAGGTATGGCATATTGCATGAGCAAGGAGCCTACAGGTTTTTCAGCCAGTACATTAAATTGATTTGTCTGTTGATTCATATTTTTAGGATGTGTTGGTGCGGAGCGTAGCCTTTATTTCCGACAAATAGAACGGGTATATGTGATTTGCCATACGGCGCGCTTGTTTGCAAAGTTACTTAAAACCTATGAGCATTGCTTGTTTTAGGACAAAAAAAACAAGTGGAGCTATCCGGCATGACCGGAGAGCTCCACTGTAAGGGAGTTTGAAACGAAAAGTTTGCGTATGGATACTTGACTTCAACGGAAGTTTAGTCCTCAATCAGGTTTTTACCTGTCATTTCCTTGGGCTGTTCAAGTCCCATGATGTGGAGGATAGAGGGGGCAACGTCTGCCAGCACACCATTCTTAACCTTGGCTTGCTTGTTCTCAGTTACATAGATAAAGGGAACGGGGTTGAGCGAGTGTGCGGTATTGGGGGTGCCGTCTTCGTTAATGGCATTGTCAGCGTTGCCATGGTCGGCAATGATGATTGTTTCGTAGCCAGTTTCGTTAGCAGCGGTAACAACGTCTTTAACGCAGGCATCAACAGCCTTTACAGCCTTTTCGATGGCTTGGTAGATACCAGTGTGTCCTACCATGTCGCCATTAGCAAAGTTTACTACGATAAAGTCGTACTTGTTCTCCTTGATGGCTGCAACAAGTTTATCTTTCACTTCGAACGCCGACATTTCGGGCTGCAGGTCGTAAGTAGCTACTTTGGGTGATGCTACGAGAATGCGTTCTTCGCCTTCATAGGGAGTTTCGCGTCCACCGTTAAAGAAGAAGGTAACGTGAGCATACTTTTCAGTTTCGGCTGTGTGCAACTGCTTAAGTCCTTTTGCTGCAAGGTATTCGCCCAAGGTGTTTTCTACATTCTCTTTGGGGAAGAGGATGTGTACGCCCTGGAACGATGCGTCGTAGGGAGTCATGCAGTAGTATTGCAGTCCAGGAATGGTGTGCATGCCTTCTTCAGGCATATCCTGCTGGGTAAGAACTATGGTCAATTCCTTTGCACGGTCATTGCGGTAGTTAAAGAAGATAACCACGTCGCCTTCCTTGATGCGTCCGTCAACATTCGCGTTAACGAGGGGTTCCATGAATTCGTCCGTGTTTTTGTGCTCTTCTGAATCGGAGTCGTAGCAACTTTGCACGCCTTCGGCCATGTTAGTAACCTGGCGTCCCTTGCCTTCGACCAGTTGGTCATATGCAATCTTCACGCGGTTCCAGCGCTTATCGCGGTCCATGGCATAGAAGCGTCCGATAATCGAAGCGATGTGGGCACCATTGTCATCGCATACCTGCTGTAACTGTTCGATAAAGCCTTTACCGCTTTTGGGATCGGTGTCGCGTCCGTCCATAAAGCAGTGAACAAAGGTTTTGTCGGCTACTCCGTATTCTTTGGCAATCTCTACCAGTTTAAAAAGATGGTCGAGCGAGGAGTGTACGCCACCTGTTGAGGTGAGTCCCATCAAGTGGAGGCCTTTACCATTCTTCTTGGCATATTCGTAGGCCGAAACAATTTCGGGGTTTTGCATGATGGAACCATCAGCACAGGCACGGTTAATTTTTACAAGGTCTTGGTAAACGATGCGTCCGGCACCGATGTTAAGGTGTCCTACCTCAGAGTTACCCATCTGACCGTCGGGCAAACCTACGTTCTCGCCCGAAGCCAACAGTTCAGAGTTCGGGTAATCAGCATGGAGGTGGTCCATAAACGGAGTGGGAGTTTCGTAGATAACGTCGCCGTGGTTGTGTTTTCCGATTCCCCATCCATCGAGAATCATAAGGAGAGCTTTCTTTGCCATAGTCGTATGAGATATGATAGAATAATGTGAATAGTTTGTTTAAGTGGGTCTGGTTGAGTTTCAGAGAGTTCCAGACTTTATGCAAGCAATGAGAAGGAGGACGTTCCGCCCCTCCTTCCCATTGTGCTTAGGTGGTGTGCATGCAGCTCTTGGGTGCACAGCCTTGTTGCTTTATATCAATTGTGTGTATAAGGCCTCATATTGCCGGTATTTAGGCATGTGTTGGCTTATACGGTATAATGTGACACCTTGTTGCTGCTTGCTGTATGCAGTTATTTCGAAGTTTCGGCTTGAATTTTCTCTTTTACGGCATCAATCTTAGTTTGGATTTCTGCGAGTTCGCTTTTCAAGCGTTCAATCTTCTTTTCAATGTCTTGGAGCAGCGAGTTTCCTTTTTTCGAACCGGTGCGAATAAAGCTCAAGTTCGTTTCGTAGTTTTGAATTTCCTGCTTTTTGGCATCGTAACTGGTTTGAAGTTTAATGCGTTCGCGTACCAATTCGTTGCCACCCTTCTCAGCTACGTTGCGACGGAAGCGGTCCATGCGGCGACGTCCGTTCGACTGGTGCAGCGCTTCGTAAATTTTGTCGCAGAGTGCGCGGTAGCGAGTGTACATCTTTTCCTTTTTGCTAAAGGGTACGTGTCCGATTTCGTTCCAGCGTGCTTGCAGGTCGCGTATAGCTTGCAATTGGTTTTCGGCAGGAGTTTCCACCAATTTTTCAAGTTCGGCAATCACCGCTTTTTTCAGTTCGAGATTAGCTTCTTCCTCCTTGCGTTGGCTTTGGTTGGCTTCGTTCTTTTTATCAAAGAAGTAGTTGCACGCATCGTTGAAGCGTTTCCAAATGGCATCCGACATTTTGTGTGCAACGGGTCCGATAGCTTTCCATTGTTTCTGCAAGTCGACATACTTGTTGGTAGTCTGTGCCCAGTCGGTGCTTTCTTTAAGAGCCTCTGCCTGTTCGATGAGGGCTGTTTTGGCAGCTAAGTTAGCGTTGAGTTTCTCGCGGTTAGCCTTAAAGTAGGTTGTTTTAGCCTGGAAGAAGCGATCGCAGGCCATGCGGAAACGTTCAAAAATTTCGTTGTTTGCTTTGCGGGGTGTAAAGCCGATACCTTTCCAATCGTTTTGGAAGGCCAGAATCTGCTTGGTCATTTCGTCCCACTGCGCGTAGGTTTTGAGTTTGTCAAAGTCGATGTTCTCAACCTTTTCGCAGAGTTCGGTTTTCTTTTGCAGGTTAGCCTCTTCGCGTGCCTTAATAGCTTCAAAGTGGTCTTGATGACGCTTGTTAATCAGTGTAGAGGCATCTTTAAAGCGTTTCCATATTTCGTCGCGCAGTTCTTTGGCAACGGGGCCTACCTCGCGGAATTCCTGGTGTAGGTTCTGCAGTTGGTGGAAAGCAGATATAACATCCTCTACTTCAGCCAGTTTTTCGGCAGCTTCGCAGAGATGCGTTTTCATTTCCAGGTTTTTCTTGAAGTCGTAAGCTCTCATCTCGTGGTTGAGTTTGAGCTGGTCGTAGAATTGTTCTACGTAGAGCTGGTAGTTCTTCCAGAGTTCTGTAGCGTTTTCGGCAGGAACAAGTTTGAGTTCCTTCCATTCAGTTTGCAGTTTCTTCACTTCGTCGTAGCCCTTGTCTGCCTCTTCGGGAGTAGCAGCCAATTCTTTAATACGGTCAATGATTTCCTGCTTGCGCTTCAAGTTTTCTTGTTTTTCCTTTTCGAGTTCTTCGGCTGCTTTGCTTCTGAGTTCTCTCAGGATGGTAAGCTGCTCTTTAAATTCCTGCTCATTGGTATCAGGTGCAGGCATAAAATCTTCTGCTTTTCCACCCTCTTCAACAAATTTGTCGCGTGCAGCCACTACCTCAGCGTTATGGAAGCGGTAGTAAAGCATTTTAAGGTATTCAATGCGGTTTCGTTCTACCTCTCCGCCGTTGTTGATAAACTCTTTGAGCAATCCGATAACCTCAGTTTTGGTGGTGGGTTGCGGATAGCTGGTTGAGGTTTTTACGGCCGTATTTTCGGCTGTTGTAGTTTCGTTGGCAGCCGTTTCTACAGTGTCGTTCTCATTGGCGGCCTGGATTTCATTCTGATTGGCTTCCAGATTCGTTTCTTCCACTTCGGTAGTGTTTTTAATTTCGTCCATTATCATTAGGATAGGGTCAGTTATAGAGTGCATTAGCGCTTTGGGCCCTTGTGCTGCACTCCCGGATAATCAAATGCAAGGGTTTATCAAAAGATAGAATTGCGGTAGCAAATGAAGTTATTTTTCTGTTATTGACCAAACATTTCGTTAATAATTTCTGGTCGGTGTGTCTAAATCCACGTTTTCCATCTGAAAAGCCCGTAAAACAGGCCGGTTATCACGATAGAGAGGATGAATACCAACGGAAATCCCCACCAGCACTCTTCGAGTCCGCTAATGAGGTTCATACCGAATATACTTGCTATGAGCGTGGGAAACATGAGGATAATCGATACCGATGTCATCTGTTTCATTACGCCTGCCATATTGTTGTTAATGATGCTGGCGTAAGTTTCCATTGTAGAGTCAAGAATGTTGGTGTAGATATTGGTGGTTTCGCGGGCCTGGTTCATCTCGATGGTTACGTCTTCAATCAAGTCGGCATCCAGTTCATCGACTGGCAACTTGAACTTCAGTTTCGAAAGGAGAGTTTCGTTGCCGCGGATGGAGGTGATAAAATACGTCAGGCTGTCCTGCAGACGCGACAGACCGATAAGGTCTTCGTTGTCGATTTGCCGGTCAAGGTTTCGCTTGGCCTCTTCAATCAGTACGTTGATTTGTTTCAGACGTTTCAGATACCATACGGCTGACGAGAGGAACAAGCGGAATACGAGGTCGACGGAGTCGGTAAAGCCCTGATTGCGTTTTTGCTGATACGAAACAAAGTCAATCATCATGTTCGTTTCGTAATTGCACACTGTTACGCAGATACCTTTATTAAGGATGATACCCATTGGGATGGTTGTGTGCGGGGTGCGCGATGCTACTTCTTTGACATAGGGAATGCGGAGGATAATCAGCGACCATCCTTCGTCGTATTCGTAGCGTGAACGCTCGTCTTTATCTCGGATGTCATCCAAAAAGTAGTCGGGAATCTTCAATTCGTTAATCAAGTATTCCTCATCTTCGGGCGTTGGACAAGTAACTTGCACCCAGCAGTCGGGTGCCCATTCCTCCATGGTCCGCAATGTCTTGTTATAGTTCCAATAAGTACGCATAAGAAAAACAGGTTCTTGGCGGTTTACCTTTGTTGCACAAAGCATCGTCCGGCAGGAAACGGTGCCTTACGATGTATGGAGAGCCTGTTTCCGGTCGGTATCAAACGTTGCTTTCCGCGTGATAGTCGTCCATTGTGGGTTTATATTATACTTTTATTCGCGACAAAAATACAAAAAAACTTTCAGACGCGTATGCCGTGCCGTTATTTTTGCACTTTCAGTTATATAAAATGGCTGGACCTGATGGTTGAGACTGGCATGGGGATACTTTGCAGGCTTTGCGTGCTGACTTTTGTGCTGGTTGCGTTAAAATATTGGGGCTGTTGAATATTGTATTTACGCTGTATGTTACATAGGTCGGACTGCAATGAATTATGTCTGCAGCCTGCTGTGTTTTAAAGCGAGGTGTAAAAGGATTAACATGCCTTGTTAAATATTTTACACCCTTTATAGTTGGTCGGATTGGGGCATTTGTTGTTGGAGTACTATTAACGAATGTTTTTGTTGGGGATAATAAGCGTTAGTATAAGGCTTGAGGAGTTTGGGTGTAGGGTGTATCAGGAGACTTGGCCTTTGTGCCGTAATCCGGAAAGATGCTTTAATATGTATTTTGAGTATGAAATCGCTTTGTTTTGCCCCATCGCTTAACATAATATGTGAAATTGTGGTCCGGCTGTTTGTTGCTGAATGGCTAACTTTGCAGCCATGAGTGAATCGAACTTGAAAGCTAAAACAGCCAGTGGCCTGTTATGGGGCGGAATAAGCAATGGTGCCCAGCAATTGCTCAACTTGATGTTTGGCATCTTTCTGGCCCGCCTGCTCTCGCCTGCCGACTACGGCATGGTGGGCATGCTTACTATTTTTACGCTGATAGCCTCGGCATTGCAGGAGAGCGGCTTTATTTCCGGACTCAACCGCAAGCAAACGGTTTCTGCGGCCGACTATAATGCCGTTTTCTGGTTTAACGTGTGTTGCAGCCTGACGGTTTATGCAGTTCTTTTCTGTGCTGCACCTTTAATAGCAGCTTGGTTTCGTCAGCCGGAACTGATACCTCTGTCGCGGCTCAGTTTTTTGAGTTTTGTGATTTCAGCATTCAATACAGCTCCCCGTGCCTGGCTGTTTCGTAATATGCGTGTGCGCGAAACGGCATTACTTTCGGCTGTAGCACTGGTTGTATCGGGGCTTACGGGTGTGGTGCTTGCCTGGCAGGGATTTGCCTATTGGGGTATAGCTGTGCAAAACCTGGTGTTTTGCTTTATGCTCACGGTGGGCAGTTGGTGGTATTCAGAATGGCATCCCACGTGGCACATTGACTTTAAGCCTTTGCGCGGCATGCTTGCTTTCAGTTTGCGCCTGTTGGCTACCAATATATTTACGCATATCAATAACAATATCTTCAGCATATTTTTTGGCCGTTTATACGGTGAGCGCACCGTGGGCTATTATAATCAAGCCAACAAGTGGACTGGTATGGGCTACACGATGCTTACCGGTATGGTGTGGAGTGTGACGCAGCCGCTTTTTGCCCGTCTTTCGTATCAAGAACCTGAGCGTATGCAGCAGGTGTTTCGAAAAATGTTGCGTCTGACCGCCTTTTTGTCGTGTCCGGCGCTATTCGGGCTGGCACTTGTGGCTCCTGAGTTCATAACCATAGCCATTACAGATAAATGGCTGCCCAGTGCTGAGTTGATGCAGTTGCTTTGCATAGGCGGAGCATTTGTGCCCGTGGTATCGCTTTATGCTAACTTTGTGGTGAGTCAAGGTAAGAGTAATGTGTATATGTGGAACACTGTGACGCTTTGTGTGGTACAGTTGTTGCTACTTGTGTTATTGCATCCCTTTGGCGTGCGAACCATGGTTATAGCTTACGTGGTGGCCAATACGCTTTGGTTGCTGGTGTGGCACTATTTTGTGCATCGCCTGATAGGCCTGTCGTTGGTTCATGCATTGCGCGACATACTTCCGTTTGCTCTTTTAGCCTCGGTAGCTATGGCTGTAGCCTGGTTGGCTGCCTGCGGGTTTGCTGAGCAGTTAGTTCTTAGCTTGTTGATAAAGGTGTTTGTGGCAGCAGCAGTATATATTGTGCTGTTACGCTTGCTCGGTGCACAGATAATGCGCGAGTGTATGGAGTTTGTCCGTTCCAAGTTTCAACGCGGCGGTGCGCATTAAGACAATAGGGCGGTCAACGTTTTTTTAGTTAGTAAATCATTCTATCAATTCTACTTATCTATGTATTTGATTTTATTTATCGGTATTGCCGTTGTCAGCTATCTGGTGCAGGCAAACCTTAATTCAAAGTTTAAAAAGTTTTCGCGTGTGCCTTTGGCTTCAGGGCTTACAGGGCGCGAGGTAGCCGAAAAGATGTTGCACGATAACGGCATCTATAATGTGCAGGTAGTCAGCACCCCCGGCTATCTTACCGATCACTACAATCCGGCCAACGGCACGGTTAACCTTTCGCCCGAAGTGTATAATGGCAATTCGGTAGCTGCTGCTGCTGTTGCAGCCCACGAGTGTGGTCATGCTGTGCAGCATGCCACGGCCTACGGACCGCTAACTATGCGTTCGGCATTGGTTCCGGTAGTGTCGTTTGCCTCAAATTGGGTGCAGTGGGTGTTATTGGCTGGCATATTGTTGGTCAATAGTTTTCCGGGTATCTTGTTGGTTGGAGTTGTTCTTTTTGCACTGACCACGCTTTTTAGTTTTGTAACTTTGCCTGTTGAAATCGATGCTTCGCGTCGTGCTACGGCCTGGTTGCAGCGTGCAGGCATCACATCGAACTACGATCAGCCAATGGCTGTTTCGGCTTTGCGTTCAGCTGCCTATACCTATGTGGTTGCGGCTTTGAGTTCGCTGGCAACATTGGTTTATTATGTCATGATACTGGTAGGGTCGTCGAGCGACGATTAACTTAACATTATGGAGCTGAATAGACTTTCTGCAGTTCCTTTATGACGAAACCGGACTCGTAAGGCATGTGTGTTACACAAACTTTGCGAGTCCGGTTTCTGTTTTGGACAATGTTTGTAGCTCTGTATTCATCCCACCTACCCCATATTTCATTAAATCTTCATTGTTCAGAACTTTGC
>Ash_p2__coassemble_1196_pt1 | contig 24753 bp, 20 predicted proteins | sample Ash_p2__metabat2_low_PE_010 | metagenome-assembled genome bin Ash_p2
CTCTGAAAAGAGATTTTTAGGTTGTTTTGATAAGTTGAAATGTCAGATTATGGGGGTCGGGCGGTTGGTTGGGGCGTGGAAATCTTGATTTGCGGTAAATGGAATTGTGACCCAGAGCAGTTGTGATGGGCCAGTTTTGTGTAGACAGCCCAAAGATTTCCTGCCAACCCCCCATGGACCGATAGCCGGCGTAGTGCGCTGGTTGATGTAGATACTATAGACTCCGTCTGTTTGCCTGCCGCTTGGAGAGGTATCAGAACTTAGGTATGTTCAGTCCGGGGATACTGGTGTGGCGAGCAAGGGTAGGAGTGGTATCGCCTTGGCATAAGCTGCTAACGGTTCAGAAGGTTGCGCAAGTATTTGACGCGTACCCCGTAGTTAAAGTTTTGAGTAGTGCTGATGCCGGCATAGTTGATGGCTACGAGTTGTCCGCGCAGGTTGAGTACGGGAGAGCCGCTGCTGCCCGGCAATGAGGGGATGGAGTACATGAGGCGCTCTTTGGTTTGCTGGCTGATGCTGCCGCTGTTGAATTGCGACTTTACCCCCTCTTTGGTTAGTGCCAGGGTAGGGCCTAAGTTGTAGCCAATCATAAAAAGTTTGCTGTTTTTATCGTCGCTCAGTTTGGCAGTTATGTTGTCCTGAAAACTGTAATTATCCAGCGGATCTTCTGCCGGCACCTCAAAGATGTGTTTACCCGTGGGAGTCTGTTTGTCTTTGAGCTGAAGGAGTCCCAGGTCGTGTTCTTTGTCGTAGTCAATGACTACGCAAGGTGCGAGATCCCGGGGGTTGGTAATAAAGGTATTGTTATAGGCAATGCTTATTTCGTTCCGGTAGTTGATTTCGGTGTCTTCGGCGCGTAGGTTATCGAGTTCGTTATAGATGGTTACGTACTCGTTGAGTTCCTGTTGCAGTGCCTGCCGGTAGTCGCGGATGCGGTAGAACTGTTCGTAGCTGACGGCATTGCTGTAGCGGGCTATTTGGAAAGCTCGCTCGACCTCGGCAAGCGTTTCCCGTTTTTCGTTGTAGGCTTCAGCAAACAGGCGTTTCAGGGTTATCATCAAATTGCTGACCGATTGGCTGAGTTGTTTTTGGCCCGTCATGTCGGTGATGACGTGTGCGTTGGTAGCAATGAGTCCGTCGTCTGATACAAAGAAACCGGTCCCGAAGGACACATTCTTTTCGACCGAGTCGCGGTTGGTGGCCAGTCCTTCGAAGTTGCCTTCTTCGTCGATTCCTTTAAAGTAGATTGTTTCGCCGTCGGCAAATTTTACTTCGTAGTAGCTGTTGTTTTGAATGAGTACGACCCCCGATTCAGCTTCTTGTTTAATGGTTTCTTCGCTGAGGTTGTTGCAGGCTGCAAGCAGGCTGCAGCACAGGCATCCTATCCATAGGCAGAGTCTGTTCATGGGTTCAATGATTAAGAAAGGTTTGTACAGTTTTTTTACTCAAGATGCAATAAGCACGATGATGGGTTGTGGCCTGCACCTTGCGCATTGGCTGGGGAGGAGTGCAGGCGAAGCTGTTGCATGTGTTTGCTGCAGTTGGCAGAACTCAGGCGCAGGTGCTTGAAACTCTTATGAGACTTATTAGAGTTCCAGTTCGGTCATGTGGTAGCCCATGGTGCGTAACTGCAGGGCCATGCCCATGAGGTAGAGTTGATGGATGGCCGAAACATAGGCTTTGAAGGCCTCGGGAGTGCCCGGCTCTACGTTTTCGCGCCGGAGCATGCTCCAGGCCCGGGCTGCGCAGTTTCCGGCTACTTTGCTCCGGCTGTCGGCTTGCTGAGGATTCAGGTGGAGAACTTCCTCGAGGATGTATTCGTCCATGCAGTCGTAGCCCCGCTGGTCGCGCAGGCTTTCGTACAGGTTGCCGGAGTTGCCGTATGCTTCCCAGTTTTCGTCCCAAAGTTTGGCAACAGCCATGCCTACAAACATGGGCCATCCCAACGAGACGGTGGGATAGTCGGCAAACTCGCGCATGCCGTCAGGCAGGTAGGCTGTGGCCAGGTTGGGCCATAGGTTTTCGAGATCCGGGCATTCGGGCAGGTGTTTGTCTACCAGAGCTTGTTCTAACAAATAATTATGAAGTTCTTGTTGCAGTTTGTTTTCAAAGGTTTGTTCCATAGGGAGTAATGTTAGCAGGGTAGGTATCGTGTATCGGCGGTTTGCGGTTACTCTTTCAAGGCGGACTATTGCCGAAGCGCATCGCAAGTTATGCAAAGTTGCTGAAAGTTTTGTGCAGCAGTCCGAATGAAAGTTTATTTTCAAGGCGGACTATTGCCGAAACGCATCGCAAGTTATGCAAAGTTGCTGAAAGTTTTGTGCAGCAGCCCGAATGAAAGTTTACTTTCAAGGCGGGCTATTGCCGAAACGCATCGCAAGTTATGCAAAGTTGCACATTCTTGTTGAAACAACCGCCATTGTCGGGCAACTATATGCGTCTTGCAGCAGCGTTCTGCATAGCACGACGTTGTTTACAGCCTTACCGGGGGACTGTTGGTTCGCAGCTGAAGGGAGGGCTGTGCCGTTTAAGATTGTGCGTAGCTACTGAGATTAAAGGCCGGGAACTCCAGGGTGGAGGAATAGGGATGCAGTTGCGTTGGTTCAAACAGAAGAGGCGCATCTTTATACAGACGCGCCTCTTAAGTCATTGAAAATGTATAACTTTAAATCTTACAAGTGTATGCTGAATGTTTAGAGCACGAGCTTCTTGGTGACGCTCTTGCCGTTGGCCGTTACGCGTACCACGTAAACGCCCTTAGCGAGCTGAACCGAAGTTTCGCCGTTGAACTGAGTGGCAGCCATGCGTGCACCGCTTGCGCTGTACACCTCGAGTGCCATGTTGCCCTCGCCCGATACGGTAAGCACACCGTTGTTGGTGCGGAAGCGGGGAGCAAAGCCGTTGTTGGTAGCGTCTTCGATGCCGGTGGCAGCCTCCTTAAAGGTTACCTCGTTGGCATTGACAATGCGTCCGTCCTTGTCGAATACCAATACGGCAACACCGCAATTTTCCAGTTTTTCAGCCTTCGACACATCCATACGGTAGGTGTAGCTGATGGGCTCGTTGGCCACAATTTCCTGACCGGTCCAGTAGTTGATACCACCGAAGGCCGAGATGCTTCGAGCTACATCGTCGAAGACGAAGTTCTTGATTTTTCTGGGCATGCTGGCGTACTTAGCCAGGTCTTCAGACAAACCAGAAGCACCGGCAAAGCCGTTTGCCTGCTCTCCTACAAGGCCATCTTCGAGCAATACGAAGGCAGCCTTGTAGTCGCACTTGCCCATATCGCCGTAGAATAACAAGTTGGCGGTGATGTTCTTGGTGGTGGCATTGCTGCCGTCAGCCACATCGATAAAAACGTCGAAGGGAACAATCTTGGCGGCACGTTCCTTTACCAAGTTGCCAATACCAAATACTGTATTGTCCTGTCCAAAGTAGGGGTCGCATGTGATTTCACGATCCACTACAGCTTGCGGAGCACCCTGAACATATTGTTGGATGGCAGCATAGCCCTGGATGGCCATATTATCACCGCTATGTGCTGCTATACATACCGACTTGTCTTTGAGGTCGCGGGCCAGGCGTTCCATACCTGCTGCACCACGTACGCAGAAGCCACACCAGCTTCCGGTATATTCTTCGACCACTACCTTGTGCTGTCCGAATTTGCTGAGCAGCGGGATGCTGAGGCTGGCTTCGTTGTTGCTCATGTCCTCGTCGGCATTGCCGTTAATCTTGGTGATTTTGAGGTTGAGGTCAGTTTTGTTCCCTTCGTTGGGTGCGGTAATGTTAAGGGTGCAGGTGCCAGATCCAAACGTGCCGATGGGCTTGTTTTTGTTGGTTGTAGCCTTTACGCCTTCGAGTTTTTGGGTAGCACCATTCATGGTATACTCCACATCAACCGTACTGATGGGCTGTTTGCCGAGGTTGGTAATATTTATTTCAACAGCACCCTCTTGTCCGCGTGCAAAGTAGTCAGACTTTATATTGTTGATAGCCAAATTGTTTTCGAGCGTCTTACCTTCGCCCACAGCCATGATAGCCAGTGCACCAAAGCCCTGTCCGTAGTAGTTGGTCCAGGCGCCGCCGTTCAGTTGAAGGTAGATGCCGTCGGGATGGTCCGTGTCTGTACTAAAGCCTACAGGTCTGGACTGGGTTTGCACGCTGCTGGTAGAGTTTACCGAGTAGCCGATATAGAACTCTTCGCCGTCGGCAATGTAAGGTTTATCCAATGTTATGTCCATCCACGATTTGGCAGAACCCTTGTTAAAGGCGTGTGCCTGTTCGGTGATGTTCTTTGTATCGTTAAGATTTTTACGAATCCATACCTTAGCATTGGTCAATCCCTTCACACTGAACATACTTACGCGCAGGGTATGAATTTTATGACCTTTGATAGCCTGAGCCAGTTCCTTGTTGATTTTGATGGCTGCTCCAATCTGGCAAGGTTGTCCTGTTCCCAAGCCATTGAGCTGGCTGTATTCCGGGCAGTAGGAAAGAAAGTACTCTCCATTTTTCAGAATGTATTTGGGGTTGATAGAACTTTCTGTCTGGAGTATACCTTCCTGGGGAGCGGCTTTGGTAAGGCTCTGTGCGTCGGCTGTAGCAAAAGTAGCCGAGCAGGCTAAGGCTAAGAGTAAATTCTTCATCATATTGTCTTAAGATTTAAAAGTCAGTAAATTCAGGCGGTGCATCAGACCGAAGGTAAAGGTCCGGGATGATGTAGAACTGAAGCGTATCGAAACTATTTGCACGTTTCTGCTTTCATTTTGCTTGCAGCTTCGGATAATTTAGCGGCAATAGCAATCGGTTGCAAATATAGATAAACTTCGGATAAAATCACAATAAACTTGAAAAAATATACTCAAAAATTTAATTTAGCTGTTATAGAACATGTTTTTCGATAGTTGTACTGAGCAAACAAGGAGATTTTGATTTTTGAAGACACGTAATGCCTAAAGTTGAGGCTTGTTGAATGTTGAACAATTTGTTTCAAGAAAGGCCATTAGCTCGAATTTTTGTTTATTGCCAGCTGAAGCGGTGAGGTGCGGCGCCAATTTCAAAGTGCAGGCGGGCTATGCCCAAATCCATCTCGGTATATCCCACCAGCGAGAATCCCCGGCGCGCTACCACCTGCGGCAAATCGGTGGGAGAACAGGGAGGGAGGTATTCGAAGTGGAATTTTTGCTGATTGATGGCTGTAGGAGCCAGGGCAGCAGCCTGTACGCCCGCCTCAAACCACGGCGGCGTATCGGCTGAGGCGTTGCTGAGTTGTTGTACCGTTTTGCTTTTATGTGGCACCCCGGGTGTAAGTCCGTAGCCCAAAGCAATGTAGCAGGCCACCTTTTCGCCGGGTAGCAGTTCGTAAGTGCCCGCAATGCGCCGGTAGCTCAGTCCCGCCCAGCAACTGTTCAAGCCTAACTGTTGGGCTAAAAGTACGAGTTGTTCGCCGTAGTATCCCACGTTCTCGTCTAATTGTTTATTGGCAGTGCCGGCCATAACCAAGTAGTTGCTTACCCCCGAAAACTTGCCATAGGCCAAGATGCCGGTAAAGGCTTTCGGTTCGTTGAGCACCAGTTGGATGTGCAGTCCGGTCTGTGCGTTGATTTCGGCCATGCGGCTGTGCAGTGCTGCAACAGCGTTGGCTGCCAGTGGTTGGGGGTGGTAGCGGCGCACGGAGTGGCGGGCGCGGATCGCTTCGAGCAGGGTAATCATAGCGGTATGAAAAGAAATGATGTTTTCGAATAGGTAGAAAATAGTTGATAAAGGTAGTGCAGGGCGCGTGGAGCAGACCCCTTCCGGTAGACCTCAATCAGTTTTTAATGTTGTTCAAATGTATAGAAAATCCTCGAGAATTGCTACCGGCCGCATCAAGAAATGTTTTATAGAAGCAAAATATCGCAGCAGATGAGGGACCTTCAAAATAGAATTCTGTACAACTCATTGATGGCAGGCTTACGCTTGCCGGTCTGCCCGTCAGTAGGCAAAGGCCGTAGGTAAATCCGCACGATATCGGTTAAACAGATGGGGAAGGCTGCTTATCTCAGCGTGTGGTATGCGTTATTTTTCAAAAAGGTTTTGTAACTTTGTGGCCAACCAAACTTACCTGTTATGAGCCAGAAAGAACCGTTGCACAGCTGCGTTGACTGCGGCACGCAAAACTGCAAGTTTAAAGACCGCACCTATCCCGAATTTTGTCCTACAACCCACCTCAAAGAAACCGATTTGCAATGGGCCGTTGAGCGTTACAGCGAGCCCGATAATCATGCTGTGATGGTGGCCAGTGCCGAAGTGGAGTACGAGGGTTATTGCCAATGGACCCGTGTGCAGGAAATCATGGAATTTGCCCGTAAGATAGGTGCCCGTAAAATTGGTATAGCCAATTGCATCGGCCTGATTAACGAGGCCCGCATCTTTGCGCAGATTTTACGGCAGAATGGCTTCGAACCCTATGCCGTTATCTGCAAGGTAGGCGGACTGCCTAAAACATCGGTAGGCATACCTGCTGCCTGCGAGGGGATAGGAGCTGCTATGTGCAATCCCATTTTGCAGGCACGTCTGCTCAACGAGGCAAAGACCGACTTGAATGTCGTGATTGGACTCTGCGTGGGACACGACAGTCTGTTTTATCGTTACTCTGAAGCCTATGTTACAACCCTGGTAACCAAAGACCGTGTAACGGGGCATAATCCGGCAGCCGCCCTTTATACGGCCCGTTCCTATTATAAAAAGAAATTTCATCTCGACAAGTAAGTCCTGTCGGGGCTGCTCCACGCCGGTGTGTGAGTCCGGGTTTTGCCGTTTCACTCACACACCGCGTGCAACAGGTTCGGGCAGTTCGATGCTGGTTTTTGACCAACAACCAGCAGTGCTTCGGCAGGCCGGTCGGTAGTCAGGTAGTCCACTTGCAGCGCTGCCAGCCTCCGCATTTTACGCTTGCGGTTAACGGTCCAGGCATTCACCTTCATGCCCAGTTGGTGTGCCTGCGCGATCCATTCGGGATGGGCGAGCAGGCGTCGGGCCGGATAGTCAATACCCGCCATGCCCCGGAGTCGGGCATCGGTGGGCGGCAAGTCGCCCTCCAGGTAAAATACCCTTGCGTTCGCATCGTGGCGCAGCAGTTCGTTGCAGGCGTGCAGACTGAACGAAAGGTAGTCAACCCGTTCTGTCAGTCCGGCAGCATTTACAGCTTCGGTCACAGCCTTGACGCAGCGCGACTCGTTGTGTGGCAGCCGGTGAGGTTTGACCTCGATAACCAGTTGCAGGTTGTGCAGTTCAGCCGCAGCCTGCAGGTATTGCGTGAGTGTGGGCAAGGTTTCGCCATTTTGCAGCCGGCAGTGCTGCAAGTCCCTATAGTCGGTCTGTTCAATGCGCCGGCCGTCGATGCTTGCATCGTGATGAATAACCACCACCCCGTCGCGTGTGATGTGTACATCGCATTCGCTGCCCCACACCCCGGCACGGTGCGCCTGTTGCAAGGCCGCAATAGAGTTTGGAGCCGACCCTTCAGTCTGCCAGTAGCCCCGGTGAGCCACAATGCGGGGTTGTGCCACCATCCTGAAGGTGCAAATGCCCACAAGCAGCACTGCCAGTGTGGCTGAAAAGCAAAAGTGTTTCAGAGTGTTCATTAGAAAGTATAGCTATTGTTGAACAATTAAAAATTCAGATTTATGCCAGCACCCCAGATAGCCTATTCTACGCGTGAGGAGCGCCTTGAGTTTGTGCTCGAACGTTTTCATTGTCAAGCCCCGGCCTGCGGCTATTGCGGCAGCTGTAACGTGCCCGGAGGGGGCAGTGCCGTACAGGTGTTCGAAGATTATATCGAAGGCCGCTGTGAGTTTGTTGCGATAGCCTCGCGCCTTTGGCGGGAGCAAGGTTAAATATTGGTGGGGTATGCCCTTGTTGGGTAACAGTGTACAGCAACAAGGAGTTTTTGCCTGCCCAATCTTTCATCCGTTTACAAAGTTACTTTTTTCGTGCAATCAGGGCGTCAGTTAGTATATGAAGTTTGTTATAAGTTACAAATGTCTACCTGCAGGCAGTGCGCAATGATTGAAAGAATCTGTTTCCAGGCTACAAAGATTATTTGAAAGGAATCGTTACCAGAGCCAGACGTTTGGCTCCCCCCCCCTGATAATACCCATTCATGAAGAATTCCATTGGAATCCAGACTTCTCCCACAGCAAGGAGAAGGGTGGATTCCCAGACCATGGCAGCAGCCGATTAGCTGCACATCTCCGCGAAATAGCGAGCAATTTTGCAATAAAATTTCAGGCACCAAATTTGGCCTTTGCCTTAGAGATGGGCGAATAGAAAGACTCCTGTAAGCAGCAGGCGAGCAGTTTACAGGAAATAGGCAGTTGTAACATGGTTTGAAGGAATTGTTGAAGAGCTGCGGGAGATGTTTTGCAGTGTACGATGCAGCGTACATAGGGCGTACACGCATTTTTAATAGCTTCGAAAAATATAATCCATAAAGCCTTGTCTATGTTTAGTTCGTCTATAAAAAAGCCATATATTTGCAACGCATTTTAAGGTAAACTCCCTGCCGTTGCCCGCAGACAAACACGCACACATATACGACAGACATCAGGTAGTGGAGGGCCTCTATACACACAAAATTTTTCGATTATGTTTAAACAGCTCAGAACAGTAAGTGCGTTCTTGCTACTGCTTGGTACTTTGCCAGGAGTGGCTCAAGCGTCAGCCTTTACCAATGAGGCTAACGTGCAAATTACCCAACAAAGCGAAAAATGTACAGGTACCATTACCGACGAACACGGCGAACCGATGATTGGTGCAAGTGTTTTTGTGAAAGGTACCAAGCAAATCACGTCGACCGACATGAATGGTCAGTTCACGCTTTCGGATGTAAAGCGCGGTGCTCAGATTCATGTGTCGTGCGTGGGTTACAAAGCTGTCGATGTGGTATGGGAAGGTACAGCATTGAAAGTCGTTTTGCAGGAAGATGATAAAAACAAACTCAACGAAGTTGTTGTAACAGCACTCGGTATCAAGCGCCAGGCCCGTTCGCTCGGTTACTCAACAACCAAGGTAGACGGCGAAGACTTTGCCATGGTGCGCGACCCGAACCTGGGTAATGCCCTTTCGGGTAAGGTGGCCGGTGTGAGCGTTTCGGGTAATGCTACGGGTGGCGGTTCGTCGCGTGTCATTATTCGTGGTAACGCTTCGCTCACGGGTAACAACATGCCGCTTTATGTTGTTGACGGTGTTCCTTTTGACAACTCCAACCAAGGTTCGGCTGGTACCTATGGCGGTATGGATATGGGCGATGGCTTGAACAACATCAACCCCGACGATATTGAGAGCATCCAGGTGCTCAAGGGTGCAGCAGCATCGGCCCTTTACGGTTATCGAGGCGGTAATGGTGCCATTCTGATTACAACAAAGAGCGGTAAAAAGGGCCGCCCCGTGAGCGTAGAGTTTAACAACAACTTGACTTTCAATCTGATTTACGACCAGCGCGATTTCCAAAAGGTGTTTGGTATCGGTTCTAATGGTAAGCGTCCGCTGACGGCCGATGCTGCTAAAGATGCCGAAACCTCCAGCTGGGGTGAAGCGCTCGACGGCGGCAAGGCTGTCAACTTCCTGGGCCAGGAATACAAATACGCCTACATCGATAACTGGGACAACTTTTATCGCCTGGGCATTACCGATCAGACCTCGGTTTCTATTAGCGGTGCAAGCGACAATGTAACTTACCGCGTAGGTCTTTCTAACTCGTTCGAAAAGGGTATCCTGCCCAATTCTACCAACAAACAGCAGGGTATCAACTTCAATACCACTTACGACATTCTTAAAAACCTGCATTTTACGGTCAATGCCAACTATGTGTTCGAAAAGTTTAACGGACGTTCCAACCTTTCGGACGGCAATGGCAACACCAATGCCTCGTTGCTTTATCACGGAAACTCGTTCGATGTACGCTGGATGAAAAACGGCGGTGCTGGCTGTCAGTGGGGTACCAATCCTGACGGAAGCGAAATGATTGGCGGTAACAACATTTACATGAACAACCCCTACTGGTTGCAGTACCGCAAAACCAATACCACACACCGTAACCGTTTGACCGGTGCCATGACCCTGAAGTGGGAAATTACCGACTGGCTCTATGCACAGGGTGCTGTACAACGCGATGGTTTTACGCTGGAATACAAGCAGGTGCAGCCTAAGGGCGCTGCCGCCGACCCCGCCGGATGGCTCACCGAATATGAAAAGAACTACTACGAGTTGAACACCAACTTCCTGCTCGGATTTAACAAAACATTTGGCGACTGGAGCATCGATGCTACTTTTGGCGGTAATGCCCTGCGCAATGTAACAAAAATCTACTACGTATCGAACGGTGGCCGCCCCTTCGTGGTTGAAGGCTTGCATTCGACCAACAACCTGGGCGACAAGCGTCCTGAAAAGAGTTATATCGAATATCGAGTAAACTCCTTCTATGCTACAGCCGACTTTGGCTGGCGCAACCAGGTGTTCCTTAACCTTACAGGACGTAACGACTGGTTCTCTACCCTTTCGCCCGACAACAATAGCTACTTCTATCCCTCGGCAACCCTTTCGTGGGTATTCTCTGATAGCTTCAAGGTGCCCGAATGGTTCACCTTCGGTAAGTTGCGCGCTTCGTATGCTGCAGCATCTAACGGTACGTCGGCCTATCAGAATATCCTGCTCTATAAACTGGCTAACTACACGGTAAACGGCCAGAACATTATTCAGCAGAACAACAACAACCGTTATCCCAATGCCAACCTTAAGCCTGTGCGCATTTCTGAGTACGAAGCAGGTTTGAACCTTGCCTTCTTCAACAACCGCCTGAGCTTTGATATGGCTTACTATGTAAAGAATACGAAGGACGATATTGCTGTGGTTTCAACCTCGGGCGCTTCGGGTTATGGCTCAAAGGTGCTCAACGTGGGCGAAATCCGCAACCAGGGCTTCGAGTTTATGCTCGACGCTACTCCCGTCCGCACCCAGAACTTCTCGTGGAACAGTACCTTCAACTTTGCCTACAACGACAGTGAAGTGCGCTACCTTGGCGAAGGTGTTAAGGAACTTATGATTGACGGTGCCATGTCGCGTTCGGGCAACGTGTCGGTACAAAATATTGTAGGCCAGTCGTACGGTCAGCTCGTAGGTTACCGCTACAAGCGCGACGACCAGGGCAATATTGTATTTGCCAACGGTGCCGCCCAAAACAGCGGTAAACTCGAGAGCCTGGGCAACGGTGTGTACAAGTTTACCGGTGGTTGGCGCAACACCTTGAGATACAAGAACTTTACGCTCGGCTTCCTGATTGACTTCAAGGCCGGTGCCAAGCTCTTCTCGGGAACAAACTACTCACTCTACAGCAACGGTTTGCACAAAAACACCCTGAATGGCCGTACTCCTCAGAATCCTGATGCTATGATTGTAGGCCAGGGTGTGATGTGGGATGAGGCTGCCGGCAAATATGTACCCAACACCGTGGGATTGCCCGCCTCGACCTACTATGGCAAGATTTGCGAAAACAACATTGCTGAGGAGTTTATCTACAACGCCAGCTTTATCAAACTGCGTGAACTCTCGCTCACTTACGACCTGCCCAAGAGTCTGCTCGAACGTCAGAAGGCTGTCAAGGGCGTAAGCATTTCGCTCATCGGACGTAACCTGTGGACCATCCTTAAACATACCGATAACATCGACCCCGAAGCAGCCTATAACAACTCAAACGGTCAGGGCTTGGAGCTGAACGGTTACCCCGCTACGCGCAACATCGGTTTCAACGTAAACATCAAATTCTAAACTACACCAAACAGTCAATATTTGTATGAAAAGCTATATAAAACTCCTCTGCGCAACCCTCTCGCTTTCGGCAGTGGTAAGTTGCAGTGACTTTGGCGATACTAACATCGACCCCGAACACCTCAATGAGGGTAACGTGCCCTATGCCATGTTGTTCAGTAATGCGCAACATCAGTCATTGGGCTCTGACTGGGACGTATGGCGTTCCGGCTGTATCTATGCCGCTCAGTGGAACCAACATTTGGCCGGTGGCGGCTGGTGGTGGAGCTATGGTGCCAACAGCTACAGCGATGCCTATGCTTCGGCCTTGTGGGATGCAATCTACTCGGGCGACCGCGGTGCCGTGCGCGATGTGACCACCGTAATAGACCAGTGGAAAGATAAAGAAGGCTTTGAGCTTGACTATAACATTGCCCGCGTAATGCGCGTGTATACCATGCACCGCCTGACCGACCTTTACGGCGACATTCCTTACTCCGAGGCCGGACGCCCCGACAAGTACTCCTACCCCAAGTACGATGACCAAAAGGATATCTACATGGATATGCTTAAGGAACTCGACGAGGCACAGGCTGTACTGGCCAAAGGTGGCATGGCTAAAATGGCCAAGCAAGACCTCTACTACCAGGCTGACGCTTCGAAATGGCACAAATTTGCCAACGCTCTGATGCTCCGTCTGGCCATGCGTCTGACCAAAGTAGACCCCGAAACAGCCAAAACCTATGCACAGAAAGCTGTAAATAACGGACTCATCACCGAGGTGGCCGACAACTGCCTGCTGGCCCATCCCGATGGTAATGTGAACGACGACTCAGCCGAACCCTATGCAAAAGTGTTCTCGCATGCCGACCCGGGCGTGGCCTTTGTACACATGAACTTCCTGAACCTGCTCAAGAAGACCAACGACCCGCGTATCCCCATGATTGCCTGCGTTATCAAGGATAACCCTAATGTGTCAATCACCAACGCAAACTACAGCTACGGCGATTCCGATCCGGCCATCCAGAAGGGCTTGCCTACCTGCTACTCGTTTACTACAACAAGCGACTGGTTTGTTGGTAACAAATATCCTGAACTGGCTGACAAAGACGGACTTTACGATGCTTCATCGCCCAACTACTACAAAAAACAGTACTCGCAGCCTAACAAATACACCTACGGCGATCCTAAGGCACCTACCTTTATCGTAACGGCGGCACAAACCAACCTGCTCCTTGCCGAGGCTGCCTACCGTGGCTGGATTGGCGGAGATGCCAAAACTTATTACGAAAACGGCTTGCGTGCGGCTATGAAGCAGTTTGCTGCTTTCCCCAACGCCACCAAACTCTATGAGAAGTACATGACCGACGAGGCCATCGAGGCTTACATTGCAGCAAACCCCTTCGATCAGAGCAAGGCACTTGAGCAAATTAACACCCAGTACTGGATTACCTGCTTCTGCGATGAGTACGAAACCTTCTCGAACTGGCGCCGCTCGGGCTATCCCGAACTCAAGTATCAGGGCGACCCCTCGCACCCTGTATCGGGCGTTACCCTTCTCGAAACGGCACGTCGCTTTACTTATCCCGTAACGGAGTCGACCATCAACAAGGACCACTACAACGAGGCCATCAGCAAACTCAAGAAGGGCGACACCTTTGCTTCGCGCGTATGGTGGGATGCCGAGTAAGGCCCTCACACACTTAATAGTCCGCACCTCGTAGTGCATACACATTCCATCCGGCCCGGACCGCTTGCCCCTGCAATCGGCCCGGGCCGATTGTGTCAGGCAAGGCCGGCTGCACTCCCCCAAGTCCAGTCGGAGAATAGGGATACCTAAACTTCTCAGTATTCTACCAAAAGAACGGAAGAATGAGCGAGAATATATAAAATAGCAGCAAAATAAATATTTTCATGCTAAATGTTTTGTTTTACAAGAAAAAATACTAATATTGCAAGTAATAAACGATGCACAGAAGCGCGGAAGCGACTTTTCTCAACTCCCGTGCATCCAAATACTCACCATAAATGAAATACGCAATGAAAATCTGTCCGCAATGTGGTACCCAGCATCCCGATACCGATACTTCGTGCAGTAAATGTGGTACTCCCCTGCCTGCCATGCAGCCGAACCAACCTGCTTATGGTCAGCCGTCCACACCTCCACCCCCTCCAGGTTATTCTACTACCCCTCCTCCAAACCCCGGCTTCAATCCTCAACAACCCATGGGCATGCCTCCGCAGCCGGTAAAAGGTGTTGATTTTAGCGAGGCCATCCGGCGATGCCTGAAGGAAAAATACGCCTGCTTTGAAGGCCGTGCCTCCCGCAGCGAGTATTGGTACTTCTATCTGTTCCAAATCCTCGTAGCTTTAGGCCTATTAACGGTGATGGGTATATGTTATGGGCTGCTTGGCGATGCCGGTATGATATTAGGCGTTATTGTTCTATTAGTGGGCGGCTTAGCCTTGTTTGTCCCGAGCTTGGCAGCGTCCGTGCGCCGTTTGCACGACAGTGGCAAGAGTGGCTGGTGGTATCTGATTACCCTTATACCCTATCTAGGCGGACTTATCTTCTTTGTCCTGATGCTCCTACCCAGCGATTTGTACCCCAACAAATTCGGTCCTGTTCCTTGAGAGGCAGCATACCAACACAATATTGGTGAGGTTTCCTTCAAAGTGGTGCAATCAAATTGAGCCTTTTTCAATAAGGTACAAACCTTCAGTTGCGTAAAACCGGAAGAGCATTCACCAAGAATGTGCTTATTCCTCTTGCACCCCTCCCTTTGCTTGAACATTTCTTTTGATATTATTTTTTTAGATTATCCCGCTTTTCGATATCCGATGAATCGAGAGGCGGGATTTTTGGGTAGAGCGGGTTGGAAGGGGAGACTGCGCAAGGGACAGAAATGGGGTGTGGCTAAAGGGTGGCAAAGTTGGTTAGGGAGAAAAATGAGGGTTCGCAGGGCTGTTTGAGTGATGATGTGAATGAGCCTCTGTTGTGTTTTAATAGTTTAAATCACTTGTACTTACGGGTGTTATTTTGTATATTTGCGTAAAAAGAGTGAAATTATAAGCTTAAAGTATTAACAAATTAGTGCGCAGAATGCAATAAGTATGCATCGTGTACAAAAATGCTACAGAGTCGGCCGTTTTTGATGTATAAATGGTCGATGCGATTTTTGAAAACAATGTAGTACTCAAAGTGCAGTGTATGCAGCATGTATCTGTGATAATGAAAAGAATCATAGCTACTATGAAAAACGATTCAACATTTATACGCAAATCTTCTGACTCCCCCAAGCAGCCACGAAGTGCGGTACAGCGAGTAGTATATGCGGATAGTAATTGGCATTCGGAATGTAGTACTGGTAATGCCAGCCAGGATGATGGTGGGACGAATGCTCATTATGCAAGTGCTGCGGCAGAGAAAAAATCTTCGTTGTTGTCCGATGTCCGGCAGTTATGTAATGAGGTGCCACCAGTTTCGGATACATTTAATGCGGGCTTGACGGAATGGGATGATGGAACTTGGTGGGGCGATATCGAAGACTATAATATCAGGTGGTATGTGTTGCGCTGCACCTATGGGCGTGAACGGTTGGCAGCCGAAGTGTTGATGGACGAAGGGGTCGAAACCTTTTGTCCGACCATAACCATGCGCCAATGCCGGAACGGCAAACCTGTGGTAACCGAAAATTCGCTTTTGCCCAATCTCTTCTTTGCCTATGCCTCGAAGGTAGAGCTCAAAACCTTGATGCGTGAGGTAAGAACCCTGCGCATGTTGCGTTTTTATTGTCGTCGGGAGCGGTTGGGTAGGGGGTGGCATTATAAACCCTTGTGGGTACCTGATGGTCAGTTAGAGAGTTTTCGTATTATTTGTGCTGTTCGTGAGGCTGACACGCTTTTTACAGCAAACGAAATTCCCAAGTTTAGCCAGGGACAACTGGTGCGGGTCAAAGATGGTAAGTTCAAGGGTGTAGTAGGCCGGGTTGCCCGTTTTAGGGGGCAGCAGCGCGTGGCTGTAAATATAGAGGGGATAGTTACCAGTATTACGGCCTATGTACCTACGGCCTTTTTAGAACCTTTACAATCTTAAAAGATTTGATTTATGCAGTGCTTTGGTTTGTTGGCTCGTCTGTTTGTTGCTAAAAAGGGTGCATAATAAGCATGAAGAAACATTTTTGTGAAAATAAAAATATAAAAGTTCGATATTTCTTTGTTTTTGCAAAAGTAATGTCTATATTTGCAAAGTCGAGATGATAGCAGGCCCTGCAAGGCGTTTTGTCAACGAATATTAGATAAAGCGTTGGGCAGGCGGCAAACACAAACCCTTTAAAACCTGGTATTTATGAAGAAGTTTTTTACCACAGCGATTGTTGCCTTTATGGCAGGAACTATGCCCCAAGTAGCTCAAGCTTCAACAGCCTCTCTTGTATCAGCTCCAACATCCCCAACTGTGCAGGCAGCCGACGATGACTACGGTATTGCAGCACCGGTTAAGCCCGAAAACGTGCGTGTCGAGGAGATTGTGGGTGAGGTGCTCCGTTTTACGCAGGCTCCCTTCGACGTCAACGGCCAGTCGCTTACCGAAGATAAATTATTCTTTAGGGTGTATTTTGACAACGAACTTTACACCTTTACGCCCAGTGTTTATGTAAAACTCCCTTCTGAAACAACTGAGATACCCTATCGGTATATTGATAACTACGACTTTGTAATTTACGACAACGAGCAGGTAGTTTATATTTTTGAGCCAGACTATGAAATGGTGGGTGTAGAGAGTGTATACCACTTTGCCGACCAGACTTATGTGTCGGAGCGTGTAAACTACTCGGCTACCGATATCCGCGAGGCTGGTGTGGCTAAACCCATCGTACGCTCGTATTATACCAGTCTTGACGGTCGCCGTGTGGAGAAGCCCACCAAGGGCATCTACATCCGTACCGATGTATACAAGGATGGTACGCAGAAGAGCCGCAAGGTAGCTCGCTAAACCCGAGCCTCACGCCGGACTTTTGCAGCATTGTATGCTGCCGGTTTTTTTCATGTCAATTATAATGACGGGCTGACTCCTTCGATGCAGGGAGTCAGCCCAAGTTTTTTCCTTTCACTTTTCAGCACAACAGTTTGCCTTATTCGCAGCACAGTTCCCTTCCCCTCGTTGCAGATGGAGATAATGGGCGCAAAATCCCTTCTTTCCTTATTTCATAAAGGTGGTTGTGCGCAGTTAAAAGTCCAGCATTCTGTACAGATTTTTTGAAGTTACAAAAACGAAAGCAAGGCAAGCCATTTCCCCCTTTGCTTCGCTTCGCATCCGACTCTCCATTTTTCAGAAGGCCGGAGTTAGGGAGTGGGGGAGAGATAAGTGTGCAAGGCGGGTGGCGGATGGGATGTAGAATATCGCCTTCTTGAACATGTTTGCCATTCGTTCGGGTGCTCTATGCGGGGGCACCCCATGTTGCCCAATTACACCACCTTTAAGAAACGGGCCATCACTGGTTCGTGCAGCCTCCAGGTAATGTTCATCGGTGCATCGCCCTGCGATGAAACGTAGTCCACCAGTCCGAAGCAATGAAAGGGCGTAGTATTGCCAAAGCCATCTTTTTTATCTTCGCGTACAAAAAGCACTATTTTATGCTGCTTTTCAGATTGTTGCGTATAAATTTTGCCCCATTTAGAGTTATGTCGGTCCGAATTTCTTGATTGCCAGTGAAAGAAGTCTTTGTTAATCACATAATCGTCATATTGTGTAGAGGGTGAGAAATCTTTGTCCGACTTGTTGAGCGTTACAAAAAGCAGCATTACACCTCCGTATTCCTTTAAATGAAAGACCCCCGATGCGGTGCCCTGCATGGTTTTAGTCAAGGTTTGGCAGCCCAGCAGTGTGAATACATCCGCACGTGTGTAGCAGCCGTAAAGTTCGATGTGGGGCAGAATGTTGGTACCGAGTGGTCGAGTTGAAATTTCGAGGTGGGCTAGATTGTAGTTGACCAGTTCGAGCAGTTCATCCTTGAAGTAGTGATATTGAGGCAGGCGAAGTTGGGCCACTGTGTTGTGCAGTCCCATTTTACTAAATGGCGTTTTGTGAATAGGCTGACCAGCCAGGGCGTAGTACAACATGAGCGTAAGCCGTTCGTTGGCTGGGTTAAGGTAGTCGTTGCTGCCCTGCAAAAAGTTGGCTACGAAGTGCAGGAACGAAGGCGTGTTGTAATGAATAAAATTCCCCATCCCTTTTTCGAGCAATCTCGTCCAGTCATCCGTTGGGTAGTCTATGCGTCCGGCATCCCGTTTGAGCGAAGTCCAGCATTGGTTGCTTTTGTAGATGATGCGGATGTCTTGGCCATTGTTTTCGATGAATTGAGTCAAAGAGGGCAGAGTAGCGTACGAATTGAGTTCCTTGATGAGTCGGTTCTTGTTGTAGATGGCACGCTGGATGTTATCGAGCACATATTCCTTTGCCTTCTGCTCCATGATGATGCTGCAGCCCATTGGCAGGAAGGCAAATCCTTCGGCCACTTGGTCGCGAATGCTTTTTTCAGGTTTGAGCGAGAGTGCTTTGAATTTGCTGGCAAAATCGTATTTCCTATTCACCTGTCCTACAAAGTCGAGCACGGTAAGTTCGCTTTTACCGGCTGAAAGACGTAGCCCGCGTCCCAATTGCTGTAAAAAGATGGTTAAACTGTCGGTAGGACGTAAAAACAATACCGTGTCAACCTCCGGAATGTCGACACCTTCGTTAAAGATATCCACCACGCAAAGGTAGTGTAGGCGGCCCTCGCGCAGTTGCTTGGCCAGTTCGATACGTTGGTTGTCGGGGGTGTCTGAGGTGAGTGCTTCAGCCAGAAATCCCTGTTTACGGAGTTCGTTGGCTGTAAATTGTGCATGCTGTTTGTTCACACAAAAGCAGAGGGCGCGGCAAGTGTACTCGTTAGCCAAATAGCGGTGCAGTACCTGTCCAATTTGTTGTGCGCGTTCGCGCGAGCAGAGTCGGTTGGCTAATCGTTCAATAATGTAGCGTTGTCCGTTCCAGAGCGAGTCGTCGCTGAGGTCTGTAGAATCAGTCACACAGATGTATTGAAAGGGAGTGAGCAATCCGGCTTGCAGAGCTTGAGGCAGACGAATTTCGGCACTGATTCGTCCGCCGAAATCCGGACGCAGGTCTCTGCCGTCCATACGTTCTGGAGTCGCAGTGAGACCAATCAGTAGTTTGGGCTTAAAGTGGTCGAATATTTTGCGGTAGCTGTCCGCTTGGCTATGGTGTGCCTCGTCCACCACAATGTAGTCGTAATAGTCGGCTGGTAGTTTAGCAAAGAGGTCATCAAAGCGGGAGTTAAGCATGGCAATCGATACAAAAAGCGCGTCGTAGTCGTTTGAGCAGTGCGGTGTATGGCATCCCACCCAGAGCGAACCGAAGTTGGCATCTTGCAACACGCTGCGGTAAGTGTTGAGCGACTGGCGTAAAATTTCCTCGCGGTGCGCAGTAAAGAGTATGCGCGGTCGCGGTTGAGGCGACAGACTCCGGCAGAACTCCAGGTAGTCGAATGCCGAGATAACGGTTTTACCCGTACCTGTAGCTGCCACAATCAGGTTGCGGGAGTTGTGGAATTCCTCACGTTCTACTTTGAGCTTGTCGAGAATTTGTTTTTGGTGAGGAAGTAAGTTAAATCGCTGAAAATCAGTTTGTTTGCTTGTTGTCTTTGTCCGGTTAAGTTTCAGTTCTTCGTTAAACTTCTCCATGCCGCCCAGACTAAAGTCTTCAAAGTTTGGGCTGTTCCAATAAAGGTCGAAGGTAGCCAGTGCTGTTTTAATGATATGCGGATTTTCGACACTTGTAACTCGCATGTTCCATTCCAGTCCGTCGGTTTGTGCCGATTTCGAAAGATTCGACGAGCCGATATAGGCCGTATTCATTCCGGAATGACGTACAAAAAGATAGGCCTTGGCGTGCAGCCGTTCCACGTTCGTTTGGTACGAAATGCGAATTTCGGTGTTTGGAAGTTCAGCCAGTTGTTCCAGCGCCTTACCTTCGGTAACACCGCAGTAGGTTGTTGTAATGATGCGCAGTTGTTTGCCTGCTTGTTGACAAAATTGCCGCAAATCATTAATTAGCAGCCTGACTCCAGAGAGTTTCAGAAAGGAGACGATAAAGTAAATCTCGTCGGCACTTGCAATCTCCCTTCTGATTTCCTCGCCCAGCGACAGCGCACTGTTTCCTCCGGTAAAGAGGCTGCTTACCCTGAACCCCGATTTTGGTCGAGGCGTTTCGGAACGGCTGTGCTGCTGCATGGCTTGCTCTTTAAGTTGCATCACTTCGGTCAGCAGGTTGCTGTTGTCGGCAATTTCGCTCTCCGAAAGTCCGTATTCCGCCAATATATTATTAACAAAGGCCACTTGCTCCTTCAGTCCCTCCTTTTCTTCCAGTCGTTTACGGATAACGTCGGCCAGATGGTCGGCCAGTATTTTCGAAGCCTCGGCCTGGTCGATAGCCTTGCGTTTACACATCAGTTGATGCTCTTGGGCAGTGCGTATCTCGCCGGCTGTTTGTTCAGTAATTAGGTTTTCGTAAATTCCTTCTTTGAGCATGGCTGATAGGGATTAAGGAGTGAAAGTGAGGTAGCAAAATGATTAGTTCAGGGGATGTTGTAAGAATTCGGAAGAATGCGAATTGTAATGGTTGAGGGGGGCGGGGCAAATCATTGGGGCTGTGATATTGTACTCACCTATAAAAAGCGTGTTTCTCTTTTACCGAAACATGCGGTTACAACTTTATAGTTGATCTCAGAAAATGCACGGCTACATTGTTTACAAACAGTACTTCAGCAGAACAAACTTTGTGATCCGTGCCGCCATACCAGTATATGGTATGACCTACTTGATAGTTGGTTTCCATTACTTTTTATAGATCCGCGTATTCTATCCCTCTGCATTGATAGGGGAAACTTTTATTTTTATTTGTGCAAAAATACAAATACTTGCTCAAAGACCCTACAAATTTGTTCCATATCGTGTGGTAGTCGTAGGCGAGATGTAAAGTCTACCTACGCCTTCCTGATTGTGCTAATAAGCAAAGTTTACAAGACTGTTCGGTTTACTTCTTGTTCAGAAACTCCTCATAGCTGTAGCTGCTCAAAGCCTTTATCACTCATTTTCCGAACCTTCCACCTGCAGCGCCCTGTTACCTTAACAAGGCTCTAGTCATCGTTCTGTTAACAGAATGTGAAACCATTTACTGCCCGAAGAGCTAAAAAATGCCGAAGAACGGAGCGCGTGTGCTGACAATTTGGTAATTTTGGGCCGTGCTTGTGCAAGGCTTGCCCCAAACGGCCTGTACCGGCATCCCATATATAGCCATTAACCGAAAAATCAACCCATAACCATGGAACGTAAAATTGCAATGATTACCGGAGCTACCAGCGGCATAGGCAAAGGCTGCGCTCTGAAGTTTGCTCAGGCCGGCTACGACCTCGTCCTGACCGGACGCAACGAAGAAAAACTCCGCGAAACGGCTGCTGAGGCCGAACAACTGGGAGCTGCCGTGCAACTGCTCTGCTTTGATGTGCGCAGCTTTGAACATACCCGCCAGGCTGTTGACAGCCTCGAGGGCCGCTGGGCTGAGCCCGATGTGCTCATCAATAATGCCGGACTGGCACTCGGGCTCGACAAGGAACACGAGGGCAACCTCGATGATTGGGAAACCATGATTGATACCAACATCAAAGGCCTGCTCTACGTTACGCGCTGCGTTGTGCCCGGCATGGTGGCACGCAACCGCGGACACGTTATTAACATTGGCAGCGTGGCAGGCGATGCAGCCTATGCCTGTGGCAATGTGTACTGCGCCACCAAGGCAGCCGTTAAAGCGCTGACCGACGGCCTGCGTATTGATGTGGCCGACACCGCCGTGCGCGTTACCAATATCAAGCCCGGACTGGTCGAAACGAACTTCAGCGTGACCCGCTTTCACGGCGATGAGGCGCGTGCAGCCGGCGTGTACCGCGGCATCAAACCCTTGACGGGCGAGGATATAGGCGATGTGGCGCTTTATGCCGCTTCGGCACCGGCCCATGTGCAGGTGGCCGAGGTTTTGGTGCTGGCTACTCACCAGGCGAGCGGATCGGTCGTATCGCGCCAGGCCTGACGGATGCGAGGCGCGTAGCCTTCATTATAAACTTGTCCAATAGCAAATATCACTTTTATATAGCATAAAACCCATTCATCCTTACAGCTATGAACAAAACATTGAGTATGATAGCAGCCCTGTTGCTGCTGCCCTTTGCAGCATGGGCTCATGTAACGGCAGAGTATGCCGACACCGTTCGTTTCCGCTTTGCCACCGAGGCCGAGGGCCGTCAGCTTATGGGAGCCGACGATGTTTATACCCGCGGATGGAGCGAGTTCGACATCGTGTCGCGCTTGAAGAATCCTAAAGGCACCCGCGCCGAACTTTTGGCTTACAAGCAGGCCGAAGTGCGTGCCTGGACTCCCGAGGAACAGCAAACCATCCTGCGCGACATGTATGCCATCAACCAGCTCGTCCGCACCCAGGGCTACCGCTTGCCTTTGCCCCACGAGGTGGTACTGGTAAAAACAACCATGAAGGACGAAGGCGATGCCGCCGGCTATACCCAGGCCAACTGGATTGCACTGACCGACCAGATTTGCACCCGTATGAAGCCCGAGGCACGCCGCGACTTGCTGTTGCACGAACTTTCGCACGTGCTCACACGTAACAGCCTGGAGTATAAAGAGCGACTTTATGCCGCACTGGGCTTTACATTGGTGCGCGGCGGACTGGAATATCCTGCCGAACTACTTAAAACCCGCATTTCCAACCCCGACATCGGTGCCTACGACAGCTACGGACCCTTTACCATCAAGGGCCGTACCGAAAACTGCGCCATGTATCTTTATGCCGACCGCCCCTACACCGGCGGACGCTTTTTTGAATATGTCAAAGTAGCCTTTGTTCCTTACGATGCCCAACTTCGTCCTAAATGCGATGCCAACGGTAAGGTGCTGGTATATGGTATGGAAGATGTGGAAGACTTTTTTGAGCGCGTAGGAAAAAATACCAACTACATCATTCATCCCGAGGAAATTTTGGCCGAAAACTTCGTACTGGCCTTCCTGCAAACGCCGGGCGTACCCACACCGCAGTTGCAGCAGCGTGTGTACAAGGTGCTCAAGGGTGAATAGACTGCCCGCGCCAAAGCGTTGCAACACCTGTAAAAAATCCCCCTTCTTCTTGTCCGAAGGGTGGAAAACAGATTTTTATTCGAGGAGCGGACACTGGTGGCCCGCTCCTCGTTTCAGTCATTCTGTGTTTGCCACCACCTAATCAATCCACTCCCAATGAACAAGCGCGACTACATGCAGGCCAACACGGCCTGGCTCAACGAAAAGGCCAAGGAAGAGGGCGTAAAGCCTCTTGCACAAGGCATTTATTACAAAGTAATCCGTCAGGGTCAGAACGACGGACGTCATCCCACACCCCGCAGCATCGTTACCGTACACTATACCGGACGTACCATCAATGGTAAAAAGTTCGACAGCAGTTTGGGCGGTACCCCGCCAGCCTTCCGCCTGAACGAACTCATCGGCGGCTGGATTGTAGCCTTGCAGCAAATGTGTGTGGGCGATAAATGGGAAATCTATTTGCCTGCAGCGATGGGCTATGGCAAGTTTTCGCAGCCCGGCATTCCCGGAGGTTCCACCCTCATTTTCGAAATCGAACTCTTAGCGATAGCCTAATGCCTTTTTAATCCTGTTCTGCAATACGGTAAACAGGATTTTGATTCATGTAACAGCTGAGATACCATCAGCCCCAACCTCGTTTTGATGAAACCGACCATCCCTTATCTGGAACGTAAGTTCGATGAGTTTAACCACTTGTTTTTTGAAGGCCGGATGTCCCGTCCGCGTATCGTTCTGAGCCATGCCAGGACCTATCGCGGACTTTGTGTCTATTCCCGGCGTACAGCTCCCGATGGCACTGTAACCCATTCCGACTTCTGCATCCGCATCAGTGTGAGTACCGACCTTCCGGAGCATGAGGTAGAAGACACATTGATACACGAAATGATACACTATTACATCGGTGTATTTGCATTGCACGACAATGCCCCTCACGGACATATTTTTCGCAGCCACATGCAACGGATAAACCGCGAGTATGGCCGCCATATAGTTATTTCGCATCGCTCTGCCGCGTCGCCAGCGGCAACCCCGGCAGCAGCATCGCCCCAGTTGGCTGACAACGATTCAGCCGGTTACGCATCTTCGTATCAGCCCCGCCGACGGTCGAGCACCTGCGTAGTCGCTGTGTTAACGCTGAAAGACGGGCGTAACGCCTTCAAGGTATTATCGCGCACCATTAACACCATTGTATCTTATTATAACCGCGTGTGCAAGTCGTCGGAAGTAAAGACTGTAGCGCTCTATCTGACGCACCATCCCTACTTCAGCAACTTTCCCCATTCCGGTGCCGCCTATTGTCACGTGGTGTCCAACCCTAACTTCCATAGCTATCTTGCCGATGCCGTTCGGATCAATTGTGACGGCAAGAACGTGGCTTTTACCGGATAGTCCGGGCCCTCTTGAATTCGGATTCCCCCCCCCCTCTTGTACAACGCCCGCTACAGCTACCAGTTGGTGCGCTCCTTGCACAGGCTGATGGCAGGTCGACGCAAAGAGCGGGTGGGGTATGGGCTGCCCGCCCGCAGAAAGGCCGGAGTTGTACCCCCTCCGCATGCTCTTGAAAAGGTAAGCAGACACATGTCTTAATTGCATAGTTTACCGACGAGCAAAGAATTAGCCATATTTTTTCTTTTAAAAATGTGGCTAATTCTTAATTCTTTGTATCTTTGCTGCGTAATGACCAGCCACATTGTTGTATAGCAAGTGCATAAGCAATGAAGTCATCTAAACTTATTGAGAAAATATAAAATGGGAGATTTTTGTATCTTT
>Ash_p2__coassemble_1376_pt1 | contig 21021 bp, 15 predicted proteins | sample Ash_p2__metabat2_low_PE_010 | metagenome-assembled genome bin Ash_p2
CAAAGTTCTGAACAATGAAGATTTAATGAAATATGGGGTAGATGGGATGAATACATTCAATTTAGAAATACAAAGTGTGCTGAAGCTTTGAAGAAAGGATAAGAAGGAATATAAAAAACCGACATAACCACTTTAAGGAAGTGCACTTCCTTAAAGTGGTTATGTCAGTAAAATCATTTATTGAAAATAATAAAAAAGCGCAATACTTACTTGGAAGCAGCAGCGTTAGCAGCTTTAATCATATCAGCACTCGGCAGGATGTATACCTCTACGCGGCGGTTCTGCTGCTTACCAGCTGCAGTTGCATTGTCAGCAACGGGATTATCTTCACCATAACCCTGAACGCTCGAAAGGCGCATTGAGGGATACCCGGCACCAATAATCTGGAACTTTACAGCGTTAGCACGTTGCTGCGAAAGTTCAAGGTTCTTGGCACGACTCTGCTCTGCAGTACAATTTCTCCAGCCTGCATTGTCTGTAAATCCGGCAATTGCCAATTCGTAGGAGCTATCCTCTGCCAGCAGGCCACTTACAAAGCGGTTAATCGAAGCTTGTGCTGAAGGACTGAGCGTTGAAGATCCGGTATTGAAAAGCAAACCACTGTCAAAGGTAGCCTTTACATATTGTGTACCTTGGGCATCTGTCAGAACCTCAGCCTCTGCATTTGCAGATTCAGCTGCTTTCTTGGCCTTATCCATCTTGTTTCCAATAAGTACACCAGCACCAGCTCCGACAGCCGTACCTACAGCAGCTCCAATAGCTGCACCTTTACCTTTACCGATAAACTGGCCAATCAACGCACCAAGCGCACCACCACCGGCACCACCAATCAAACCACCTTTTGCAGTATTTGTCATGCCGCCGCAACTGCTGAGCAACATCACCAGGCTCATGGCCAGAACTGATAATTTCATCTTTGTCATAGTAATAATGTATTAAGTTTAGAATGGTATATGATGCGGCAAAGATAATTCAAAGCAAGCGTACGACGAAGAAAAAATCACTTTTTTCGCTCTTTTACCCTTAATCAATGCTATCTAAAGGGACTAAAACAGAAAAACCAAGACCCATTACGTACTGTTTTGACGTTTTATTTGTACTTTTGCGCAAGAATCAATTAACAAAAGGAGCATGCTTAGAGCGCAGTTTAATCAAAGTAGGAAGTACTCCCGGTATTTACAGCGCTACACCCGGCTACATGAAATAAAGGGTACTCTTGCAGATGCATGCTAAATACGATACCAAAACAATGGCAAAAGAACTCAAAGACCTGACCAAACGCAGTGTAGACTATTCGCGTTGGTATAATGAACTCGTAGTAAAGGCCGACCTTGCAGAACAGGCCGACGTGCGTGGCTGTATGGTAATCAAGCCCTACGGTTATGCCATCTGGGAGAAAATACAGCAATCACTCGACGAACGTTTCAAGGAAACCGGTGTACAAAATGTTTACTTTCCCATGCTTATTCCGAAGAGTTTCCTTTCGAAAGAAGCCGAGCACGTAGAAGGCTTTGCCAAAGAGTGTGCTGTCGTTACACACTATCGTCTAAAGGCTAACCCTGAGGGTGAAGGCGTAGTGGTAGACCCTGCTGCAAAACTCGAAGAAGAACTGATTATACGTCCTACTTCTGAAACAACGATTTGGAATACCTACCGCAAATGGATCCATTCTTGGCGCGATCTCCCTCTGTGCTGCAATCAGTGGTGCAACGTTATGCGTTGGGAAATGCGTACACGCCTTTTCTTGCGTACTTCAGAGTTCCTTTGGCAAGAAGGCCACACAGCTCATGCCACTCGCGAGGAGGCTGAAGAACGCGCACGCCAAATGCTCGATGTTTATGCAGACTTTGCCCGTGATGTAATGGCTATACCCGTAGTACGCGGCGTTAAGAGTGCTACCGAACGTTTTGCCGGTGCACTTGATACTTATACCATCGAGGCAATGATGCAAGACGGTAAGGCTCTCCAAAGCGGTACAAGCCACTTCCTTGGTCAAAACTTCGGAAAAGCTTTCAACGTACAATTTGTTAATAAAGAGAATAAACTCGACTATGCATGGGCTACATCGTGGGGTGTAAGCACACGTCTCATGGGTGCACTCATCATGACCCACTCTGACGATAATGGTCTTGTGCTTCCTCCGCACCTTGCACCTATTCAGGTTGTGATTGTACCCATTTACAAGGGTGATGCCGAACTTGAAGCTTTCAATGAAAAGTTAGGTGGACTAGCTGCACGCCTCCGCTCCAAAGGCATCCGTGTGAAGTACGACAATGCCGACAATAAGCGTCCTGGATTTAAGTTTGCCGACTACGAACTTAAGGGCGTACCTGTACGACTAGTAATGGGTGGTAAAGATTTGCAGAATGGAACCATCGAGTTGATGCGCCGCGATACGCTTGAGAAGGAAACACTTAACTTCGAAGGTATAGAAGAATACGTTGTCAACCTGCTCGAGGAGATACAAACCAATATTTACAACAAGGCAAAACAGCGCCTTGATGATAACATTTTCCCTTGCGACAATTACGAGGAGTTCAAGGAACGTGTTAAGGATGGTGGATTCTTCCTCTGCCCCTGGGATGGTACAGAGGAGACCGAAGCGCAAATTAAGGCTGAAACACAAGCTACCATCCGTTGCGTTCCCTACGGATACAGCCAGGAGAATTTAGGCGTAGACATGGTAAGTGGCAAACCTGCAACTTGCCGCGTCATTATTGCGCGCAGCTACTAATCTAAGTTATTCAAATACAAGGCTACTTACTCCTTATATATATTAAAGGAGGCTGCCCCAAACAACACAAGAACAAAAGCGCCAGTCATACTATCAAGTACCAGCTATCGCTTTTGTTCTTCTTTCATATGTAAGGCTTGCCGGAACAATCAGACACATTTTAAGAAGTCTTCGCTGTGAGTCTGCCTGCATCTCACCTACTTACTTCCTCACAACCCCAAGCCCCCTCTGTGAGGTTGAGATGCTATAACCGCCGCTACAGTCATTGTAGTAAATCATTCTCGCAATGTTATACCTCAGTCAGACCACTTGCAACAAAATGCCAGCTATGTGGTAATTATACCGGCACGCGCAATTATCTTTGAATCCCAACTTATGATTTCAGTAGAACATTTGTCCGTAGAATTCAGTGCACGCCCGCTCTTTACTAATGTATCGTTTGTCATCAACAAAAAAGACCGCATTGCATTAGTCGGAAAGAATGGAGCGGGAAAATCTACTTTGCTCAAAATACTTGCCGGTCAGCAATTACCTACCGATGGCAGTGTAGCCGTACAAAACGATACTACAATTGGTTATCTGCCGCAGGTCATGGTTCTAAGCGATGAGCATACGGTGATGGAAGAAGCCGAAAAGGCCTACGAACATATCAGCGAATTGCAAACGCGTATAGAGCAACTCAACGTACAGTTGGCTGAACGTACCGATTATGACAGCCCTGAGTACATGCAACTCGTTGAACGCTTTACACACGAGAGCGAACATTTCCAAATGATGGGTGGCATGAACTATCATGCAGAATTAGAGCGAACACTTCAAGGTCTTGGCTTTACTGCTGCCGACTTTAACCGCCCTACACGCGAATTTTCAGGAGGATGGCGCATGCGAATCGAACTGGCTAAACTCTTGCTTCAGCACCCAGATGTGTTGCTTCTTGACGAACCTACCAACCACCTGGATATAGAAAGCATACGTTGGCTCGAGCAATTTCTTGCCAAATCACCGGGAGCCGTAGTACTAGTCAGTCACGACCGTGCATTTATCAATAATGTAACAAACCGAACACTCGAAATTTCGTGCGGTCAGATTACTGACTATAAAGTAAAGTACGACGAATTTGTACAGCTCCGTGCCGAACGCCGTGAACAGCAGCTTAGAGCATACGAAAACCAGCAAAAAGAAATAGCAGACATAAAGGACTTTATTGAGCGGTTTCGGTATAAACCCACCAAGGCTGTACAAGTACAGAGCCGTATCAAACAACTCGAAAAGATAGTTCCTATTGAGGTAGACGAAGTAGACAACTCAAGCCTTCACCTCAAGTTTCCGCCATGCTCCCGCTCGGGCGACTACCCTGTAATCTGCGATGGCTTGCGCAAGGACTATGGCGAGCATTGTGTGTTCCACGATGTAGACCTTACAATTAAGCGAGGCGAAAAAGTAGCCTTTGTGGGTAAAAACGGTGAAGGTAAGTCAACACTTGTCAAGTGCATCATGAACGAAATACCCTATACCGGTACACTCAAATTAGGGCATAACGTCGAGATAGGTTATTATGCTCAAAACCAAGCCCAACTACTCGATGGCGAAATTACGGTTTTTGACACCATCGACCGCGCAGCTAAAGGCGACATCCGCCTTAAAATTCGCGATATTCTTGGTGCATTCATGTTCGGTGGCGAAGCCTCTGACAAAAAAGTCAAAGTATTGTCAGGAGGCGAACGTTCACGCCTTGCCATGATTAAATTACTTCTTGAACCTGTAAACCTGCTCATACTCGACGAACCTACCAATCATCTTGATATGCGTACCAAAGATGTGCTGAAAGAAGCTATTTTAACTTTCGACGGTACGGTAATCGTTGTAAGTCACGATCGCGATTTCCTTAACGGACTCGTATCAAAAGTCTATGAGTTTGGCGGAGGACGAGTACGCGAACACATAGGCGGCATTTACGACTTTTTGAAAAAAAAGGAAATGGAATCGCTCGACGAACTGCACACTGCGGGTTCGCCCTCTGCTCATCAAACCAATCAAATCAAATCGAATGTAGAACCTTCAGAGGGTAAATTATCCTATGAAGAACGCAAGGAGCAAGCGAAACTCCGCCGAAAGGCCGAAAAACTAGTTGAACAATGTGAAAAGCAGGTAATGGATCTTGAGTGCGAAAAGGCCGAAATTGAAAATAAACTTGCTACTCCTGAAGGTGCAGCAGATACTACCCTTTTTGAGGCATACAACAAACTTCAAAAGGCTATAGCCGAAGCAGAAACCGCTTGGGAAAAAGCCATCGAAGCTCTCGAATCTGAATAAAAACCAAAGTCTCTTGTAACGGACCGAGGTACTAATTCTAACATATCATGAATATAAAACACTTTCTTCCATCGCTGGCTCTCATGGCTACAGCAGCCTTTAGCCAGCAAAACTTGTCGTCGGGCATCAGCAAGGACAACATGAACCTACAAGCCAAACCCGGCACTGATTTTTTTGAGTATGCCGCAGGCGGCTGGAATACTGCACATCCGCTTACACCGGAATATGCGCGTTACTCACAGTTTGACTACCTCAATGAGCATAACAACAAACTCATTCGCGAACTCATTGAGAATATCGCAGCCAAAAATCATCCACTAGGAACTCTTGAGCAGAAAATAGGTTCGCTATACCGTTTGGCAATGGATAGTGTTCGCAGAAACCGCGAGGACTATACACCTATCAAAGCTACACTTAATGAAATCAATAAAATCAATACCCGTAAAGGGGTACATTACGAAGTAGCTCGCCTGCACGGCTTAGGCATAAGCAACTTCTTTGTTTTTGGTTGTAATGCCGACCTTAAGGATGCCAAGTGGAACTTGATGCAGGTTAATCAAGGTGGTATTTCGATGGGCGAACGCGACTATTACTTAGGTACAGACGAGCCAACAGTCAAAATTCGCGAGGCTTATAAGCAATATATCAAGAATCTCTTTGTCATGACGGGAGTAGATGAAGCACAAGCTCAAAAGAATATGGAGGCTGTACTCGATATCGAAACCCGCATTGCAAAAGCATCTTATAGCGCAACCCAGCAGCGCGATGTTGAAGGCAATTACCACAAAATGTCGTACGCTCAGCTATTAGCAGATTATCCGGGTATAGACTGGAGCACGATATTCATGTTGAGCCGTATTCCGGCTTTTGAGAATGTCTCGGTTAACCAGCCTGAACCCATACGCGAGGTAGAGAAAATTCTGAACGAATGTTCGATTGATGCCCTCAAGGCTTACCTCTACTTCAAGGTGGTAGACGATGCAAGCAGTTCGCTTAGCGACCGCTTCCGCAAAGAGGCTTTTAACTTTTACAGCCATACAATGGGTGGCGCAGAACAAGATCGCCCGCGCTGGAAACGCGCCATCGGTGCTGTTGAAGGTGCACTTGGCATGGCTGTAGGACGTATGTACGTAGAAAAGTATTTCCCCGAATCCTCCAAACAGCGCATGACACAGTTGGTTAAGAATCTGCAAACAGCCCTTGGCCAACGTATAGATATGCAGGAGTGGATGAGCGCCGAAACCAAAAAGCAGGCACACGACAAACTCAGCAGTTTCTATGTAAAGATAGGTTATCCTGACGAATGGATGGATTACTCCAAGTTGACTATAGATGAGAAGTTGAGCTACTACGAAAACATGATGCGTGCCTCGCAATTTATGAGCGACTACTATACCCAAAAGCGCGTCAACAAACAAACAGACCGTACGGAATGGCTCATGACTCCGCAAACCATCAATGCCTATTATAACCCGACAACCAACGAAATTTGCTTCCCTGCTGGTATCCTGCAGCCTCCCTTCTTTAATGCACAAGCTGACGATGCTTGCAACTATGGAGCAATAGGTGTGGTAATTGGGCATGAAATGACACATGGATTCGACGATCAGGGCTCACAGTTCGACAAAGATGGTAATTTGCGCAACTGGTGGACCGAGCAAGATAAGACTAACTTTGAGAAGCGCACCAGTGTCATGCGCGACTTCTTCGATAAGATAGAAGTTCTCCCAGGCTTGCATGCTAACGGACAACTCACACTCGGTGAAAATATTGCCGACCATGGCGGGTTGAACATTGCCTACCAGGCTTTGCAAAACGCGATGAAGGAGAATCCTCTTGAAAAGAAGGATGGTTTCACTCCCGAACAGCGCTTCTTCTTGAGCTACGGACTGGTATGGGCCGGCAATACCCGCGAGGCTATGCTTAGACAACTTGTCAAGACCGATCCCCACTCACCTTCACGTTGGCGCGTCAACGGAGCACTTCCCCACATCGATGAGTGGTACAAAGCCTTTAATATAACCAAGAAGGATGCCCTCTTCATTCCGCAGAAGAACCGCGTTGAAATCTGGTAAAACTTCCTTTTAAATCCCTAATTCCTCCACGGAGAGGCTGCACGCTTTCCGTGGGGGCTTTTGCTTAATTTTAAATACCATCCCTTTATGGAGAAAGAACCTAAAGAAGTTTCGCTTCCTGAAAATGCGTTTCGTCCCCTGCAACCCGGCGAGGAATACGAACCACTAATGAAGCCAAACCAAACGTATCGTGAAGTAACCCCCTGGTCAGTAACATGGGGTATTCTCATGGCCATCATATTCTCTGCTGCCACGGCCTACTTAGGCCTGAAGGTAGGACAGGTGTTCGAGGCAGCCATTCCCATCACAATTATTGCTGTAGGCGTAAGTGGCGCCACCCATCGCAAAGATCCCTTGGGCGAAAACATCATCATCCAAAGCATTGGTGCTTGTTCGGGCATGATTGTGGCGGGTGCCATCTTTACACTTCCGGCACTATACATCCTTCAGCACAAGTTTCCTGAACTCACAGTCAACTTTATGCAAGTGTTCATGTCATCGTTGCTAGGTGGCATTTTGGGTATACTCTTCCTGATTCCTTTCCGCAAATATTTTGTAAAGGATATGCACGGCAAGTATCCCTTTCCCGAGGCTACAGCTTCGACCCAGGTACTTATTTCGGGCGAACGCAGCGGATCACAAGCTAAACCCTTGCTCGTAGCAGGTTTGATTGGCGGTTTATACGACTTTGCTGTTTCAGCCTTTGGAGCCTGGAGCGAGACCTTCACATCGCGCTGTTGTGAACTTGGCACCACCTTAGCAGACAAAACTAAACTTGTGTTCAGCGTCAACACAAGCGCAGCACTTTTAGGTATGGGCTACATCATAGGTTTAAAGTACGCCTCCATCATTTGCCTAGGCTCTATTGCCGTATGGTGGGTCATTGTTCCCACCATTGCCCTTATATTTCCCGATATGGTACTTGCTGAAGGTAGCACCACCACAGCCGCCAATGCTAGTCCCGAGGCCCTCTTTGGTTATGCCAAGAGCATCGGTATCGGTGGCATTGCTATGGCTGGTATCATCGGAGTTATCAAGAGTTGGGGCGTAATAAAAAGCGCTTTCAGTTTGGTAGGCAAAATTTTTAAAGGCGGTGCAGTCGACGAAAATGTAGCTCGTACACAGCGCGATCTTTCAATGAAGATTATTTCCATTGGCTCAATCATAACCCTGGTAGTAACCACACTTTTCTTCTACTTTGATGTGATGGACGGAAATCTGCTCTTTACCGTTGTGGGTATCTTGATTGTTGCCATTATCGCATTTCTATTTACTACAGTTGCTGCCAATGCCATTGCTATTGTCGGTTCGAATCCTGTGAGCGGTATGACCCTTATGACCCTCATCCTTGCATCCATTATTATGGTACTGGTTGGTTTGAAAGGAACAGGCGGTATGGTAGCCGCACTCATTATGGGCGGTGTAGTCTGCACAGCGCTCTCATCGGCAGGTGCCTTTATTACAGACCTTAAGATTGGTTACTGGCTCGGGGCAACTCCTAAGAAGCAAGAAACATTTAAGTTTATTGGTATTTTGGTATCAGCTGCTACTGTAGGTGGCGTAATTATGATTCTGAACAAGGCCTACGGCTTTACGCCCGACAATTCCGACGTAATGGCTGCCCCCCAAGCCCGTGCAATGGCCGCTGTTATCGAGCCGCTGATGAGCGGACAGGGTGCTCCCTGGTTACTTTATGGCATAGGTGCTGCCATTGCTATAGTATTGACCCTCATCAAGGTTCCTGCCCTACCCTTTGCACTGGGTATGTTCATTCCGCTTCAACTCAACCTACCGCTTTTTGTAGGTGGTTTAGTTAACTGGTATGTAAACAGCCGCTCAAGCAATTTGGAATTAAATAATCGTCGTAACGAACGCGGCACACTGCTAGCCTCGGGCTTCATTGCTGGCGGTGCACTCATGGGCGTTGTCAGTGCGGGATTACACTTTGGCAACCTTCACTTTGCCAATGCTGAATATCTTGCATCGCCCCTTTCACAATGGGTAGCACTTGCAGCCTACTTAGCTTTAGTTGTTTACCTTGCCAAAGCCACGCTTAAAGTCAAGTAAGTAACTCTACACTCAAATTAAATCATTGCGGGTAGCCTCAATGGCTGCCCGTTTTTGTTTGTTGAATGTGTAATAACTGCCAACTTTGTATTCCTGATTGGTCCTTGAAGAACACAAAAAGTTCTGAAATACATGAATAATGTGCGCCAGCATTTTGCCAACATGCAAAAAAGCAGTAACTTTGCACCGCTGCTACGAGATAGCAGCATAATTCAAACCTATTAAATTCTATAAAACAATGGCAACTAAAATCAGATTGCAGCGTCATGGCCGTAAGGGCTACGCCTTCTACAGCATCGTTATCGCTGACGTAAGAGCACCACGTGATGGTAAGTTTACTGAAAAGATTGGTACTTACAACCCCAACACCAATCCCGCCACAGTAGATTTGAATTTTGAGCGCGCTCTTTACTGGGTAGAGAATGGTGCACAACCTACTGACACCGTTCGCAATATCCTCTCTCGCGAGGGTGTAATGCTCATGAAGCACCTCAATGGTGGTGTTCGTAAGGGCGCTTTCGACGAAGCTGCTGCACAAGCTAAGTTCGAAGCCTGGAAGCAGGAAAAGAATGCTAAGGCAACTGCTGCTGCAGATAAGAATGCTGCTGCTAAGAAGGCTGCTGCCGAAGCTCGTCTTGCTGCCGAGAAGGAAGTTAACCAGAAGATTGCTGAGAAGGTAGCCGAGAAGAAGGCTGCTGCTGCTCAGGCCGAAGCTGAAGCTGCTGCTGCAGCTGCTGCCGAGGCTGAGGCTGCTGCTCAGGAAGCTACTGAAGAAGCTCCTGCCGAGGCTTAATAAAAGCCCTAGCGCTTCGCAAGGCTCAACACAGCACTCTATGAGCCGAAATTACAACGAGAGAACAACTGTAAAAGTTGTTCTCTCGTTTTTTGTATGCTCAGCATAAACATATTCGCATGTAGAATCTTTAGCAGGCAGTGTATAAAAGTATACATACCATCATGCCTTTGTGTAAAACCCGACCTAAAGCCCAAAGAGCTTCAGCAATAACACCAGAACACGTCTACTATCGTGTTGCAACATCAAAACCTTACACCAGGGCAATAAAAAAGCAGGAGATAAATTCCCGAAAAGAATTTTATCTCCTGCTCATTTCATACTAGTATCTGAATACTCGATGCTAACATTCAAGCTTAACGCACAAAGAGCAACTCTCGATATTTTGGAAGCGTCCACATCTCGTCTTCTACAATCAGCTCCAGCTTATCGATGTGATAGCGAATTTGGTCAAAGTACGGCGCAATTTCATCATGGTAAGCAATAGCAAGTTCGCGGATATTCTCAATACGATTTACCACTTTACGCTTTTCTACCATTTCCTCCACATTTTCAGCGATAAAACTAGTGTGCTTGTTAATCTTTTCTATCAAATCAATATTGTAAGCAGTTAGTTCAGCCACCTTCTTAGGATCGGAGAATGCCAGCTGAATTTTATGTACATTGTCTACAAGTTCGCTCTGATATTTAGTAGCTACGGGAATGATGTGGTTCATACAAAGGTCGCCAAGAACACGTGCCTCTATCTGAATTTTCTTTTGATAAGTTTCCCACTTAATCTCGTTGCGTGCCTCCAATTCGTGTCGGTTCATCACGTGCATAGACTCAAACATCTTAACCGTTTCATCATCTAAATAACGGTCAAACACTAGCGGACATGATGTTTCGCAATCTAGTCCGCGGCGCGCTGCCTCCTCTTTCCACTCTTCGCTATATCCATTACCATCAAAGTGGATAGGCTTACAAGCTTTAATATCATCGCGCACCACATCAAGGATTGCACTGATTTTACTTTCCCCCTTCTCAATAAGGGCATCAACACGCTGCTTAAAGTTGGTCAAGGCTTCGGCTACTGCAGTGTTCAGCGCAATCATGGCACTGGCACAATTTGCAGTCGATCCAACTGCACGGAATTCAAAACGGTTACCAGTAAAAGCAAAGGGCGAAGTGCGGTTGCGATCGGTATTATCAATCATGAGTTCAGGCACCTGCGGCACATCAAGCTGCACACCATGTTTGCCTTCAAGAGTAAAGAGTTCTTCTTTTGTTGAATTCTCTACTTTTTCGAGCAGTTCGCTAATTTGCGAACCCAGAAAACTAGAGATAATGGCAGGAGGAGCCTCATGAGCACCAAGTCGATGTGAGTTTGTAGCACTCATAATCGAAGCCTTGAGCAGCCCGTTGTGTCGGTAAACGCCCATGAGCGTTTCAACAACAAAAACAATAAAACGCAGATTTTCCTCAGGCGTCTTACCAGGAGCATGGAGCAACTGTCCGGTATTGGTTGTTAAACTCCAGTTATTGTGTTTACCCGAACCATTGATTCCGGCAAAGGGCTTTTCGTGTAACAGACAGCGGAATCCATGCTTGCGGGCTATCTTGCGCATGAGCGACATGATAAGCATGTTGTGGTCAACAGCCAAATTGCACTCTTCGAAGATGGGAGCCAACTCAAACTGATTAGGAGCTACTTCGTTGTGACGTGTTTTGCAGGGAATACCCAATTCAAGAGCTTGTATTTCCAAATCGCGCATAAATTCTGCAACGCGTTCGGGAATAGCTCCAAAATAGTGGTCGTCCATCTGCTGATTCTTGGCCGAATCATGTCCCATCAGCGTGCGCCCGGTAAGCATCAAGTCGGGACGTGCAGCATAAAGTCCTTCATCAACAAGAAAGTACTCCTGCTCCCAACCCAAGTTAACGGTTACTCTCGAAACTTCGGGGTAAAAATATTGGCAAACGGCCGTAGCTGCACGGTCGACGGCTGCTAACGACTTCTTCAGCGGTGCCTTGTAATCCAGGGCTTCGCCTGTAAAACTTACAAAGATAGTTGGAATCATCAAGGTATCGCCTACAATGAATACCGGCGATGCGGGATCCCAGGCAGAATACCCACGAGCCTCAAAGGTCGAACGGATACCTCCGTTAGGAAATGACGAAGCGTCAGGCTCTTGCTGTACTAATTCTTTGCCGCTAAAGTTCTCAACCATTCCGCCTTTGAAGTCGTGTTCTACAAAGGCATCGTGCTTTTCGGCAGTTCCTTCAGTAAGCGGCTGGAACCAGTGAGTGCAATGGGTTACCCCCATGTCCATGGCCCATTGCTTCATGCCGGCAGCTACATCGTTGGCCACTGCAAGGGGCAGCGGTGTGCCCTTCTCGATTACCTCGCGAAGTTGCTGGTAGGTTTTAAGCGAGAGGTACTTAAACATCTTCTCTTGATTGAAGACATACTTGCCAAAGTACTCTGACGGACGCTCTGCCGGCGCCTTCACTTCGAGGGGGCGCTTTTTGAACGCTTCTTCTACGACTTTAAAACGAAGGTTGCTCATGCTGTTTATGTTGTTTGTTAGTTTGTTGTTAGTGCAGCGGCTTACAGTAACTGCCTGTTAAGTCTAAACAAAAATGATGGCCTTCAGCCACACCTTTTTCGATGTTACACACTTCAAAAAGTACAGTTGTACAGGGCAAATTGAAATTCTTGCTCCGGCTTCACCACTGTTTGGTGGTGCAAAGATACGCTTTTTTGATGGATTTGCCGCAACCGCAAGCCCTAGGCAGCAGACTATTCTACGCATTTTTTACTTTCTACGCCACTTTTGGATAGTAAAGAAGTAACTTTACCCGCTTTTTGACTATTGCTGTTGCCAAACATACCGACTGCAGCACGCCTGAGCCAATCCTAAACGGCACCAGGCTTCTGCTATTTAAAAGTTTAGTGTATCTTCGCGCCACATGCTTTCATTCTCTTGTTTTTTATACAGCATTCCTTATTATTCAACCTACAAAGATTTCGAAAGATATGACCGAACTCTACCTTGCACGTCATGGCGAAACCGCCGAAAACGTGGCACAAATACTTCAGGGGCACTTACCCGGAAAACTTACTGAAAATGGTCGCAGACAAGCTGCCGAACTTAGTCAAAAGCTTAAGGACGAAGTTTGCAGTTTAGACTTACTTTTGGTAAGCGATTTGCAACGAACCATCGACACGGCTACTATCGTTAACGAAGGTTTAAAACTTCCCGTTATATATTGCCCGCTACTGCGTGAGCGCAATTGGGGAACACTAACAGGTATGCCTGTTGCTGCTGCACGCACTGCTGCTTTACCCCTTGATGTAGAGAGTGTAAATGCTATGTTCAAACGAGCACACCTTTTTTTAGACTATGTAGTTACGAATTTTCCGAACAAACGGATTCTGGCCATCGGACACGGCCTGTTCAGCCGCTGCATACTGGCAGCTTTTGCTGGCTGCGAAATCCGCGATATCCCACGTATGCATAATGCCGAGGTGCGAAAACTGCTCATCAGCACCACATCTGCCACTCTTCCCGATTCTGATGTCCATCCTCATACAGACAGTGTATCGGCTGATTGATAACATGCTCTATAACAGACGCCATACACTAAATTTTACCCTAATCCAAATGTTACATCAGCCTGCCTAGAGTTCTGAGAGTAGCATTTTGAAGGTGTATTACGCAATAAAATTTTTCAGAGAGCGCACCTTATGTAATGAGTAGGAGGCAGGAAACATCAATACGTTTCCTGCCTCCTACTCATTATTACAAGGTATCTACAGCCTTACCTCCCTGATACAAGGAAAGTAGAGGACAAAACTTAGAATGCAATTTCCAATCCTACACCAAACACATCGTTTGTACGATGGAAGTTAACGTAACCTGCAGTATTAAAACTGCCAAGTCCCGAAGCAATTACTGCAGCTGCACCAAGTTCTTTGTTCACTACACCTAATTGCTGTTCCAGCACAACGCGTTGATCATCAGGAAGCAGCGGGTTTTTGAGTGCAGCCTCGAGTTTTACCTTACCAGCCATGAGTTCCTCGGTCATCGGCTTAATCATAGAACCGAACTTACCCTTAATATCCTCATAGTCTTTCATGTCCTTCTTGTAATGCTTGTAGAAGGTTTTAAAATAAGCGATGTTAAGAGCAACCTTGCGGCGAAGTTGGAAGCGAGCACCTAGACCTACAGAGTTCGAATTGGTTACAAAACTCATATCCGTCAGGAACTTACTGTTTTCACCTAAACCATAATTAGTAGTTTGCCATCCGGCACTGATAGTCCAGCGTTTATTGATGTCGTACTCCATACCAGCCAATACTTCCCAGCCGCCACTTTTAAGGTGTTCTTCCTTGTTCTTATACTGTGTAGCCTGCTTGTCAAAGTAATAATGAAAACCACCCGACAGGCGTACATTGTCGAGCACAGCATACTGCGCACCAACTGTAAGGATAGCGGGAAGGTCAGCAGCAATTTTCTTTCCATCATCATACTCAGGCAAACCACTGGTATTTACACCTGCGCGATTCTTAAGACGCATACGCGTTTTAAACTCATACTTGGCAGCTAAATTAAGTTTACCCAAACGATAGTCAACGCTGACAATGGGAGTGAAGCCCCATGCCGTTTGGTCGCAGTTGAGTTCCTTATCAGCCACAAGTCCGGCAAAGTGAGGCATGCCCTGCGAATTAAAGAAATCACCTGCCGCAATGTTTGCTCCATTGGCTGTAACAACTCCTATATTACGTACATAGCCATAGTAGTTACAGTCAGCATAAACTACGCGACCACCTACACTTACATTAAAGTTGGGAGTAAACTTATAACCAACCCCGAATTGTCCGCCAAAATAGTACTGACGTCCCTGCATGTGCGTGTCCATGGTATACCCCTTTACACTGTTGGGAGCAATGGCACCAATAAGTGCCGGCACCATGGCCACTTGGCTTTCGAACGAACCAAGGCCATCGGGAAACTCGCACTTTCCGCCACCACCGGTAATACCAAAGTGAAACGAGGCAAACCATTTTTCGCCTACGCGCGCTAAATCTAACGAAGGAATCACCGGAGCCGTAGCTTTTCCTTTAAATGTTTTCAGCCCGGTAGGCGCATTTGGCACCCCATTCACCGTTCCCATGGCAAAGTTCGGGAAAAACGATTTTGACGTACGGGTTTGATAAGCGCTCTGAAGGTCAAATCCCAAGTGCCATCCTTGACGCAAGAAGCCCAAACCTGCAGGGTTGGAATAGGCACCATCAATAGCAATGGAAGCATCACGTGCCGGATTTCGTAAAAAGGCTACGCTTTGGTTTGTATTCGTTAAAAAGCCACCGGCCTGAGCCGTTGTAGCTGCACCCAAAACGAGCGCGGCCGTGAGGATTGATTTTCTCATTTTTCGTATTCATTGGTAAAAACTTCGGCAAAAGTACTTCTTTTATGCACACGGGCCAAATATTTGTGCGCTTTTCTTGAAAAATCTGTAGACGGAATACCTATTAGTATCCCTAATGTATCTTAAATTGTGATAAGCGCTTTGCAAATATGGAGCATAGGCTGCTCAACTTCCTCTTTAGCCACAGCCCAAATGACTAAGGCAAAGTAGCGGAATAAAGGGTTTCGGAATGAAGTTTTGTCCGGCTATCAGCATGCGGTGCTGCAAGTTCATAACAATATGCCCCATCTTCCAATCATTTTAAACCTATCACAACAACGTATGTAAACCTGCAGCCTTTGTAACATCTCATCTGTACCTACAAAACCCGACTTTGCACTTACAACCAACGGCATCGGATCCTAAATTAAACAGAACTCTGTGCAACCGTATTTCTTACAGCTCTCTATTGAACCTGGCAAGCCACTCTTTACCGGATTCTTGCTATGGCATTCGTCATATGGCAAAACCGCTGGGGGTACCCATTCATACAGCGCAGCGCCTGCGTCATATAAAAACAATGTGCGTATAGCATACAACTACAGTATGCAGGGGCCACAACTACTTAAAAACATGAAAAACGCGTCAATTCCTTTTCTACTTACGCACCTTGCTGTACCTTTGTACCCAAAAACAAGCACTATGCACCAGTTACACGATATGAAGGCAGCCTATCACACGCTTGGCTGCAAGCTTAATTTTGCAGAAACTTCTACCCTCCGCGACCAACTGGAACGGGAGGGTGTAAAAACCGTTCAAAAGGGCGAGCGAGCTGACATTTGCATTGTCAACACCTGTTCGGTGACCGATGTTGCCGACCATAAATGCCGTCAGGCTATTAATCGCTTTACGCGTGAGCACCCCGGAGCCTTTGTAGTTGTAATGGGATGCTATGCCCAGCTTAAGGCCGACGAGATTGCAACTTTCGAGGGAGTTGATTTGGTGCTTGGCATGGAGCAAAAGGGTCAGGTTCTACATTATATTAAGGAACGCATGGCACAAAAGCATGCACTTAACGGTGAGGCCTGCCATGAAGCTGTAAGTGTACCTACCCGCGAAATCCGCACCTTTGTGCCTTCGTGCTCACGCGGCGACCGTACACGCTACTTCCTAAAAGTACAAGATGGATGTAACTATTATTGCACATACTGCACCATTCCTTTTGCTCGCGGACGCTCACGCAACGGGTCCATCGAATCAATAGTGTTGCAGGCTGCGCAGGTTGCTGAGCAAGGTGGTAAAGAAATAGTTATAACAGGCGTAAATACGGGTGATTTTGGCCGCTCAACAGGCGAATCTTTTATTGACTTGATTCGTGCACTCGACCGCGTAGAAGGCATTGAACGCTACCGCATATCGAGTATTGAGCCAAACTTGCTGACCGACGAGATTATTGACTTTTGTGCGGCCTCGCGCGCCTTTATGCCCCACTTCCACATCCCCTTACAATCGGGGTCGGACACGGTGCTAAAACTAATGAAGCGCCATTACGACACAGCGCTCTTTGCCGAAAAGATTGCACGCATCAAGCAGGCCATGCCCGATGCCTTTATTGGAGTTGACACCATTGTGGGCATGCGCGGCGAAACAGAGGAATGCTTTGAAGAGGCTTACAACTTTATACAACAGCTCGACATTTCGCAACTGCACGTGTTCAGCTACAGCGAGCGCCCGGGCACCAGGGCACTCGAAATACCCCACATCGTATCGGCAAACGACAAACATGCACGAAGCCAGCGCCTGCTTGCACTCTCCGAAGAAAAACGACTGGCTCACTACAATCGCTTTGCCGAAACTGTACGCCCCGTTCTGTGGGAACACGCACGCGAGGGTGAACTGATGCAGGGATTTACCGATAACTACATCCGCGTGCAGCAGGCACCGCACATGGCAGTGGCCGATAACGAAATTACAGAAGTCAAACTGGGACAACTGACCCCAGACAACGAATGTCTTCTGGCTGAACAGTTGGCCTGACACTCACCAAACACTGAACTCAACCGATAACTATGATTGTTACACCCAAGATAGCTGTAGTCATTCTCAACTGGAACGGCCGCGACATGATGCGACGCTTTTTGCCCTCGGTCATAAAATACTCCGATCCCGACGGCCTGGATATAGTGGCCGACAATGGGTCGACCGATGGTTCGCTCGAAATGCTTACACAAGAGTTTCCCTCGGTAGTGCAACTGCCCCTGCCACAAAACTACGGCTTTGCCGAAGGTTACAACCAGGCATTAAAACAGATTGAAGCCCCCTACTACCTGCTGCTCAACTCCGACGTCGAAGTAACACCCAACTGGCTGAAACCGCTCCGCAATTACATGGATAAACACTCCGAAGTTGCCATTTGCCAGCCTAAACTAATGAGTCAGACCAACAAGCAGGAGTTTGAATATGCCGGTGGCGCCGGTGGCTTTATCGACCGCTATGGATACCCCTTCTGCCGCGGACGCATTTTTGGCATTACCGAAACCGACCACGGACAGTACGATGCCATTTGCCCGCTGTTGTGGGCCACTGGCGCAGCCTTGATGGTGCGGCGAGAAGATTGGCTACAGAGTGGCGGACTAGACCGACGATTTTTTGCACACATGGAGGAGATTGATCTCTGTTGGCGCCTCCGCGCCCGGGGACGAAGCATTGTGTGCATATCGCAAAGTAAGGTGTACCATGTAGGCGGGGGCACTCTCAATGCAGGAAATCCGCGCAAAACCTTTCTCAACTTCCGTAACAATCTGCTCATGCTCTATAAGAATCTGCCTTCCGAAGAACTTAAGAGCGTAATGAGAGTACGCACACTGCTCGACTGGGTAGCTGCTCTCCAGTTTTTAGCTACTTTCAACTTTCCTAATTTCAAGGCTGTGCTCCGTGCCCGCAGTGAATACGCGCGCATGCGACCGGACTTTGAGGCCGACAGACAGCTAAACCTTCAAAAGATGCAGGGAAACAGCCAAAATTTAGCAGGGCGCAGCCGCTACAGCATACTTTGGCAATACTACGCAAAAGGCAAACGCTATTTCAGTCAGTTGCCGCAGTCTTGAAAACCTCAAAGGCCTTCCACCTCCTTTCGGCTCCCATTTCCCATAGATTGCCGTTAGTAGTTTAAACGCTTTCTCATCACCTCTACCCTTTTTATTACCACCCTATGGCAGCTCTTTACCTCATTCCTGTAACATTGGGCGATACGCCCCTTAACCAGGTGCTACCTGCATACAACACCGATATTATACTTGGCATTCATCATTTTATTGTCGAAGAAATCAGAACGGCACGACGCTTTCTTAAGCAAGTTTGCCGCGAAATCGACATCGACAGTCTCACTTTTTATACCATAGGCAAACACGCCGATGCTGCTCAGTTTAGCCAATATTTAGAGCCTTTGCGCAAAGGCGAATCGGTTGGAATTATCAGCGAGGCCGGCTGTCCGGCAGTGGCTGATCCCGGAGCCGACGTTGTAGCTATTGCGCAGCGCGAAGGACTACACGTGGTACCGCTTGTTGGCCCTTCGTCTATTCTTTTAGCTGTTATGGGATCAGGATTTAACGGGCAGAGTTTTGCCTTTAACGGCTATCTCCCTATCAATCCTGGAGAACGGGCCAAACGACTGAAGCAACTGGAAAGCCGCTCGGCTGCCGAACAGCAAACGCAGCTATTTATCGAGACACCTTACCGAAATGCAAAAATAATTGCTGATATTTTAGCAACCTGTAATCCGGCCACGCGACTATGTATTGCCTCGGGGCTTACTACTGAGAACGAATTTATCAAAACGCTGACCGTAAAAGCATGGAAGCAACAGGCCTTACCTGATTTGGGTAAGATTCCAACCATTTTTGCTATCTACGCAGCTAAATAGTCAAAGCAGTTGTTGCAATTACGCTTGTAAGAGAACCTTCATATGGTTGCAAGTATCTGCTTTCGGATTTTTTGAGAACATATATGTAGAAAAGCGACTCTAAAGTCCTATCACTTAAAAGCAAGCTATTGGCTTGGAATTCTGCTCTTATTTCACTATCTCAAAACTAAACATATCTGATAATCAGATACTTTATTATACCATGGTACAAATATGGTAATTTATGAAGGGTATTTTTCAAGCCTTTCAATAGAGAATTTGAGGGATTTATTTGCCCATGAAGATACCTGCAGAACTATGCCTTACTGTAAGTTTATAGATATTTGACTATTTGTCTTTTATCTTTCATTTGTTTGCACTGATTCGGCATTGATTTCACTTGTTCATATTTTGTTTTCATGACACTCTCCATTCCGATTGAATGGCGCTGATGGCACTACTATTTGTCTTTCGATAGTTATGGATTTGCTTCGTATTTTTGCGTTGAGTGATAAACAACGATAACTATGAAGCAGAATAAATACAGCATCCGACCAGCGATTATTGAAGCTCTCATCATACTTACAACCTCCATGCTAACTTTGCTGCTGAGAGAAGTGCCAGGCATGATGACATACATCATACCGATTACCCTACTTGTAGTCTTTATCCTATTGAAGGTTTTCTATCGCAAAGGAACTTCTTGGATTCATCGGCACACAACTTCTAAAGAAAGTGTAGCCAACCTTTCCACAAAAAGCGAGCAGTCCGAACATCCATTGGGTAAAGCTGAAGTACAGAAGAAACGCATGGAATTGTTCCACCACGAATTTCAGTTGGAACAGCAATCCTACTTGCTTCAAAAGGAAAAAGAGAATGACCTGAAGCTGGCAGCTATCCTTAAATACACCCGTGATACATTTAAGCGTCTGGACTTCGATGAAACAGAAATCTTCCAGATCTGTGAGTGTGTACGCTACTTTGTGACCAATCAGCAGGTATTGAATCAAACAGAGGTGCACATCAAAAGGCGGATGAACGTTACGCAGATTGCACTCAAAAATTTTGCCTGGAACATCGCTTTCCAGTACAATATCAGTGGCGACCATGCCGCCAGATTTGTCATTGCCACCTTTAATGAATGGTTCAGCAATACGACATTCGCTACAGTGCGGAAGAACCTACGCACCACAACCGGAAAGCATGTTATTGAGATTGACGAACACATTCTGTAATTTTGCAGTGAAAAGAAAAAATGATTCTCCAAGGCTCAGTACCTATCATCCGGTGCATAGCGGGAAGAAGTCGAAATGTGGCTCTTCCCGTTTTTCTTGTGGCAATACAACTGCATTTTTCGATAGACATAAATACTTTACTTTAGGTTAGCGCATATATAAAGCTAACCCACGTAAACTAAACTGTTTTTGCAGACGGCGTTGTTTCAGCCAACGGCTTTATTTTTCTTTTCACTGCAAAAAGCTCTTTTACAGCATTCTTGCGTTTCCAAAACAAAAATAGATATTTTAAAGTGATTATTTCACGTGAAAATTTCACCCTACAAAAAATATGATTATCTTTGCAAGTGACAAGCCTTTGCCCTTTATACAAATAAACAACAAGTCAGCATCCTCATTTAATAGAAGCACTATGATACTCCGCCTGATTTTGAAGAACTTTCTTTCGTTCGATGACGAAGCTCAGTTCGATATGTTTCCCAATATGAAACGTACCCAGCTGGCTGGGC
>Ash_p2__coassemble_1382_pt1 | contig 20875 bp, 14 predicted proteins | sample Ash_p2__metabat2_low_PE_010 | metagenome-assembled genome bin Ash_p2
CCAAGCAGAAACTCGACGACATCAACAAACGCCTTGAAGAGGCCCGGAAGAAAAAACAGGAGGCCTTCGAACGTGGAGACGCTGAAGGTATCAGCGTTTATACTAAAGAAATAAGGAAGTTAGAACGCGAGGCCCGCAAGATGCAAACGCGGGCCGCCTGGGTATTCAAGGCAAACAGGAGGTGCAGAAGGCTTAAAAGAGAACAAACCGCACGAAATCTGGCCAAACGTTTGACCATGTCGCAAAATTTACCGAACTTTACCTTGCTGTAGAGTCTCTATCTTGCAGACCATTCTACCCCCGGCAGTAACTGTCTGATACAGGCAGTACTCCCCACTCTATTAATCATCCACATTCCCCTATGTATACGATTCTACCCACCGAAGCCTTCAAGGCCATTTGTCCCACTTTTGCGGGAGCGGCAATTTATGCAGAAGTCAGTAATAGCGCAACGCAGCCTGAATTGTGGGCTGAAATTACGCACTATACCGACATGCTGCGCGAAAATTATACCCCTGACACCATTAAACATCGTTCAGGCATAGCCGCTACGCGCGCTGCCTACAAAGCTGCAGGCAAAGACCCCAGCCGCTACCGTCCGGCCTGCGAACAATTGGCCCGACGGGTATTGCAGGGTAAAGAACTATATTCAGTTGATACGCTGGTCGACCTGGTAAATCTTGCTTCGCTCTTTAGCGGTTATTCAACAGCTGCCCTCGATGCCGAAAAAATTGCCGGCAACTGCATTGAACTTGATTTTGGCCGGGAGGGAGAACCCTACGAAGGCATTGGACGAGGTGCACTCAACATTGAAAACCTACCGGTTTACCGCGATGAAGAAGGTGCTTTTGCCACCCCAACCAGCGACAGCACCCGCACCATGCTCAGCCCAGACACCCACTTGCTACTGGTACTAATAAATGGCTACGATGGTGACCAACAGAACTTGGAAGATACCATAAACCTGACCATCGACCTCCTGCAGCGCTATGCAGACTGCACGGCTTATCAAGTGATTAACTATTAGCCTTAAACAATGGCATAAACAGCCTAAACTCATATCAAATACCATGACTCCATCGCTCAAAGAACTTGTGCTGCGCGACACCCCCTACGCAGACCTCATGAATAAGCGCATACTCAATGTGCTACTCATCGCTACCAAATACGATGCCTTCATGCTCGAAGACGACGGACGCGTAGACGAACAGATATTTAATGAATATACAGCCCTCAACCTGCGATATCCACCCCGCTTTACGCAAGTGACCACCGACGAAGAAGCACTGACATACCTTAAAGAACGCAACTTTGAACTGGTCATCGTAATGCCTAATATGGCAGGTAAAGATATTTTTTCGGCAGCAACAGCCATTAAACAACGCTACCCGCACATACCCATTGTAGTGCTTACGCCATTCTCGAAGGAGGTAAGCCGCCGGGTAGCAGGCGAAGACTTATCGAACATTGACTACGTGTTTTCCTGGCTGGGAAACTCAGAGTTGCTGTTAGCCATCATCAAACTGATAGAAGACAAACTGAATGCACCTGACGACCTGCCTTCGGCTGGCGTGCAGACCATTTTACTGGTCGAAGATTCCATACGCTTCTACTCATCGGCATTGCCCCATCTTTACAAACTGGTGCTTGAGCAAAGCCGTGAGTTCTCGAAAGAGGCACTCAACGACCACCTCAAAATGCTGCGCATGCGCGGACGCCCCAAAATTATGCTGGCGCGCACCTACGAAGAGGCCATCAACATTCTGCACACCTATCCCGACAACATACTTGGTGTAGTATCGGACATGAGCTTCAGCCGCGAAGGAACGAAAGACCCGCTGGCCGGTTATCGGTTGGGCAAGGAAGTGCGCCGAATGAACCGACACATCCCCCTCATACTTGAGTCGAGCGAAATTGAAAACGAACGTTATGCCAACGAGCTCAATGCACCCTTCATTCCCAAACGTTCGAAGAGCTACCCGCAAGACCTCCGGGGCGAAATCATGAAACACTTTGGATTTGGTGACTTCATCATTGACGACCCCACGACCCACCAGGAATTGCTTCGCATCACAAACCTCAAGGATTTGCAGAAAAAGGTATTCCAAATACCCGACGAAGCACTGCATTACCACTTGTCGCACAATCACTTTTCGCGCTTCTTCTACTCACGTGCCATGTTTCCACCTGCCGAAATATTAAAAGCCCACGATGTGTCGCAATATGCCAACATGGACGAGGCACGCGAGTTTATATTCAACCTCATTGTACGCTACCGCCGGATGAAAAATGCTGGTGTCGTAGCCATCTATCAAAAGGAACGCTTTGACGAATACAGCAACTTTGCCCGCATCGGTAACGGATCGCTCGGAGGTAAAGGGCGCGGCCTGGCATTTATGGGGACACTGGTTAAGCGCTACCCACACCTTGACTGTGAGAATTGCCACGTAAATATCCCGAAGACGGTCGTGATATGCACCGACATCTTCGACGAGTTTATGGAACGCAACGGACTTTACCCCATTGCCTTGAGCGATGCACCCGACGAAGAGATATTGGCGGCCTTTGAAAGGGCTACACTCTCGGACGAATTGCTTGAAGACCTGCTCAGCCTTTTCAAAGTTGGCAACAGCCCTATTGCAGTCCGCTCGTCGAGTATTCTCGAAGACTCGCATTATCAACCATTTGCCGGCATCTACGCCACTTACATGATTCCACGTATGGCTGACGAACGAGAGACCCTACGTTTGGTACGCTCGGCCATCAAGGCTGTATATGCTTCTGTCTTCTATCGCGACAGCAAAGCCTATCTTACAGCAACACAAAATTTGATAGACCAGGAAAAGATGGCTATTGTGCTGCAAGAAGTTGTGGGCGAAACTCACGGCAACTACTTTTTCCCGACACTCTCGGGAGTGGCGCGCTCGCTCAACTTTTACCCCATTGGCAACGAAAAACCCGAGGAAGGCATTGCAACCATCGCGCTCGGACTTGGCAAGCACATTGTAGACGGAGGTACAGCTTTGCGCTTTTCGCCTGCACACCCACAACACATTCTACAATTAGGTTCGCCCGAATATGCTTTACGCGAAACACAACGCAACTTTCTGGCTCTCGACCTGCGTAACCTGGCACCCGACTTTAGCACCGACGATGCTTTTAACCTGAGCACGCTGCAACTTACAGACTACCCGGCCGACGATCCTGCTGCCCGATATATATTCTCGACCTACGACTTGCAAAACCAACGGCTTGTTCCTGGATTACAATATGGTCCGGGACGCCGCATTGTATCGTTCAACAGCATATTGCAAGCCAACACCTTCCCACTGGCCAACAATATAGGAGCCTTACTCGAAATAGGAGCCAAAGAAATGGGACGTCCGGTTGAAATAGAGTTTGCCATGCAAATAAGCAGCGGAAAAGCCTGGTTCTATTTACTACAGATACGCCCCATCGTTGACCGCTCGGAGGATGTATCGGCTTCATACGATGCCATACAAGGCGAACGCCTCCTGTTAAGCAGCCACTCGGTATTAGGTAACGGCAGTATAGCCGATGTGAAAGACTTTGTGTATGTGCGCAGTGAAAACTTTAATCCGGCTCTGAGCGAACAGATAGCCGAAGAGTTGGCACAGCTAAACGAACAAATGATTCGCGAAGACAGAGGTTACGTGTTAGTAGGCCCGGGACGCTGGGGAAGTTCAGACCCCTGGTTGGGTATCCCGGTAAAATGGCCACACATCAGTCAGGCACGAATCATTGTAGAATGTGGTTTACCTTCATACCGTATCGATCCCAGCCAAGGTACTCATTTCTTCCAAAATCTAACATCCTTAGGAGTAGGCTATTTTACAATACGGCCCTATGCCGACGACGGAAGTTTTGACGAAGACTGGCTCAATGAGCAGCCTGCAACCTACGAGAGCACCCACCTGCGGATGGTACACTTTGATACCCCCCTACTTATCAGTATGGACGGACGCAAACAGCGTGGAAAAATTGAAACGGCAAACTCTGAAACCATGTAGTCTCTTCAAAATCTGACTGCCCGCCGGGGACATGATAATTCTACCTAAGCTATAGTAAAAAAGACAAGACGCGCCACCTAAACAGTCAGCAAGTGGCGCGCCTTTTGGTAGCATATCCCCAAACGCTCCACTACGTACCCCTGGTCAGCTTCAACTTTTTAGTTTTAGCTTAACAGCCTGCGGTTAGATAATCTGTTAGCAACTTCTGCTTACTGCCCTGCTCCCCCATTTTGCTATACTCCTTTACTACGCATCAATTAGGACTTTCCATATATATAAGGAGTAGCTGCATGATGCAACATCACCAGACACAACCACAACATATACTCTGCGCACCTTGAAACGCCCATACATAACAGCAACCTATGGGAACATACAAGTAAACTGCCAGCAAATGCCGAATATGCTTCTACAAACCAATGCGACGAATCTGTCAGTTAAGCCTGTAACGACTGCCAGAACGTACACATACAACACATTTACATTAAGCGGAACTGCAATGGCATGGAGTTTGCTTAAGTAGCAAGTATAATTCACTCAAAAAAAACAACTAACCATGCAAAAAGGTCAAATAGGTATAACTACCGAAAACATCTTCCCTGTAATCAAGAAATTCCTCTATAGCGACCACGACATCTTTCTGCGCGAAATTGTGAGCAATGCCGTAGACGCAACACAAAAGCTCAAGACACTGGCTATGAAGGGCGACTTCAAAGGTGAATTGGGCGACCTCACCGTACGTGTCAGTGTAGACAAAGAGGCTAAGACACTCACCATCAGCGATCGTGGTATCGGTATGACAGCCGAAGAGATTGACAAATACATCAATCAAATTGCCTTCTCGGGTGCAAACGACTTCCTCGAAAAGTACAAAGATGATGCTTCGGCAATTATCGGTCACTTCGGCCTTGGTTTCTACTCCTCGTTTATGGTTTCCGACCGTGTGGACATCCTCTCGCGTAGTCATCGCGAAGGCGCTGAAGGCGTTAAATGGACGTGCGATGGTTCGCCTGCATTCGAAATTGACAGCTGCGAAAAGGCAGACCGCGGTACCGACATCGTGCTCCACATTTCGGACGATTGTGCCGAATTTCTTGAAAAAGATAAAATAACCGAACTGCTCAACAAGTATTGCCGTTTCCTTCCGGTAGCTATTGCCTTTGGTAAAAAGACCGAATGGAAAGATGGTAAACAAACCGAGACCGATGAAGACAACATCGTTAACGATACCAACCCGCTATGGACCAAAACACCGGCCTCGCTAAAAGATGAAGATTATCAGAAGTTCTATCGCCAGCTCTATCCCATGTCTGATGAGCCGCTCTTCTGGATTCACCTCAATGTTGACTACCCCTTCAACCTTACGGGTGTACTCTACTTCCCCCGCATCAAGAATAACATTGAGATACATCGCAATAAGATTCAACTCTACTGCAATCAGGTATTCGTTACAGACCAGGTTGAGAATATAGTACCCGACTTTCTGACCCTGCTTCACGGTGTGATTGATTCACCGGATATTCCGCTCAACGTGAGCCGAAGCTATTTGCAGAGCGATGCAAACGTAAAGAAAATCTCTTCGTACATTACCAAAAAGGTTTCTGACCGTTTGCAATCTATCTTCAAGTCTGACCGCACTGACTTCGAAAACAAGTGGGACGATCTTAAACTCTTCATCCACTATGGTATGCTTTCTGAGCAGGACTTCTTCGACAAAGCGAAGAATTATGCCCTCCTCAAGGATGTTGATGGCAAATACTTCACTTACGAAGAATACCGTAACTTAATTAAAGAGAGCCAGACCGACAAGAACGACAACTTGATATACCTTTATGCTACCGACAGCGACGAACAGTACACCTACATTCAAGCTGCTAAAGACAAAGGATACAATGTGCTGCTGCTTGATGGACAACTCGACTCTGCGCTTGTTGGTATGCTCGAACAGAAACTTGAGAAGAGCCGCTTCAGCCGCGTTGACGGCGATGTGATTGACCGCCTGATTCAAAAGGAAAATCACACAGAAACGGCTATTGAAAGCGATGAGGCCGACAGTATTAACGGCGTATTCACCGCTCGCCTGCCCAAAATTGAAAAAGCTGAATTCCATGTTGAAACTGCTGCTATGGGCGAGGCTGGAGCTCCTATCGTCATTACACAAAGCGAATATATGCGCCGTATGAAGGAAATGAGCCGCTACCAGCAAGGCATGGCTTTCTATGGTGAAATGCCCGACATGTACAACCTGGTACTCAATGCTGACCACCGCTTGGTAAAGGAAGTGCTCATCGACATGAAGGCTTCGCTCAACGAGCAGATGCAACCCATTGAGAATGAACTGAAGGGACTCCACGCTCGCCACATGGCTATTGAAGAGAGCCAGAAGAATAAAAAAACTGAAGAGTTGACCGACGATGACAAGGAAATGCTTAAGCAGTGCAACAATGAGATTGCTGCACAGGAGGATGCCCGCCGTAAACTTTGGGCCAACTACGCACAGCAAAATCCTGTGGTATCTCAACTCATTGACTTGGCATTATTGCAGAACGGCTTACTGAAGGGTGAAGCGCTCAGCAACTTTATCAAGCGTTCGGTAGACCTTATTAAATAAAAGTAATTTCCACTTTTAAATACATAAACCGCGAACTGCCACCCTGGTCCGAACCTATACGGACTGGTGCATGTTCGCGGTTTCTTGTTTTATCAATCATGAAACACCTATTACTTGCAAGTTGTCTAGCTATCAATATGCCTTTTACAGCCATAGCATGCCAAACGGATAAACCGCAATCTCAACCCTCTACAACACAAGCATTATCCCAGCATACCGACAACAAATCTTCGGACAATCTGCTTGGCAACACACTCTATACCCAAGCCGATTCGGCACACATTGTTAAAATGTTACGCATGGAAACGGGGCAAAACGATGTTCTATTCTATGCACGCCAATTTATTGGAGTACCCTACGTTGCTGCAACCCTCGAAGTTGCCGATCCCGAAAAACTTGTAGTCAACCTCAAGCAACTGGATTGTACAACACTTGTTGAAACAGTATTGGCTCTGGCTATGACTAAAAGGCAACACAGCGACTCCTTCGAAGCATACTGCCACAATTTAGCCACACTACGATATCGCAACGGCAAGCCCAATGGATACCTTTCGCGTTTACACTACTTTGACTGGTGGAATAATACTCAAGCCCAAAACGGAATAATTAAGGAAGTAAAGAATAATCAGCACTTCACAGCTAAAGGGCAAACTCGCAACTATTATATGTCGCACAATCCATCAAAATACCGCATGCTGAAGGCCCATCCCGAATGGATTGACAGCATAGCTTCGCTCGAACGCCAGTATAATGGTATTCGCTGGAACTATCTGCCTGCAGCAAGCACAGGACTTTCAAACCAACAATTGTCGGTGATACACGACGGCGACCTCATAGCCATCGTTACGCGTAAAGCAGGACTCGACTATTCGCATCTTGGTTTTGCAGTATGGGGCAAAGACGGCAAACTGCACTTGCTTAATGCCTCGTCAATCCATCACCGGGTGGTTGAAGAACCTAAGACGCTGCGCCAATATCTACGCGAACACCCCACGTCGATAGGTATCCGCCTTTTCAGACTACAATAACAACAACGCACCAAACTATACACACCATAACTTACCCCCAAAATGGTGCATATGTCGCATCACCTTAAGCCAAGAGTTCACCACATAGCAAAGAGACAGCGTGCAACAACCTGTTTAGTGAATTTTAAAGCACAGATACGGCTATATCTCATGAAAACGAGTAATTTTGCATCTGAATAATCAAACTAAAGAAGAAAATAATATGTCAGCAAGTATAGATATTCGCGAACTCAATGCCCGCATTGAGGCTGAAACCGGATTTATCACCGACCTCACCGAGGGTATGAACCGCACCATCGTTGGACAAAAACACCTTATCAACTCCCTGCTTATCGGCCTGCTTTCTGATGGACACATCTTACTTGAAGGTGTCCCTGGTTTGGCCAAAACATTGGCCATCAAAACGTTGGCTTCGCTTATTGAGGCCCAATTCGGCCGTTTGCAGTTCACTCCCGACTTGCTGCCCGCTGATGTTATTGGTACGCTTATCTACAGCCAGAAGGACGAAACTTTCAAGGTTAAGAAGGGGCCTGTTTTTGCCAACTTTGTTTTGGCCGACGAAATTAACCGTGCCCCGGCCAAGGTTCAAAGTGCGCTGCTTGAGGCCATGCAGGAACATCAGGTTACTATTGGTGAAAACACCTTCAAACTTCCAGAACCGTTCCTGGTACTGGCCACACAAAACCCCATTGAGCAAGAAGGCACCTACGAACTGCCCGAAGCACAAGTAGACCGCTTCATGATGAAAGTAATTATTGACTATCCAACCATTGAAGAGGAAAAACGCATTATCCGTGCCCACATTGACGACCGCTTCGAAACACCGAAAGCTGTGACAGACACGCAACGTATTGTTGCCGCCCGCCAGTTAGTTAAACAAGTATATATAGACGAACGCATCGAACAATACATTGCTGATATTGTATTTGCTACACGCTACCCCGAACAATATAAGCTCCAGGAACTCAAGAACTACATTGCCTTTGGTGGTTCGCCTCGTGCCAGCATCAATTTGGCACTTGCTTCGCGTGCATGCGCATTTATCAAACGTCGTGGCTATGTAGTGCCCGAAGATGTACGCGAAGTGGCAGCTGATGTATTGCGCCACCGCATTGGCCTTTCGTACGAGGCCGAAGCTTCGAACATCACTTCCGACGACATTGTACGCGAGATTCTTAACAAAATAGAGGTGCCCTAAATTGCATCCAATCGTTGAAGACGCACCTGCAACCTCATGTATTAATCTACAGTGGTTACAGGTGCGCAATGACTTGAACTTGTGTTGAACCCTCATTTCAATTGCTGACAATATTGGAAACCTCAGAGCTTTTGCGTCGCGTCAGACGCCTGGAGATTAAAACCAGGGCACTGACCAACAATATATTTGCAGGCGAATACCATTCGGCCTTTAAAGGACGAGGTATGTCGTTTGCTGAAGTGCGCGAATACCAGCCGGGCGACGATGTACGCGATATAGACTGGAATGTAACAGCCCGAATGAACAAGCCTTTTATCAAGGTATTCGAGGAGGAACGCGAACTTACACTCATGCTCGTTGTAGACCTCTCGGCCAGCCAACGCTTCGGTACACAAAATCGTACCCAACGCGAACTGACTGCTGAAATTGCTGCTACATTGGCATTTTCGGCCATGCAAAACAACGATAAAGTAGGCGTCATATTCTTTACAGACCGTATTGAAAAGTTTATTCCACCTCAAAAAGGCCGTAAGCATGTACTTTACATCATTCGTGAATTGTTGAACTTTGAGCCCACTGGCAAACGCACAGACATCGGCACAGCAATGAAGTATCTGACTAAGGTAATGACCAAACGCTCCATTGCCTTTGTTATGAGCGACTTTCTCGATGCCGGAAATTTTGAGCAGCCACTGCTTGTAGCTGCACGCAAACACGACCTTGTGGCGTTGCGCATTTACGATAACCGCATGGCCCAACTGCCCGATGTGGGACTCATAAAGATAGTCGATGCTGAAACTGGACACGAACAATTTGTTGACACCTCTAGTAGTATCGTACGCAAACAGCAGGAAATATGGTGGCGCACAGAGCAGGAAAAACTCAACCAACTACTCCATAAAAATGGTGTAGATCTGGCATCAATAGCCACGAACAACGATTACGTCAAACCACTCATGAATCTGTTTGCACGCAGATAGTTGTACTGTGCTTCAGCGCACCAACATTCTTCAGCTACAGCCGCCACCCCATGCGGTACGGAGGCTATACACAAATCATCAAACAATGCTATCATACTATCCCAAAAGACTGCTCCTGACTTTGTTTGTCATACTCTGCACCACGATAGGTGCCCAAGCACAGATATCTGTCGAGGCTAAACTCGATACAGCCAACATTCTGATTGGCGAACAGGTGCAGCTTCGCGTTAAATGCAGCATGCCGGCCGGACAGCAGGCTGACTGGCCGTACTTCCAACCTAAGCAGCAACTCACCAAAGGAGTTGAGGTTGTTAATAACGGACGCATAGATACAATAAAGCTAAATGACGGAAAGCGCATTGAACTTACCCGTTGCTACACCATTACCTCGTTCGATTCGGCCCTCTATGCCATTCCGCCTATCGTAGTCAAGGTAAACGGCAAAGAATACGCATCACACGGAAACTTAGGATTTAAGGTCAGTACACTCGCCGTAGATACCGTGCATATCGACAAATTCAACGGCCCGCATGGCGTTGTAGACCTTCCCTTCGAATGGTCGTGGCGAATTACCTTAATGGCATTGGCTGCCATATTAGCGGCACTGGGCGCCATCATACTATTTATACGTATGTCCGACCCACGGCTCATTACACGTCGTGTAGTTATCATGCCACCGGTACCTGCCCACATCAGTGCGCTCACCCAAATAGAGCACATCCGTCAAAAGCCGGCCGATGATCCAAAGGAATACTACACTGCACTTACCGACACGTTACGCAGTTACCTTGAACAACGTTTCGGTTTCAATGCACTCGAAATGACAACGGCCGAAATTATTGACGAACTCTGTGCATCTGACAATCAAGAAGCAATGGCAGAACTCAAAGAAGTGCTCATACAAGCCGACCTTGTAAAGTTTGCTAAGCACCGCACAAGTCTTTCTGAACAGGACCGCAGCCTGGTTCTTGCACTTAACTATGTGCAAACAACTAAAGTCGAACCTATTGAAAAGCCCAAACCTCGCGTAGAGTTCCAAACTCTCTCGGACAAAAAGCAGCACAGCCTGCGCAATGCTATGACCATTGGTTCAATTTTACTCTCGCTGACGGCTCTCCTGCTACTTGCCGCTACTCTATACGACTTGTACAACTGCTTTGGTTAAAGGTGCTATCAGCCTACATGCTTATAGCCTTGCCCATCATAGATAAGCGGATGTAAAAAATACAACATCTACTGCCAAAGTTTCAACACTACCTTCTCTCCTATTCATTCACAAACATGACTTTTGCCAGTCCTGCATATTTTCTTCTTCTACTACTGCTCATACCCTATGTGCTGTGGTATTTTCTGTTCAAAAGGCGACATGAGGCCACCTTTACCGTTGCCTCGGCTGAGGCATTCCGCAAAGCACCAGTAACCTGGCGCACCCGCTTAGTGCACCTGCCGTTTTTTCTCAGAGCTTTTGCCTACATACTGCTTGTAACAGCTTTAGCACGCCCTCAAACTAACACTTCATGGCGAAGTGGCGAAACAGAAGGCATAGACATCATGCTTACAATGGACATCTCAACAAGTATGATGACACCCGACATTTCGCCCAACCGCCTTTCGGCAGCTAAAGATGTAGCCATGAGCTTCATTAACGAACGCAAATCCGATAATATTGGTCTAACTCTCTTTGGCGGTGAAGCTTTCACACAATGTCCGCTCACTACCGACCACGGCATGCTGCTCCGCACATTTAAAGGTGTGAGCTGCCAACTACAAGCTGACGGCATCATTCAGCCTGGAACTGCTATTGGCATGGGCATTGCTAGTGCTGTTTCGCATTTGGAGCAAAGCAAAACCAAGAGCAAAGTTGTAATACTCCTTACCGACGGTGCCAACAACACGGGCGAAATTTCCCCACTGATGGCTGCCGATTTAGCTAAAGCCTGCGGTATCAGAGTTTACACCATTCTGTTAGGCTCTGAGGGAAAGGTCAACGTGCCGGTAGCCCAGTTACCAAATGGTGAAGTATATTCAGCTCAAATGGAAGCAACTGCCGACCCAACTACCCTCAAGCAGATTGCCCATGCTACAGGTGGAACCTTTTATCGAGCAACTTCGCGCCAATCGCTCAAACAGGTATACAGCGACATTGACAAACTCGAAAAAACCAAGCTTAAAATCAACAATTATGAACGCCGCTATGAGGCATACCAACCTTTTGCCATAGCAGCCCTTATTTTGCTGCTGCTCGAAATGCTGCTACGCTTTACATGGCTTCGACGCCTGCCCTAAGTTCATCATCTCCAAGCTAACAGACTCCGCGTATTTCCGCAACCCTTACAGCTTACCTTAGACTATGTTCCAGTTTCTGAATCCAGAATACCTCTATCTGCTGCTGTTACTGCCAGCAGCCATACTTATTTACGCATTAGGTTACCGGGCAACCCGACGCAACTTGAAACGGTTGGGAGATGCCTCCCTACTTCAGGCTTTGATGCCGGGGCGTTCACCACGTAGACAACACATCAAAGTAGCCATTCTTACCTTAGCTGCAGCCAGTCTCATCATCATGATTGCCCGCCCTCAATACGGACTCAAGCAACAACAAGAGTCGGTCAAGGGTATTGAGGCTGTAGTCATGGTCGATGTGTCAAACTCCATGCTGGCCCGCGACGTTCTACCCACCCGTTTGGACCGCACCAAACTGCTATTGTCCAACATGGTTGACCGCATGAAGAATGACAAGATTGGTCTTGGTGTTTTTGCTGGCGAGGCCTATCCCCAGTTGCCCATTACGCCTGACTATGCCTCGGCCAAACTCTTTATCGATGCCTTGTCAACCAACATGGTCACCCTGCAAGGAACCGATATGGCTGCAGCCATTGAATTGGGATGCAATAGCTTTACTGACAGCAAAGAGGTGGGTAAAGCCATCATTCTGATAACCGACGGTGAAGACCATGAAGGCGGAGCCGAAGAGGCGGCACAAGCCGCAGCCAAAAAAGGCATTAATGTATTTGTTATTGGTGTAGGTTCAACACAAGGTGCCGAAATTCCTACCCCAGAAGGCGTACTTACTGACCGTGAAGGAAATCCAGTTCGCACAGCTCTAAACGAAGAACTTTGCCGCCGCATTGCCCAAGCAGGCAAAGGCATCTATCTGCACCTTGATCAAACCAATAGTGCCCAGGAGGAATTACAAAGCCAGTTGTCAAGACTCAAGCAAACAGCCACTACCACCTCGTATACTGCTCGCGACGAACAGTTTCAGGCAGTAGGACTCATTGTACTTCTCCTCCTTATTCTCGAAATCTGCATTAACGAAACAGAAAACCCTTTGTTCAAACGCTTTCGTCTTTTCAGCAAATAACTCATCGGCACTACCAAGCATCTCCCCCCAAAAAGCGGATAGTTAAAGTATTTGCTTGAACCTCATTGTCGATAACTTGCATCATAAAGTAGGAGGAAAACGAACACGTTTTCCTCCTACTTTCGCTTGATATACTCCTACAGAACACCATGCAAGCTATTTTACTTGTCAAGGCATTGCTCAAAACCAACAGAGCATACTTCGATTCTCATAAGATAGTCGTATCTTTGCAACCTATCTTCATGGGGTAAACTACTAACAAGACACAGCCCGACCGCTACTTAACATAAAACGGGCCATCAACTTACGTGCAAACTTAAACATCAATACTGCAATGAAACGATACCTGTCTGGCAGCCTGCTATGGCTGCTGTCCATGCTATTTATTCAACCTGTTCAAGCCCAAACAGCCGAATACCGACTTATGCACCAGGGTAACGCCTGCTTTAACGCCCGCAAATACAAAGAAGCTGGACATTACTACCTACAAGCACTCAAAAAGAATCCTAATAACACTCGTGCTACCTTTAATCTTGCTGATACCTATCTGGCTCAAAACAATACTCAAGCAGCCGATAGCCTTTATAATATTGTTACACAAACAGAAAAAAACAGCCAAATACGCTCCATGGCCTGGCATAACCGTGGCTATATCCGTCAAACCCAAGCCTTACATCTGCCCAAACAACAACAGCAACTGCTACGCATTGCCATTGACCATTATAAAGAGGCACTGCGACTGAACCCCAAAGACAACGACACACGCTACAATCTGGCTCTCTGCCAAAAACAACTCAAAGACAGCCAGCAAGATCAACAACAACAAAACCAAAAAGACCAACAAAAAGGGCAGGACAACCAACCCCAACAGCAAAAAGCTGATGCAAAGGTACAGCCACAACAAAGCGAAGTACAACAAACTGAACAATACCTAAATCTGGCACGTCAAGCTGAACGCCGTGCCCTTGAAAAGCTTAATGGTCAAAAACCTCGCCAAAAAGGACTCGACAAAAACTGGTAACAGGACACTTGTAATAAGGTACATAAATTAAGGATACCTGATCCTATAATCCATAAAGTTACCAATAAACTGCACACATGTTTCACCCTACCCTTACGTACTACTGATGAATAGAATACTAAGCATACTCCTGATGATATGCTGCCTGCATGGATTGCGGGCACAAACTTTCAAAGCACAAATTGAAGACGTCGGAGGATACTACCGTCTATCCTTTACCGTAACGAGCTCGGATGTATCACGTTTTACACCCCCTTCGCTCAACGATTTTGAAGTACTGAACGGACCAAGTTCTTCGACCTTCAACTCATACCAAATAATTAACGGCAAGACTTCGCACAGTGAATCCACAACTTATACCTACATTCTATCGGCACGCAAATCGGGTAAACTAACCATCGGACCTGCAACTATCCAAGCTAATGGCCGAACTCTGCGAAGCGCAGCTATCACTCTCGATGCCCGCGCTGGCACACAAAACAATCGCAGCCACTCGCCCAACAACGGAAACGGAGGCGAACCTGTCGATGAGAGTATACAGCAAGCAGGCAGCCAGGTTTCTGCACGCGATCTCTTTATAGATGTAACCCCCAGCCGCACCAAAGTTCGCGAGCAAGAGGCAGTTCTACTTACTTACAAAGTACACTCACGCGTTGGCGTTGGTTTAGCCAATACACAACTCACAAACAAGCCAGACTTTAAAGGTGTTATCTCGCAAGAAATACCCTTGCCCGGCAACCAAATACAAACTGTTTTGGAACAACGCAATGGTACTACCTACCGTACAGGAACTATTTTAGAATACATTGTTTTTCCGCAGCAAAGCGGCGAACTCCTCATTCCGAGTATTACTTTCGACTGTACTGTTGTGCAGCAAAATCGCCACATGGATCTTGCTGATGCCTTCTTTAATGGAGGGGGAACCATTGGTGTTAAAGTCAGAAGAGTAGTACCAGAACTTAAACTGCAAGTCGAAGCACTGCCTCAGCCTAAACCTGCCAACTTCTCAGGAGCTGTAGGACACTTTGAGATAGAGGGTAAACTACTTAACCCTTCTATCCGTACCAACGACCTTGCAACCTATCGTGTAACGCTCAAAGGCCTTGGCAACCTCAAGCTCATTACACCGCCAGCAATGAAGTTCCCAACCGACTTCGAAACCTACGATGCCAAAACCAATGAGAATACGCAAGTAAGCACTGATGGACTGACTGGTGAACTGACATTTGACTATACATTTGTGCCCCGCAACGTTGGTAAATACGATATTCCTGCACTTGAGTTTATTTACTTCGATACCGAAAAAGGCGACTATCAAACCATTCGCACACAACCGCTCACCATTAATGTAGGCAAAGGAGAACGCTCAAATGCCGATGTCGACCACCAGCTGGCCCTGCTGCGCAGCGACATTCATGATATTCACACAGCTAATAGCCCGCAAGCATTACCCAGTTGGTTAACTTGGGGCAACTGGAGTTTTGCATTGCTCAATCTGGTATTGGCAACAGTCTTCGCTGCAAGCATTTTTATTGCCCGCAAATGGGCGAAACGCCACACCGATACAGCCGAACGCCGTCGCTCAGGAGCAGCTAAGCAAGTTGCGGCCCGCCTTGCCGAAGCAGAAAAACTGATAAATGCCCCCGATCAAACAGCTTTCTATTCTGCAATAAGCAAAGCACTTATAGGCTATCTCACTGATACCTTTGGTATTGGTCAAGCTGACCTTAATAACGAAAACATCAAGCAACTGCTAAACCAAAAGGGACACGACGAGACTACAATCAATCAATTGCTCAATTTGATGCAGACCTGTGAGTTTGCCCAATATGCACCCAGCAGCAACACTGAACGATCTGAGGTATACCAACAGGCTCTTGATTTGCTGAGCAAGTTACGAAACTAACACCTCTTCCATGCTTTTCTCCTTCAAACATTCCCGAGATATGCTACACAAACTATTATTATTCATAGCTTGCCTGCTGTTGCCTGCAGCAGTCTTTGCAAGCAACCACCAAAATCAAGCTGATGAGGCCTACGCACAGAAAAACTATACCGAAGCTGTGCGACTCTATCGCAGAGCATTGGCAGAAGCTAAAGAGAATGATAGCACAAACCACGTACTCATTGGACAATTATTCTACAATTTAGGCAACTGTCACTACCGCATGAAAGACTACGGCAATGCCGTACTTTGCTATCAGCGTACACTGAAACAGACTCCATCCGATGAGGATGCCGCCTTCAACTTAGAACTTACACAAGCAAAACTAACCGACCGCTTTGATGCTCCAGCAGAAATGTTCTTTGTGAGCTGGTTCAAGAAATTGATATACTCACAAAGCAGCAGTATTTGGGGACTTTGGGCAGTGGGACTGATGATGTTAACAGCAGTCTTTCTGTCAATTTACTATCTGGCACAACGCATAGCTCTACGTAAAACTGGATTTTTCGGAGCAATTCTATGTGGACTGCTTTGGATAGGCTGCCAAACCTTTGCCTATCTGCAAAACAAACGCTATTCCCAATTACAACAAGCTGTAGTACTCGAAACAATCGATACCTTTGACAGCCCCACTGCATCAGCCAAAAAACAGCAAATTCTGCACGAAGGTACAACAGTTATCATTACTGACAACTTTAAAGGCGGATGGCTGCAAATTGAATTACCCGACGGCCAGACAACTTGGATTAAAGGGCAGGGCATCGAAAAGGTGTAGCATTATTGGCTCACAACTAAAACAAGCGCTTTTTACGTAATCCATAAAATATCGAGCCTGAACCTCTTGTCCTACATTCTAAATGCTCCGAGCGCAAAACTATTCCACCTGATGTTTACGCAACTCGACGAAACACTTACTCTTGCATTAAACGGAAGCGATTCGCTTTACATTGACTCGCTTGCATGGACTGCCACCCATACCTCAACATGGATACCACTTATATTCCTGCTGCTTTACCTCATTATCCGTAACAACGACCTTGTTGGAGTATGCGGCACAATATTAGCTATTGGGCTGTGCATCCTGCTGGCCGATCAGGTAGCCTCAACCATCTTCAAACCTTTGGTCGCACGTTTTCGTCCTACCAACGATCCCTTTATTATGTATGCACTTGATGTAGTCAATGACTACCGGGGTGGGCGCTATGGTTTTTTTTCAAGCCATGCAGCCAATACTATGGCCGTAGCCACCTTCCTGACGCTCATGATACGTAACCGCACACTCACAGTTTGGCTTTATTCATGGGCTTTGCTTAATTGCTGGACGCGCGTTTATCTGGGTGTACACTATGTTGGCGACCTCACAGCTGGCACACTTTGGGGACTGTTTATAGGTTGGATAATTTATAAACTGTGGCTACGCTACTGCCCTGGCATTTCCGAACGCAGCAAACGTTACACAGGACAAGGCAACATGACATCCGGCGGCTACACTATTGGAAGCGTACACTTGCTCATTTCAGGCATTTTGCTTACTTATCTATACATTGCCTTTGTAAGTTTATATGCCATAGCCTAGTACCAAACTTTTCCTATCCATCGGGGTTAATTTCTGCAAACAGACACCGTTAGTATGCCCTATAAGCTCACAAGCAAGCCCAAAGGCACACCAAGTGTAAATAGAATGCAGGATTAACCCCGATTTTTTTGTATTTTTGCACTCAAACAGACTAACAAACAATGATATACCCCGAGAACTTTGAAAGGAAAATTGGTTTTTCCGACATACGCACCTTACTCAAAGGACGCTGCATGTCGTCACTCGGAACAGAGTGGGTTGACAAGCATCTGCAATTTTCGAGTTCCTATCAAGAAGTGATGCAAGCATTGGCCGAAGCTGGTGAATTTGCACGCTTTTTGAGTATCGGCGATACCGAAATAGAAAGCGAATTCTTTGACGTACGCGAAGCTTTGATGCACGTACGTCCTGAACGCACCTATCTCGAGGAACTTGACCTCTTTAACCTCAAGCGCTCAATCTATACCGTTTTGGGTTATGTAAATGCCTTTACACAGACTACCGATGCCGATGAAAAGGCTTCTGCTAAATTTAAACAAACAAACGGAGTAGAGGGAGATAATGACGAAAATACATCCCCCCCATATACATACCCCGCACTAGCTAAAATGGCTGAAGGCATAGCCACTTTTCCCGATATAATACGTCGGATAGACGAAGTGCTCAATAAATATGGCAAAGTGAAAGACACGGCCTCTGCCGAACTCCTGTCATTGCGCCATCAGGTAGAGGTAACTGTGCGTAGCATATCGCATAGTTTGCGCTCCATCATTACAGAAGCACAGACCCTGGGATACATTGACCGCGATGTAGCGCCGACCATGCGCGATGGACGACTGGTTATCCCCGTGGCACCTGCATTGAAACGTAAAATTAAAGGCATCGTACACGATGAGAGTGCTACCGGTAAAACCGTATTTATTGAACCGGCTGCTGTTGTAGAGGCTAACAACCGAATTCGCGAACTGCGGGCTGCTGAACGCCGCGAAATCATTCGCATTTTACAAGAACTTACAGCGTACATCCGTCCCCATATCACAGATATTCTCAACTCGCTACACTTTTTGGCACATATTGACTATCTCCGTGCTCTCACTCTCTTCAGCGAATCGTTCGGAGCTATCATACCTTCGGTAAGTAACGAGCCCAAACTCGACTGGGTACAAGCCATTCACCCCTTACTACAACAATCACTTGCCCGCCACGGAAGCAAAATGATTCCGCTCGACATCACCTTGCGTCATGAGCAACGTATCTTACTCATATCCGGACCTAACGCAGGTGGTAAATCGGTATGCCTCAAAACTGCGGGCCTTTTGCAATACATGCTGCAATGCGGTATGCCAGTCCCCGTAGATGAACGTTCCAAACCAGGTATCTTCAGTGATATATTCATTGACATCGGTGATGAACAAAGTCTTGAAAACGACCTTTCTACTTACTCCTCTCACCTGCTCAACATGAAAGAAATGATGCGCCATGCCCGACAACGCAGCCTGCTGCTTATCGACGAGTTTGGAGGAGGTACTGAACCACAAATTGGCGGAGCACTGGCCGAGGCTATTCTTAACCGATTTGTAAAAAATGCTACCTATGGTATCATTACCACACACTACCAAAATCTTAAACATTTTGCAGATAACACAAAAGTAGTTGTGAACGGAGCTATGCTCTATGACAGAGCGCAAATGCAACCACTGTTCATTCTGCAAACTGGCAATCCTGGCAGTTCGTTTGCTGTAGAAATTGCACGTAAAATAGGTATTCCCGAAGACGTTATACAATACGCCGCCGAACTTGTGGGACAAGACTACATCATGAGCGATAAGTACCTGCAGGATATCGTACGAGACAAAATGTATTGGGAGAATAGGCGCCGTAATATCCGAGCACGCGAAAAACAACTTGAGGATACCATGGCTAAATATGAGCGGGAAATGACAGACTTCCAGCAAGAGCGTCGTACCATTATGGCACAAGCCAAAGCAGAAGCCAAACAATTGCTCGAACAATCGAACAAACAAATTGAAAATACCATCCGCTCCATTAGAGAGGCGCAAGCCGAAAAGGAACGAACCAAACAAGTGCGTGCCGAATTAGCTGAATTTAAAAGCAAAATTGAGGAAAATAATGAAGAGCAAGATCGCATAGCTCGTAAAATCGCTAAGATTCAGCGTCGACAACAACGTAAGGAATCGGGCGAAGGCAACGGAAAACAGCGTCATGCTGCCAACCAAGCAGCAGCTGCTGCTGCTCTGCGCGGAAATATGGGACCAGCACCACAAAATGCCCCAACCGCAACTAAACGAAACGGAACGTTTACACCGGGCGACTATGTACGCATCAAAGGACAAAACACTGTAGGACGCATCGAAAGCCTAAGCGGCCAATCAGCAAAAGTGCTCTTTGGGATGATGTATACACAAGTAGCTCTGAAACGTCTAGAAGCAGCAGAAGCGCCTAAACCAGAGAACACCATAACAAAAGTTTCTACCTTTGTGAGCAAGGAGACACGCGACGCTATGTACGAAAAGAAACTGCACTTTAAGCCAGAAATAGATATACGCGGAATGCGCGTTGACGAGGCACTCTCTGCTATTGCTTATTTTGTAGACGATTCTATTCAATTGGAACAAACGCAGGTGCGCATTCTGCACGGAACGGGCACTGGTGCCTTGCGCGAACTAGTGAGAAATTACTTGAAAACTGTACCGGACGTACGTAAATTTCGCGATGAACATGTACAGTTTGGCGGCGCTGGCATCACGGTTATCGAACTGGCTTGATACACCCATCAGAAAGCAGGTCTACAATAACACATAGCGATTGCACTAAGAACAATTCAAACGGGCAATCATATACCAAAAAGAATTTTAGCTAGGGTTTAACTTGCAAAGTTAAAAAGATTCATTGCAAATACATTATCGCCTGCTCGACCGAAGAACTTGGTCTTTTTTCAAATGCCTCTCTTTACTCAGCTATTTCGGTTTGCTATAATCACAAAGCTCGAATGATTTTCAAATCACTTTCAACCCTTCCTATTAAAAATACGGAAATGATGATTGTAACGTATTCATCCCACCTACCCCATATTTCATTAAATCTTCATTGTTCAGAACTT
>Ash_p2__coassemble_1527_pt1 | contig 18102 bp, 17 predicted proteins | sample Ash_p2__metabat2_low_PE_010 | metagenome-assembled genome bin Ash_p2
CTCATATTCATCGTATCTATAAATCGTTTAGGACAACATTGCTGAATATCAAAAAAAACATAAGTCTATTCCAGCAAACACATAATCACCCATTTTTAATACACACAAAAAGCTGTACCATCCCCTGCAACAATCAAAAACAAACCACACAAGCGATAGACACATTGCGATTTTTCAACCACAAGCATACAAGCCGTCATTGAAATGTGACTTTTGCGCAATAAAAGAGGAATATTTTTTATCTCAAGTCTTTGAAGTTTCAAATCTTTTCTACAAATTTGCAAGGTAAATAAAGCATTTATATCAAAACCGTTCATTATCATGGAAAACAACACAAAGTCTCTTAGCGGACTCAAAAAAGAAGATTTCCAAACTGTTATACAAGGAAAGGAAGTAGACCTTTTCTTCCTGCACAATGCCAACGGTATGGAAGTGGCAGTTACCAACTATGGTGGTTCGCTTGTAGCCATTATGGTGCCCGACCGCGAAGGTATTTACGCCAATGTTATTCAAGGACACGACAATATTAAAGATTGTATAGCATCGCCCGAACCATTTCTGAGCACATTGGTAGGCCGCTACGGCAACCGCATTTGCAAAGGTAAGTTCACACTCAACGGCAAGGAATACAGTTTGGCCATCAATAATGGTCCCAACCACCTGCATGGTGGCCCTACCGGCTTTCATGCCAGAGTTTGGGATGCTGAACAAATTAACAATCACACGCTAGTACTCCGTTATGTATCGCCTTACTACGAAGAGGGCTTTCCCGGCGAACTCTCTATGACTGTGATGTACTCGCTCACGGACGATGACGAACTCAAAATAGACTACAAGGGAACTACGAACAAGAAGACCATTGTAAACATGACGAGCCATGGCTTCTTCTCACTGGCTGGTATTGCCAACCCCACACCAACCTGCGAGGACGTAATCTGCCAAATTAATGCTGACTTTTACCTGCCCATTGATGAAAACAGCATTCCGACAGGCGAAATTCGCAGTGTAAAAGGCACACCTTTTGACTTTACGACACCTCACCGCGTAGGTGACTTTATTGACGATACAACCAACGAACAAATTAAGAATGGTGCCGGATACGATCACTGCTACGTTCTGAACAAGCATGAACCGGGTGAACTCTCATTTGCAGCCAAAATTGTAGAACCTAAAAGCGGTCGCACAATGGAGGTTTATACCACCGAACCGGGTGTACAGTTCTACTCAGACAACTGGGCCGATGGTTACAAGGGACAACATGGAGCTACCTTTGGTCGTCGATCGGGTCTTTGCTTTGAAGCGCAGCACTTCCCCGACAGCCCCAACCACGCCTACTTCCCCACAGTGGTGCTCAAACCCGGACAGGTTTACACCCAAAAGACGATTTATAAGTTTGGCGTAGAATAAAACAGAGATGTTATGCAAAGATTAGTAATGATATTGGCATCAGAACCTTCGGGAAGTCTGGGAGGCTTTGCCACGGTTTGCCAAATCATTACTAATCCTCTTTATATAGACAAAAACAAAACTAAATAAAACCAATTACTAATTCTAATCTCTATTTTCCTTACAAACATGAGTCAACAAAAGAAGCAATGGGCAGCCATCGTTATGATGATTGCTTTGTTTGCAATGATTGCCTTCGTGACGAATCTCTGCTCGCCGATGGCCATTATCGTTAAAAATCAATTTGGCGCAACAGACGTTGAAGCCCAAATCGGTAACTACGGAAACTTTATTGCCTACTTGGTTATGGGTATTCCTTCGGGTATACTTATTACCAAATTCGGTTACAAGAAGACCGGTCTGATGGCATTGATTGTCGGTATCATCGGTATTTTGGTTGAATGGCTTTCAGGTTCAATCGGTAGCTTTGCGGTTTACCTGATAGGTGCCTTTATCTCCGGTTTCTGCATGTGTATGCTCAACGCCGTGGTTAACCCCATGCTCAATCTGCTTGGCGGTGGTGGTAAAGAAGGTAACCAACTCATTCAGATTGGTGGTGTATTCAACAGTTCAGCTGCCGTTGCCGTGTACATTTTGATGGGTGCACTCATTGGCGATGCTGCCAAGGCAAAAATTGCCGATGCTACCCCCGCATTGATGATTGCGCTGGCTATCTTCGTCGTGTCATTCATCGTACTGTTGTTTACCAAAATTGAAGAGCCCAAGCAGGCGGCTGCCGAAGAAAGCCAGATGTCGCTCATCAAGGGTGCCTTCGGTTATCGCCACTTTGTACTCGGTATTCTTGCTATCTTCCTTTACATGGGCGTTGAGGTTGGTACGCCGACCTACATTCTGCAATACTTAAGCAGCAGCCCCAATCCCACGGACGGCAGCATCCCCGGTTTGGGCATGGACCCCGGTGTTGTAGGCCTCATCGTAGCCGTTTACTGGCTGATGATGCTCGTTGGCCGATTTATCGGTGGTGCTATCGGTGGCAAGGTATCCAGCCGTGCCATGATTGCAACCGCTTCAGCTGCTACCCTAGCACTCATTGGTTTTGGTATGTTTGCTCCCGAAACCATGGTACCCGTTATCGGTATTGACTGGGCTAACCTCACGGTTATCTACCCCGAAGTTCCGATGGGTATATTCGCTTTCCTCCTGGTAGGTCTTTGCACCTCGGTGATGTGGGGTGGTATCTTCAACATGGCTGTTGAAGGACTCGGCAAATATACTGCTGCAGCTTCGGGGCTCTTTATGACCATGGTATCAGGTTGCGCTGTGATGGTTGCCGTACAGGCACAGGTTGCCACCATGTTCGGCTCTTACTTGAGCAGCTACATCGTGGTACTGGGATGCGCTGCCTACATCCTTTTCTACGCCCTCATCGGCTCGAAAGTGACTAAACGCAACGAAAAATAGCAAAGAAGCAGCCTGCGCCCCAGCGCGAAAGCTGCAATCAATTATACCCTATTGTTCCATCAAGGTTAACCACCTTGTTAAACGACGAGGTGGTACCTTTCCAAAAATCCTACTTCCATGAAACTGACTATTGAAGATATAAGAAGCCGTTTTATAGAACACTTCGACGGCAGCACAGGATCTGTTTATGCCTCACCGGGCCGTATCAACCTCATTGGTGAGCATACAGACTATAACGATGGTTTTGTATTTCCCGGAGCTGTACAGCAGGGAGTCATCGCCGAACTCAAACCCAACGGCACACGCAACGTACGCGCTTATTCAATCGACTTGAAAGACTATGTAGAGTTCTCGCTCGACGACGAGAAAGGCCCCTCAGCCACTCACTTCCGCTTTATCTACGGCGTATGCCGCGAAATGATGAAGCTCGGTGTAGCTGTTGAAGGTTTCAACACAGCCTTTGCTGGTGACGTTCCCCTCGGTGCAGGTATGAGTTCTTCGGCTGCTTTGGAGAGCACCTACGCATTCGCCCTCAACGACATGTTCGGCGAAAACAAGATTGATAAGTTTACACTTGCCAAGGTAGGTCAGGCCACAGAACACAACTATATTGGCTGCAACTGCGGCATTATGGACCAGTTCGCCTCAGTATTTGGTAAGGCCGGTAGCCTGATGCGTCTGGACTGCCGCTCATTGGAGTACAAATACTTCCCATTCGACCCCAAAGGCTACAAACTCGTTCTGCTCAACTCACAGGTTAAGCACGACCTTGCATCGTCGGCCTATAACGACCGCCGCAAGAGTTGCGAAAACGTGGTTGCTGCTATCCAAAAGCACCACTCCGAAGTTAGCTCGCTCCGCGATGCAACCTATGATATGCTCGACGAAGTACGCGCTGAGGTTAGTGCCGAAGATGCACTCCGCGCTAAATATGTAATCGGCGAAAAGTATCGTGTACTCGAAGTATGCGTTGCGCTTGAAGAGGGCGACTACGAAGAAGTAGGCAAAAAAATGTATGAAACCCATAAGGGTTTGAGCAAAGAGTACGAAGTATCCTGCCCCGAGTTGGACTTCTTGAACGAAGTTGCACACAACTGTGGTGTTACAGGTTCGCGCATCATGGGCGGTGGCTTTGGCGGCTGCACCATTAACTTGGTTAGCGATGAACTCTACGACAACTTTATTGCTACCGCTAAGCAATCGTACAAGGAAAAGTTCGGCAAGGAACCCATCGTTATTGACGTAGTTATTGGCGATGGAGCCTGCAAACTTTGCTAAACCAACACCAATCAGATCCTAAATAAAAGTTCCCGTCCTACAATCAGTAAGACGGGAACTTTCTTTTATGTATCTCAACGTTCCTTATTTATTTGGCTCACAATAACTTAATTCTTGCAGCAAGATGAGTTAATGCATTGGCATAGTAAAATTTAACTGCGAATGAAATGAGGCATCTCAAAAGGAACAACCATCGAAATCTCTACCATTCCGGCTACTTTGCCGTTACGCTTCCAGGTTGTTTGATAAATCACCTTTTTTACACCATTCTTCTCTATGGTATAAGCATTGGTACCATCAGTAGCCATGAGCTCACGGATTTTGGCCTGAGCCTGCTCACTATGGCAAGCAAACAGGTTTTTACCAATAAGATCACCGTGTGAGGCGAATGTAGCACGCGATTTGGCATTCATATACAAAATTATTCCCTCGAGGTCGCATACTGTTACAGCGCAATGCAGATGCTCTGCCCATTCATAGTTTTCCATTATCGTAAATATAATAGGTTAATATGCTGCAAATGTAACGAGAATAGCTGAAAAACACTCATTACAAGTAGATAAAAGTGGCACGTATATGCTAAAGAACAGCAGCAGGCGTTCTAAATTACATACTCAACGGCATACTATACCTTTAGATAAACATCGTTGTTAGAAGCCAAGCAACCCCTAAAATCATATTTTATTGAAAAAAGTTTGGAAAAGACTTGGTCAATTAAAATTTTAGCTATACTTTTGCACTCGAAAAACGGAAACAACGGCTCCTTAGCTCAACTGAATAGAGCATTTGACTACGGATCAAAAGGTTATAGGTTTGAATCCTATAGGAGTCACTTACATTTGAACGTATTGCTCAAAGTTCCGGCTCCTTAGCTCAACTGAATAGAGCATCTGACTACGGATCAGAAGGTTATAGGTTTGAATCCTATAGGAGTCACTTACGAAGAATGTAACATCATCCAACTATTGCAACGGCTCCTTAGCTCAACTGAATAGAGCATTTGACTACGGATCAAAAGGTTATAGGTTTGAATCCTATAGGAGTCACTTACATTTGAACGTATTGCTCAAAGTTCCGGCTCCTTAGCTCAACTGAATAGAGCATCTGACTACGGATCAGAAGGTTATAGGTTTGAATCCTATAGGAGTCACTCATATTAGGGCACTTGCATCACACTGCAGGTGCCCTAAATGCTTATACATAAGCATCTGTGTACTAAAAAATGTATATTTAGATTTAGTAATAGCAGGTTGACGTATCTTTGCCTCAAATTAGAGACAACCATTCTGGATTAAAAGTCTATAAAACCCTAAAACCTCACAATATGAACACATTTAAAACACAACTTACCACACTCGTATTGGCTATAGCCAGTATATTCAGTTTTACTGCTTGCGACGATGACTGGATTGAAGGATTCAATCGCGACATAGATGGTGCCTGGGAAATTGTAGGCATCTCTGGCTACAGCACAAATTATAAAGAAAGTGACCATTGGTACTTTGATTACAATGGTCATTTTGAAAGTGCTGGCTATGGCGGACTTAACGAAAAAGGCTATTGGGAAAGACGCGGAAATAAAGTAGCCATTTACTTTGAATCAAATGACCCTGAACTCGTATGTACTATTGGCGACTACGACGATGACTATATGGTGCTCCGCGTACGCGATTACGGATATGGAGAAGATTATATACTCCGCATGGTGAGGATATACGACCGTTCGCTCAAGAAATAAACCATAGACTTACTCACGCGGGTGCCTGATTGTTAAACCCAATCAAGCACCCGCGCTCATAAAATTCAAGATAAGCACTTTATTTACACCTACACTTGCATGAAGATACTCACCCAAGACGAAATCAAAAATAAACTTGATACTCCCCTATTCCATAAACTGACACAAACAGCAGACGAATGCCAAATAGAATGCTACCTTGTAGGCGGTTATGTGCGCGATCTTATATTGGAACGCCCTACTAACGATATTGATGTGGTTGTTATTGGCAGCGGCATACAAATGGCAGAAGCTTTCAGTAATAAACTAGGAAAAGCTGCACACTTATCCGTATTCAGAAATTTTGGAACTGCGCAGGTAAAATGGCATACACACGAAATCGAATTTGTTGGAGCCCGCAAAGAAAGTTACCAGCGTAACTCACGTAAACCCATTGTAGAAGATGGGACTCTAGAAGATGATCAAAACCGTCGAGACTTTACTATTAATGCCATGGCCATCTGTCTTAACTCAAATCGTCTAGGCGAATTAGTCGACCCGTTTAACGGCATTTACGACTTGAAAGATGGGATTATAGCAACACCGCTCGACCCCGATATTACCTTCAGCGATGACCCCCTACGCATGATGCGCTGTATACGCTTTGCAACACAACTCAAATTTGTGATAGAGGACGAAACTTTTGAAGCGCTGGAACGCAATCGTGAACGTATCGGAATTATTAGTTCAGAACGTATTATCGATGAGTTGAATAAAATTATGATGGCTGATACACCATCAAGAGGATTCGTAGAATTACAGCGTTGCAAGCTACTTGAACTTATTTTGCCAGAACTTTCATACCTGGACTGTGTAGAAACGCGCAATGGAAAATCGCACAAGAACAATTTCTACCATACACTCGAAGTTCTTGATACTATTGCACAAAAGAGTGATAACCTTTATTTACGTTGGGGCGCTCTTCTGCACGATATAGGTAAACCAAGAAGCAAACGTTGGGAGCCCGGAATTGGATGGACTTTCCATAACCACAACTATCTTGGCGAAAAAATGATTAAACCGCTCTTTAGGAGATTAAAAATGCCACTTGACGAGCGCATGAAGTATGTTGAAAAACTTGTAGGACTACATATGCGGCCTATAGTTATAGCTAACGATGTTGTAACAGATAGTGCCGTACGTAGATTACTTTTTGAGGCTGGCAATGATATAGACGACCTCATGCTACTCTGCGAAGCAGACATCACCAGCAAAAACGAACAGCGCAAACAAAACTTTCTGCAAAACTTCCAAATCGTTAGGCAAAAACTCATTGACATCGAAGAAAAAGACCGCATACGCAACTTTCAGCCTCCGGTTGACGGGCAAGAAATTATGGACTTATTCCATCTTAAACCTTGCCGCGAAATCGGTTCGCTCAAAAGCGCACTCAAAGATGCTATTCTCGATGGAAAAATTCCCAACGAACACGCTCCTGCACTTGAATTTATACTCAAAAAGGGCAAAGAAATGGGACTAGTGCAACAATCTTAAGACCATACAGAGCCATGAATAACGAAATTATCGAAAAGAACAAAGAGCGATATATCGCCCTCTGTCATGAACACATCAAACGTGAAGGATTAGAGAAAATACTAAATTACTTGGAAAAAACTGATTTCTACACAGCACCAAGTTCAGCTTCTTTTCATCTTAACGAGGATGGAGGATTATGTTTACACTCTATCAACGTGTTTGAAACTGCATGCAAAATATACAAGCATATAGCCTTACCTGCTATTCAATCGGGCATTTCGCCCTTTAGTAATGAAATAAGTATGGAAAGTCTAGCAATTGTTTGCCTCTTTCACGACTTGTGCAAGATTAGACTCTACCACAAAACGGAACGCTGGAAAAAGGATGCCAACAATCGGTGGATGTCGTATACTGGTTATGAACTTAAAGACGACTTCCCCTTTGGTCATGGAGAAAAGTCATGCTTGATGCTAAGTTGGTACATGCGTTTACTTCCCGAAGAAATGCTTGCCATACGTTGGCATATGGGTATGTTCGATATAGCAGAAAACGGAAGTTCTCAACGTCTTAGTTATTATGCTGCTACTGATAAATGTGCATTGGTAAACATACTGCAAGCAGCTGATCAACTAACCTCAAAACTGCTTGAAAAGACTGTTACGCATTAAAACTATAAATACAGGAAACTTGCTCAATCAACAAAACTCAATAGAGTAGATGGTATAACGTTCATGCCAAGTACACATAAATAAGCGGCAGAATAATATTTAATTTGACTATTCTGCCGCTTGTTCTTTATGCACCAATATTTGCTTGATTGTTTCTACTCAAATGAAATCGCCATTTAGCTCTACCATCAGTTTTATGCTTACACTTAACACCCTTGTGAGACAGCAATATACTCAACGATGCAGCAACAGCAAGCAAAAAAGGATAACAAAGATATGGGATAATAGCAACTGGGCTAATCACAGCAAGCCCACCAGCCATAAGCAACTGAGCCCCGTAAGGAAGTATACCTTGCACTACACATGAATAAATATCAAGCAAACTAGCTGTACGTCGTTTATCAACACCATAGCGTTCGCTGACATCTCTTGCTATCGAACCAATCGACAAAATTGCTACCGTATTATTAGCTGTACAACAATTCGTAAGCCCCACCAGGACAGAAATACAACACTCTGCTCCCCTACGCCCATGCACACGGCGAGTCAATCCACGCACAAGCCATGTAACTCCTCCGCCCTTACGAACAACAGCCAATAACCCGCCAGCCATCATTGAAATAAGAATTAATTCGCCCATAGAAGCCACTCCTTCAGACATTGCAATGAGCCATCCTGACAAATCATAACACCCTTCTGCCATGCCCACAATACCTGTAAGCAGGGTACCTATTCCCAAAACAGCCATTACATTAAGCCCTCTTATTGCAGCCAATAATACAACTGCATATGGAAGCACACGCCACAAATGCAATTCCTGTTGCTCGCCAACTACAGCCGTTTGACCATGCATACCCATCGCTACATAAATTACAAAGCATAACAATGCTGCAGGAAGAACAATACGAAAGTTCGTGCGAAACTTATCACGCATAGAACAACCTTGAGTACGGGTAGCTGCCACTGTCGTATCAGATATAAAGGAAAGATTATCGCCAAAGAAAGAACCTCCAACCACAGCCGCTACCATCAGCGGAATTTCAACTCCAGTACGCGCGGCCATCTCAGTTGCTACAGGAACCAAGGCCACAATTGTTCCTACTGATGTGCCCACACACAAGGAAACTACACAAGCTGCAAGAAACAAACCTGCTAACAATATACTATCGGGTAACAACAATAAAGTTAAATCAACCGTAGCACTCACAGCCCCCATAGCCTGAGCCGACCGGGCAAAGGCACCTGCTAAAACAAATATCCAAACCATCAGTAACAACTCAGAACTACCCGCACCACGAGAATAGATACGTAAACGTTCATCTATACTATACCCGCGCAGCGTAAATAAAGCAGCCAACGAAGTAAACGCAAATACAATGGTCATCGGAACTTTCGAAAAATCGCCTATCCACATACCTAATCCAACAGTAAGCAAAGCCAACAAAAGCAAAGGCATAAGCGAGAGCCATCCCCGACGACGTGGACGGAGACGGCGGTCTTCATGTAATTTAGTTATCATATGTCTAATTTTGGCTACGAAGATACGACTTTTCAGCGAAATAATGAAGTTATCCTCAAGTTGGATTATTCTAATGCCTCACTACAAACCACTCTATCGGACCACACGTATCATAACTTAAATAACATAACATAATCAAAACTCACACAAAATTAATCAAGAAAATAATCGCCCACACATAATAGGCCAACCTTTACGATTCCTAACTACAACAAACTGTAGATGCTAAAAAAAGAAGTTGAATATTAGTCAGATTAACAAGAAATCACTACCTTTGCTTGCGTAAAGCCTCAAGTACTTTCATCCCTATCCAACAACAAGAGAGGCATACATAGGCTTACGCCTATATTATTAAACAGACCCTAACACCAAAAGCCAATAAACATGCTGAAACAAATTATGAACGGCCGTATCCTCACCCCTACGGGTTGGGTAGAAGGTGGATCCGTTATCATTGAAGGAAACAAAATTCAAGCTGTAACCAACTGCAACCTTCCTGTTGAAGGTGCTGAAAAAATTGACGCTAAAGGGTGCGTAGTTGTACCCGGTGGTATTGAAATGCACGTACATGGCGGCGGTGGACGCGATTTTATGGAAGGCACGGAAGAAGCATTTCGTGTAGCCATTAAAAGCCACATGGAGTATGGAACTACCTCTATATTTCCTACACTTTCGTCTTCAACCATGCCAATGATTGAAAAGGCTGTCGAAACCTGTGAAAAGCTAATGAATGAACCCGACAGTCCCGTGCTTGGCTTGCACCTTGAAGGCCCCTACTTCAATCCGAAACAGGCAGGTGCACAAATCCCCGAATGGATTAAAGCCCCCGTACCCGAAGAGTACGAGCCCCTGCTTAAGAAGGCCAAATGTCTTAAACGTTGGGACGAAGCACCTGAACTCCCTGGCTCCATTGAATTCATAAAATGCTGCCGCAAACATGGAGTACTGCCATCTATTGGCCATACCCGCGCTACCTATCAAGAAGTACACGCAGCTAACGAAGCTGGTATGACGCATGCAACACACTTTTACAATGCAATGCCTGTAGTATATAAAAACCGAGAGTTTAAAGAGGCTGGTACCGTAGAAAGTATCTTTGCTGAAAAAAACATGACTGTTGAAATGATTGCTGACGGCATCCATGTTCCTCCTGTTATGCTCCGCATGATTTACCAAATTAAAGGTGTTGAACGTACTGCACTAGTTACCGACTCGTTGGCTTGTGCCGCTACTCATGGCAATGCAGCCTTTGACCCTCGTGTTATTCTTGAAGATGGCGTATGCAAGCTAGCAGACCGCTCAGCACTTGCCGGATCTATCGCTACTATGGATCGCCTTATCCGCACCTGCGTACAACAAGCTGGTATTCCGCTCGAGGATGCTTGCCGCATGGCCAGCGAAACCCCTGCAAAAATCATGGGCGTCTACAATCGTAAGGGATCTATTGAAGCAGGAAAAGATGCAGACATTATCATGTTCAATGACTTGCTTGAATTGACCTACGTGATGCAAATGGGACACGAAGTAACCAACAAACTTTAAAACCCATCCATCATATGAACTATTGGATATAAATAATGTTTCAATGGTTTCATCTACCAGATTATCCATCTAAAGAATGAAGGACAGGGCTTAATGAACTGTTTGCCTAACAGTTTCAATCCTGTCCTTCAATTTTTACTTCAATAAGAGCCAACACCCTATATTACGAATTCTTACTAATCAAACTGAAAAGTATGCTATATTTCAAATAGCGCATTTAATGATTAGTTTTGAATAAAAAACTTTGTCTTTTTATTGCGATATCGTAACTTCGCACCTTATATGCTGAACAACGAAAATTATCTGTATTCACAACCTGTACTCGACCTTGTTACGGTAAGCACAGAGTATTGTAAATATCTTGAGCAAATCCAAGTAGGCGACAACAATGACTTTTGCCGAGTTATGCGCGGTTTACTTCCTATGATTTATCTCAAAACAACACTATTGGGAAGCACTCCTGAAGTTCCAGGATGGAACGAAAAGAAAGTTACCGAAGCTGACTATAACTTTGTAAGGAATTCTGTTGCCGCTATTCTTGCCGATAAAGACGACTACCTTGATGTCTTTGTTGAAGATTTCAAATACTCCGAAAATCCTGTACTCTGCACTATCAGCGAGAATTTAGCCGACATCTACCAGCAATTACGCGAACTGGTAGAGGCCTTTCGTGAAGGCTATGAAGAAGCTATGCAAGTGGCACTCTTTGAAACCATTGATGAATTTCAACTGCAATGGGGACAAAAACTCCTTAATGCGCTACGTGCACTGCATGACATTTCAACCCGTAGTTAAAATAGCGATACCCCGTTGATATTTTTAAATAATAGCCCAACGCATACCCCTATAGAGAACCAAACTACAAACCCTAAGGAACGGCCAAGATACAGCAACTATGCGCCAACTATTTATTAAAACAGACAAGACTTTTATTACGCCCCTACCCCGCTTTGCATTTGAAGGACGAATCATTGTAATACAAAGCGAAAGTGAAGCGAGACGTGCAGTAGAATACTTGCGCCAATCGCCAATATTAGGCATTGATACAGAAACTCGTCCTGCATTCAAACGAGGTGAATCACATAAGGTAGCTTTGTTACAAATTGCCAATGAAGAGATATGCTTTCTTTTTCGTTTAAACGAAATCGGTTTTCTACCATGTCTGATTGAATTACTATCTGATTCCAATGTCCTAAAAATTGGGCTTTCGCTACAAGACGACTTTATGATGCTCCGCCGCAGACAACCGGACTTCAAACCTGCCAACTGCATAGATCTACAAGATTATGTCAAACAAATGGGTATTGAAGACATGAGCCTGCAAAAACTATATGCCAACGTTTTCCATATGCGCATATCCAAAGCAGCCCGACTTTCTAACTGGGAAGCAGATGTTTTGACAGACTCCCAAAAAGTATATGCTGCTACCGATGCCATTACCTGCATTCAACTATACAAGGAATTGCACGCTCTAAACGAAAGCAAATCGTTTGAATTAGTGTAGCAAATACAATTTCCATGTCTTACACATAGACCTGCACGCTCTTTGGCCACCTACTTAAAAACCTTACTACAATCCCAGCCTTTATACTATATTATCAATGCATAACATCTATCTGCGCAAAGGAAAATCAGAAAGTCTCAAGCGATTCCATCCCTGGGTTTTCTCAGGAGCTATAGCCAACAGCAATGGCAAACTGAGCGAAGGCGAATTAGTACGCATCATTTCACACGAAGGCGAACTAATGGGCTACGGCCACTACCAAATTGGCTCAATAGCCGTACGTATGCTCACCTTCAAGGAAGAACCCATCAATCAAGACTTTTGGCATCAACGACTGACAGAAGCTTTTAACTTGCGACGGGCACTTCAACTCACCGGACGCCAAGATAACGATATCTATCGACTTGTGCATGGCGAAGGAGATCGTTTGCCTGGGCTAATTATTGACGTTTATGGCCGAACAGCCGTCATGCAAGCCCACTCTGTAGGCATGCACGTTTGTCGTGAAACCATTGCAGACGCACTTATAGCAGCCTCAGAAGGACTAATAGAAAACGTTTATTACAAGTCGGAAACAACCCTTCCCTTTAAAGCTGACCTACATCAAGAAAACGGCTTTTTAAAAGGACATGATGACGGAAACATTGCTACAGAAAATGGCCTACGCTTTCATATAGACTGGCTGCGCGGTCAAAAAACCGGATTTTTTGTTGACCAACGAGAAAACCGTGCCCTTCTTGAACACTATGCAAAAGGACGCAATGTTCTCAACATGTTTTGCTATACAGGTGGATTTAGCGTCTACGCTTTGCGTGGAGGAGCCAAACTGGTTCACTCTGTAGACTCTTCGTCAAAGGCCATAGACCTTACACGCGCCAATGCAACACTCAATTTTCCGGATGACAACCGACATGAAGCCTATGCCGAAGATGCTTTCAAATTCCTAGAACAAGCAGGCCATAACTACGACTTAATTGTTCTTGACCCACCTGCCTTTGCCAAACACAAAGACGCACTACGAAACGCATTGAAAGGATATACACGACTCAACGCCATAGCATTCCAAAAGATTAAGCCCGGAGGTATACTTTTTACATTCAGTTGTTCACAAGCCGTAAACAAAGACCAATTCAGATTGGCCGTATTCACGGCAGCAGCACAAAGCGGACGCCATGTTCGCATTTTGCATCAACTACATCAACCAGCTGATCATCCTATCAACATATACCACCCTGAGGGCGAATACCTCAAAGGACTAGTCCTAGAAGTGGAATAATTAAGGCAAATAATACTTCTATACTTAAAGAACTGCTCTTTTAAGCATAAATCGCTTCAAGTCCAAGTAACGCCTTGAAAAAATTCACTATCTTTGCGGACAAAACTACAACATACAACCGATTATGATTAAAATAACTTTCCCAGATGGATCCGTTCGTGAGTACGAAAACGGCGTAACGGGCCTCCAAATAGCAGAAAGCATATCGCAGCGTTTGGCACAAGACGTGTTAGCCTGCGGAGTAAATGGTGAAACCGTCGAACTTAACCGACCCATTAATGAAGATGCAACTATCAACCTTTATAAATGGGACGACGAAGAAGGCAAACACGCCTTTTGGCACACCTCAGCACACCTTATGGCCGAAGCTATGCAAGAACTTTGGCCCGGCACCCAGTTTGGTATTGGTCCCGCAATCGAAAACGGATTCTACTACGATGTCATGCCTCCACAGGATGTATCCATCAGTGAAAGCGATTTCTCTAAAATTGAGAAAAAAATGCAGGAACTCGTACAACGCAAAGAAGCACTTGTACGCAAGGATATTGCCAAAGACGACGCACTCAAATTCTTTGGCGAACATGGGCAGACCTATAAAAACGAACTCATTGCCGAACTCGAAGATGGCCATATTACCACCTATACCCAAGGTGCATATACTGACCTCTGCCGCGGTCCTCACTTGCTCAACACAGCTCCCATTAAGGCTGTCAAGGTAATGGCCGTAAGTTCAGCATATTGGCGCGGCGACGAAAAGCGCCCCCAAATGACTCGTGTTTATGGTATTTCCTTCCCGAAAAAGAAAATGCTCGACGAGTACCTTCAACTCCTTGAAGAAGCCAAACGTCGCGACCACCGCAAGATTGGTAAGGAAATGGAACTCTTCATGTTCTCAGACCTTGTTGGAAAAGGACTCCCCATGTGGCTACCCAAAGGTACTGCACTCCGTCTGCGCCTTGAAGATTTCTTAAAGAAAATTCAAAAGCGATATGGTTATCAGCAGGTTATGACTCCACACATTGGCTCTAAGAACCTCTACGTTACCTCTGGCCACTATGCCAAGTATGGTAAAGACTCTTTCCAGCCTATCCATACACCTGAAGAAGGCGAAGAGTACATCCTCAAGCCCATGAACTGCCCGCATCACTGCGCAATTTTTGCATGGAAACCCCGTTCATACAAAGACCTTCCTCTCCGCTTAGCAGAATTCGGTACTGTCTACCGTTACGAACAAAGCGGCGAACTCCACGGATTAACGCGCGTACGCGGCTTTACGCAGGATGATGCTCACATATTCTGTACCCCCGAGCAAGTTAAGAACGAGTTCTTGCGCGTAATGGATATTATTATGATTATCTTCCGCGCACTCAAGTTCGACAAGTTCGAGGCCCAAATTTCGCTTCGTGATAAAGAAAATCGTCAAAAGTATATTGGCTCCGACGAAAACTGGGAGCGCGCAGAACAAGCCATCATCGAAGCTTGCGAAGAAAAAGGTTTGCCTGCTCGCATCGAATATGGCGAGGCTGCCTTCTACGGTCCCAAACTCGACTTCATGGTCAAAGATGCACTTGGCCGCCGCTGGCAATTAGGTACAATACAGGTTGACTACAATTTGCCAGAGCGCTTCCAGCTTGAATACACCGGTTCTGATAACCAAAAGCATCGCCCGGTGATGATTCACCGCGCACCTTTCGGATCAATGGAACGCTTTGTTGCCGTACTCATCGAACATACAGCCGGTCACTTCCCTCTTTGGCTAACACCCGATCAAGTAGCTATTCTTCCAATATCGGATAAGTTCAACGACTATGCTCAACAAGTATGCAAAACACTTGACGAACTCAATGTGCGCGCTTATGTTGACGACCGTTCAGAAAAGATTGGCCGCAAGATTCGCGATAACGAAATGAAACATGTGCCCTACTTGCTAATTGTTGGCGAAAAAGAAGCCACAGAAGGTACAGTTTCGGTACGCAAACAGGGCGAAGGTGACCAGGGAAACCTCTCCGTTGAAGATTTTGCAAATAAAATCAACGAAGAAGTAGCTGAAATGACAAAAAATTACTAACTTTGCGCCCGCTAAGGCTTAAGCCAGCAGTATGATTGAGAGCAGCGTGCATATCCAATGCACAAATGTAGATTTGCACACTGCTCTCGACCTATTAAATCAAAAACAACAATTAATGCCAGCACCGCAGAAACCTCGCCGCGACCACAATAAACCTCAACACCGCATCAATGAGCAAATTCGTTGTCGCGAAGTCCGCATCGTAGGAGATGACGTTGAATCAGAAGTAATGCCCACACGACAAGCCATCCAGCTTGCCCAACAAAAAGGGGTTGACTTGGTCGAAATATCGCCCAACGCCGTTCCTCCTGTGTGCCGACTCATCAACTACTCAAAATTCCTCTATCAACAGAAGAAACGACAGAAGGAACTGAAAGCCAAGCAAGTAAAAATTGAAGTCAAAGAAATTCGTTTCGGACCTCAAACTGACGAACATGACTACAATTTTAAACTTAAACACGCCAAGGAATTCCTCTCTGAAGGTGATAAAGTAAAGGCCTATGTATTCTTCCGCGGACGTTCCATCTTGTTTAAAGAACAAGGAGAAGTGCTTCTTTTACGCTTTGCGAACGACCTTGAAGAATACGGAAAGGTTGAACAAATGCCGGTTCTAGAAGGCAAACGTATGATTCTCTTTATTGCACCGAAAAAGGTTGTAAATACTAAAAAAGCCGACAATGAGAACAACGCTGCTGAACAAAATAATGAACCGAAAGTAAAAAAAGCACCACAGGTAAAGGCTAAGAAGGAATACCTCGGCCCCAAAGTAGAAGGCGAGGACTTCTAACAAACACTATTATAAATATATTGCGTACATTTACACAATATAAATTTATATAGAACTTTCAGATAATTACAGTCTGCTGTAAAACGGACTGAAATAACGCTCGCGCGCTATGTTCGGTATCTCACGTAGCCGCAGCTATATACTAATCAATTAAACATTAAAGAAAATGCCAAAAGTAAAGACTAATTCTGGTGCAAAAAAGCGCTTTGTCCTCACCGGAACAGGTAAGATTAAAAGACGTCACGCTTACCACAGTCACATTCTGACCAAGAAGACCAAGAAGCAGAAGCGCAATCTTGACCATGTTGCTATCGTTGATGGCTCTAATGTACGTCAGGTTCGCGAACTTCTCTGCCTCCGTTAATCATTTTCTTGAACGCAGATAAGCGACACTACTTTTATTCTACAACATCTCAAGTCTAACCGGATGTTTAGCCCACAAGATCGTCAAGTTTAATAATTAGACGACGCTAACTTCCAAAATGTAACAACAAAATGCCAAGATCAGTAAATCACGTAGCTTCAAGAGCTAAGCGCAAGAGAATTCTCAAACTCACCCGCGGTTACTTCGGTGCCCGCAAGAATGTTTGGACCGTAGCCAAAAATACTTGGGAAAAAGGTCTGACCTATGCTTTCCGCGATCGTCGCAACAAAAAGCGCACTTTCCGTGCACTTTGGATTCAGCGTATCAATGCTGCTGCACGTCTCGAAGGTCTCTCTTACTCTCAGCTTATGGGTGAACTTCATAAGAAAGGTATCGAGATTAACCGCAAGGTACTCGCTGACCTCGCAGTCAACAACCCCCAGGCTTTCAAGGCCATCGTTGAAAAGGCTACTAAATAATCAAAGCCACATAAAACGTTTAAAGAGGAATTCCTTGTTGGAATTCCTCTTTTTGGTTTGGACCATCTCTGAAACCTTTCATTTAGCTTTACTCATGGAGCATTTTGAAGTTTTTACACATGGATGTAAAAACTTAACCACATATTTGCAAGCATATTTCCCCTATAAAAGGAGAACATATTTTATCGGATAGACGAAATGATTATTGATATAGAGGCCTTTTCAATACTAAAACCCAATGTTGTCCTAAACATTTTTCGATAAAACCAAAAAAAGGAAGTAAAGCTAAGGTAGAATGAACTACCTTAGCAAAGAGAACCACCTCTTTTACTTCCTATGGCAAATATAACACTTTTCGCACAAGCAATCGGTAGACTTTCGAAAGAATGTATAAGGAAAATTATTCGTGAAGAAAAAACGGATAAGCACAGCAAAGGCTATGACACATGGAGCCAGTTCATAAGCATGATGTTCTGCCAGTTCTCTGGATGCGACT
>Ash_p2__coassemble_1541_pt1 | contig 17854 bp, 16 predicted proteins | sample Ash_p2__metabat2_low_PE_010 | metagenome-assembled genome bin Ash_p2
ATCAGGAAGCCCACCCACTTCGAGTTTCAATCCACACCCCCGCGTAGGGGGTGACTACTATAAACGTAATCAATATAGAAAATATCTTGATGTTTCAATCCACACCCCCGCGTAGGGGGTGACATTTTTTCAAGATACTCTACAAGGTTGTCGTAAAGTTTCAATCCACACCCCCGCGTAGGGGGTGACACAGCTCCGCAAAAGCAAATCCGGTGTAAACTTGTTTCAATCCACACCCCCGCGTAGGGGGTGACCGCGGAACAACACGCTGCTGAAGGTTTCTCCGTTGTTTCAATCCACACCCCCGCGTAGGGGGTGACTACTATAGTGTACGTATCACTGACATGTTAGATGGTGTTTCAATCCACACCCCCGCGTAGGGGGTGACGCCAACACTGCTAAACAGGCTACGAGCATAGGTGTTTCAATCCACACCCCCGCGTAGGGGGTGACATATTTTCTGTACTGATTACGTTTATAGTACTCAGTTTCAATCCACACCCCCGCGTAGGGGGTGACGTGCTCACCGGGACGAAGTGTGCTGCCGTGCTGACGGTTTCAATCCACACCCCCGCGTAGGGGGTGACTGGCCGAATCTTCGGCGATGTAATCGGAGAGCGAGTTTCAATCCACACCCCCGCGTAGGGGGTGACCTCGACCCGGAGGCCGAGCCGATAGGCCCGGAGGAGTTTCAATCCACACCCCCGCGTAGGGGGTGACGCAACGTGCCCCGGGCAGTTGTTGCTTAAATCATGTTTCAATCCACACCCCCGCGTAGGGGGTGACAGGCGCAAGCCATTATGAAGAGTTTTTGAGTTAGTTTCAATCCACACCCCCGCGTAGGGGGTGACATCAGCATAAAAACAATAAAACTGCAACTTGCAGTTTCAATCCACACCCCCGCGTAGGGGGTGACCCGAATAAACACGAGATAACCAAGTTCATAGTCTTGTTTCAATCCACACCCCCGCGTAGGGGGTGACGGCAGCCGGGGCCACTTTCCGCGAGGAAAATGAAGTTTCAATCCACACCCCCGCGTAGGGGGTGACACGGCTGATTTATCGGCTGACCGCACCCAACATAAGTTTCAATCCACACCCCCGCGTAGGGGGTGACGTCATGTTCCTCGTCCGTGATTGCGCCTTCATCCGTTTCAATCCACACCCCCGCGTAGGGGGTGACTTCAGTACTTCTCAAAAAGCAACTCGATAAAATTGTTTCAATCCACACCCCCGCGTAGGGGGTGACAAGCGTTCATAACCAAGACGGTCAAATTCGGGTTGTTTCAATCCACACCCCCGCGTAGGGGGTGACGATAATGCAAATAGCAATTACGAGTATCGCAGAGGTTTCAATCCACACCCCCGCGTAGGGGGTGACTGTGGGCACGGAAATTTGCCGAACTTAAGCGCGAGTTTCAATCCACACCCCCGCGTAGGGGGTGACTTTTTTGGGGCTCCAGCTCTGCCTGCATGTGATTGTTTCAATCCACACCCCCGCGTAGGGGGTGACTCTTGTTAAAAAACATCTCTCATTATTAGTTCTGTTCAATAATGATTTCGCGAACTTACAATATTTTTCGTATAAGACCAAATCTATTGGGTGTTTTTTGAAGAAATGTGTGTGATTATCAGCAGGTGCGAAGGGATGGCGTTTGGTGCAATGAGGGTGGTTCGCACTCAATAGTTTGGTTCTTTAATTGTTTACAAAATTAGGGGTGCATCTACATTAAGTGCAGTTTCTTTTCCTAAGCAGATAATGTGTCGATCCCAGTTTTTCCCTAAAAAGTAGAAGCGTACACTATCTAAACTTTTATCGATTATCCGTTCGATTTTAGATTGTAGTAAAACAAACTGCGCTTCATTCACTACACACTCAAAGACAGAGTTTTGTACTCGATGCCCATAGTTAGTACATTCTTTTGCTACTTTTCGAAGGCGTTTGGCTCCTTCACTACTTGTTGTTTCAACATCGTAGGTTATTAATACCATCATCGTTTATTTGATTAAGAAAACAGGGTAATCGTCTAAATCTCCTCTCAGATATCTGGCTAAGAGTTGGCTTTGTGCATAGGGCAGTAGGCCAATAGGTATCTTTTCATTAAGATAAGGGTGCATAATACAGTCCTTTTTTCTGTTTTGCCAGGCAGTCAGCAATGTTTTACGTCCTTCGTCGGTCATGGTGATACCCTCTTCGCCTTGAGCGATGAAATCGTTGGGTGATATTTGTCCTCGGTTAATCAATGACAGTACCAACCTATCGCCTAAATATGCTCTAAACTCTTCCATTACATCCAAAGCAAGTGAGCGGCGTCCAGGACGAAGGGTATGTAAGAATCCTACATAAGGATCAAGCCCTACAGACTCAAGAGCGGCCGCCGTTTCGCTGGCAATGAGGGTATAAACAAACGATAGCATGGCATTGACCGCATCCTTAGGAGGGCGCCTGTTTCGTCCAGTGAATTTAAAGTATTCGTTTTTATTGAGCATTAAATGCTTAAATACACTGAAATAGGCATTGGCTGCATCTCCTTCCAAGCCACGGAGCACATCAAAGTTGTCGGTTTCCAGTACTTTGCGTTTACGATGTTCTAACAATTTGGCCATCTCCTCAATATTGGAGTTACTTCCATTGTCGCGAATGGCCCGCATCAGTATGGTCCGGTAGTTTTTAATTTTTCCGGCAATGAAAAGCTTGCTCAAGTGTAGAGCAAAGTCCTCTTGTTCGGCCAATTTGTATTGTTGTTTTCTTAAAAGCACATTTCCTTTTATCGGTCCTTGAAAGTGTCCTAAGAACTTTCCGGAAGGTGACATAAAGGTTAATGCCACCCCATTTTCGGCGCACAGTCTCATCAGCCCCGGGCTGACTCCCATATAGCCAAAGGTTACGATATGTTCGATATTGATTATCGGAATACGAAATGTTTCAATTTGTTTGACTGACATCACCACGTTCAGGCCGTCTTTCGAGAGGTAGGCATCTGGTGTGGTGATGTACAGCGTATTAAGTAGTTTCCGCATACAATTCCTTCTTTAAGTAAACTTCGACGTGCTTTAGTAGTTGTATCTTTGGCATACAGATGTCCTTAATTGAACAATTTTGACAGCGAGGAGACCATTCGGCTTGAGGGGTTTGCCCTGTGCGATAAATGCGATGCATTTCGTTGGCGCATGCTTGGGTATATTCTCTCAACGGTTGTTCCAGTTCAATCACCTTACGGGTATTGGCACTCCCGTAGTATAGCATGCATTGCGATATATGAATGTTGTACATTTCTTCCAGGCACATGGCTTGAGCTGCCGCTTGTACTTCGTCACAGCGGTTGGTTTTTGCTTTACCCCGTTTATACTCAATGGGTATGGGCATCCAGTAACCGGCATAGCGCGGGTGCTGGATAGCATTTAAGGCGTTATCGGTAGGTTTCAGTTCGATAGCATCGGCAAAGCCATACAGACCGAGTTTTTTTGAAGCTATGGCCATGCTTCGCAGGGTGATGGTATCTCCATTTTTTTGCCGATAGGCCGGATTATCCACATTTTTATGCAGTAAGTCACCTTCAGTGGTTAGGACATTATCGGCCCACTGCTGTTCTATGTGAATGAGTGCCCATTGTCGGGAACAAAACACAAAGTGCTGTATTCCCGACAACATGAGCATTTCATCTTCAGAATACGACATTCCGATTAAATCAGGTTTTCGACAGTGATGTTCTCAAAGGGGCAGTCATCGATGCTCACTTCGTAGTCATCGAATGAGCGAGGTACTTGTACGCCATCCTTCTTGTTGACCTTAACGAGGTCGAAAAGTTTGTTGGCTGGCGCATTGCCCAGCTCACTCTGGTGCTTAAAAACAATTAGTTTTTGAGCACTCATCAATCCGCGGGCGGCAGAGCGGTCGTGATCGAACATGTTTTTTAATGCTTCGAAGAAGAAGTTGAGGTCATCTTCGGAGAAGCCGGTTTGCTGAGCCAGGTTGGCCGAGATGAATCCGTGGCACACGTACAAGCCATAAGGCACGGTAGCCTTACGTCCTTGAATACCCACCTGTGCATCGTAAGCTTTTTCCTCGTCGCGTGCTGCGCAGACGGTCAGTGCATGTTCTGCAGCCACAATCGGGTCGATAGAGCGGGCAAAGGTCATTTGGACAGCACCGCGAACCTGTCCGGCATTGAAGCCGGTTGAAAGTACGGCACCAAAAGTGCGTACATCGTAGAAACGCTTGCACATGGCAGCCCGTCCTTCGGCAACCTTGTCTTTGGTCTTATCTTTTTTGTCATTTACTTTCAAGTCAAGACCTAAATCCTCGTTATACATGTTGCGGATTTCTCTGTTTATGAAGGTTTCTGTGCCAGATATTTCCTTCGATTTAACGAGGACATCCCATCCGGGTAAACCGGCTTTGGCAATTTGCGCATAGTTGCGCACCTTGCGCTTGAGGCAAACATCGGTTACGAGGCCTTTGCCGGTTTCGGCATCAACACGCGGCAGGTTTCCGGCATCAGGGTCGCCGTTAGGATTGCCGTCCTGCACATCGAACATGTAGATAAAATCGATTCTATTTTTTAAAGTTGTCATAGGATGATGAGTTTGGGTGATTTATTCTTGTTCTTTTTTAGCTGTAAAGAAGTCCTGCCGTTGGTGATAATAGCCCACAAAGAAGCGTCCCTGGTCTTGGAGGTCCAGGTGAGCAGGGAAGCCATCGGCCGAGAGTTTGGAGAAAATCTCTTGTTTGAGTTTCTCGAATGTAACCTTTCTTCCCTCGTTGGGTAGTTTTTCGATATGATGGCTTGAAAGGTTCAGAATGGTAGCAAATACGGCCGAAGGGGTAGCACTGGCTGCATTCATGTAGCGGTCGCGAATGCTGTTGAGATTGTTAGCCTCCTCTTGAATTTTGTCGAGAACGGCAAACAGGCGGCCACAGAGGTAGCCTTGGTTGGTGTTTTCTTTGTCTAACATGGTTTGTATTTTTTTTGAGTTATCATTCAAGCGATTAAGGTAAGCTTTGATGAGAGCAACCCTAGGTACTGTCAATTTCTGTTCCGCACGGATACGGCGGATGCAGGCAGAAAAGAGTGTAAAGGGGTAGGGTAAACCTTGAAATACACTTTTAACTACGGCTTCGGGCAAGTTGGGCGTTGCATCCGAAAGTTTTCCACCTAAGGTTACGCAGGATATCATTTCGCGAATGCCTTGATAGGGCTTGGGATTTTTACGCGTATCGCAGATTTCCATATCCTTAAAATGAGCCAGAATCTTGCCTGCAAACTCTTTGAGTGATGTTTCTGACCAGTAAACAGTTGCTATACGGGCAACGTTGGGAGCCAGTCCTAAAATGTAGAACTGATCGTCCAAACTTGTATTTAAGGAGCCGGAGTAGATGGCTTCGAACACGTTCCGAACCTTTAAAATATTGGCGTTAGGGTCATCTTTTGTTTCTTCAGAAAAGCCCACTAAGTCGAAAAGACTTTCTTCGGCTTGTTGCGAAGCATCGTTTTGTGAAGAAGCCCAAAAGACAAAGGTACGATTGCCTAATAAAAACTTATTGTGCGAACCGCTTTGTAAAAGCCTATTTAACGCTGTGGTATAAGCAAATTCGGCTTCCTTGGTAATGGGTGCATTGTAGCATTGCTTTTTTCCGTATGAGTCGTAACCGGAGTTTACTTGGAAAGCAACCAGTTTGGCTGTAGCTTGACTTCCCGGAATCATAGTAGCTGTAGTGGTCTCAACCAAAGGGCCGTGTTTACCGGTAATCAGACACAATGCTTGCTGTTCATTTTCTGCATTTTCGGCGGCAGCATTGAGTTGAAGCAGCTGTTTTTGTTCAGCAACAATCTTCAGTTCTCCCTCTATTTTGAAAGAAAATGTGGAATACTTTTTGGATAGGTTTTTCTGTACATCTTCCCATAACGGGTCTTGTGTAACCCACTCTAGCAATTGCTCTCTACTATTTTGATAGAACAGTTGGATGGCGCGGATGGTTTCACTCTCGGGATGGGCTGCAGCAATCGAGTCTACTTTGTCTTTGAAGGCTTGTAATCTTTTGACGACCTTAGAATCTTCATCTATAGGATTGTATCCTAGTACGTAGTCACTTTTATCGTATAAGTAGTTAGCTGCAACATTGCTAGAACGATTTACCTCTTTCTTTACCAAAAAGTTTTTGGCCTTTTTCTTGTCGATGCGGCAATCTTCCAGGCGTACAAACTTTCCGTCTTTTGTAATGACCAGTACAAAGCCAATTTCCTTTTTCACCAAACCCGGTGCAGGCAGACTGTCGGCTGCACGTTGGTAATAATCGTATAATGCTTTAAGTATCATCGCAAAATCTCCTCACTGTTTAAGGGTGGCACCATGATGACTCCTTCTTTCATTTCAGCCCGATAGAAGAGGGGTTGAATATTTTTAGGGTTACTAAAGTCAAGGTCGTAAAGCATAATACCCAAGTCGCGGTTACCGCCTTGTTCAGCCGTAAGAGCCGGAGTCAATGTCTCAGTTTCAGTATTCACCATCTTAAAGGAAGCGCTGCACTCACGAGTACCCAAATAAGGCTGAGTGAAACATTGCCCCTCGCGAGCCCGGCGTTCAAACATTTCATAGTATTTTACCGGGTTTTCATTTGGGCCTGGAGCGTGTTTGGCAAAAGCCTCCTTGGGGCGTTTACTAATAGGAATGAACACAAGTTTAGCCCATAAGCGGTAGCGCACGTCCCTGAGCATGAGCGAGTTTTTTTGCTGACGTTTCTCTTCGATGTATATTTTTTTTATTTTTTTAGGATCTACTACAGCGCCTACCTCGTTTCTTCGCACCGACATCCATTTGATTGGATTCAGCACCTCAATCTTGGTTATTTGCCAGCGCATAGCATACCTTTTGAATAAGATAGCTTCGAAAATAGCTCGGGCAGCCGAGGGCGTAATGACATCGTAGCTTACACGTTCAACCTTCAGTTCCGGACGCGTAAAGCAAGCCATTGGTCCCCAAACTTCTAAACAATACTCTTTATCTGTATATTCCATAGATGATTATAGAATTAAAGTTTCTTCAATCCAATGATTATCCAACATCAATCCAACTCTTTCATCGTATTGATGCTTGTCACAAAGGTAGTAAATTCCTTGTACTTTTTCAATCATTCCCGTCTTAAAGAGATTCAGAAAATCTCTTTCGTGCAGATTAACAGCATAGCGGTTTAATTTGCGGAAAAGTTGTTTGTTTATGATACCAGCTCTAAGTTGCTCAATGAGTTGGGGACTATTCCCATAGTTCACCACCACCCGTTTGCCGTCGTTTTCTATCAGCCGAAAGATTTGGTTGGCTGTATCAAACATCATTTGCTTTATTGAGTAGAGTGCCTCATTCATATTCCATTGCGCCCCATTGATGGTCACCTTTTTATCGAAGGTGGGAATTTGGTGATAGAAGTGAGTGAAGTAGTCCGCCATAGCCTTTGGTGAGAACCAATCGTCGGGCACAGGCATGTTAAGACGGGCTTGATTGGCAAAGGTTAAAGTACCGGGCGGTACTCGTCGTCCGTTGATTTTAAATACTTCTGTTTGGCCCAGTTCTTTCAGTTTACCCTCGCGGTTGCAGCGTCCGGCAGCCTGTAGGATAGAGTCAAGTCCTGCTTCTTGACGATATACTACCGGAAAATCGATATCGACACCCGCCTCGACCAACTGCGTTGAAACAACTCGAATAGGCATTTTGTTGTCCTGTATCAAAGTTTCTTTAATTTGCTGTAAAGTACTGTCCAAATGCTCAGCACACATCATGCGCGAAAGATGAAAGTGAAGCGCCCCTTCATCCGGCGACTCCATGCGCGTAAAAATTTCGCCGGCGTCCTTACGGGTGTTTACAATGCATAGCACCCGATGATGTTGCAACAGTTGTTCGGCAATAGCATCGTAATCCATTGCATCGTCGCGAAAATGCAGTTCGACGCGTTTGAGTTTCTCATGCAGTTTCCAAGAATTGGGAATAATTTCGTGTATATGCTCAAATCCTTGTAAATTGCCATGATGTCCCGGACGTTCGCCTTCTAATGTTGGTTGACTTGCCGTAGTGAACAAAATGGAAACTCCAAAGAATTGGTGATAGGTTTGCAGTGCATCAATAATAGGCTGTAAACGTTCGCCCGGTAAGGTCTGAACTTCGTCAAAAAGCAATACGCTGTTAACTACGTTATGCAACTTTCTGCAGGCTGCAGGATGCGAAGCATACATAGATTCAAGTAACTGAACATTTGTAGTAACAATAATTGGAAAATCCCAATTCTCGGCAGCTAACTTCTTTGATAAAGAGGTTTCGTCGGCTTCGTGTGGGTTGTTTTCTTGAATATTGGAGTGGTATTCCAATACATTTTCGTCTCCAAAAATAGCCTTGAGTATAGCAGCCGTTTGTGTGATGATGCTGGTATATGGAATCGAAAGGATAATACGCTTCTTATTGTTTTTAATGGCGTGCAGCATGGCCCATAGAATGGAAGAGAGCGTTTTACCGCCCCCGGTAGGCACCGTTAAACTATATACTCCCTGTGGCAGATTAGCGGCATTGCGGCAGGCAACTTGCACATCTTGACGGATTTTGTTTACCGGAGTCTTTTCGCTTTGTTGAGAGATAGTATGCAAGTGAGCCTCTAATAACGGAAGCAATTCGCTTAAACTATTGCTATTACCTCGTTGTTGGGACTGCTCTTCGTTCATGAATCGTTCTGTATCCAGATAATCGGCATCAACAAGGCACGAATAGAGCATGCGAAACAAATGGTTAATGTCCTTCGGCTTCATTTGTCGCAAGAAGGTAGGGGGTGTAGGTGCTTGGGGCAATTGATTTTGTGATATCTCCTCCGGCATAGGCTTTTTCAGCAGTTCCTCTAATTTTAAATAATCGGGCATGCCCGCATGATGGCCTGCTAAAGCATAGGCAACAAATGGATATCCTGTAGGAAATGTTTTTCGGGCTAATAGAGCGCCAACGTAAGCGTGCGTTTTGTCCTGATAGCTTTTGGTTCGCGTCGGCAGGTCATTCATTAACCTAATATAAGTTTGAAAGTCATGTTTCTCTTTGCCTTTGTCATGTAACATGCCCATGTAGTAGCCCCAGTCTTCCATATTGAATTCTTTGGCAAAAGTTGCGGCTAGGGTAGCAACTCCTAAACTATGCTCTGAGTTATCCTGAACCAGTTTATCAGTTGTCCGGATATGAGATATAATTGTTGTTTTTTCCATCATTCAATGGCTATTTTATTTTAAGGTTGAGATGCCTGCTTGATACCTCTTGGGGAAGGTATTCTGCAATTATCCGGTATTTTGGGTGCAAAGGTAAGGCCTACCTGTTCCATAAGTCGGTACAGGCAAGACTTTTAATTAAAAAATGTGTGCTTTTCTTCATAAATCTTTGCAGGAACTATTGAAAAACCTCACTTCGTATCTATTGATTTACGATAGTTGCACTTTTTACAACTGTCATATCTTGTTGTTGTTTTTCAAAATTGAGCTCGCTTGGCGTGATACAGATTTGCTATGTTTTGCTTTTGGGGGTGTTTTTGCAAGGCTTGAATATACGTTTTTAGAAGCAATAGGTAGTGTTTAGATTTAAAATGATTACATTTTCTATCTTTAGAAGTTTAGTCAATCATTCTTTTTCATTCCTACCGAAAGCCCAACATCCCCGGCATCACTTTTTGAGAGCGATGCCGGGGATGTTGGGTTTTTACCCCTTGACCCGTGGAAAGCAGTGGAGGGTGTTGGTGAGGAGTTGTTGAGAAACGTGCTCGGGCGAGCATTCGTAGATTTCGGCCAGTTTGTGGATGACCAGCGGCAGGTAGGCCGGTTCGTTGCGACTGCCGCGGTACGGAGTGGGAGCCAGGTAGGGCGCATCGGTTTCGATGACTATGCGCTCAAGCGGCACGGCAGCGTGGAGCACAGCCGGCAAGGTAGACTTTTTGAATGTCAGAATGCCCCCGATGCCTAAGTAAAAGCCGGGGAAGGTGTGGAGCAACTCTTCGGCCTCGGACAAGGTGCCGCCAAAGCAGTGGAATACCCCTGTCAGACGGTCGGCCAAAGGCTGCAGCGTGCTCACTACCTCGGGCTGTGCTGCCCGCATGTGTACCACTAAGGGCAAGCCAAAGCGCACAGCCCATTCGGCCTGGCGGGCAAAAACCTGCAGCTGCTCCTCGCGCCGTGAGTCATCCCAGTAGAGGTCGATGCCCACCTCGCCTACCGCCACATAAGGGTGGTGCGGGTCGGTGAGCAGTTGCTCCATGCGGTTGAGCAAGGACTGAGGATCGGGCGGCAGTTCGGTGGGGTGCAGGCCCAGCATGGGGTAGCACAGGGCGGGGTAGGCATTGACCAGCTTGAGCATGGCCGGCAGGCTGCCCTCGTCGATGTTGGGCAGCAGCAAGGCACGGGCTCCGGCCAGCACGGCGCGTTGCACCACCTCGGTGCGGTCGGCGTCGAACTCTTCGGTGTAGATGTGGGTGTGGGTATCGATAAACATAAGTGTAGAAAGCGAAGGGTTGAAAGCGCGGGGCCGGCAGGGCACTCCCGCAGTGTGCGCCCTGCAGCCGCGGGGGGTACAGGCGCAAGGAAGTATGCAACTGCGCAGCATGGCGCAGCCAGACATGGAGCAGGCCCGGAGAGGCCTGGCCCGAAGCAGACTGCACCATGCTGCGCGAAGCAGAAGGGGGATGGACGGTCAACTTATTTGTTGCGGCCCAGAAGCGAGCAGGCATATTGCCAGAGCGGCTGCCAGCGTTCGGCCGGGAGCGAGAGCTTTTGCAGTTCGGCATGCGCCCGTTCATAATAATGGTCGATGGCCCGGAGTGTGATGTTGCGGATGTCGAGCTGGTTGTAGAGCGCTGTGACGCGGTCAATTTTGACTTGCGGCTCGAGCGTAGCATCGTTCAGCAGGCTGAGCAGCTGGGCCCGTTGCTCCTGGTCGGCCCGCTGCAGGGCATGGATGAGCAGGAAGGTTTTTTTGCCGCAGAGAATGTCGCCGCCAATCTTCTTGCCAAACACCTTGGGGTCGCCGTAAACATCGAGGTAGTCGTCCTGCACCTGGAAAGCCAGTCCTAACTGTTCGCCAAAGCGATAGAGCGCCTGGGCATCGGTTTCGGGCGCCTCGGCCAGAAGTGCTCCCGTGCGGGTGGCGCAAGCCAGGAGTACCGAAGTTTTGAGGCGAATCATCTCGATGTACTCCTGCTCGGTGACGTCGGTGCGTGTTTCGAAGTTCACGTCGTACTGCTGTCCCTCGCAAATTTCCTGTGCGGTGCGGGCAAAGAGCCGGAGCACCTGGTCGAGGTTCGGGCTTTGGCAATCCATGAAGTGGCGGAACGCCATGATGAGCATGGTATCGCCCGAGAGAACCGCCGTGTTGGCATCCCATTTGGTGTGAACCGTGGGCATGCCGCGCCGCATGTCGGCATGGTCCATGAGGTCGTCGTGCAGCAGGGTGTGGTTGTGGTAGGTTTCGATGCCGATGGCTGCCGGCAGAGCCTTTTCGACATCGTTGCGGTAAAGGCTGTAGCTCAGGAGCATGAGCATGGGGCGCAGGCGTTTGCCCCCCATGGAGAGCACATAGCTGATGGGTTCGTACAGGCCCTCGGGGCGTGAGGGGTAGGGAATGGCGCTGAGGGCGCTGTTAATTTTATCAATCATGGCAATGAGCGGTGTTTAGAGAAAATATGAAAAATGAGAGCGGCGTGCAGCCCCGGCCGGGCAACTGCAGCCCTAAGCGCGGGTACGCTCGTCGAAGCGTTCGCGCAGCCATTGCTTTTGTTCGGCAATGGTCAGGTTCGAGTTGTCGAGCAGCAGGGCATCGGGTGCCTGACGCAGGGGAGCCACCTCGCGGTGCGAGTCGATGTAGTCGCGTTCCTGTACATTCTTCAGGATATCGTTGAATGCAACCTCCTGGCCCTTGGCCTTGAGTTCGTTGTAGCGGCGCTCGGCACGCACTTGCGCCGAAGCTGTGACAAAAATTTTGAGTTCGGCCCCTGGAAACACAACCGTGCCGATGTCGCGTCCATCCATCACAATGCCCTTATCGTGCCCCATGCGTTGCTGTTGCCGGGTGAGCGCCGTGCGTACAAAGGGCAGTGCCGCAATGGGACTGACGTGCGAGCTGACCTCGATGCCCCGTATTTCGCTCTCGACACACTCGCCGTTGAGGCATGTGAGCGGCAGTCCGCTCTCAGGGTCGAGGCGGAACGAAACTTCGGCCTGGTCCATGCAGGCCTCGAGCTGTTGGGAGCAGACCGAACCGTCGGGGTTGAAAAGTCCGTTGCGCAAGGCAAAGAGCGTGATGGCGCGGTACATGGCGCCGGTATCAACATAAATATAGCCCACCTCGCGGGCCAGGTCTTTGGCCATGGTGCTTTTGCCACACGAAGAGTGGCCGTCGATAGCTACGATAATCTTTTTCATATGGATGGTTGGAACTTAAAAGCAGGAAAAGGTAAAAACACAGGCGTAGCGGCAGCTACAGCGTGTAGCCCGCGCTGAACATGAGCGAATTGCCCGCCTGGTGGTAGCGGGCGTAGGAGATGCCCAGTTTGAAACGTTTGATGTGGAGGCCGCCACCGGCCGAGAACCCCGCCAGGTGCGACGAGCCGGCAGCCTTCAACTCGTTGGCCCGCCTGAAGTTGTAGCCCAGCGAGAGGTAAAGGTAGTCGGTAGGCAGCACATCGATGCCCACAATAAAGTGGTTGAGGAGCAACTTGGTGAAACTCAGTTTTTGGGGTTCGCCCGTCAGTTCGTCCTTCTCGCTGTCGGGTTGTACGTAGTAGCTCGACTTCCAGCGCGTAACGTCGGTAAATGTGACGTGAAAGCGCACAGGCAGGTGGGCCATGCCCTTGCTGAAACCTACGGATAGGGTAAAGGGCAGGTGGGTGCGCAAGCCGTTGTCGTACGACTTGAGCTGTGTGCCGATATTTTGGAGCGAAGCCGAAACCGAAAAGTCCTCGTCGGCATCGTAGTAGTTCAGTCCGACATCGACAGCCGCAGCCACTGCTGTGTAGTCAGCCAGGTTCGACACGATGAACTTGAGGTTGGCGCCACCCGTCCAGCGGTCGGAAAGCAAGTAGCTGTAGCCCGTTCCAATCAGGATGTCTTTGGCTCCAAACTCGCCCAGCACATTGCCTTGTGCATCGGTTTCGTCCATTTTTCCGTAGTTCATGTATTGCGCCCCCGCAGCCAGCGTGTGGCGTTCGCCAAAGGCTTTGACAAAGTGCGCCCCCATCCACGAGCTGCCCGCTGTGTAGGTCATAAAGTTAAGTCCTAACGAGCAGTCGCTGACGTTGGCATAGAGAGCCGGGTTGCTCCAGCCTGCAGCCGGATTGTCGTCGATGAGCGAGACATTTTGCCCACCCAGCGCAGCCGTGTGGCTCGCTACAGGCAACCGCAGCGCATTGAACGCCGACGAGTACTCCTGCGCAGCGAGGCTCAGGGGAAAGGTGGCGAAGAATAGCAGACTGAATAACGTTATTTTCATTTAAGTGTCTTTTTTTGTGGCCAAAGGTACGCATAAAAAATAGATTTTGCTGTAACTTTGTCCGCTGAATTAGTGAACGCTCCGCTTGCCGACCGGCAGACGGGTGCGATTGGCATAGTGCCTGGAATTTTTTTTTGCAGCCCCCGGCATGGATGCAGCCCAAGCCTGATACAGGCTGCGGACGGACAACCGGAGGTGAGGCATGTCCCGGGGAGCAATGCCCGATGTGCTTATTTAGATCAACGCAGCAGCGAATAACCTATCAACGTGCAATCATCCGAATTATTATCCAAAGAATGGTGCGATATTGTATTCGAAAATCGCAACCGGGAGTATGGCGCCTACCACATCCGTCGGCAGGCGGGGCGCCGCTATCGGCTTGCACTGACGGTAGTGGCAGGCGCTTTTGTGCTGCTGATATTGCTGTATGCCGGCATGGCTGTGTATTTGCGCAAACGCTTGACCGGACAGGTTAAGGAGGCCGAGAAAGCCCTGGCCGAACTGCGCCGCTCCGAACTCAAGGACGGCTACAAGGTGCACTTTGTGGCAACGGCACGCATGCGCCCCTTGCAGCGCATGGCCCCCGGAGCCAGTTCGGCTGTGCCCGAAATAGTGTCGGGTGCAGCAACCCCCGCTGTGCTGGGCATTAAAGGCAAGTTTACCTTCGATGCCGACCAGGCCGTTATAACCTCGCCCATTGTCGATACCACCGGACTGAGCCGTGAAGACCTGCCCGTGGCCAACGAGAAAATTGTGCCGACCGAAGTTGTACAGGCCATGCCCGAATTTCCGGGTGGTGCACGTGCCTTTATGAAATGGCTCGACGAGCATATTGGTTATCCCCGCCTGTGCATCTCGGCCCGCAAGGAGGGCGATGTAACCCTCACCTTTATTGTTGACAAAGATGGCTATGCCAAAGAGATGGAACTGCACAACTCGTTCGATAACCAAATACAGCGCACCATAGAGCGTGCCTTTGCGCGTATGCCCAAATGGAAGCCCGGTGTTGACAGTCAGGGACAGCCCACCCCCGTCAGGGTGACGGTGCCCATACACTACCGCCTGTAGCGCCGGCCGGCAAGGCCCTTTGAACGTGCAGAAACGGTGCGACTTGTGACTGCAGTTCCGGTTCTCCTCCCTTAGCCTTTGGCCAAATCCGAAGGTACCTGTTGCAGTTGTCATTCCACCGGGTGGAATGGGCTCCATAAGGGCCGTGCACCGTGCCGGGTGGCCGCAGGAGCCCGGAGCAGGGAACGGCACATTTTTAATCCGGAAGAGTCCGCCGGAATTTTCGCGGAAGAACAAAGTCATGGAACCCCGATACGGGAATATCTGTACGGAGCCTTTCGCACCGAAAGATATTTTGTGTATCAACAACCTGTCAGAAAATCAGAATATGAAGATAGACCGCATAGAAATAGATGCCTCGTCGGGCTTTTGCTTTGGCGTGACCACGGCCATCCGTAAGGCCGAGGAAGAACTGGCCGCATCGCCCTCGCTGTGTTGCCTGGGCGACATTGTGCACAACGGCAGCGAATGCGAACGCCTGCGTGCCCTCGGACTGCGCACCATTGACCACGACGGACTGGCAGCCTTGCCGGCCGGAACCAAGGTGCTGCTGCGGGCACACGGCGAACCCCCTACTACTTACGAAATGGCTGAGCGGCAGGGCATTTGCATTATCGATGCCACCTGTCCGGTGGTGCTGCAACTGCAGCGCCGCATCAAGCAGGTGTATTCCGAACCCAACCCGCCGCAGATAGTGATTTACGGCAAGCGCGGACATGCCGAGGTGCTCGGCCTGGTGGGGCAGACCCAGCGCCAGGCAGTAGTGATAGAATGTGTAGAAGAGGCTGCGAATCTTGACTTTTCGCGTCCCATTGCTTTGTTTTCGCAAACCACCAAGTCGCTCGAGGGCTTCAGAGCCGTGGTCGACTACATAACGGCCCACATCAAAAATCCGGCCGATTTTCGTTACTTCGACACGATTTGCCGCCAGGTAGCCAACCGCATGCCCAACATCTGTGCCTTTGCTGCCCGCCACGATGTAGTGGTGTTTGTGTGCGGCTTGAAAAGCTCGAACGGCAGGGTGCTCTATGGAGCCTGCCGCGAGGCGAATCCCCGCTCTTACATGGTTGATACCCCCGAGGCCATCTGCCGCGAATGGTTTGAAGGGGCCGGAAGCGTAGGCATATGCGGAGCTACCTCTACTCCGAAGTGGCTGATGGAAAAGTGCCGCGAACGCATCGAAAACCTTTAGGACCATAGCCAAACAAAGCGTACCGACCTGTAACAGATGCGAGAGCTGAGGCTTGACCAAAAATTGTATCAACGAGAGACGGAGTATGTGCAGTGCGCATCTATATTCCGCCTGACTCAAACAATCAAAATAAATATGTTAGAGAAAATAGCAATTCCTACAAGAGAAGGCCGCGTGGACGACCACTTTGGTCACTGCGCGTATTACACCATTTACACTATTGAAAACAAGCAGGTGGTGGCAACCGAAACCATGCCCTCGCCCCAGGGATGTGGCTGCAAGTCGGATGTGGCCGAACGCCTGCATGCCATGGGGGTAACGGTGATGCTGGCCGGCAGTATGGGCGATGGCGCCAAAAATAAGCTCGAGTCGAACCATATAAAAGTAGTACGCGGCTGCACCGGTGATGTGGCGGGTGTACTTAAAGGTTATCTGGCCGGATTTATTCTCGATTCGGGTGCAGGTTGTGCCAGTCACGAGTGTGGCAATCACGATCACGAATGCCATTCGCACGATTAAAAGGTCAGAAAAAAGAGTTTTCGGGCAAGTTTTACACTGCGCCGAAAAAGGTTTTATTTTAAATTATTGCCGTCGGGCATATTGCAACCTGGCGGTAGTAACGAAGACAAAAAAAGGCAGGGCTGCTTCGCTGTTTGACGAGGCGGCCCTGCGTGTATTTAAATGAGCACGAAGCATAACAGCTTGGCTTTTTTAAGAAAGACGTTCATTGTAAGTGTTGCCGGTGGAATTCTGCAAGTATTCGAGCGTTAGTCTGCAGAGTTTTCCTTCTCGGAATATTGCGAGCCCAGCAAAGCCTTGCGGTATTCAGAGGGCGAGATACCCTCAGCGTTCTTAAAGTATTTTCCTAAAAAGCTTTGAGTAGGAAAGTTCATTTCGAGTGCAATCTGTTTGATGGTCAGTTCAGAGTTTTGCAGCAGCGTTTTGATTTCGATCATCACCAGGGTAGTAATCCATTGTCCGGCCGTTTTTCCGCTTACAGCCTTCATTACCTCAGAGAGGTGTTTGGGAGTGAGGCACATTTCGCTGCTATACCATTCAACGCTGCGTTCGGTTTTGAAGTTTTGCAATACGAGTCGAATAAATTGGTCGAAGATGGCGTACGAGCGGTTTTGGGTGATGTGTTGGTTGGGTTGCACGCGTTCGTCAAGCAGGTTGCATACTTCAAAATAGAAGGCCCGTGTGAGCGAGATAACCGCTTCGCGCAAAAAACGACCGGGTTTTTGGTGCAGTCTTCGGCGCAGGATGTTATAGCAATCCATAATCCACACTTGCTCTTCGCTTGAGAGAGGCAGCACCGGATGTTGCATGACATGGAGCAGGTAGGGCCACATATAGTTAAGGCCTACAATACAGTTTTGGGCATACGAGCGCGACATCAGTACAGCTGTGGCATGAAAATCTTCGGACATCGTTCCGTCGCGGAACGTCTGTTCGCCGAGCGAGATGAGCAAGTCGCCTTTTTTCATGTGATGATGTTGCCCACTCAGCGTAAACGATGTTTCGCCTCCGGTGCAGAAGCAGATAAGCAAAAAGCCTAATTGCATGGGCATGCCCTCAAGGTCGTTCCAGGTAACATCGTCAAGAACAAGCAAATCGTTGCCCATGGCAAAAGAACGTTCGTTGCATTTAATCAGAGCCTCTTCGATATTGATGGATTTAAGATTTGAATCGATAGAGAACGGCATAGTGTATATCTTTAAGTAGTATCGTGTAGTACTTTTAAGTAATTTAGAAATTGCAAATATGGCATTTATTTTGAATGTTTCGCCTTTTTATTCTACTAAAATTCCTTTTGCACGAAAAAAACCTTCAAAAATTTTGTCAGTATCAATAATTGTACTACCTTTGCACTCGCAAACAAGCAAACAAGGTGCCATAGCTCAGTTGGTAGAGCAAAGGACTGAAAATCCTTGTGTCCCCGGTTCGATTCCTGGTGGCACCACCTGCAAAACTCCGAAATGCTTCATTATCAAGCGTTTCGGAGTTTTTCGTTTTAGCCACTACACCCAATAGTCACTACAAAAGTCACTATTTAAATCCCAGTAAACCTGCTTAAATCGCTTTGATTAAAGGCTATTTAAAGACT
>Ash_p2__coassemble_1560_pt1 | contig 17707 bp, 14 predicted proteins | sample Ash_p2__metabat2_low_PE_010 | metagenome-assembled genome bin Ash_p2
ATAAGCCCATCGGCAGAATTAAGTATGCACTAAATTAATTCCGCCAACGGGTATACCTTAGTTTAAAATCAAAAAAACAAATCATGACACGTTTTCTGACAAACATGGCAATCTGCATGGGATTGCTGATGGGAAGCAGCTGCACAAGTTTCGCCCAAAAAACACTGGAGGCCAGCAAAAAACAAATTACCCGCGAAATCAAGGTCGATGCCTTCGACCACATCAACATTGAAGGAGCCTGCGACATTGTATTTACGCCCACTTCCGGCAAGCAGAAACTCAACTTGACTATTCCCGAAAATTTTAAAGAAATCGTACAAGTTTACGTGGAGAACCGCACCCTGAAGATGCGCATGAAACCAGGATATGAGGCTACTTGTACGGATGGAAAAACGCCCCGGCTTGAAATTACAGCCCCCATGATCGAGAGCGCTATCGTCAACGGTGCGGGCGACATTGATTTTACGACCGATATTACCACCCCTAAAAAACTGAAATTCGCTATAAACGGTGCTGGTGATATTACAGCCCACAATATAAAGGCTGAAAGTATACAATTCATCGTAAACGGTGCGGGCGACATCGACTTGCAGGGGGCAGAATCCACCTTGCTGAGAACTGTTGTAAACGGTGCAGGCGATGTGAATATTCATGCTATCAAGGCTACAAAGGCCGAAGCTGTTATTAATGGTGCAGGCGACCTGACATGGAAAAACACGCAGGCCGAAAAACTGCAGATTGGAGTTCAGGGATCAGGCGACCTGACCGTGAATAATGTGAAAGCAAACGTTGTCACTGCCTTGCTCGACGGAACAGGAGACATTGAACTTGAAGGAGTAAGCAAAATCGCAAATTATAGAGTTTCGGGGGCCGGAAATATCGAGGCCTCAAGCTTAAAGGCCCAACAGGTGAAAGCCGAAAGCAACTCTGATGCAGGCCATATTAAATGCTATGCTTCAGAGTCGATGACTATAATTGGCGTCAAAGACAGCCATGGTATCAGCTATCTGGGAAACCCTAAGGAGGTGAAACACTTGACGCACAACGAGCTTTAACCCTCGCGCAAAAACAGCAAAAGTCAAGACCGGCCCAAAAGATTACAGCGCAGCCTACATGGTCTACGCCCACAATCTTGTATACCCCCCCAAAAAAATATACAATCATCAAACAAGTGTGTTTCATTAAAAAAAACACACTTGTTTTTTACCTGTACAAACAGAAAAAACTAATTTTGCTACGCTACGTTCCTCACTGACTTACGCAGCCTTTAATGACCCTGATTCTTAACAATATGAAGTACTCATTATCTGTAATGGCCGTAGGATGCTGCCTGCTTGCAGGAGTTCCTACAACCGGTTTTGCTCAGCAACATGTAATTGCCGACAAAAACCAGGTAACCCGCGAAATCAAAGTGGGCTCCTTCAATAAGTTACAACTGGACTGTGGCTTCGACATTGTGTATACACCTACCGCCGATAAACAACAGCTGAAACTTCACATTCCCGATAACATCAAAGAACTGGTACAGGTGTATGTGGAAGACCACACCTTGTTCATGGCCATCAAACCCCAAACTACCATTACCCTAACGGATAACAAACGCATTGAACTGCAGGTATCGGCTCCCATGGTTGAAAGCGTGGTGGTAAACGGAACCGGAAACGTACGTTTTACAAGAGACATCCGTATCCCGCAACTCAAATTGGTGGTGAATGGTCTGGGCAAAATCAGTGCAGGCAACCTGGATAGCAGCAACTTTCAAGCTTCCGTCAACGGCAACGGAAGAATCAGTATGGTCAGAGTAAACTCACCGCAGGTGCATACCTGCATTACGGGCAGCGGAAATTTACAACTTGAAAATACCAACGCCACAAATCTGCAAGCCGAAGTTTTTGGCAACGGCTATATGCAGATTCCTCAAGTACAAACCGTCAATGCTAACTTAACTGCATATGGTGCAGGTCAAATCAAGGCTGTAAACATCAATGCCAACTACAGCAAAACCATCGCTTACGGCAATGGTTCCATCAACGTCGAACGCATAACGGCTCCCGAAGCAGAAGCCGAGATTTATGGTGCCGGAAAGCTTCAGGTGAACAAGCTGCAGGCCAACACGATTGCTACACAGGTACACAACAACGGACAGATGAAACTGCAAGGGCTGGAAGCAACACAGGTAGATGCACTTGTGGCCGGCAGTGGCGAAATAGAACTTAAAGGTAAAGCTGAAACCGGAACATTCAACGTGGTTGGGATTGGTCGTATCATTGCTTCCTCACTACTTACGCAAAAGGCCGAAGCTTCCGTCAACTCACACGGCGGAACAATTGAATGCTACGCTTCACAACATATGGTGATTAACGAATTCAAAAACAGCCACGCCGTCAAGGTAAAAGGAAATCCTCAACAAATTGAGCGAAACTACCTGGAGGGCAAACAAGCCATACAATTGATTGAAATGTAAAGAACCTGCCACACATCCCTTAAGCGGCCCGGCAGATTTTGGTTATCAAAATCTGCCGGGCCATATTGTATGCTTGCCGGGAGAGGCGGCCGGCTGACAGCTACCCAACAAAGCAGGCTGCATTCTTTTTACAAACCCTCTTACCTTTAGTACAAGGATGACAGATGAGTTGAAGCACAAGAAGGATGATTATCAAACAATTGGTTGCTGCGGCAAAAAGAGAAAGAAGCCGCTTTTACCTTTGATGAAGGCAGAAAATTCTTTATGCAAATTAAAAATCTTCTTCGAGTGGGTGATTCCAACTTTCATTGAAGGCAGAGGATTTTTTAATGCAAATTACAACCCAGACAAATCCTCCGGAAATGCGGACCAGCATTTTTATCGCACTACTTTCTGACCATTGATGATGTAAACACCACGGGGCAGGCAGCGTATTTGGCCGAGAGTTGCCCCACGCAGCACACAGGTACCATCTACGGCATAAACATCACAAGGCTCATTGACGTGATTGGTAGTAACAGACCCGACAGACGTCACGCATTTTTTGAGCAGAAGTTCTTCGGCATTAAGCACCTGGCAGCCGTTGCGGTCGTCGGGATTGTACAACGAGACAAAAGCTATTGCACGCAGGTTGCGCATGTCCCAATCCTCAGGCAACACCGTCTGGAAGTTGGCTGCATAGCCAGCCTGCAAGTTGTCGATGGGTTGCCCCCAGACCGGTGTCAGACAACGGCGTGCCACGTGACGATGGGTGTACGAACCTTTGGCACCCATCTGTGTTTTCGAAAAGATGTTATCCTCCGTAATCCACACGTTCAATACCGGCTTTCCTTCTGCCTCCGGCAAGTCGAGCAACTGTTTTCCCGACACTTGTAAGCGCAGTTCACGTGTAGCATGGTCTACCGTTCCTGCAAGTTGAACCGAAGCAAAGGCCGGAATGGCTAAGGCCTCGTCAATGAGTTTAGCCGCATAATCACCACTACCCGAAACCATGGCCACCTGGTCGGAATAGATAGAGGGATAACTGTTCGAAAAATTGGTACGGTCGAACATCATTGCTGGTGCATAATTGCCATGAGTTGGCGTATAGAACCATTCGTATTTTACACTCTCGTCGAGGGTAAACTTATCGGTCAGGAAACCGGCATGATGCCCGATTTCTACATAGTCTGAACACTTTTCGAGCACCTGGGCGATCGACTTGTGGGCTTGCGGGCAATTGGAGCAGCGCTCGGTCGAGAAGACTTCGAGCAGGGCCTTGCGTCTGGCAAATTCGTTGCGGCATACGGTGGTACGTTCCATTGACAGGTTGTCGGCAGTTACGGCATCGGGCTCACCATTAACGGCTGCTACTTCGAGTTGCACCCGGTAGTTACCTTCGGTTTCAAAGTGCAGACCCTCCAGGGCAAAGGTGCCGCTTTTGCGCGGAGCAATGTTCAGATTCTCTACCCTTTCGGTTCGTGCCTGTTTGCCGTCAACCAGGTAGTTAACAGTCAGGCTGTTAATGGGTTCCACCCCTAAATTGCTCACGCTGCCCTTGTAAGCCACATTGGTTGCGGTGAGGGTGTAAGCAGGCATTTTAACATGCACAAGACGCACGTTGTGGCGGGGCAGGCTGCTGCCCGTAACGATGGCATAGAGCGCAGCACTATACACGCCTGTGTACTTTACCCAACCTTCGTCCTTATGTTTAATCCACTCCTCGTTTTTGACAAAAGCCTCGCTATACGACAAATATTTCTCGCCACTGACTTCATAACCTATATAAAGTGGCCGGCCATCAATTACATATGGTTGGCTGAGCGCCACACGGTTCCAGCCTCGGCTGCACTCCAGCAAGGTCTGCTCATAAAACGGGGGCTCGTTCAAATGATGGGTCAGAAACACCTTGAGTGTACCCCGGTCCTGTGGCCGCGCATGAAGGTTTACCTGTATTTCGGTCAAGGTACACCCCTTGTAGGCTGCCATATAGGTTTCGGGGTAATAAAGCGCTGAACCAGCCTGCTGCAGGGGGTTGCTTACGGGTTGATAGGTTACCGGATTTCCGCTGTGGTTACCGAGTATGAGCGCAGGCTGTTCGGTTTGTGCCGACAGGTTTAACCCCCACATCACGGCCACCAGCAGACAGCAGACACGAAGTTTTGAAAGGATTAAATAATTGCGATTCATGTGTTGCTTGTTTGGTTGTTTTAAAAACTGCCGCTTCCAACCTCAGCAGGCTGCTGCCACCTGGAAGGAGCAGAAATACTAAAAAGAGTCGCCGACAAAACATCGGCGACCCTTTTAACGGAGCAGAAAACAACGAACCGGCACGCAATACTGCATACCTTGCCGGTGTCATCTGCCATACAAAATTATTTAGCCACCTTAAAGCTCGTTACCCCATTCATGGTTGCCACCTTAACAATGTAGGCTCCGGCAGGATAGCTGCTCAGGTTGAAGCTTGCGCCTGTGCTGCCGCCGGCCACGCGTGTGCCTGCTGCATTGTAAACCTGCGCATAAAGCCAGGCACCTTTCAGGCGGATGGTTGTGCCGTCAAAATCGACCTTCACACCGGCCTTGGCTGCATCCTGCACGTTCTCAACAGCCGAACTGCTGCCGTTGGTTACTACCAGGGGATAATTGTAAGGACCAAAACCCAGGTCGCCTACGCCGGCTCCTACCAGCACTACGCCATCCTCGCTGCAGTCAAAGGCCGGCGACATGCTCCGCGCATACTGGCTATAGCGGTTGCCCTGCTTGTCGGCACAGGTAACGGCCTGGTCAAGGTAGGTCAGTTCGTTTGTTGCCGAAAATACAAAGTAGTGGTTTTGAAGTTCACCATCGGTAAAGTAGCCATACATATTACCATTCGCATCAATAGTCATAATGGTACCACCGTTAAAGTTAAAGCTGTCGTAGTCGTCGCCTTCCTCACCGCAACTGAATATTTGATAGAGCTTGCCATCGCGTACAAAAGCCGGGTTAAAACCACCGCAATCGGCCACGTTCATGCCTACAATGGTCCTTCCATCGTTGCTGATGTCGCGCACCATGAAAATCTGATAATTCACTTCGCGGTCGGTATCTTTAAAGGTCTTGCTCGCCTCGTCGTAAAGCAAGTTATTGCCCGGCTTGCCTAAATCGGTATAGCACTCCTTCAGTCCGTAACCGTCGTCCTTACGTTCCCATACTGTCAGGTAATTATAGGCAATATCGGCCATCGAGCCGAGCACTTCCTTCTCGCCTACGCGGTAATGAATAGTACCGGCTATGACCTGACCATCTGCTGTAATGGCTCGTGCCTCCTCGGCAAAGTCCTGCCTGCAGGCGTTGCGGATGGAATACTGGTCGGGCACCGGCAAGGGAAGCCAGGCATCACTGTCTACATGCTTGTATCCAGGAAAACTGATGCCGTAGTCCGTGCTGTTGCCGCGAAGTTCAAAACTGCCTACAATGATGCCATTGTTCGACACATCGCAAGCACTCACACGACTGTATGTCTTGTTGAGCTGTTCAAGCACATCGGGATTACTGCTGCGCCACAAAAAGGCACTACCCGTGTTGGTGGTCAATGTCTGGTCGTCATAGCCTACTGCATATTGGCCATTTCCCGAAACATGGTTGAACACACCTGCCACCTGAAAGTCTTCAGTCTGGCTGCCGTCGAGGTTAGTGGATGAAAAACGGACTTGCTGAAAATCGTGCGAAACATCAGCGGTCTGGGCTTGAATGCCACCGCAAGTCAATGCCAGAAATACGGTACAAAGGAGCGTCTTTTTCATACTACTAATGGTTTTTTAGAACTTTACAACACACTATCTTGAAAATAAAGTAAAAACAAAGGCTATCAATCGACAAAACCCGTTTTTACCGCAGGCAACTATCGGTTTCCGTGTTGCTGAAAAACCGAATTATCAGCCTGCATTTTTTGCAAATGTACGAATCATTTTTGTAAAACCTAATTTTTTAGAAAGTATTTATTTAAAAAACGAACATTTTTACACCAAACATGCCCTTAAGCATAAAAAAACGATGTTTCAGCATCATTTTCAGCCACAACTTTCTCTATAAATCCGTTTGTTGCTACATTGGGTTTTCATTTAATAAAAATACAAAGCCATAGAAAGTTCTCAATAAACATGTTATAACAAGCAGATATTGACAAAATGATATTTTTCGACCACATGCTGTATAACTCAATAGAGATCATACCAACTGCATTCACCTCCCCTTCACGGCAGCCTCAGCAGGCACGCTACTGCACGCAACAAAAATCCGGACAAGTCCAAAAGACACTTGCAAAAACGTTTAAAGGATTCATCCCAATACGTAAAATCGAACAATAAATTCTCAGTTAACGGCCTGCTTTGGACCAGAGAAAGCAAGCGATGCATCCCCCCGAAAATTCAATACGACGCCCGACTTTACCTAAAAGTGCCCAACCACAAACCTGGAGTTTATGATGGGGCACTGATTATTACCGAATAGAGCTGCGAACCTCACTTACCTGGCATACAATTAAATGCCGGGGGCTTCGCACTTAGCTGTTGCATACAACCTTATATTCAATCGGGCTGACCGAAATCCAAGAAGCCCTCCCGGATTTTCAAGAAGCCCTCCCGGATTTTCAAGAAGCCCTCCCGGATTTTCAAAAAGCCTTTCTGAAAATTCAATCGGGCCTGCCACTGAATTGTACAGTCACAACCTTACCGGTGCAGGGAAGGCATTAGCGGAATATTTTTTTTATGCGCTGCGGACTACCCTGCTTGCGCAACACCTCGAGCACATAAACACCCTGCGGCAAATGATTGTTGGGCAAGTTTGTACCATTGAGCAAGGAGCGGGCCGCATCGGCTGTATAATTGCCAACCAGTTGTCCTGACAGATTGTAAAGACGCGCACAGACAATGGGATTATCGGCTGCATCAGCATGCTCCACTCCGTTTTGAACCAACATCTCTTCGATGGCGGCATCCATCCAGGCAATGCGCTGCTCCATCCACTGGTTCGTTTCAACCAACTGTGCTGAGAGCTGCGCCATGGGATACTCCGGCAAGGCAGTATTCTGATAGCTGCGACTCCGCTTCAGGGCGGTACCGTTGTGCTCCGAAAAGTTGCTGAGCATTTGGTGCACATCGGCTTGCAGGTCGGTACGCACTTCTTCCCACACGCGTACATAAACCTCGGCAAAGGCTGGAATCTTGAAGAGGCGCGAAAAATAAAAATCGTTGATTTCGTGTATCGAGGCCCACTTTTCGGGGGTTTCAAAAGCCGAACCAAAGTCCCAAAGCGGCCCCATGCGCAAGCGGTAACCTCCGTCTTCATCGGCATCATCCCCGTCTGAGTCCTCATCACCAGATTCCTTTTCGGCATCGTCCCTGGCAGAGCCGGCAGCAGTCCATGCCCGCTCTTCCTCCTGCCCGGGAGCAACCACCATAAAAATGTTCGACCCGTAACCATCGCGCGAACCGAGCAGATCGTGCACCAGCACCCAGCGCGCAAACGACTCCATCTCCATGCAGGCCTCCAATTGGTCAGGCTGCTCATAAAGGGCTTGTTCAAACTGTGCAATACCGTTTTTCAAGGTAAGAAACTGTTCGTTCGAGGGCGTATCGTCGGGATATTTAAAGGTATAGGCCAAGGCATAGGGCAGGCGGTCGGTATGCAGCACGGTTTGCTCCTTAGTCCACCAGTAAGGGTCGGCCTCAACGAGCAGTTCGTCCTCCTTGAGCTGGCAGCGCCCCTTGCCCTCCGTAATGAGTTCCGAAAGCAAATAAATGCCTTTATACTTACCGTTTTGCAACAGGTTCACAAAGCGGTAGGCGGGCTCCCAGGACTGCGCTACCCGGCGGCCGAGCCATAAGCCGAGTACCGTTTTAAGGTCGCAAGTACTATAGTAATTTAGCAGTCCCCACTCTTTGTGTTGACCGTCTTTTCCCTCACGCAGCAAAAGGTCGGCCTTGGCTTCGAGTTTTACCTTTTGCGACTTATGCGTGGTGTAGGCACTCGAGTTTCCGCGTACTTTCACCCGCATGCCCGACTGTCCTTTATCGTAGGTACCGCTATCGTAAAGCACCCGGTCGCCGTCAATAATCCACAACCGTCCTTTTACATAGTCGTTGTCGGTAATGCCATTGCCGGTGCACCCTTCGGGCGCTTCAATGGGTTTGCAGTCAGGCTCTTTACCCCCTGCCGTTTCAACTACTACGGTTGGTAGTCCAAGGGCGCGTACCTCGCTCCCTACGCCGGTAAGGGCCGATGCCGGTAAATCAGCGGGAGTTTGCGCAACAGCCCAAACTCCTGTCAAGAGCCAGGGCAACAGGCCGGCCAAACAGATTTTACTAAAATGCATGATGTAGAATGTGTGTTGGTACATCAGCCCACCAATGAAGGCATCAACGGGCTGAAAATGCGTTTGGTAATTTATCAAATAGTTCGATGCACAAATACAAAAGTATAAATTTGCAAATAGCAGAGCAAATATATTTTCTAAAAAAGAAATAAATAAGTCTTTTTATAGACATAATACTATTTTTAATCTTTGCTTAAAAATTCAAATACACTGGAGCATCTGGGCTTTACAGACCGCTTCAACGCATTTCGTTGATAGATGTAAAGAAAACTATCGCTTTTTTTATTTAATTTTGTAGACTCAAACAAGCATTTTTTACACCTATAAACCAACACATCAGCATGTATACCAAGCAATTTATGAAATGGGGCCTCGCAGCCTGTTGCCTGACGGGTGGAGCTACACTCAGCGCGCAAGCGCAGGTAGACTTAGTGAAGAACGGACGTGCAAAGGCTACCATCGTGGTGAGCGAACCCACAGCTGTCAACCTGCAGGCAGCCCGTATGCTGCAGCGCTTTGTAAAGGAAAGCACAGGAGCCGAACTGCCCCTGCAACAACAGGGTAAAGCCCAAAAGGGCGATGTAATCATTGGCGGACCGGCCGCTCCGGGCATAACCGAAGACGGCTTTGCACTCACGACCACCAACGGCACCCTGCAAATTAACGGACGCAACAATGGCGTGATTTACGGTGTAGTGTCGCTCCTCGAAAACTACTTGGGAATGGACTACTGGGCCGAAAATGAATATAGTGTGCAGCCGACGGCCAATGTAACCATTCCACTTACAGAGGTGGTGAACAACCCGGCCTTCCGCTACCGCCAGACACAATGCTACGCCATGCGCACCGACAGCATTTACAAACTGTGGCACCGCATTGAAGTGCCCACCGAGGCTTTTGCTGCAGGCTACTGGGTACACACCTTCGACAAACTCTTGCCTTCGGCCGTTTACGGCAAGGAGCATCCCGAATACTACTCCTACTTTAAAGGCAAGCGCCATCCGGGCAAAGCCAGTCAATGGTGTCTGACCAATCCCGAGGTATTCGAGATTGTGGCGCAACGCATTGACTCCATTTTCAAGGCAAACCCCGACCAAAAACTTATTTGCGTGAGCCAGAACGATGGTAACTATACCAACTGCACCTGTCCCGACTGCAAAAAACTCGACGATGCGGAAGGGGGGCCCTCGGGATCGCTCATCCACTTTATCAACAAACTGGCCGACCGCTTTCCCGACAAGGAAATTGCCACACTGGCCTATCTCTATACCATGAATCCGCCCAAACAGGTCAAACCGCGCCCCAACGTGGTGGTCATGCTCTGCGATATTGACTGCAACCGCGAGGTATCGCTCACGGAGAATGCCAGCGGACGCGAATTCATGAAAGCGCTGGAGGGATGGTCGGCCATCTCCAACAACTTGTTTGTATGGGACTACGGCATTAACTTTGACGGCATGATGTCTCCCTTCCCGAACTTTCACATCTTGCAGGACAACATACGCACCTTCCGCAACCATCATGTTAAAATGCACTTTTCGCAGATTGGCGGCAGCTACGGAGGCGATTTTCCTGAACTCCGGGCCTATCTCGTGGCTAAACTGATGTGGAATCCGGATGCCGATGTGGAGCAGCTGATGCACCACTTTCTGAACGGATACTACGGTGCCGCCGGTCCCTGCATTTACCGCTACATCAAAATGATGGAGGGGGCCTTGCTGGGCAGCGGCAACCGCCTGTGGATTTACGACTCGCCGGTATCGCACAAAAAAGGCATGCTCAAACCCGAACTGATGCGACGCTACGCGGCTCTCTTTGACCAGGCCGAACAGGCCGTAGCCGACAACCCCACCCTGCTCAACCGCGTGAAGCGCACACGTCTGCCGCTGCTTTACTCCGAGCTCGAAATTCTACGCACCGAGGCTGAGAAGGATTATGCGCAGGTGACGGCTAAACTCGATTATTTTGAAGCCGAGGCACGCCGCTACGGCAACCCGGTGCTCAACGAACGCCAGAACTATGCGCTCGACTACTGCAAACTGTACCGCGAACGCTATTTGCCTGCCAACCAGCGCACGAACCTGGCCCAAGGAGCTGCCGTAAAGTTTTTGAAAGCTCCCTCCAAGGCTTATGCCACCCTGGGTAACACGGCTTTGACCGACGGACTGTACGGCGGTGCCAGCTTTGTAGAGAGCTGGGTGGGCTGGGAAGGCACTGACGGGGCCTTCGTACTCGACCTGGGCGAGGTGAAGGAGGTACGCAAGGTGTCGGCCGACTTTTTGCACCAAATTGGTCAATGGATTCTTTTCCCCCTACAGGTAAACTACAGCTACTCGACCGATGGCGAACACTTTACGCCGTGGAAGGAGATTAAAATGCCCGAAGAACGGGCCATCCAGGTGCTCTTCCGTGCCGTCACGGCCGAGTCCGAAGCGCCGCTCCGCGCCCGCTACATCAAGGTTGAGGTGACCGGCACCAAGGTGTGCCCGCACTGGCACTATGGCGTAGGCCATCCCTCGTGGTTCTTTATGGACGAGGTTACGGTAGAGTAACTCCTGAATTCTGCCCGGCTATACCGCAAAGGCCGGCGCAGCACCTTGAACAGCGCACCCCACGCTGCTCCAACGTTTTACACACCCCATCCCACACGCTATGTTGCAGCGTGTGGGATTTTTTTATTGACCGCCCCCGCCCATCACCTTTTTCACCACCGAATAAAACCAGAACACTTTGCCCCTTGAAGAAGGGGTAAAACGTAGAACACAAACCCCTTGAAAAAAGGAGCTAAACGTAGAACACAAGTCCCTTGAAAGAAGAGGCTAAACGTAGAACAAAAGCCCCTTAAAAGAAGGAGCTAAACGTAGAACACAAGCCCCTTGAAAAAAGGGGCTAAACGTAGAACACAAGTCCTCTTGAAAGAAGGGGCTAAACGTAGACATAAAGCGGACACGACCCCACTCCATGCTCCCCCCTGGGAATACACTTTTCATCCCTTAAATCCGCGTACAATCACCTAAGCACACTTTTTTGCTGTATCTGTTTTGTATCATCATACAACACTCTTACATATTGCATTTTTAGTGAATAAATACCTAAAAACCACCCTTTACAACTCAGTTTTTTACATTAATTTTGTAGCAAATCAAAAACCTTAAACCCATACGTCTATGGCAATGTTCCAAATCACCACCCGGAATCGCCGTCAGTTGAACGGCATTCTGATTGAACCGGGCATGTCGGTACAAGTTGTTACACGCGACATGAGCAACCCCGTCACCACGAACGGCGGCAAGGCCGTCATCGACGCCTTCATGCGCCTCTACGGCATCGACATCAAAAAAGCCGGCTGCCTCAACACGGTTGACCTGCTTGTAGAGCGGATTGGCTGAGGATATTTCCCGGATGGTACTCACTAAAATAAAGAAAAAAATATTATGGCTAAAATCACCAATTATAACAGCTACGGAGAGAACTTCTCTGTAGATGCCTTATGGAGCAAAATCAAGAATGTGTCAAAAAAAGCCGGCATCAAAGTTATCTACGCCGCGCTGCTGCTCTATTACATTTCAACGGACAGTAACACCCCGATGGCCGATAAAGCCAAAATTTACGGTGTCCTGGGATATTTCATTCTACCCCTTGACCTCATGCCCGATGGGCTTCCATTTGGTTTTTCCGACGATATGACAGCCTTGATGTTTGTTCTAAACACGATGCAAAGTAAAGTCACCCCGTCCATCAAGCAAAGCGCCAAAAGAAAACTCGAAGAATGGTTCGGTCATGTAAATTCAAGTGACCTCGAACTTTTCTAAACCCAAGAACTTGATTATCTATTCTTTCTAAGAATTAATCTACTATAATTTAAACACTTACATCAAAAAATTACGACTTATGGGTATAGCAGATGTACTTCAAAATGCAGCTATAGATTTGATAAAGCATCTAAACAAAGACCTTGACAAATACCTTCCTAAAGAAATTGCTGGTATCGTTAATACACACAGTAAATTGGCAGTAGGTTCAGCTTGGATTCCCATTCCCGGGGCAGATGCAGCAGCAGGAGCTGTCAACATTTGGACGATGTACGGCAGAATAAATAATAGTTTGGGAATTTCTATTAAAGAGAACATCCTTAAGAGCGTAGGTTCTGCCGTAGCCACAAATTTAGCAAGCTATGCTGCCATGAGCGGTGTAGGAAGCGCACTTAAACTTATCCCTGGTATTGGTACTGTCGCAGGTGCTGTAATTTCAAGTGCATCACTTTATGCCATTACGATTGCATCGGGTTGGGTTTACTTGAAAGCTCTAACCCAATTAGCCAAGCGCAATAATGGCAATATTGACATGAATCAACTCGGAGATGCAGTAAAACATGTACTCAAAGATGGTACAATTAAATCAATCATAAAGGACGCTAAACGCGAATACTAAACAAACAAGGGAAAATAATAATCCATGAATCCTACGAAACAATGTCCCAAATGCGGAAACTATGCAGAGGGACACAAAATTGAAACATTTGAAAGAAAGGCAACTAAAGCTGTAGGAAAAAAAGCTACATCAATGGCTACTGGTGCAGCCATTGGTTCAATCGTACCAGGAATAGGAACTCTAGTTGGGGGTGCCATCGGATCTTTAGTCGGAGATGCGATGTCCTCCAATTTAGATGACGTCAACGACATGATTCATGGTAAAGCGAACTATGAGTTTCGATGTGCCAAATGCGGACATACATGGATTGTAAATGGCAAAAATCCAATGTACCCTTCTGACGAAATAATCCGAAACCATAAGCAGGAAAAAGTTAACGAATTAGAGGGAACTTGCATAAGCATGGGGATTTTTACTTTATTTAGTGGGGCAGCATCGGCTTCATCATTCTACTACTGCTATACACATGAAAGTTCCACACCAAGAACCGTTGAAGGTAACCTATTCTCTCTTTATCAAGATTTTGTTGTATATGACTGGAATTACCTCTGGTATTTCTTAGCTTTTATCTTTGTCATTACCGCTTTTATAACCTTTGGTTGTTTGGTTGGGTATGTAGCTGCATTGGATAAATACTCAAGCGTTAAAAAATATAGTCTCCATAAATATTATGATAAGTATATGAAGTAATGTGGATGAATGAGTGTTCCCAATCATCACCAAGAATCGCCGTCAGTTGAACGGCATTCTGATTGAACCGGGCATGTCGGTACAAGTTGTTACACGCGACATGAGCAACCCCGTCACCACGAACGGCGGCAAGGCCGTCATCGACGCCTTCATGCGCCTCTACGGCATCGACATCAAAAAAGCCGGCTGCCTCAACACGGTTGACCTGCTTGTAGAGCGGATTGGCTGAGGATATTTCCCGGATGGTACTCACTAAAATAAAGACAAAAACGCATTTTAATATGAAAGAGCGAATTGAAAGCAAATACAAGGAACTGCAAAACTTATTATCTCAAACCAAAAAAGAAATAAATTCCACAAAATCTGGGCATAAGGACATATCCAAACTTCAGCAAAATATGAATGTTACTTTGCAAGAAGAATTGAATATGATAAGTCGTGAGGTAGACAATGCTCTGAACTATACTTCATGGGATAATTTAGTTATTGCTTTCTTTGGAGAGACCAATGCGGGCAAGAGCACCATTATTGAAACATTCCGCATCTTGTTTGAAGATAATAGAAAAAAAGGCCAGGATGGATTGATTGTTGGTGATGGTAGACCAGACTTTACACAGGACTATCATGAATACAAAATGTCAATTGGCGGTAAACCATTTACACTTATCGATGTTCCCGGTATTGAAGGAAATGAGGTAGAATTTCATGATTCTATAAAACAGGCACTTCATAAAGCGCATTGTGTCTTTTATGTACAAGGCCACAATAAAAAACCAGATAGTGCTACTGCAAAGAAAATCAAAAAATATCTAGGTGATTGGGTGAATGTATATTCCATTCAGAATGTAAGAGGCGCCATTACCAACTACGATGAAGAAGAGGAACGGGAGACCCTTTTAACTTCAAGTGTCTTAAAAAACGAAAGATTAATCAAAGAGACTTTTCAGAAGATACTAGGGAACGTCTACAAAGGAAATATAACTCTCCAAGCCCTGTTAGCTATGTGTGCCAAGGCAAGTTTCTCAGACAAACGAGATGACCTTCAACGCAACCAAAAAAAACTCTTGAACTACTTTGGAAATGCAGATGAAGTGCTACGGTTCAGCCAATTCAAAACTATAAAACAACTCGTAGAAGAGAAGTCATCAAACTTTACCCATGAGATTACCGAAGCGAATAAGCAAAAAATGGTGTCGTTAGCCAACAAAACTGCACACAGGCTGGAGGAAATCTTATCGAAGGATGATATAGACGTATCGGTAATTGAACAAAAACTCAAAGAATTTAGGCGTGATGTACAGCGGATTTTTACTACCACAAAAAGCAATATTAAATACAAGCTGCCAAATATTGTAAGATATAATCTAGATGATTTAAAAGGTGAACTATATGATATTATAGACTCTGACCCTGGTTCTATAGAAAATGAAGGGAAAGAAAAAGCCAAAGAAGCCACTAAAACAATTCAGAGAGAAATTAAAAAAGTCATTAAAGATGAGATGACCAATGCATCCAAAAAAATAGACTATAAAAAGAAGGAATTACAATCTCTGAAATTAAAATCCAACTATAATACTAACCAAAGCATTCATATTGATATGGATTTTGATAAAGCTTTAAAGGAGTTCGACTTGAGTTTTGGCGAGATGGTTGGTACTTTTATGGGACCCGTGATGTATGCTAGCATTGGAGCAAGCCTTGGCTCTATCGTTCCAATTATTGGAACTACAGCAGGTGCTATAGTCGGAGGACTCATTGGATTATTAAAAACAATATTTGGGGGAGATGACAGCAAAGCAAAAGCAAAAGCAAAAGTAGAAATTGCTGAAAGCATCTCAGAAGCTGAAGATACATGTTTGGATGAACTTCAATCATTAATAGATGAAATAGGTCTAAAGATAGATCAAGAAAAGAAAAATCTGGTTGCAGAAATCGACAAGGAGATTAGAAATCTTGCTAGGCTTTCAGGTTCTTCATCCACTCTAAAGAACAATATAAAAAAGTACATTAACGGCATTAATAGTGCAAACTATGGAACAATTTAATATATCGAACCAACTAAACGATAGATTTTCTACGCTTGAAAAGATTGTACAGCAAGGTCGCCAATATGGATTAGACTTGAGTGACATCTTGAACAAGATTAAGAGCGTAAAGTCTATGATAAAAGACGGCATTATACGAATTGTGCTCCTCGGAAGTTTCTCTGATGGAAAAACTAGTGCTATCGCTGGTCTTCTCGGAAGACTTGAAGACACGATGAAAATAGATGAAGATGAATCTTCAGATGAACTGAAAGTCTATCGTCCTGAAGGTCTGAAAAAAGGCTTTGAAATAGTCGATACTCCGGGACTGTTTGGTACTAAGGAGAAGGAACTTGACGGACGTAACGTCAAGTATTCGGACATCACAAAAAAATATTTGTCGGAAGCCCACATCGTAATCTATGTATGCGATGCTGTCACCCCCCTAAAAGATAGTCATGCGTCTATCATCAAATGGATTATGCGTGATTTGAATAAGTTAAATTCTTCCATTTTTGTAATCAACAAGATGGACGAAGCTGGATATGATCTTCTTGATGACAGTGACTACAATCGTGGCAAGGACATCAAACGCAACGCATTAGTGGAACGTTTACGCAGCACCATCAACCTTACACCTGATGAAGAGCGCAAATTACACATCGTATGTATTGCAGCAGACCCTAAGGGCAAAGGCTTAAATCATTGGTTCGCAAAGTCTAATGATTACATGCGTCGTTCACATATAGGGATGTTAAGAGACAGTTTGAATGATGTTGTCAACAACTGCAATGCGGAAATTTTAAAGTCCAATTCTGTACTGGCTTCAATTAAGGACATGACTGATGCTGTGTCCAATTCTATTGAGGATGCTTGCAATCCTATACGACAATCGCTCAAAAAGTTAGATGATTCTTGTTTTGATTTAAACGAAGATCTCGGACAATTAAAATTAGATTTAGCTAATAATCAAAGCGAGATGCAGCATCAATTAGAACGATACAAAAAAGAATTGTATACCGATATAGAAAATGCTTCCATTGATACAATTGGAAGTGTAGCAAAAAGAATACTTGGTATACAAAATGAGAAAATAACTTTTGATCTAGTTCATCGCCGTATCGAACAAATTACAAATACTTGCTATAACTCCAACAATGCATCCGTAGAATCAAGCCAGGTTAAGTTTAAGCGAGAATTTGAAGTTCAAGAAAACTTTTGTACCGATGCACTGAAAGCTGGTACAGAATACTTAAAGCATGTCAATGCTGGACAAATTAAAGCAGTTCGCAATGTATTACTTCCATGTTGTAAATTTAAACCATGGGGTGCCATTAAATTTGCCAAAAATCTTAATATATTTGCTGTTATACTTTCTCTTGGTATTGAACTATATTCATACTTCAATAAAAAGAAAAAACAAAATGCATTCCTTAAAGATAAAGAATCCTTAATAAATGCCTTAGATGATATATTTGCTCATGTATATGAATCATTCCAGGGAGAAAACTTCTTTCATAACTATGCCCCTTCATATTCTGAAATGCAGCAACAACTTAATAATCGCCAAAACGAGATTGAGAAACTTCGTCAGAAAGTGACAGAGCTTGAGAAGTTCAAATCCCAAATTAATAGTTGGAAAAATGATGGAAAGTACGTTGAGTACACAGAAGTTTAATGGCGCAGTTTAATCCTTCAGATATTTCAATACAATACTTCGGTAAATTTTTACCGAAAAATTAAAAGTTAAACAACAGAACCAGT
>Ash_p2__coassemble_1682_pt1 | contig 16036 bp, 7 predicted proteins | sample Ash_p2__metabat2_low_PE_010 | metagenome-assembled genome bin Ash_p2
AAATTATTAACTAACAATGAATTCGACACTGTTGCATTGTCTGTTTGAATTCAGGGATTCAATTCTTTCCGCAAATATAGAACCTAAATTATTTGTACTCCATTCCCCCTCAAATCCTTTAAATCTCACTTTGGGCTTAGATTCTCCATTTTGAGGAAACATGGCAACTAATGAGGCTGATTTTAGCTTCTTTAAAGATTCTAACTTTTTTGCAGAGGCTTGAAGTTTAAAGTCTAATACACGGAAATAAGAAGATATTTTATGTTGTTCCTCTTTTGAAGGAATATGAACATGACACTTACATAGTTTGTCATAGAAAAAATATAAACGTACTCCACCTTCTTGATATTGCTCGATGAGTCGTTTGAATTTATCCGACTTAAACCACTGTAAAAAATAATAATCGTCGCATTTCTCTTGGTCTGTTTTGAAGACTACATACAACGAGCTAATTATTACATCTTTTTCAAGGTCGTAATAACCTATAGAACCAACATTAATTCTTGCAGGATTGTAGGCAAATGTTTTTGGAGATACAATGTAATACATTGATTTATTTGCATTTCTCATGGTACCTCCATTTTCGAATTTATCATCTTGAGGAACAAAGCCTTGGTCATTAGTTATAGAGAAACTAACCAATGGCAAATTTTCTCTATTTTTTATACCTGCAGTAGAGACGATGTCGTTTAAACAAACATCATCCCATTTATTTGTATAACCATTATATCTTATTTTTGGTTCCATGCCCATTATTTCAGATTTATGAATTGATTTAATCCTTTTATAGCATACTCATCGCCCGTAAGCTGACCAATTAATTCAGCCAACTCTTTGTCAGCATCCTTTGTCTGCTCCTCAATATCATAGAGCGATTCCGCATACTTCTTCGCCAGGGCTTCCGCAGCAGCTTCCAAAGCTTTGAGCTCATCATCCATGGTGCTCATGATGTCAGCAAACATCGGCTCAATCCACTTCATTTGAAGCAGACTCTTGGCTTCCTCATCGGTCAGCGCACCAATCTTGGCTATGGTATCTGCTTCAAGCTTTTCAGCAGCAGCCTTTATCTTCTTATTCAAGTTGGTGGACTCTTTCCAAAGACCATCCACTTTCACGAGTTTCTCTTTGGTGGCCATTTCAGCCTCAAAGCATTTGGGTTTCGCATGGGCTTGCACCTTCTTCTTGTTCCACTTCGTGTTGTCGTCTTCCTCCAGATACGCTGCTTGCTCATCCTCAGTGAGTGCTTCACGGATTTCGTCTAACTCACTTGCAATGTCTTCTTGACGACGCTTCAACCGAGAGATGGCTTCAAGTTCCGCTTGGAAATAAGTCTGCTGAATAAGGCCGAAAGGCATGATGCGCCCCTTCATGCCGTCGGGCACTTCCATTTCCTCGCCCGTCTTAGCGTCCTTCTTCATCTTGTAGGCTTGCTCCACCATGCGTACCGCATCGAAGCCCTCGGTCTGTAGGATTTCAATATCCCCCATAATGCCTTGCCATTGGTCCGCCAACACTTGGTAGGCCCTATAAGGATCCACCAACTCCATACCCTGCAGACGGGCAAAGATGTCTTGAGAAATTGCATCCAATTCAGCCATATCTTTGACCGAATCGTAGCTGTCTATCAAGCGGACATGAAGCACTTGCTGGAAGTCGGCAAAAGCACCGGCGAACTTCGCTTTGAGCGCCACAACATCAGCATTGGCTTCGATAGCAGCCGTCAAATCGCTCACGGACACATCCGCGTAGGGTGAACCGTCTGCTTTATTGGCAAACAATTGAGCACGCAAAGAGGGGAGCGCATCCCAATAGCGAGAAAGACCATCAATCTCACTTTGTGGAATGCCTCCAAACACAGTGGCATAGATGTCAAATTGTTCCGCAGCTTCCGAAGAATCTACGTAACGAGGGATATTCAGGTTGTAGCCATTTTCACGAATCTCGTCACGGCTTACCACACGAGCGTAGCCTGCAATGGTTTTGCGGTCGCGAATGCAGTCGGCAATGCGACGCACATCGCAGGCACGGAGTTTATTGCTCTTGCCATCCTTCACAAAGCCCTTGCTGGCATCGATAATCAGCACATCGTCGTTGTCACGATGCTGCTTGAGCACCATGATAAGGGTTGGAATGCCCGTGCCGAAGAAGATGTTGGCAGGCAGACCGATAATGGCATCAATGTTATTACGCTCAATCAAGTTGCGACGAATCTTACCTTCACCATCGGCATCTTTCAGTGCATCGCCACGGAAAAGTACCCCATGAGGCAACACGATGGTGAGGATGCCATCCGGCTTCAGGTGGTGAAGTTCATGCAACAAAAAGGCATAGTCGGCCTTGCTTTTAGGGGCAACACCGTATTCCTTGAAACGAGGATCCAGTTCACGGTCGTTGGCCGACCACTCTTGCGAATAAGGTGGATTTGACACCACAGCATCCACATAAAGCGGTTTGCCAATCTCTGCACCGTCGGTAAAGATGGGCCAGTCTTGATCCAGAGAATCGGCACAGCGAGTGTCAATGTTATCGGGAATGATACCACGCATCACGAGGTTCATACGTGTCAAGTTGTAGGTGTTCTCCTTCAACTCCTGCGCATAATACTTCACACTATTCTTGTCCTCGATGTGCTTACCGATGGACTTACCGATGGTAATCAACAGCGAACCGGAACCACTGGTGGGGTCGTAAATCTCCAGCGAAGTCTTGTTCTTGTGATGCTCCGCCACGATTTCCGACATGAGGATAGCTACTTCGTGAGGCGTATAGAACTCACCCGCCTTCTTGCCGGCATTGGCTGCAAAGTTGCTGATCAAATACTCATACACATAGCCCAGCACGTCGTAGTCCTGACTGCCATCGGTGGGAATGTCCTTAATCAGTTTGATAAGTTCTTTCAGCGCCTTGGTCTGAGCCGTGGCATCGGTACCCAGTTTGCTCAGTCCGGCCTGGAGGGTTCTGAAGATGTCTTTATACACGCCTTGGTATTGCGGACTCACCAGGCGGTCGAAGCTGTTGAGGGCGCTGCTCAGCACCCCCACATTAAACTCGCCATCGCCCTTGAGCCAGGTGCCGAACAAGTGCTTGTACTCAATGAAGTAGCCTATGTTGTTTTGGCACAACGCTATCATCTGCACCATGTCCTCATCGTCGTAATCTTCAACCAAATCGGGCATATCGTCGTCGGTCCAGCCGTTCTTGTTCATCAGGTAACTCACCTCGTTATCTGAGAGGAATTTATAGAAAATCAAGCCAAGGATGTAATCCTTGTATTCGTTTGCCTCAATCTTAGAGCGCATACGGTTGGCCGAAGCCCATATTCTGTTAGCTAATTGCTGCTTGTTCATAGGAAATGGTTGTTCGTAAATGGTGGTCTGTCCCGTCAACGGACATGCGGTTGACGCTGTACCAGACAGGACGCTTGGTTTGAGTTTCCCCCCTCCACACCGGCACTGCCTGGTGTCGGCGCAGAATCAGGCACGCTAATTTCGTCATTTTTTCCGTAATAGGCAATTTTAGGAAACACAATTCGTTCAGAAGCCTCCGGCCCGCCACATTTTGCAGCAAAACCCTGCTGCAAGCCACCTGCCGGAGGGCAGCAAAAACGGTGGGTGGATTGTAGAAAAACAGAAAGGGGACTGGAACGTTCGGGAGGCGGTTTAAAGTTTTTAAAATCCCGACTGCCGAAAGGCCCTAAAAACGAAGTAAAGAAACCGGTTACTGAAACAGGAAAGCCTCCCCGATGCCCTACGAACGAGGGCCGGGGAGGCTTTGCTATTTTAGAATGTGGATGCTAAAGGCTGTGGGTTACTTAACCAATACCTTCTTGCCGTTAACAATGTAGAGGCCGGCAGGAAGGTTGGTCACCGTGGCTGGAACAAGCTTGCCGTCGATGGTATAAACCTCGCGGAGGGCAGCGTTGCCACTGACAACCTCGTTGATGCCGGTTTCTACACCTACACCATAGATGAGGGTGAGAGCCTCCATCGGCTCGAAGGCGGCATCAAGCACGTAGCCCTGCGGAATGGTAATGGTGTAAATGCCCTGCTCGGTAACGGGAGCAGCCGTACGCAGCTTGATCACGTTGAGGGCATCGGTGGCCAACTCGGCATGGGGCATCTCAACGGTCTGACCTTCTTGCTTGGTCAGAAGGAGCTTGCCGGCATCAGTGTTGAGCGAAACCACCGTTTCACCGGGGAAGGTGAGGCGTACCTCAGCGAGCGATTCAACCTTGCTGCCGTTTGCAGGAATGACCTCGAAGGCTTCAGCCTGTCCTTCAACATTGTAAGTTGCAGTGAGTTGGTCGCTATAGTCTACGCCATCGGCTGCAAGCAGGTTAACGAAGCTCAACTTTACATTCTTTTTGCCGGCTACCTCGGCAGGCACGGGAATGCGCAGCACGTACGAACCTTCGATGCTGGCATCGGGAGTGGCCGTGTAGTCCTTGGTCACTACTTCGGCCTGCTTGTCGCCGTCGGTATATGCAAAGCGGATGCCATCGAAGCTGAACTTATTGTAGTCGGTCATCCAGAGTTCGATGGCCTCAACACCCTCGAGCGAAGAGCCGGAAGCGGGTGTAAACTCAGTGATGAGTTCGATGCTCACCTTTTGGTATTTAAGCGTATAGGTAAAGCTTCCTAACGAACCTGCATTTTCGTTGTAGGCAAAATTGCCATCGGCACCACGCACACCGGTAATCTTGACTACGATGTTCTCGTATTCCTTGCCCGACTGCAACATGTTGGAGGGCAAACGCATTTTGCCGGTAAAGTCGCAAAGCAACACCTTGCCCTCGACCGTGTAAGGGAGTTTTTCGCTGTAGTAGTCCTCAGCCTCAAAGTCGCCATAGCTCAACTGTACAAACTGCTCGGTGCTCTTTGACTCGGGAACCTGCAGGTCACCGTCGAACTCGATGCGCAGAATGCCATTTTCGTCGCCTTTGTTCCAAAATGATTTGAAGCTGTTACCCTGTGCCAGGAGTCCGGAAGTTGCTACCACCTCAACAGGTTTGGCTGCGCATACGTAAGCAACCTCACAAATACCATCGGTGCCATACTTGATGGCCTCGTTACCGGCCATGCGCACGTTGGTCAGGCGAAGTTTGAACGTATCGCCGGCTTTGATTGAGCCCCTCTTCATGAGGGCATAAATATCGGCTTTTGGGAAAATGGTAACGTTTACACCAGCTACACGCGAGCTGATTTTCTGAGCGTTATTGTCGCCATAGACAATTTCGACGTTATCAATTTTAATACCTGTAGAGAAGGAGAAGGTTACCTGGGGTTCTCCGGCAATGGTAAAGGTGCTGCCGTTTTCTGGAGTTACCGACACAAGTTCGAGGGCTGCTTCGGCACCAATCATGCTGAGCGTAAAAGTGCCCTTGGTCATGGAGAAACTGTTGTAAAAGTAATACGTTTCGCCCGATTTTACAGGTAGTTCATAGTAGATGCGTCCGTCGGCATCGTAGTTGCGGTCGCACATAATTTCGTTAGCGTGGGCCTCATCGCTATAAACCGAAATAAATTCGCCACCGCTGTGCGATACTTTGAGCATGCCCTCGGTTTGAGCGGTGTAGTAGCCGCTTACCGACGAATAGGCATCGAACTCGTAAGCCTTGCCCAGTTCGAGTGCACCATGGTCTTTATTGGCAGCGTGCAACAATCCTGAACCCAAGCAGGCCAGGAGGAGCACCATCAGCCAACGATACGACTGCTTCTGCAGTTGAATGAGAGTAGTTAATGATTGCATAACTTAGGAGTAAAAATTAAGTGAATAATAGATTGCTTCAGGGGGTATATGTCTACCCATGCCACAGCAAGAGCTGACTTAAAAATAGACACAAGGCAACAGTCAAAGAGCCGCCGGCAGATAAATTTACGGCGGGGAGGGTCTTTGTCAGTTGCCTTGTGTTTAATAGGTGAGATTAAAGTACAACCTTCTTAACGAGGTTGCCTTCGGCAGTTGCAATGCGTACGAGCGCTACGCCACGGTAGGCAGGTACGTCGATGCTGATGGCGCCGTTGCCGTTGCCTTGAGCTACTACACGGCCATCAACCGAAACTACCTGTACAGCTGCATCAACGGGGCTCTGTACCGTTACTTTGCCGGCATGTGCACTTACCTGAATGGCATCGAGCGTACCGGTAGTAGTGTCTTCAATACCAGATGAAACACCAACCTTGGCTATGCAAGCATTGATGAGTTTGTCGGTATTACCATCGAAGAGCATCACAACAATGTCGGTATTCTTAGCCTTCGAAACCTGAGAGGGCACGTTAAAGCGGAGGTCGATTGTGTAAGTCTGACCGGCAGTTACATCGGCAGGCAGGAGGTCGGCCGTACCGGTAAAGGTGTTGCCATACCAGCCGCGAACTACGTGGTCGAAGGTGAAGGGATTCACAATATCCATACCATACTTACCACCCTTGCCCCACTCGCCGAGGTCGGCATCTTCGATAGAGGAAAAGCCGTTCTTCTGGAAACTTACGAGTCCGTTTTCGAGTACTACGGCAAATACCTTGTGGTTCATTTCCTTGCCATTAAGGGCATACTTCACGTTGACGGGAACAGCGTAGTAGCTACCACTTTCGTCAACAGCTGCTGTAGCAGATACTTCGGCTTCAACTGGTTTTTCGAGTTCGGCAGCTACGAGTGCCATCCAGTTGGGAGCTGAACCTTCGGGAGCTACGGGGGTGTAATCACCACCCACTTGCGACATGGGGAAGCTAATGGTTCCGCTGCGCTGTACCATACCCGAGGGAGCTGCAGTGAGGTTCAGGAAGGCAGCATAGTCGGTTACGCCAGCCGAGAAGGGGTCGCCAGTGTAGCAGTGGAGTGCCATGGGGATGAAGAGGTCGCCGTAATACTTGTGGAGGTTGTCGATTACAACGTGACCCTGCGGACAGTTTATACAGTCGGTACCGGTAAACTCCTCGAGTACGACACGCTTAACGGGCTTGAAGGCAAGCGACTTAACAGACTTGCTCAGGCTGTTTTCGGTTTCGTTCAGGCGGATTACCAAGGTGTAATTGTTGATTTCGCCTACTTCTATGGGAAGGGGCTTGCTGAAGCTGAACTCGTACTTGTCGCCCTTTTTGAGGCTGAGTCCGCTCTTCTCGATTTTGTCTACCTGCTCGCCCTCGGCGTTCTTAAGTACGATGTTGAGCGTAGTGAATACTTCCTTCTCATCGCGAACGTCAATGATACCTTTAATCGTATTCTCTGACTTGTTGACTACGGTTTCGTCGCTGGTAACAGCTACGTAGAAGGGAAGTTCGTGGAGCACCTTGACGTTGTCAACAAATACGGCGCTCTGGTTGTTATTGTCGTTGAGGAAAGCAATGTAAACGTTCTTTCCGGCAAATTCCTTCAGGCTGATGGCGTTGTCGGTCCAGTCGCCTTCGAGCACGTCTTCGTTCTTACCGGGGTTCTGCACCTCATTGTAAACGAGCTTACCTTCCTTGCGGATTTTCTCTACCACTTCGGAGCTGAGCGCGTTGTACATGTTGTTGCTCTCCCATACATAAACCTTGAGGCGGTCTTGTGCCGACTTTTTGTAGCCCTGGCTCTGGAAGGTGAGCTTGCAAAGCTGGTCGACAATGCGTACTTGCGGAATAACCATCCAGTCGTCGCTCTGTCCGGCGGGGCTGTACATAGAGGTGGAGGCTACAGCCATATCGCTCTTTTCGTTGTCGCGTACGGGTGCCCATCCGTAATGAGCCTTGTCAATACCAATGGCTACTGATTCCTGGCTCGGGTTGTTGCCGTCGTTATCGAGCACGAGCATGTCGTTCACGCCGTTGGCAAAGTCGGTGCTGAAGAGTACGTTATCGTCGTACGAAATTTCGCGCTCATAAGCGCCCTTGTAATGGAGTGTGATGGCCTGGTTACCCGTTTTTTCATTACCGGTAACCTCCGTAAGAATGTTTGCAGGAATTTCTACGCGGTAGTCAACATCCTTGTACAGGTACTGCACGGTAGCAGGGTATGCCAGTACGTTTACATCGTTCGTTGCAAGGAGGAGTTCAGCAAAGGGTTCTTTGCTGTCGCCCTGATAGAGTTTACCGCGTACGTTGCTGTCGGTCAGTTTGACAGCTGCGTCGAAGGTAATCATCAAGGGGCTGGTGGTGAGGTCGAACTTACCTACCGTTGCACCGTCCTTGGGGCTGGCTGTAGTCATCTTGACAGGAGCTTCGGTACGGCCACGGTAGCTTACCTTGATTTCGCTGTTCACACGGCTTTGGTCGCCATCAATGCAGATGGTACGTGCAGGGATAATCAGTTCATAGGGACGGTTATTGTCTGAAAGAGCTGCATTGCGGAAGGTGATGGTTACCGTTTTGCCTTCGGCCTTAAAACCTACAGCTTTGGCAACTTCAGCCCCGCCAATCTTCTTTTTCAGTGTTACAGCCTTAGCAGCACCTACCACCTTGACATTGCGATCGAAGGTAAGGGTTACGGTGTTGAGGATTGAAATGGCTGTGCTCTGTGCGGGGAATACCTGGTACGAACCCAACAGGTTGGTCGATGCTGCAATGTCGGTAAAGCGTTCGGGTATATTGGCAATATAGCTTTCGCCCGGACCGATAATTACGGCCATGGTCAATCCATCGTTCGATACGGCTGCAGGAGTACCAGAGTTGGTCTGGTTCATTGAAGCAAGGATGTCCATTCCATACTTCTGCTTGATGGTTTGTGCAAACTCAATCCAGTAGTTACCGCTACGCACTACAAAGTCGCGGTAGGGGCTTGCTGCCGGACCTGCACCGAACACGTTACCCTGGTTATCGATAGTCCAACCATATTTTTCGATGCTCTCGCCATCGTCGTACACCTCAATTTTACCGGTGCTGACATTGTAGCGATAAGGAATTTCGTATTCAGAGGGGAATTCGCTTCCGGCTTGCTTCTTTACCATATAGGCACCACCAGTCACCCAGTTACCATCGTTGCTCATTTTGCAGTCGGCCACATAGTAAAGTCCGTCTACATGGGGAGTCCAACGATCGGTTTCAGACTCCGTAAAGCCAATCACCTTATAATTTTTGTTCGTTACATCGTACACATAGCAGAACACACCGCCGAGGTCGTTTCCTGCAGGCAGGTAGCTATACGACATACAACCGAGCACTTTAGTACCATCGGCCGAGATGCCCATAAAGCGGTTCATCTTCTGGTCCTCGTGCGACATGTCCTTGGTGGGCAGTCCGGGCGTCTGAACCAGTTTACCGGTGCTGAGGTCCCAGAGTGCAGCAGTTTCCTCATACAAGCGGCTGGCATCCGAATAGTTCAAAAGACCTACCGCATATTTACCATCGGGGGTTACGCTGCTGGCATAACCTCTATCAGCATCGCCATCGAGTTGCAGATAAGTCCATTTTCCAGTCGAAACTGAATAATAAGCAGGGCGAGAGTTCAGTTCGCCCACGGCAATATTACCATCGTTGGTCACATCGCCCACCGAGTTACTGAAGATAGTGTCGGCGTTGAGCTGGTCGATCAACGTTTTAACCTCACCCGTCTTCACATTGATGATACGGGCACCTACCGATTGGGTAGGATTGTTGGGATCGGCTCCAGAGGCTACTGCCCAAAGTCCGTTGTCGGACATTTGGCTAATGGTTGCCTGGTCGTCAAACTTGTATTGTTTGAACGAAGGCTGGGTGTTGGTCTGCGCCGACAAGCCGGTGAAGCTTGCTGCCGCCAACAACCATGTTAGCGTAGTCTTCTTCATAAATACTTAGTTTTTTATTATTTTGGTTGATAAAAATATGCAGCCTGTAAAGCCCCTTTGGCAGGAGGTGTCTGTAGGTCTCCGTTATAAAATGCCTAGAACTTTACCTGTTTCGACCGCAAATATACAAAGTTTTGAAAACTATCAACACATTTATATATATAAATCATACTAAAAGCGCCAGTTTTAAAGCATATTCATAATATATGCAGTAAATATACATAAATAGTCCTTTTATAAGGGTTTAATTATACGTTTCGTCACATTTATAGGCTCATAAATTATAAGAATGACATCCAAAGCGCTACGAATTCTGACGAGAGGTGTACATTTTATGATGGTAAATACACTTTTTATCGTTCATAAAACTTTGTACTTTGTGTAAGTTTTGTACTTTTGCATACCTGGTTTTACGCAATGCCTGTCATATGCAGCACACAAACTGCAGCTTGCTTTTTTAGCGCTTGTCGGCAGTCAGCATGCGAATGCCTGTCCACCCTACTCCCTGCACACTGCCGCCACCTCCTTAACGGCACGCAAGGCTGCTAATTCACACCATTAAGAAAACCTACTTAACACAATCACCATGACCAAGACCAGTGCCCACAGCTATATGGGCGAAGACGCCCGGCGCAACCACATCATCGAGGTGGCTACCAAAGCCTTTCACAGCGAGGGTATCCGCAACGTGACCATGGACCACATTGCACACGCACTTACCATGTCGAAACGCACGCTCTACCAGCTATTCAGCGACAAAGAAGACCTGCTATTAGCTTGCGCCCTTAAACGTGAGCAGGAGGAGCACGCTCTCATAGAAAAACTGAACCAACAAACCGACAACGTACTCGACCACCTGCTGGCCACCTTTGCACTGCGCATGCGCGAGATGGACGATATCAAGCCCGATTTCTTTACCGAAATTGTTAAGTACCCGCGCGTCATCAAATTTTACGAACAAGCACAAAAAGAACGCGAAGCCGAAGCAGTCAACTTTTTGAATAAAGGTATCAAACAAGGATTTTTCAGACCTAACGTCAACTTCCACATTGTTTACAATCAGCTTTGTACGGGGCTGAGCGCACTCATGACCAATAGCGACATGAACCAGTACAGCCAGCGCGAACTCTTCAGAAACACAGTTATCCCCTACGTCAGAGGATGCGCCACCATCAAGGGAATCGAAATTATTGACCGCTTTATGGACAAGTACGACACCCAAATGATGCTCTGAAAACAAACTGCCGCCCCGGAAGCATAAACATACTATAAACCACGCAACCGATACTCCTCGGCCACCTACTTATCTGCTCACACAGGAATCAGGCCCTGCACTGCCCATCTACCAACAAGGTTTTAGGGCTGCTGCGGTGCCTAATTCCTGTTTTTTTGGTACTTTTGCACATCCTGCGGCCGAAGTTTTCCGACGCCACGCTCAGGCTGGCAACTATGTCTGGACACCTATCCAAGCAGCCTGCCGCAATACACCGGTCCGACTTAGCTTTATGCAACCCCACTAAGGAGCAACCATTTTTATTTTGCATCTAATTATCATCTCTATCTAATTCATTCTTTATTAAACCATGACAGCCACTAAGACTATCAACCGCTTGCTGGCGCTCTGTCTCGTTTACTGCCTCGCTTGCATAGGGGCAGGAGCACAGACGTTCCGGCGCGGCGTACTCTACCACCTGATTACTGCCGACAAGCAGCTCGCCGTGGGGTACGACAAGCAAGGCAGCCTCACGCTGGGCCCAACCGACGCCAACAACCCCACCCAGCACTTTACCGTGAGCGAACTCTCGGGTTCATGGCGATTTATCAACCCCTTTGACAACCGAGCCATCCGCACCGAAGGCAATGCCCTTGAACTGGGCGAAAACAACGGTTCGGACGAGGCACAACTCTGGAAAACCGAAAAAAACGGCAAACACCTGCTGCTCGTGCCCACCAACCGCCCCGACATGGCGGCTGCCGTAAACAACGGACAACTGGTGCTCATCAACAAAAAACAAGCTGCTGGTAACCGGGCCGCACAATTCGACATTGCTGAGGCCGAACAGGCCGGATTCGATGTGGCTCTGACCTACCGCATACGACCTGCTGCCGACAAGAACCTGGTGATAGGCAATGGTAACTCGCCCGAGAACAATGCACGCATCGTGGCCGAGAAACCCGAAACTACCAACCGCGGACAATACTGGACAGTAAAGATGCTCGACCTTAAGCAGCGCGTGGTTGAAAATGCCTACTTTACACAAAACTTTGACGACGGCGGCGAAAACGCCCAGCAGGCAGCCCTGGTTCAGTGGCCTGCCAACCACGGCGAATGGCGCAACGCACGTTTCGTGTTCGAACCCGTCAAGGGCCAAAAGGGCATTTACATCATTCGTTCGGCTAAACCTGCTAAAAAAGACCTGATGTATGCCCTGCGCCAAAACGTGCTCACGGCCGTGCCCTACAATGCTGCCGACAAGTCGGCCTGGATGACTTTCGAGGAGGTTGAAAAGCCCAAAGTCGAATCGCCCTACTGGGAAGACGAAACCATGTTTGCCGAAAACAAAGAACCGGGCGTAGCCACCTACATGCCCTACGAGTCGGAAAAAGCCATGCTGGCCGACAAGGCATACTACGAGACCCCCTGGGTAACCCCCGACAACAACCGTTACCTCAGCCTGAACGGCACCTGGAAGTTCAACCTCGTGCCCGAACCCTCAAAGCGTCCCACCGACTTTTACAAAGATGGCTACGATGTTTCGGGATGGGACACCATTCCTGTGCCTTCGAACTGGGAAATGCAGGGATACGACCGCCCCATCTATGCCAATGTTGAATATCCGCATTCCAACACTCCACCCTTTATCAATGCCCGACCGGGCTTTAACGATGGCGGCAAAAACTACGGCATCAACCCTGTAGGCTCTTACGTGCGTACCTTCAACCTGCCGGCTGACTGGGACGGACGCCGCACCTTCATCCACTTTGGCGGTATCTACTCGGCTGCCTTTGTTTGGCTCAACGGACACTATGTGGGCTACACCCAGGGAGCTAACAATGTAACCGAATTCGACTTGACCAAATACCTACGCGCCGGACAAAACAGCCTGGCCGTACAGGTGTTCCGCTGGTCCGACGGCTCGTACCTGGAGTGCCAGGACATGTTCCGCATGTCGGGCATCTTCCGCGAGGTATACTTGTTCAATACCCCGAAAGTTGCCGTACGCGACCACTACATCACCTCGGAACTGAGCAACGACTACAGCCGCGCCAAACTCAACGTGCGCCTGACGCTCGACAACCGCGACAAGGTAAACGAAGAAGCAAAGAAAAAATACATCGTCAAACTTCTCGATGCCGACGAACATGAGGTAATCAGCTGCGAGGCTACCGGCGATGCCAAGGACGGCAGCACCATTAACTGCAGCCTGCAGTTCAGCAACCCGAAACTGTGGACGGCCGAAACGCCCTACCTCTACACCGTACGCATCATTCAACAAGATGCACAGGGCAACGACGAAATGGCTTTTGCCACCAAATACGGCTTCCGCCACATCGAAATCAAGAACTCGCTGGTCTACATCAACGGACAGCGCGTATTCCTTAAAGGTACCAACCGCCACGATACCTCGCCCCGCTACGGACGTGCTACCACCACCGAGGAGATGCTCTGCGACGTGACACTCATGAAGCAGAACAACATCAACACCGTGCGCACCTCGCACTACCCTAACGAGGCCAAAATGTATGCTATGTACGACTACTTTGGCCTCTACACTTGCGACGAAGCCGACCTTGAGGACCACGCCAACCAAACCATCTCTGACCGCGAATCGTGGATTCCCTCCTTTGTCGACCGCATTAACCGCATGGTACTCCGCGACCGCAACCACCCCAGCGTTATTATGTGGAGCCTGGGCAACGAGGCCGGTAACGGCGAAAACTTCCGCTATTGCTACGACGAGGCTAAACGCCTTGACAACCGCCCCGTACACTACGAAGGAACCCGCTCGGCCGGCTCATACGGCGGCGGACGCTTCTCTGACTTCTACTCTAAAATGTATCCGGGCATGGCTTGGATGCACGAAAATACAAGCAACCTCGACAAACCGATGTTTATTTGCGAATATGCCCACGCCATGGGTAATGCCATCGGTAACCTGCGCGAGTACTGGGATGTGATTGAAAGTTCGAACGCTACCTCGGGCGGCTGCATCTGGGACTGGGTTGACCAGGCCATTTACGACCCCATCGAAATGAAAAAGGGCATCTACCGCCTGCACACCGGATACGACTACCCCGGACCTCACCAGGGCAACTTCTGCTCAAACGGCATCATTCCCGCCACCCGCCAGGAAGGAGCCAAACTCAAAGAGGTAAAGGCGGCTTACCAGTACATCAAATTCAACGGCTGCGAAACCAATGTGGCCAAGAACACGGCTACCGTCAACCTCAAAAACGGCTACGACTTCCTGAACATGGACGAGATGGACCTGCGCTACGAAGTGCTCAGCAACGGCCACATCGTAGCTACTGAAACGATTCAGCTCGACAACGTTAAACCCGGCGAAAGCACTACACTGACCCTCAAATTGCCCAAGACGAACCTGAAGAAGGCGGCCGCCAAGGGCACCGAGGTGATGCTGAACCTGCACGTGCTCCTGCGCAACGAGCAGCCTTTTGCCGCTGCCGGACACGAGGTGGCACTCAAGCAGTACACCCTGGTTGAACGCGGCAAACTGCCCGAACTCAAAGCTAAGGGCAACGGCGGTATGATGCAAACGGGCGCACTCCACGAAACCAAGGTGGGCAACAGCCGTGTGCAACTCACCTTCGACAACGCTACGGCACGCCTCACGGCACTGGCCTTCGACGGACGCAACATCGTGGCCGACGGACTGGGCTTTGAATACGACAACCACCGCTGGATTGAGAACGACCGCTTTGAACAAACTACAAACGGACTCACCAACGAAGGTACCATCAACGTGGTTCCCGAAAAGGGCTGCCTCGTAGTGAAGACGCAACGCAAGGGCTCGCTCTGCGACACCGACATCGACTACATTGTCTACCCGCAGGGAGTGATCGACGTAGTGGCTACCTTTACGCCACATACCAACAAACTCCGCCGCGCCGGACTCGTTTGTATGATTGACTCTACGCTCTCGAACGTTGACTACTATGCCTATGGCCCCTGGGAGAACTACTGCGACCGCAAAGATGGTGTAACCATCGGACGATACAGCACAACCGTGGCCGATATGCCCGAACGCTACGTCAAGCCGCAAAGCACCGGCGGACGCGAGGGATTGCGCGAACTGACGCTGACCGACAACCAGGGCTACGGCATCAGCATCCAAACCGAAGGCCACGTGGCTTTCTCGGCACTCAAGTTCACCGACGAAGACCTCATGAAGGGACAGCACATGTGGGAAATGCAACCGCGACCCTACACCGTACTCCACCTCGATGCCTGGACTCGCGGCGTGGGCAATGCTTCGTGCGGACAGGACGTTGACACCCTGCCCATCTACTGTGTTCCCGAGAAACCCATGACTTACAAACTCCGCATCTCGAAAAAGTAACACAACAACTTATACCAAGAAACCGGCACGTGTGGAGCGTGCCGGTTTCTTTTTATAGGGTGCCTGCCGCCTCGCATCCCGACACAGCTCACATCTAATCCTCCCCCACTAAACCACTCACTTATCACTCATCACCATAAAGTGAATACAAGTTTCCTGACTGGACAAACCACACGAAACATAACTGTCAACAAAGTACTCGCTTCATTTTCAGCCCCAACAAGGCGCACTTTTAATGCAGACAAAATTCCCCATAAACAGCCAGTCCTCACCTTCGTCAGCAATGGCTACTTGGATTTTTACACCCCTCATAAAAAACACTTGAATTTCATTTTACATGGCCTGTTTTCTTTTTTACACCCCTCTTCCGTTGGCCAAAAACATACTCCTACCCCAACCAGCAGCTGCAACCTTACACAGATAGCCCCTACCGTTGAGGTGAAAGGAAAGGGGAAACATCCTCCGTTTTTAACAACATTGCCTCACGCAGATGTCATCGACACTCCTTTTCAATCAAGAAACACAACTTTTTATTCATTCTCCATTTCCTGTCAAAACTACTCAAAATCAGCTTCAAAACAATCCTATTACGCTCAAACGCTGCTCATACAATTCGCAATGAGATAAAAATAACCATCAAAAATTTTGGTACATTCAAAATTTGTTGTACCTTTGCACTCGCAAACAAGCAAACAAGGTGCCATAGCTCAGTTGGTAGAGC
>Ash_p2__coassemble_1751_pt1 | contig 15336 bp, 11 predicted proteins | sample Ash_p2__metabat2_low_PE_010 | metagenome-assembled genome bin Ash_p2
GCAAAGTTCTGAACAATGAAGATTTAATGAAATATGGGGTAGATGGGATGAATACTATATAGTTGTGATTTTAAGTAAAAATGTCTTTTATGGAATCAGAAAGTCGATAGCTTCAGGTTGAATATTTACATTGATAGCAGAAACTGTATGGTGGAATACGCGGCCGTCTATGCTGAGCAGTGCGTGTCCTGTACATTCAAAATCAATGTGACGAGTGCGCCATACTTCTATACCGCGATGACTTAAAAAACGTCCTGTAAAAAGGAGTATTAGTCCTTGAAAAATTTGAAATAGCTGAGGCTTAGATACCAATGTTACATCTAATAAGCCATTGTATGGTACAGCACTCGGAGTTTGGCCATATCCATGAGCCGAACCAATACATACCGCCATTGCAGACTTCTTAAAGTGTTCACCATTCATGCTGAATGAAAACTTGAAGTTAATGCGCTGAAAGAGTAAGAGTAGTGCAGAAAAGAAGTAGGAGATGGTTTTGATTGCAAAAATGCTGCTTGTTTTACGTTTTAGATTGGTAATAGCAGAAGCTACGCCAAGATTAACGCAGTTAAGGAAGTAGAGCCGTTCTTTTCCACTTGAATGAGTGATATCGATGGTACCGATGTCAACTTTGCGCAAACGGCGACAAATTAAAGTGTCAACGGTGGCTTTATAGTCATCGGTAGTAAATCCCCAGTAATGTGCAAAATCATTTCCAAAACCGTTAGGTATAACTCCTAAGGCAGGAAGTTTTCCTGTGGGCGAAGTAGATTTCATAATACCGCAAAGTGCATGGTTTAGTGCAGCATCACCTCCAACAATAATGATTGTGCCATAGCCGGCTCTTGTCATCATCGAGGCTAAACGTTCTACCGAACCGGCACCTTCGCTTTGCACATGGTCAAAGGCCACCCCTTTCGACTCGAGGTAGCGGCGAATCTTATTCCAACGCTTATGGGTGCGTGGCGACCCTTCTTTAGGGCAATAGATAACGCCCCATGACTTTGATGGCATTAAGTTGATGATTTAGGGGTTATGTAGTGTTAGGTTTAACAAGTGTATGCAGGTAGAATCCAAATTGTTAAAGTTAAAAAGTAGGCAAACTATTCCAATCAGTACTCTTAAGCCATTTGCCTGCTATCGCCTCCTCAGGTGTTAGCCAGTGTATGGAAGTGCCGCGGCGTTCCATTCCTCTGAACCAGGTCATTTGACGTTTGGCAAATTGATGGATGGCAATTTCGAGTTGTCTAAACATTTCGTCATAGCTAAGTTGCCCCGTGGCGTGCAAGGTAAGGTATTTGTATTCAAGGCCATAGTAGATGAGGTCTTCGGCAGGGATACCTTCATCCAAAAGTGCGCGCACTTCGTCTATCATACCACATTCGAGGCGTTTTTTCAAACGGGTTGTAATACGATTGCGGCGTGTTTCACGATCCACCTGAATACCTATATTGTACGAGGATAATTTAGGGAATGGGCGATCGTCAATGGGTGTATGAGTATAATACTCAGCAATCTCGATGGCGCGTATAGCTCTTTGGGGAGAGTCGACATCAGTTGAATTGTGCAGTTTCTTATATGTACAGAGCAGTTCTGTTAGTTCAGCAAGGCTTTTACCTTGAAGTTTTTCGCGTAGTTCCGGATTTTGTGGAACAGGCGAAAGTCGGTAGCTGCGCAGGATGCTTTCAAGATAGAGTCCTGTTCCGCCACACACAATAACCCTTTTGCCACGTGCTTTAATAGCTTCGTATGCTTCGAGAAAATCGCGTTGATATTCGAACACGTTGTACTTCGTACCCGGTTCTGCAATATTTATCAAATGATAGGGGATTTCAATCCCGTCAATTTGGTATTCTTCCAAATCTTTTCCGGTTCCAAGATCCATCCGTCTATAAACTTGCCTGCTATCAGCGCTGATAATTTCAGCGTCAAGCATGTGGGCTAATTTTACGGCAACATTGGTTTTCCCGGATGCTGTAGGTCCTAAAATGGTGAGCAGATCCATGACTAAAAATAAACCGCTGCAATACGCGGGGCATTGCAGCGGTATTAAAAGATGTGTTTTGACTTACGCTACAGATTAGCCGTTAACCTTAGCCATGTGAGCGATGAGTTCGAGCACCTTGTTAGAGTAGCCAATCTCATTGTCGTACCAAGAAACTACCTTAACGAAGGTATCGGTAAGAGGAATACCAGCCTTAGCGTCGAAGATAGAGGTGCGAGTGTCACCAAGGAAGTCGCTTGAAACAACAGCGTCTTCAGTGTAACCCAGAATACCCTTCAGTTCGCCTTCAGAAGCTTCCTTCATAGCCTTGCAAATCTCTTCGTAAGAAGCGGGCTTAGCGAGGTTAACCGTGAGGTCAACTACAGAAACATCCAAAGTGGGAACACGCATAGACATACCGGTCAACTTGCCGTTGAGTTCGGGGATAACCTTACCTACTGCCTTAGCAGCACCAGTAGAAGAGGGGATGATGTTGCCAGCAGCTGCACGGCCACCGCGCCAGTCCTTCAAAGAGGGACCGTCAACAGTTTTCTGAGTAGCAGTAGTAGAGTGAACGGTGGTCATCAAACCATTAACGATACCGAACTTGTCGTTCAGAACCTTAGCGATAGGAGCCAAGCAGTTAGTGGTGCAAGAAGCGTTAGATACGAACTGAGTACCCTTCTCGTACTTGTCGAAGTTTACACCGCAAACGAACATAGGAGTGTCGTCCTTAGAAGGAGCAGACATAACTACGTACTTTGCACCAGCCTCGATATGAGCCTGAGCCTTCTCCTTAGTGAGGAAGAGACCGGTAGATTCAACAACATACTCAGCACCTACTTCGTTCCACTTAAGGTCAGCCGGGTTACGCTCTGCAGTCACACGGATGTGGTTGCCGTTTACGATGAGCTCGCTCTTCTCAACGTCAGCCTCGATAGTACCTTCGAAGATACCATGCATGGTGTCATACTTGAGCATGTAAGCCAAGTAATCTACGGGGCAGAGGTCGTTGATACCTACAATCTGGATGTCGCTGCGGGTCTGAGCGGCGCGGAATACGAAACGGCCGATACGACCGAAACCGTTAATACCTACTTTAATCATGATGTTTAAGTTATGAATTAACTATTAGTGGTTAATATTCAGTGAATATACTCGTTTAGTGGGAAGTGGAAAATAATGGCTGAAATAAAGTGCTATTTTTCCTATTTCCACCGCAAAAGTACAAAATCCTTTTTACTTTTGCGTTATGTTTAACCAATAATTTTTCGAAAATGGCTAAAAGTTCGTTCTTACAAGAGTTTAAAGCTTTTGCAGTTAAGGGAAATGCTGTCGATATGGCAGTTGGAGTTATCATTGGGGGCGCTTTTGGTAAAATTGTGACTTCAATCGTAAACGATATTATCATGCCGCCAATAGGCTGGTTGGTTGGTGGAATTGATTTTAAAGATTTGAAATACGAATTGCCAGCCAATCCTATGGATAAAGGAGCCGAGCCGGTTTGTATAGCTTATGGCAGTTTTCTGCAAACATGTTTAGATTTCCTGATTATTTCCTTTTGTGTTTTCTTGATGGTTAGACTCATGATGAAACTTATGCATAAGAAAAAAGCCGAGGAGGTGCAAGCACCGGCCGAACCACCCAAACCGAGTGAAGAGGTGTTGCTTTTGCGTGAAATTCGCGATGCCTTGAAAAAATGATTGTGCTATTTGCATGTACTTTATAAAATAAAAGCGCTTGCATGCATTAAGTAAAGCCTTTTTGCTATATTTGCAACGTATTACCTATTACTTCTTTAAAATAGTATGCAACAGAAAATCATCATTCTCGATTTTGGGTCACAGACCACGCAACTTATAGGACGTCGCGTGCGTGAACTCAACACGTTTTGCGAGATTCTGCCTTACAACAAGTTCCCTCATGATGACCCAACCGTGATTGGTGTTATTTTGTCGGGTTCTCCTTACAGTGTTTACGATCCTCAAGCATTTAAGATTGACTTGTCTGAGATTCGTGGCAAATATCCCATATTGGGTATCTGCTATGGTGCGCAATATATGTCGCATCTGTATGGTGGCAAGGTTGAGCCGGCAGGAAGCCGAGAGTATGGCCGTGTCAATCTTAGCTATTTTGACCATGAAAACCCCCTCTTTAAAGGATTCAGTGAGAATTCGCAGGTATGGATGAGCCATGGCGATACCATTACGGCTATTCCTGAAGGTTTCCATTGTATAGCTTCGACCAATAAGGTGAAGTATGCAGCCTATCAGGCAGACAACGAAAAACTTTGGGGCGTACAGTTCCACCCAGAGGTGTTCCACTCGCTGCAAGGTGCCACGCTTCTCAAAAATTTTGTGGTAGACATTTGTGGCAGTCGTCAAGATTGGAGTTCAGCTTCGTTTGTTGAAACCACTATAGCCGAACTCAAGCAGCAATTGGGTAACGACCGGGTTATATTGGGTCTTTCCGGAGGTGTTGATAGTTCTGTAGCAGCAGTATTGCTTAATCGTGCAATCGGTGATAACTTAACATGTATCTTCGTAGATCATGGCATGCTCCGTAAAAACGAGTTTCGCGATGTGTTGCACGACTATGAGTGCTTAGGCTTGAATGTGATTGGAGTTGATGCCAGTCAGAAGTTCTTTAGCGAACTGGCTGGAGTAACCGATCCTGAACAAAAACGTAAGATTATCGGTAAAGGATTTATTGATGTGTTCGATGCCGAAGCACAAAAAATTACAGATGCAAAGTGGCTAGCACAAGGTACAATTTATCCGGACCGCATTGAGAGTTTGAATATTACCGGTAAGGTAATTAAGAGTCATCATAATGTGGGCGGACTTCCTGAAAAGATGAATCTCAAACTTTGCGAGCCTCTTCAGTGGCTTTTTAAAGATGAGGTGCGCCGTGTAGGTCGTGAACTTGGTATGCCTGAACATTTGATTAATCGCCATCCTTTCCCAGGTCCTGGTTTGGCTGTTCGTATTTTGGGTGATATTACGCCTGAGAAAGTACGCATACTGCAGGATGCTGACGATATCTTTATCAGTGCTTTGCGGGAGTGGACTGTAAAAGATCCTGATGGAAAGGAAGAGCCTCTATATAATAAGGTATGGCAGGCTGGAGTTGTCTTGCTTCCTATCAAGAGTGTGGGTGTTATGGGTGACGAACGTACATACGAGCAGGCAGTGGCTCTCCGTTCTGTAACAAGTACGGATGCAATGACTGCTGACTGGTCGCGTTTGCCTTACGACTTTATGGCTAAGGTGTCGAACGATATCATTAACCATGTTAAGGGAGTAAATCGTGTATGTTATGATATTTCTTCTAAGCCGCCTTCAACCATTGAATGGGAGTAGTATTGTTTTAATTCGTTATGCATTGTAGTCTATTCAGAGTTTGATTGCAATAGTAACTATAGATTATAATAGTCATGGTAGCTACAAAAACTACCATGGCTTTTTTATTGATAAAGGGTTTTGTAGTAAGGCATGTTCGTAATGTTCAGAATTGTATAGGCTATTATGATTAAAAATGGCTTGGGTTGTGTTTATGAGGAAGTATTTAAAGGTATAGAATGTTGTATGGAAGGATAATGAGTATTTATATTCTAAGAATTAGAATGAATCGAATGTTTAGCTTTTAAAGCTATTATAAACAGCAGCGATATGATGAATGTAAATTACAAAAACATGCTTTATAACATAAACAATGTCAAACGTTTTTCGAATTAAGGCCTAATACTTGCAGGGTAAGTCTAAACTGCTTACTTTTGCATCGTTTTTCATGGTATTAGATTTAAGGTTAGTAAAGATTGGTTGTCGGGAGACAATCAATTTTTTTTTGTATGTACTGCTTAGTTTGCCCTTGTTTTTGTTGATGATAAGACTGTTTGAAGTGCTTTTTGTTAAGCGCTCTTTTTGATTTTTGTAGGTGTAAACTTGTTTTTGTATTTCCCGATTGTTGAATGTAGTGTAAAATCAGTAGGCATGGCTATTGGTGGGGGATGTAGGTGGGTGGTTGTTTTGGGTTTTAGTTGATGCGGTAGTTTCAACCCTAAAAAGTGAATATGTATTAGGGGGTGTGTAGCAATTCGTTATATATATTACAATGTCGGGTGTGAGGACATGAATGTTGTGTTTCTTCTCTAAACTTAAGTTGCTTGTGTGATATTTTACATCATTATGTTGAATTTTCTACACTATAATTGTGTGATTTATATCCTGTAGCTATGTAAAATTTCGTTCAAATATTTAGTCGCAGTGTACTTTTGAATTATAGGGTTCCTCTTTTCATAAGTACCTCCATTCGTTATAAATGCGTATTGTTGTGCCATATATGGTCACATTAGGGCAAAGATGTGCGAAAAAATACATAAATATTTCTCATTCCGAAAGCTTTGAAGTATCTTTGCTGCGCAAAGGTGTGCAGTAATGACAAGTGTCAGTTTCAGGTTGTTACAATCCCTCTTCTCTCAAATAGTCTTTCCGCAACACCTGCACAAATACTAACGCCCCAATGGGCTATACAAATTCCAATCCTTTTGCAAGGTTATTGGCATAGTATATGCTACCTAACTTAACAAACCATCGAAAAGGAATTCTATGAATTATGAAATACCTGCGGGTACAACCCGCCTACTCAAACAAAGCCGCCGGATAGCCCGTCAGCATCAATTGCTTCAAACCACTTCGCTTTGCTTTTTGCTTAGCGTAATAGAAGATGGGTTGACGGTAGTTCCGGCACTTAAGCAGCTGGGTATTGATATAGCGTCACTACTCAAACAGATTGAATCTAAAATGCCGGAATCAGCCGCTCGTGATGAAGTTTCGGAAGGCGATGTAAACGAAGAACGTTTGCCGGAATTCGACTCAGACTGTCTGCGTATTATTAAATTGCTGGCTCTCGAAGACCGTTTGGCTAATGGTAAGCGCGAAAGTGACCTGTTGCTTATGTTGGCACTATTGCATGACCGTCGTAACGAAGCAAAAAGTTTGTTGCTCGAAAACGATATAACCTATGATGTCCTGCTTTCAAAGGCTACGGCAGAGGTTCCTCATGATACGTATCAGTTTCCAGATGAAGACGATTCTCCTTATCCCAACGACGATCAGCCAATGGGTACAAAAGCAAAGGAACCGAAACGTAAAAGTTCGAGTGATACGCCGGTAATCGATAATTTTGGTACCGATTTGACGGCTATGGCAGTTAAGGGTGGACTTGATCCTATCATTGGGCGCGATTCTGAAATACAGCGTATTGTGCAGATACTTTGTCGGCGCAAAAAGAATAATCCCATAATCATCGGTGAACCTGGTGTAGGTAAGAGTGCCATTGTTGAAGGATTGGCCGACCGTATAGCTCATCGGCGTGTGCCTCACTTGCTTTGCAATAAGCGTATTGTGATGCTCGATATGGCATCCGTAGTAGCCGGTACGCAATACCGTGGACAGTTTGAAGAGCGTTTACGCAGGCTTATACAAGAACTCAAGTCGCATCCTGAAATTATTCTGTTCATAGATGAAATACATACCATTATAGGAGCCGGTTCGGCTCCAGGTAGTCTTGATGCAGCCAATATTCTTAAGCCTGCATTAGCACGCGGTGAATTGCAGTGTATAGGTGCAACGACTATTGGTGAGTTTAAGAAAACCATCGAAAAGGATGGTGCTCTTGACCGTCGTTTCCAAAAAATCATGCTCGAGCCAACCACGCCTTACGAAACGCAACTCATCCTTAATAATATCAAGGAGCGATACGAAAAGCATCACAACGTGCGTTATACCGACGATGCTCTCAAGGCTTGCATAGATTTGACAACCCGTTATGTTTCGGACCGGGCATTACCTGATAAAGCAATCGATGCTCTTGATGAGGCGGGAGCGCGTATGCATTTGGCTGGAACCGGTACACCAAAACTCATTGAAGAGAAAGAAAAGGCTATTGAAGACCTCCGGCAAGCCAAACTCAAGGCTGCTCAATCTCAGAATTATGAGTTGGCGGCTAATTTACGCGATCAAGTGCAGCAACTAGAAAACGAGTTGGAAAGCTTGACCAATGAGTGGATGGAAAAGCAGCGGGAAACACCGGCCGAGGTAGATGAGCAGGCTGTGGCTGAGGTTGTATCGATGATGAGCGGAGTTCCTGTTACGCGTGTTGCTGCTAAGGAAAGCGAACGTCTTAAGGGGATGCGCGAAGAGTTAAACAAACGAGTCATAGCACAAGAAAAGGCTGTTGAACGACTCACGCGTGCCATAACGCGCAGTCGTATTGGCTTGAAGGGCAATGACCGTCCCATTGGTACCTTTATGTTTGTAGGTCCCACAGGTGTCGGAAAAACCCACTTAGTAAAGTGTTTGGCTGAATGGATGTTCGGTTCGAAAGATGCCCTTATACGCATTGATATGAGCGAGTACGGCGAGAAGTACAGTGTGAGCCGTTTGCTTGGTGCCCCTCCGGGATACGTAGGCTACGAAGAGGGCGGACAGTTGACAGAGCGTGTACGTCGTCACCCCTACTCGGTAATCCTGCTCGATGAAATAGAGAAAGCACACCCCGATGTATTCAATACCTTGTTACAGGTGATGGACGAGGGCCGCTTGACTGATGGTAACGGCACAACGGTTGATTTTAGAAATACAATCATCATCCTGACCTCGAACAGCGGAACACGCCAACTTCGAGAGTTTGGACAAGGTGTAGGCTTTGGGCGCACCGAAGGCGAAGTTAGTAGCGAAGTTGCCGAAAGTATTATCTTGAAAGTACTCCGCAAACAATTTGCACCGGAGTTTTTGAATCGTGTTGACGACATTATTATGTTCAGTCCACTTACTCAAGAGAGTGCTGCTCAAATTGCTGTGCTCGAGTTTAATGATTTACTCAAGCGCATGTCCCAAAACGGATTTACACTCCATATTACCGATGCCGTTCGTGGTATGGTGGTCGAAAAAGGTTTTGATGCCCAATATGGTGCACGTTCGCTTAAACGTTCCATCCAACATTATGTTGAAGATCCGTTGTGCGATTACATTATGGATCACCCAGGCATTTATAACTTGACAGCCGATGTAGTTGACGGCAAGATTGAAATTACAGTTAATCCTCAATAAGTGGTCGGGCCTTGTCGCGCTGCCAAAACCCGGCAGCCTTTGCAAGGCCGGACATCTATTCCCCAAAATACAAGCACTATGAACTACCTTCCTACAGCCATACCCGATGTATGGATACTCGAACCCCGTGTATTCGAAGATGCACGCGGATATTTTATGGAAACCTGGCGCGAAGAAGACTTTAACCGCGCTATTGGCCACGAAGTCCATTTTGTCCAAGACAACCAGTCTATGTCGTCGCGTGGCGTACTTCGAGGTTTGCACTTTCAGAAGGGCGAAACATCGCAGGCCAAGTTAGTACGCGTGCTGCAAGGTTGTGTAGTTGACGTAGCTGTTGACCTTCGTCAAAATTCTCCTACCTTTGGTAAATATGTAATGGTTGAACTTTCGGCCGAAAATAAGCGACAGTTATTTATTCCGCGAGGTTTTGCACATGGTTTTCAGGTACTCAGCGATACAGCTGTATTTACCTATAAGGTCGACAACCGTTATGCCCCAGAGGCTGAGTGCTCAATTTGTTATAACGACCCAACAATAGGTATCGAATGGCCTATTCAGGGCAACGACGTTGTGCTTAGCGAAAAAGATCTTAAGCACGCCGTGAGTTTTGAAGAGGCTGAAAAATTTTGATAATCAGTACTCTTTATTCTTTTCAGTTACATCTTAAGCCCCTATTTGTTGCAGCATTTCAATATCTTGCAACTTATCGCACACCTCTATAAAAAAAATGAACCACATACGCAATTTCTGCATCATTGCCCACATCGATCACGGAAAGAGTACCTTGGCCGATCGTCTGCTTGAAAAGACGCAAACCATTCAGGTTACAGAGGGACAGATGCTCGACAATATGGACCTCGAACGCGAACGAGGTATAACTATCAAAAGTCATGCTATCCAAATGGAGTATAAAATGGGTGGTGAGACTTACCGCTTAAATCTTATTGACACTCCGGGGCATGTGGACTTTGCATACGAAGTGTCGCGTAGTATTGCAGCCTGTGAGGGTTGCCTGCTACTTGTTGACTCCACTCAAGGTGTACAAGCTCAAACCATATCGAACTTGTATATGGCCATAGAACACAACCTTGAAATCATTCCTGTATTGAGCAAGTGCGACATGGTAAATTCCATGCCCGAGGAGGTTGAGGACGAGATTATAGACCTTCTCGGATGTAAGCGCGAGGACATAATCCGAGCATCAGGACGTACCGGAGAAGGGGTTGACGATATACTCCGGGCTGTTGTTGAACGTATACCGGCACCCGTAGGTGACGAGAATGCACCGCTTCAAGCTTTGATTTTCGACTCGGTATTCAATCCCTTCCGTGGCATTATTGCCTATTTTAAAATTGTAAATGGCTCTATTCATAAGGACGAAGAAGTTGTCTTTGTAAATACCCGCAAGCATTATCATGCCGACGAGGTAGGTGTGCTCAAAATGGATCTTTCACCTCGCAATACATTGCACTGTGGTGATGTAGGCTATATAGTAAGTGGTATTAAAACAGCTACCGAAGTTAAGGTGGGCGATACGATTACAAGTGCTGCAGTTCCTTGTAAGGAAGCAATTGCGGGTTTTGAAGAAGTAAAGCCTATGGTCTTTGCCGGTGTTTATCCCATAGAGACCGAGGACTTTGAACAATTGCGTGCCAGCCTCGAAAAATTGCAACTTAACGATGCCTCGCTTACGTTTCAGCCCGAGTCTTCAGTGGCACTTGGCTTTGGTTTTCGTTGCGGTTTCCTTGGTCTGCTACACATGGAAATTGTGCAGGAGCGCCTTGACCGTGAGTTTAACATGAATGTAATTACTACGGTGCCGAATGTAAGTTATAACATATATGACAAGCACGGCAATATGAGCGAAGTGCATAACCCGGCAGGCATGCCTGATCAAACGGAAATAGATCATATAGAGGAACCATACATTCGTGCCTCAATTATTACCCGTACTGATTATATTGGTAATATAATGACTCTTTGTCTGGGAAAACGTGGTGAGTTAGTTAAACAGGAATATGTGTCCGGCGATCGCGTTGAACTTTATTATGACATGCCTTTGGCCGAGATTGTTATTGATTTCTATGACAAACTTAAGAGCATCTCCAAGGGTTATGCCTCGTTCGACTATCATCCCATAGGCTTCCGTCCATCGAAACTTGTTAAACTCGATATTCTGCTCAATGGCGAACCGGTCGATGCGCTATCAACTCTTACACATGTTGACAATTCAGTTTATTTTGGTCGTCGCATGTGCGAAAAACTTAAGGAACTTCTTCCACGTCAGCAGTTTGACATAGCTATACAAGCAGCCATTGGTGCTAAAATTATAGCACGCGAAACAGTAAAGCAGGTGCGTAAAGACGTAACAGCCAAGTGCTATGGCGGTGATATCAGCCGTAAGCGCAAACTGCTCGAAAAGCAAAAACGAGGTAAAAAGCGCATGAAGGAAATCGGAAATGTGCAAGTACCCCAAAAGGCTTTCCTTGCTGTTCTTAAACTCGATTAAGGCAATATAGCTCACGGGTCTTAGTATTTTTTGAGGCAACTTGAAGGTCAGGTTGGCCTAAAGGTGTTTCCATGCTTTGCACATTGCTAACTACCAATAGCTACAAATCTATCATTACATGCTTATCGAACTACAGAATGTCACCCTTAAACAGGATGACAAGACCATACTCAATGGTATTGACTTTCGCGTTGACACCAACGACTTTATTTATATTGTTGGCAAGGTAGGAAGTGGCAAGAGTTCGCTACTCAAGGCACTTTATGCCGAGTTGCCCATTGAGGCAGGCCAGGCAACCATACTTGGTTACGACCTTCAAAAGCTCAAGAATAAACACATTCCAGAACTGCGTCGCCAATTAGGAATCGTGTTCCAGGACTTTCAGTTGTTGCACGAAAAGACAGTTCTGGAGAATTTGAACTTTGTACTGAGAGCTACTGGATGGAAAAAGAAACAGCGCCCAGAACGCGTTAATAAAGTACTTGAACTGGTAGGACTCACTGACAAGTGTGATAGCTATCCACACGAACTATCTGGTGGTGAGCAACAGCGCGTGTGTATAGCACGTGCCTTACTTAACAACCCTAAGATAATACTAGCAGACGAACCTATCGGCAGTCTGGATCCTGAAACAAGCCGACACATTATGCAAATACTGCAGGCAGTACGCGAGCAAGGTACTGCAGTTATTATGGTTACACACAATCTCCATTTGCTAAATGATTTTCCAGGCATAGTATATCGTTGTGCCGATGGTAAACTTTGTGATGTGACTAATGAGTACGGGCAAGCATAAGCAATTACACGACCATAGTGTGTAATGTTTTGCCTTAGTACGTAATCTGTTGCCCCTTAAATTTGTGGCAGTAGATGATCCTAACAAACATAAAACCCTTCTCCCCTCAATCAAACTCAAAACTTCATGAAGATTTTAAAGTTCGGCGGAACCTCTGTAGGTACTCCGCAAAGAATGAAAGACGTTTGCCGGCTTATTACCGACGGGAAGCGCAAAATAGTTGTGCTGTCAGCCATGTCGGGTACAACTAACTCGCTCGTTGAAATTGCTGACTATATACAAAAGCGAAATCCTGAAGCGGCAAATAATGTAATTAACAAACTGCGTAATGTTTATCTGCAGCATATCGAAGAACTCTACGATACTGAAGCTATGCAGCAAACTACGCGCGAATTGTTGCTGCATATCTTCATGCACTTGCATCAGCTTACGGCAGAGGATTATTCTATTCGTCTCGAAAAAGAAATTTTGGCACAGGGCGAAGTAATGAGCACTAATATGGTGACCAACTTGCTTAAGGAAATGGGCGTGAAAGTATGGCTTATACCGGCCCTTGACTACATGAAGACCGATGATAAAGGTGAGCCCGATATGACCTTTATTAACGATAAACTCAAGGATATCCTTAAGCAGCATGCAGGCTATGACTTGTATATCACGCAGGGTTTTATATGTCGTAACTTTAATAACGAAATAGATAATCTGCAGCGCGGAGGATCGGATTATACAGCTTGCTTGATTGGTTCGGTTCTTGGTGCCGAAGAAATTCAAATTTGGACCGATATTGACGGAATGCACAATAACGATCCCCGAATTGTGCCAAACACCACTCCTGTGCGTCAACTCAATTTTGAAGAGGCGGCCGAATTGGCTTACTTTGGAGCAAAAATCCTACATCCTACCTGCATTCAGCCAGCCCGTTATGCTGGTGTACCAGTCAGACTACTTAACACCATGGACCCCTCAGCTCCCGGAACTATTATCAATAACAAAATGCAGAAGGGTACAATCAAGGCTGTTGCAGCCAAAGACAACATTACTTCGATTAAGATAGTATCGTCGCGAATGCTGCTAGCAACAGGATTTCTGCGCAAGGTATTCGAAATTTTCGAAACTAACCAAACGCCGGTAGATATGGTTACAACGAGTGAGGTTGGCGTTACATTGACCATTGACAATAATGCACATCTGGCCAACATTACAGAGGAACTCAAAAAGTATGGTACGGTAGAAATAGACGAAGATATGTGTATTATCTGTGTTGCTGGTGATTTGCGCTGGGGAAACATAGGTTTTGAAACTCGTATAACCGATGCTATTAGCCAAATACCTGTCCGTATGATTTCGTATGGTGGCAGTAACCATAACATATCTTTCCTTGTGCGTGGATGTGATAAGCAGGAAGCGCTCTGCGCACTGAGCAACAAACTCTTTAATTAATAAACCCGCAGATGCTGCGGCAAGGCGTTCCCTTTAGCGATAGATGGCGTTAAATGCCCCACATTATATGTGTGTATAGTCTGTTATTAAGGAGAGGAAACGGCTTGCCGCAGTTTTTGCTTTACTACACGAAAACACTCATGACTTTTCCTTACAAGCGCTTCGAAACATTTGATACCCCTTTTTATTATTACGACTTGGAACTTTTGCGGCAAACTTTGAATGCTATTCGTCAATGTACACAAGACAAAGTAAACTACCATGTGCACTATGCTGTTAAAGCCAATGCCAACCTGCCTATATTGCAAACCATAGCACAGGCTGGTTTGGGGGCAGACTGTGTATCGGGAGGCGAGGTTGAAGCCGCCTTCCATGCAGGTTTTCCTCCTCATCGTATTGTGTTTGCAGGAGTTGGTAAGAGTGACCGTGAAATATTGTCGGCACTTCATATAGGTATTGCATGTTTTAATGTAGAGAGCCTTCCGGAACTGGAAGTTATCAGTCAGTTGGCTGTAAAAGTTGGTAAGCAGGTGAATGTGGCTTTTCGAGTTAATCCTAATGTTGATGCCCATACCCATGCCAAGATTACTACTGGACTCAGTGAGAATAAGTTTGGTATTGATAGTGCCGATTTGCTTCATGCTATAGCGTGTGCTCAGAGTATGCCGGGTATACATTATAGCGGCTTGCATTTTCATATAGGCAGTCAAATACTTAATCTTGAAGTTTACAGAAATCTTTGTAGCCGTATCAATGAGTTGCAAGATATGTTGGAACAGGCAGGTGTGTACACAGAACACATCAATGTGGGAGGAGGATTAGGTATAGACTATCAGCAGCCTGACGTACATCCTATACCGGACTTCGAAGCTTACTTCGGCATATTTGCCCGACATCTTAAACTACGCTCCCATCAGCAACTGCATTTTGAACTGGGTCGCAGTGTAGTGGGGCAGTGTGGTACACTCATGGCTCGTACGCTGTATGTCAAAACGGGACATGCTAAAAAATTTCTAATTCTTGACGCGGGTTTTACCGACCTTATCCGTCCGGCTATGTATGGGGCTCACCATGTAATTCAAAATCTTTCGGCAAAGCCTGCTAGCTCCTATGAAACTTATGATGTTGTAGGACCAATTTGCGAAAGTTCCGATATTTTTGGCAGTGCAGAATTATTACCATTGACGCAGCGCGGCGATTTAATTGCACTTCGCTCAGCGGGCGCTTACGGACAGGTAATGGCATCTACCTATAATTGCAGGCAGTTACCAAAGGCATATTATAGTGAATAGTATAAGTGTTTTATTCCAGTCTGATAAACGTGTTTTGCTGCCAATTCTGAGTGACACCGGACAGCAATAAAAGTGTTTACAGATTAAGGTTTTGTTCAGTATGGAAAATTGCTGCCCTAAGGTATTCATCCCATCTACCCCATATTCCTAGATATAAAAAAGGCTTTAGTTGATCAATAAATCAGCTAAAGCCTTTGCTTCTTATC
>Ash_p2__coassemble_1935_pt1 | contig 13794 bp, 11 predicted proteins | sample Ash_p2__metabat2_low_PE_010 | metagenome-assembled genome bin Ash_p2
TTGTTATTGGTACAAGCTATTGTACACTATTACACAAAGGTTTAGGAAAGTTTAGTGCAGTGCTAACATATAGGCGGCATAAAGGCGTAGGCGCAAGCCGAGCGGCATGGGGCGGCTCAGAGCGCGGAAATACTTGAAGTATACAACGATAAAGTCGTTTCCGTCGAGCATGAGCTGCCGCGTGTGCCCGTCGTCCCTGATGCTCCAACCTTTGAAGCGAAGCCAGCGTATGGCAATATACTTTAGGTATCCGTCGTCCGCTGTGGCGCGATAGCTTGTCGTGAGCGGCAGGTTGTATAGCAGGAGTTTGTGCATGGGGCGCACGATGCGCAAAATATGCTTGATTACTTCTTTCCGGGTGTGGTTGTGCATGGGGTGTTGGTATTAGTGATTTCTGTTTGCCGGCCATTTGCTGCAGGCTTGGTGTCCGGCTATCGCACCAGTGCCCAGAAGGCAGCCACGAAGCGGTTGCCCAGTACTTGCGCCATGTGTTCTTTGAGCACCTCGGACGAGATGTACCAAGAGCGCGACTAAAAAGGTTGAGGGAAAGATTGCGGGTATTCGGTTCTTTTGTACTATATTTGCAACCATGAGAGGCGTTTCAGGCAGTATGCGTATATAATGCTTTATCCGTGTGCTTCGCATCTCGGGGCAAAGCTATAAGAGTGCCCCGCTGTAATTATTAATTTATATACAAAAGAACAATGATTTTGACCGACGATATGCTCAAAGAGGCTTTTGATTTTAGAGAGGCCGAGTTATGGGATTGGCTTGAAGATGTCGACTTGTTTGCCTTCAGACTCTCAGATGGTGAAATAGGTTATTGCTCAGTGCTGGGCTATAACGAAGAACATTATGCGCTGACCTTTTACCGGGGACGAAAAGGCTTTACTTCCTATTATAAGGCGCTTGAGTACAATGACTTCAACTATGCTTATCAGAGCTTTATTAACATGTACGAATTAGACTATCTGAGTTGCGACTACATGCAGGCTGCCGATTTAGAAGAGCATACGAAGCGCCGCATCCGCAGTTATGCCAAAAAGAATGGACGTACAATAAGCAGGCATAAAGGTTGGCCAGACTTTACTTCTTATAAACCTGGCAAAGTGTTGTTTGGAATGGATAACGAGCAGGATGCCAGTGATATAACCGAGGCACTGCATGCAGCTAACTGGCTGGCCTGCAAACTCGAAACCACCGACCGCGAGATTCTTGGCTTTAGTGATGATGCAGAGTACCCTGATGATGAAGGCGGTATAATGGTGCCATTTTTAGAACCCGACGGAAGGGGGGGCTATACCTTGGGAACTACAGCAATACCTGCCCGTATGCCTGTGACTTACGTGGCTCCTGTGTTTGAGAATGCCATTTTAGCCCACCAAGTCAGAGGTCTTCCCCTGGAGGAAGAGTGGATGCTTAAACTGGTGCATCTTACTGCAAAAAATACGAGTGATGATGGCAAGAATAGTTTTTTTGTGACGATGCTCTTAGGTTTTTCGCGCAACAGCGATATTCCTTTTAACATAACGAGTGAGTGTTGTTGGATTGAGCAACCCGACGAAATACTTAACGGTGTTGCCCGACATTTGATAGCAAAGGGCTATAGACCATCCTGCATCTTTGTTTCAGACGACCATACCTACCATCTGCTCAAGGACTTTTGCGATAAGTGTTGCATAACACTTGATAAAGTAAAAAGAATTGAAGAGTTGGACAATCTGGCCAACTTTATGTTCGAGAACCTGGCTTGATAAGAAGTGCCGGCAACCGGTGTTGCGTTCTTTACACTCCGTGTAGAATGATTGACATCCCACTTCGGTTATCTGATAGCATGCTTCTGTTGTTTCTTTAAGTAAGGGGCAGGAGTGTGTTGCCCCTTCCCTCACCACTTTTTTATTGGTAAGAGTGTATGGAGGTGCATCGTGTAATTTACATAAAACCCAATGCACCGGCAGACAAATACCTGGCAACGTATAGAAGTTTGCGTAAGCATAAGGTTGCAGCAGACGATGCTGGATGTCCCAATGGCTTTAGCGATGCAGATGCCCTGGTATGAACAATAAATAAATTTTAGTTTGATGAAAGCCTACGATGTATGTATGACGATAGCCGGTTCTGACCCTTCAGGCGGTGCCGGCGTGCAAGCCGATCTTAAAACCTTTACACTGCTTGGCTGCTACGGCCAAGCAGCTGTAACGGCTTTGACGGTGCAAAACACGCAGGGCGTAAAGAAAAGTGTTGCCGTAGATGAGGCACTGGTATTTGAGCAGATCGAAGTCGTAATGTCCGATTGGTTGCCGCAGGCTGTAAAAATAGGTATGGTGCCCAATGCTGCGGTAGCCCGTGGTATTGCCCGTGCGCTGCGCAGCTACCGTCCCCGCTTTGTGGTGTACGACCCCGTTATGGTGTCGACATCAGGTTTGCGCCTCATGTTGCCCGAAACGTTAGAGGCTGTGCGCACCGAACTCTTGCCTTGCTGCACACTTTTAACCCCCAACCTGCCCGAGGCACGGGTGCTGGCAGGCAACGAACATGCTGAGGCCGAAGTACTGGCTCGCCGTCTTTGCAACGAACTGCAACTGCCCGCCATACTGGTCAAAGGCGGACATCGTAGCGGTGAGCCTGTCGACGTGTTGTACGATGGTAACCTTTATGCCTATACAGCTCCACGCATCGACACCCCCAACGCCCACGGCACCGGCTGTGTGCTCTCGTCGGCCATAGCTGCCTTTGTAGCTAAAGGGCAGCCTTTGCAGCAGGCTGTAGGCAGTGCTAAGCAGTTTTTGACCAGCGCCTTGCAGCGTGGCCGCAATTATACAACCGGAAAAGGCAGTAACGGCCCCCTGTACCTGCTGCCATGCCCGCCTGGGGGCAGTTCGCAGTAAAAGGTAGCCTATAGAATAGCGAAAGTTGCCGCACTCTTGAGGTAGCTTCGCTATTTTTTTTGTAACTTTGCCCAGCGCTAAGTAAGTAGTGCTTAGGCGCAACTAATCAATTCAATAGAGTTTAAGACAATGAATGCATTTGTATTTCCCGGTCAGGGAGCACAGTTTGTAGGTATGGGCAAGGACCTGTACGAGAAGCACCCGGTAGCCAAACAGTTCTTTGAAAAGGCCAACGAGATATTAGGCTTCCGCATCACCGATGTGATGTTTGAAGGCACAGACGAAGCTTTGAAGCAGACCAAGGTGACGCAGCCCGCCATGTTCTTGCATAGTGTGGTAAGTGCACTCTGTCTGGGTGCTGACTTCCAGCCTGATATGGTTGCAGGTCATTCGCTGGGCGAACTTTCGGCGTTGACCGCTGCCCGTTGCCTGAGCTTTGAGGACGGATTGAAACTGGTGGCTGCCCGTGCCAAGGCCATGCAAAAGGCTTGCGAGGCTCAGCCCGGTACGATGGCTGCTATTATTGCCCTTCCCGACGAAAAGGTTGAGGAGGTTTGTGCAGCAGTAACTCAGGAAACCGGCAAGGTTGTTGTTCCTGCCAATTATAACTGCCCGGGACAACTCGTTATCTCCGGCGAGGCTGAGGCCATCGAAGTGGCTTGCCAGCGCTTAAAGGAAGCCGGTGCCAAGCGAGCGTTGGTGCTTCCTGTAGGAGGTGCCTTCCACTCGCCCCTCATGCAGCCGGCTAAAGAGGAACTCGAGGCTGCTATTGCTACTACCGAATTCCACAAGCCCATATGCCCGGTATACCAAAATGTTGACGGACTTGCACACACCGATCCTGAAGAGATTAAGGCAAACCTGATTGCACAGCTCACAGCATCGGTACTCTGGACCAAAGAGGTGAACAACATGGTTGCCGATGGCGCTACCGACTTTACCGAGTGTGGACCCGGTAAAACCCTGCAGGGAATGATAGCTAAAATCTGCAAGGGTAATGCCGAGGTAACTGCTCACGGTGTGAACGACTAAAGCAAGGCGTAGTGGCCCCTGTATGGAAAGGCCCCGCTACCAAGCACGTATCAGCAGTTTGGGCGAGTCAACGCTCCAACTGCTGATTTTCTTTTTTACCATAAACTTACCCTGAAAACTTTTCCGCCACTGCTCTTGCTGCGGGCAGAATGAGCCCGCGTAAAAGGTCGTTCGACCGTCGTGCAGCCAGCATGTGTCGGAAGCATCAAAGACTTGACAATGAACAAACCCCTTATCTACCAGATTTTTACCCGCCTATACGGTAACCGGAAAAAGGCCAACCAGCCCGATGGGACCATCGAACAGAACGGATGTGCCAAATTGAACGATCTGACGGCTGCACAGCTCAAACGTATTGCCGACTTCGGTTTTACGCATGTTTGGTACACAGGACTCATAGAACACGCAACGCAAACAGACTACACACGCTTTGGCATTGCAAAAGACCACCCGGCTGTAGTTAAGGGACGTGCCGGCTCGCCTTATGCCATTAAAGATTATTACGACATTGATCCCGACCTTGCCGTCAGAGTGCCCGAGCGAATGAAGGAGTTTGAGCATCTGGTGAGCCGTACCCATAAGGCAGGACTCAAAATGGTTATTGACTTTGTGCCAAACCATGTGGCTCGGCAGTATGGCAGCGATGCCTGCCCAAAGGGAGTGAGCGACCTGGGAGCTGACGACGACAGTACAAAGGCATTTGCTGCGCAAAATAACTTTTATTACATACCGGGCGAGGTGCTGCATACGGGCTTTGATAATGCTGAGCGCGCTGAGAATGCTTATTGTGAATTTCCGGCAAAAGTTACCGGAAACGACCATTTTGATGCCTGGCCCGGGCGAAATGACTGGTACGAAACGGCCAAACTAAATTATGGCGTTGATTATTTGGGCGGACGTTCCTTGCATTTTGATCCAATACCTTCGACCTGGAAGAAAATGACCGAAATTCTGCTCTTTTGGGCAGGAAAGGGAGTCGATGCCTTTCGGTGTGATATGGCTGAAATGGTGCCCGCTGAGTTTTGGGCTTATGCCACGTCGCGCGTCAAAGAAAAATATCCGCACATTCAGTTCATTGCCGAAATTTACAATCCGGCAGCTTACCGTTGCTATATAGCCAGTGGATTTGACTATTTGTACGATAAGGTGGGACTTTACGATACGCTGCGTGCAGTGGTGTGCAATGGCACTTCGGCCAGTGCAATTACAGGTTGCTGGCAGGCTGTTGACGATATTCGCCAGCACATGCTCAACTTCCTCGAAAATCACGATGAACAGCGTATAGCTTCTGCTTTTTTTGCAGGTTCGGGCCAAAAGGCTTTACCGGCGCTCGTGGTAAGTGCCATGATGGGCACAAACCCGTTTATGGTTTATGCAGGACAGGAGGTTGGCGAGCCGGGAATGGATGCCGAAGGATTTAGCGGAAGCGACGGACGTACCACCATCTTTGACTATTGGTCGGTTCCATCGCTCTGTAAAATTACGGCTCGACACCCGGAGCGCGAATTTAATGCCGACGAAAAGCTGCTCTACAATTATTACCGCCGCGTGATGCGTTTGTGTCGTAGTGAGAAAGCACTTTCGCAAGGATTGTTCTACGATTTGCAATATGCCAACTACGACAGGAGTGCAGGTTATAATTGCGACCGTCAGTATGCATTTATGCGGCAGGATCAGGCAACTGCTCAAACGCTGCTCATTGTAGTTAACTTTGATAGCAATGCAGTGCATGTAGGGGTACGAATCCCAGAACATGCCTTTAACTACCTCCATCTTGAACCCGGGGAGTACATGGCTGCCGATATGCTTACAGACCAGCAGTTAAGCCTTGAACTCAGCAAGGATGAGCCGCTTTACTTGAGTGTGCCCGCTTATGGTGCTGTGGTGATGAGCTTACAGACGAAATCAAACAAAGTTTGCTGATGTTTCATTCTGCGCAATACAAAAAGAGGATTACCCGCAGCTTTACAAACTAATCGGAGTCAGGGTTCGCATTTGCGGCATTATGCTGTCAGCCACAGCACCTGGCGCCAAATAGACCTTGCTTTTGGGTTATTTTATTTGTATCTTTGCGTAGGGAGAGAACTCCAGTTTACAACAGCTCAGTAAGGACCGATTTGATTAAACAAGTCGGTCCTTATTTTATATCGGTAGAAATGCCGTTTTGCGTAGGTTTTGAGTATTCTGAGCGTCAAAAATAGCTCCAATTGCCTGCTGCATCAAAAAATACTAGTCCCCCGATAGAAATTTCTAATCCCCCGATAGAAAATCCTAGAGCCGCGATAGAAATTTCTATCGCTCCATTTGTGTTCAAACACCCAAAAACCAGTTTTAGTACGGAGCGCTTGCATGTCTTTACAGTTCAGGCCGTGAGGCGATACGGGAAAGAAAGAGCTAAGAGGTGGCGATATTGATGACCAATCGCATGATTTACGTTTTATTAAGAAAGAGAAAAAACCTCTATTCTTTCGGTAGCAAGTAATTATTCAGCTGGAAAATAGCAAGATGCTGTATACGAAAAGGAGTGTTATATATGTAAATTACTTAAATACTACATTAAGTTGAAAAATAAGTAGCAAAAGGCTTGGCTGTAACCGATAAATGTTATACCTTTGCAATCGCAAACAGGAAATAAGTCAAGTACTTAACCTAAGATCGCGGAGTGGAGCAGTTGGTAGCTCGCCAGGCTCATAACCTGGAGGTCGTTCGTTCGAGTCGAGCCTCCGCAACTCTTTAAGACAACACTAAGTTCTAAGTGTTGTCTTATTTTTTGGTATGCCGCAATAGCCACGGCGTCTACCTATAAACATCTTGACGCAACCCGATAGACGATGCTTGCCGGCTAAGGTTGTGGGTTCGCCCGGTTATCTCATAACCGAGCATGCATCGCTTATATTTAAGTACTACGGGTGGCCCGAAATTGTTGCAGTAGATTATTAGTGTGCTGCCTTAATGTGTGATGATTGGGGGTGCAGGAGTGCTTCTGTAAGCGTGGTTGTAATTGTGTTGCTCAAAGAAGTGTTACGCTTCTTTGTAAAACTCGTAAGGTGTAGTATTATTGTTGCGGTGCGCTTCAATACCGTGTATCTGCTTAGTTATCCAAAACTTAACCCCTCGTTGTGCAAGGTATTGGATGTTTTGCATAGTGAAAGTAACTAGTTAAGTGACTGTGTGTGCAATGAACTTGGTTTGCCGGAAACTTATGAGGGCTGTTAGTTCAATCAATCAGAGTCCCACTTTCATGGGTCAGTAGGTGAGCTCGGCTCAGCGGTGGCGGGTGGGGTTGCATGTCTGTTGGAATACACAAAAAGGCTCAGTAATAATTGTATTACTGAGCCTTTTGAGCCGAAAGCCGGACTCGAACCGGCGACCTATTCATTACGAATGAATTGCTCTACCAACTGAGCTATTTCGGCAAGAATAGCTTTGAAAAAACTTTATTTCTCAATTGCGATGCAAAGGTAGTGCTTTTACACGAAACAGCCAAACTTTTGTCTTACTTTTTTATGCTTATATGTATTGTTTTGGATGAAGTTGCAGACTACTACCGCACACCTATGAGTTTATGTGTTTGCAGTGACAGGCGCCATTGCGGATGCTCCAGGCAAAAACTAACAGCCTCTTTGAGCAATTCGTTATTTCGCTGTTCGTTGCCCGTATCGCAGGGTTGCAGAAAGTGGTGCGTAGCCTGCAGGGCAGGGAAGCAAGTATGTTGCTGGCCGTTATAAACGAGTTTGAGTTCGTCACAACGTTTAATTGCCAAAGGTGGAACATTTGCGGCAAGTCCGGTTTTGGGCGAACAGGTTATCCAGTCAACATTGGGTGGTAATGGGCGGGTGCCATTGGTCTCGACAGCTACAAATTTACCAACCTGGTGCAAGCTGTCTACCAAACTGGCTGTAAGTTGTAGTGAAGGTTCGCCTCCTGTAATAACTACGTGTGATGCAGGAAAAGCTTGAGCAGCCTCGACAATTTGTGCTTCGGTCATTGTTTGTCCGTTGTGGTGCTCGGTGTCGCAGAAAGGACACTTGAGGTTGCATCCGGCCAAACGTATAAAAACGCTGGGCGTTCCCGTAAAAAAACCTTCACCTTGCAGGGAGTAGAATAATTCGTTGACTTGCATAATTAGAAGCAAATGTTTTCATATCCAGGCTTGACATAGCATGCGGTGTTTCCTTCTGATTCCTGAAAGGTAACCTTGTAGCAGTGGGGTACCTGCTCGGCAATCCAATGTGCCAAATTTTCGGCAGTCGGGTTAAAGTCAACAATGTCATTGAGGAACTGATGATCTAATTGTTCGGATATTTGTTGTTTAACATGGCTGAAATCAACAACCATTCCGTTTTCATCGAGTTCTTCAGCGCAACAGTAAAGTGTAACTATGCCGTTATGTCCGTGCAAGCGTTGGCATTTGCTTTCGTAATTGAGTTTAAGTTGATGAGCAAAAGCAATTTCAATACGTTTGGATATGTAGTACATGGGGTTAAGGGTTTAGGGTCGGGCTTTACGTTAGGTATAAACTGCCTGTATCTTGTGTGATTGTATTTTCTGTAGGGTGGCTTCTTATTGAGGCAAGTCCTTTGGTTCAAGGCAAAGTCTTCGCAGGTCGTACATGGAGCCGTTGTAAATATTAAGATCAACTTTATTGCGGATGCCGTTAAGTTTTCCGCAGTCGGTATGTTGCCAGAATTTCCATGGCCCCTCGTATGTTAGTTTTCGCACGTAGTAGTGCGCTATCCAGTAGGGGTAGCGTTCAAAGTCTTTGGTATTGAGGTATTTTACTTTGAACTTGTAATTTGTATAGAGGATAGGGGGAACTTTGTAGTGAGCCTCAATGGTTCTTAACCAAGTGAGCGATGCTTTTCGGAGTTGTTCGGGGCTGAGTTCTCCTTTTTCTTCAATATCGAGTACGGGTGGCAGGTCTCCTTCTTCAAGGTGTACTTGTTTTAAAAAGTATTTTGCTTGTGCTTTAGCCGATACGTTGGGCTTAAAGTAGTGGTAAGCCCCCCTGATGAGTCCGTGCTCGCGCGCCTGATAAAAGTTTTCGTTGAAGTTTGTGTCTAAAAAGTCTTGTCCTTCGGTTGCCTTGATAAATACAAAACTTATTGGCTCATCTCCAATTTGAGCTTTTGAGAGTTTTTTCCAGTTAATATCTCCTTGATGGTGACTCACGTCGATACCACGGATGGAGTAGCCTTCAGGGTAGTTTTCTTTACCGTAAAGAGCTTGCCAGCGTGAAGTGTAGGGCGATACAAGGTAAATGTAAATCAGGTAGCATGCCAAGCCGATAGCTGAGATTACAAGAAGATTAATGAGGGCTGCGCGCGCCTTTTTGCGGCGTGCGTTTGCTCTGTTCTTCCTGCTTCTTCCTGCTGCTGCTTTTCCTGCTGCAGTTTTCCGCTTGGTATTATTGGTTATCCCGCTTCCGGGTTTCCTGTATCGCATAGCAAACTAAATCGGTGCGCGGCCTGTGTGTACAGACGGCTTGAATAGATAGATATAAAGAAGGATTAAGAACGAGGGTTGCTTAATCGTGAAGGTACCGCTCAGGATGAAGTCACTGAGTGTTGGTGCACTACATTGACTTTGAGCGGGCATCATTCCCGGTAAGACCTTGTTCTTAATCCTTATATTAGCAGGCTTTTATTATAAAAGCATTACTTGCCTTGCTCCAGTTTGAGGGTCAGTGTGCACTGGTCGCATACCGATGAGGGGCCAAAGTACTGGATGGGGCCAGGGTAGAGGAAGGAAGTCTTAACAGCCCACTCTTCACGGTTAGCTGCAAATTCCTTGAAGGGAGCGCCATCGAGGTTAACAAGCGCCTTGCGGATAACGGGCTTCATCTTACCGTTACGGCGTTCCATGTTCATCATCATAGTGATGGGCACACCACCGGCAATCCATTCTTCTGCGGGTGCAGTTGTGTTCTTAACGATAGCCATGTAGCCGGTTTTGCCATTGGCAACAAGCTGTGCAGCACTGGTACCGAGAGCATAGCAGTAGTCAGAGTCGTAGTTTGAAGGAGCAGCGCAACGGCCTTCGTAGCCAAAGAAGTGGTGCTGTGCAGCAAATTTACCAACGTACTTGCCTTCCTTCTGCCACTCGTCGAGTTTGTTGCCAACCATTTCAGAGAGGAGCTTCTCGGTTTCGATAAGAGAAACCTGTACGTTTCCGTGGGGGTCGCGCTCCATGGTAAGCTGCTTTGCTACACGTTTAGGCAGGCTTTCGTAGATGTGTGCGTTGTCCTTTGACAGGTGCGAAATAATCCAGGCACGCTGTTGTGCGTCGTCGAGTTCGGCAGCTTCGGGCAATGCAAGCAGGTCGTTGAGTTCGGCAATGAGTTTCTTCATTGCGGGGATAAACTCAATAAGGCCTTCAGGAATGAGTACAGAACCAAAGTTATTGCCCATTTCTGCACGCTTAGCTACTACGCTGGCAATGTAGGTAACAACATCGTCGAGTGTAAGGTTTTTGGCCTCAACCTCTTCGCTGATGATACATACGTTAGGCTGACACTGGAGTGCGCACTCAAGTGTGATGTGGCTGGCCGAGCGGCCCATGAGCTTAACAAAGTGCCAGTATTTGCGAGCTGAGTTAGCGTCGCGTTGGATATTACCAATAAGTTCAATATAGGTTTTGCAAGCAGTATCGAAGCCGAATGAGGTTTCAATCTGGTCGTTTTTGAGGTCGCCGTCAATAGTTTTGGGGCAGCCGATTACTTGTACACCGTAGTTGTGAGCAGCATAGTATTCAGCAAGTACACAAGCATTTGTGTTAGAGTCGTCACCACCGATAATAACAATAGCCTTGATGCCCAGTTCACGGATGATTTCAAGACCGCTTTCAAACTGATCTTCTTCTTCAAGCTTCGTACGGCCTGATCCAATCATATCGAAGCCGCCGGTGTTGCGGTAGTCGTTGATGATTTCGTCGGTCAGCTCGATGTATTCGTGGTCTACGAGACCGCCGGGGCCCATCAAGAAACCGTAGAGCTTATTAGCTGCGTTTTGTTTCTTTAGTTCGTCATAAAGGCCGCAGATTACGTTATGTCCGCCAGGAGCTTGACCACCCGAAAGGATGATACCGATGTTCATCGGTGCATAAGTTTTCTTCTCATCGCTTGGAACGAACTCTACGAGAGGCATTCCGTAGGTGTTGGGGAAGAGTTTTTTGATTTCTTCCTGATCGTCCACACTCTGAGTGGGTTCGCCTTCCTTAATGCTTACATTGCCACGAAGACCAGCAGGAAGCTTGGGCTGATAAGTAGCACGTGCAATCTGTAATGCGCTTTTTTCCATAATTTCTTTACTGTATTAATGGTGTTCGTTTACGTCTAAATTTAGCTCAGATAGTTACCTCATTTAGTTTACGGCAGCAAAGTTACATAAAAAAGGGGAAGTTTAGGTGCTTGTATGCCATGATTTTTAGGCAAAAACGCAAAAAAAACTCAATAACCGGCGATGCAGCGGCTGTAGCTGCCTCATAGGTTATTGAGTATTAAAATTGTGTGTCAGAATAGCGAAGTTTAGTTGTCTTTTTCGCTATTTGCTGATGTGCTTACACTTTCCTTATTTTTTTTGTCGTTCGTCTTTAAGGCTTTAGAACGCTTGCGCTGGCGGCGTTTGCCGATATTAAACAAGTCGCCTAAGGTATTAAAGTCGCGCTGAAGGGTTACGCCAACTCCTTGTGTGGTGAGCGATGACTTTGTAAAATAGCGATCGGTTGTTTCGCTATATGCCCGCAAGCTGATGTTGCCTCGTGGCGTAAGCAAGTAGCGGATGTCGAAGTCGCCAACAAAGTTTGATGTATATGTGGGGCGGTCACGGTAGCCGAAATTGCCGTTAATAAGCAGGCGGTCGTTGAAGAGACGGCCTTGTAGCAGTCCATCTACCTCGATATCGCTCCAGCCAAGTGTTCCCGGAGCAACATTGGTACCGAAACTCCAATGTGACTTGTTGCCCAAGGCCGAGGAGATGGCGTTATTGAGCTGACTTGTCAGTGTTGTCGACAGGAACGAACGCATGGCGGCGGCGCTTTGTTGTTGGCTTGATGCCTGTCCGACTGACGATTGGGTGTTAGCTGCATAGAAGCGGCCAATTCCGAGCAGGTAAATTACCTGCCGGTTCATGTCTTCGTCAGTAGCAATGAGTTGCCTTACCATTTGTTTCTCATCGTCTGAAATATTGTGTAAATCCAGGTCGAAGTTTACTTGCGGTGCTTTGGCTTTGCCCCCTATATTTAGGATACAGTCTACCTTGACTGACTTTTGCGAAAATCCGGCGCCGTAGTTTAGGTCGCTGAGCGATACACCGTTCACTGTGTATACTGCTTTAAGCCCGAGGTCAGCCTCCATAGGATTTCCGCCAAAGGTTATGGTACTTCCACTCTGCAGAGTAAGGTCTTTTCGGATAATGTCTTGTACACTTATTTTGTACGTGCCGCGTGTAAGTCGGTAGATGCCATACATTTCGAAGTTACCCTTGTTGTGGAATGTAGCGCGAATAGGACCATTGCCGTAGGCCGTCAATGCATCGCCCGAACGCGGGTCGGTAATGATTTTGAGCTGGGCGGCCGGATTCATGTCGATAAGGAAATTAAGAATAATGTCCGTAGTCGACTGCTGTTGTTCGTTGTCTGCTGATTGTTCCTCTCCTTCGTCAGTTGTTTCTTCGTTCAAAGCTCCTTGGCTACCATGTAAGTATTTGCTGTGTTTATCCCTGGCTGCTCTGAAGCGTACCATGCTGTCATCGGTTGACAATGCTTCGGGCGACCCTTGGGTATAAACTAATGTAGTAGGCGCTTCGGGTCGCAAATTTATGTCGGCTATGAATTGGCCGGGTTTTCCTTGCAGGTGTACGTTGCCTGAGCCGGTGGTTGAACTGTAGAATGGAAGGTCCATACTTTCGGGCATATCGTAGCAGAGCAAATGTTTGGCTTGAATGTCGAAGGCATAATTCAACTCTTTAAGATGCGTGTGCCGCAAATAGCCTGTAGCTGTTGCTGTACCGCCCCTGCCATCTTCAACTTTAAAGTGCTTAAAGGCAAATTCGCCCGGTGAGAGAACGACCTCGCCGTCAGACACAATATAGTGAACACCTGTTGAAGGTATCCGAGCCTTGGCGTAAGCTTTAAGTTTACCATTAAAGTCGAGCGCTTTAAAGGGTCCGTAGAGTTTGACCTCTCCGGTAGCTTCGCCACTAAAGTCTTCGAAGATACCGTCCATGTAGCGTCGCAAAAATCGAAGGTTTGTGCGGTTGGCATGGATGTTGAGTTCAAGTCCTTTTTCGGCAAGCGAAACATACCCCTTTACCTTAGTGCCTAAACCATGTCCTTGCGGAAGTTTCATGTCGGCATCGAGTATGATGCGGTTGTCTTTCGGGTTCCATGAGCCGGTGATGTGCGTATCGCCCATCTTGCCATGGTTGAAGGTAAAGTCGGGTATGTGGAGTTGGGCATGTAGTTGCGGTTTGTTGGTAGATTTGGTAAATGTGGCTTTACCGGTTGCACGTCCGCCAAATTCAACAGCGTGGAAGTTAACCAGTTCGAGAATATAGTCAATGTCGATATCCTTAAGGTCGGCAGTAATTGAATCGTTTTGTTGAGGGGTCAGTTTGCCGTTTACATTAAGGGCTTGTTGCTCATGACTCACGCGTATATTATTAAAGGCGAGTTCGCGGTTAACTAGCGAAAGATTGCCCGAGGCAATATTCCACACAACACCATCGAGTACAAATTGGGTGGGGCGGATGTGCGTACTGAAGTTTACCGTTTGCCCACCGGGTATAAAACGGGTGTGACACTCTGCTGCACCATAGTAGGCTTTGTCGTTTAGAGCTTTCCAGTCAACACGGGTAATAAGTGCACTGTCTTGTGT
>Ash_p2__coassemble_1993_pt1 | contig 13287 bp, 8 predicted proteins | sample Ash_p2__metabat2_low_PE_010 | metagenome-assembled genome bin Ash_p2
CTACAGCACTCTCTGTTGGGATATTGAATATACCCAAAACCTCACGCCGTCCTTCGCATTTACTTGCGTGCGTACGCTTTCAACCATACGGCTTATGCTGGATTTGGAATAGTGCTGGCCATAAATCTGGTTAAAGACATCACTAACCTGTTCCTGCGTAAGGCCTTTGGTATACAGAACACCTGCCAGACGGTCAAATTCTTCTTCCTGATTGCGAAGAATAGTAAGTATCTGAGGATGGAAGTTACCATAGCGGTCACGCGAAATGCGGAATTCTAATTTTCGGCCTTGACCATAGGTATGTCCCAGGCGATACCCATTACCCTTGTTTTGGGGAAGTTTGTGCAGAAATTCACTGCGTTCGGCTACCATCATGCTTTCAAGCATAATCTCAAAAAGGTCATGCAGACCATTTTCTTTTTCTGCATGCTTGCGCATGAGCTCAGAAATTTGTACTTTTGTGAAGTGCATAGTTTGTATATTTAGTGGTTTTGGCACTCCTAAATTACAGACTTCAGGGCTGACACGCAAGTGTTGGCCCATTTTTTTAATGCTTTTCAGACACACTCTTTGGGACAGTATCCTACTCTGCTGGCTAAAGCACATTGCAAAGTACAAATGGGGGCTCGCCAATCTTGTCGTATCACTTAGATTGAACACATTCACGAAAATTGAACTCGAAAAGTGGTTGAACGAACCATTTACACCTCCGCCTGAGCTAGCAGGAGAGGAATAAATAAGGGGCAAAAAAGTTTTGAAGGGGTTGTTATCTATAACAACCTCATATTCATCGTACCTATAAATCGTTTAGGACAACATTGCTATTTACCACATAAAATTTTAAATTCGCAGTAGGTACAATTTTTTTCAATTTCAGTTGGAGCGAAAACAGTATCAGGGTCTATAATGATTGCTAATGTTTGAAGGAGTTTTTCTTTAAATTGTTGAGCAATTTCGCGAAAGTCTTTAATGGGTTGGTTTTCAATAGCAATATATGGTGTGAATTCGTATTTTGATAAACTTGGTATATAAAAGAGCATTGGCATTATAGGCTTTGTACTATTTTGGGTGCACATCAGTGAGTAAAGAAGTACCTGCATTTGATTGGCTGGATAATTAGCTGATGGTTCGAAAAAACTATCTAGAGTAAGTTTTTGGCTAGTTGGGATTTTGCCAGTTTTATAATCGATAATGCGGGTGTATGAAGTGCCGTCTGGATAATCAGCTTCATCAAGTCTGTCTATTTCTCCCTCTATAACAAATTTTGCAGTTCCCGATTGGTAAGGCACATCAAGTTCTATTTGGGATTTTTTTTCAGCCCCAAGTAGTTTGAAACAAGATGCAACGGCGCTTTTATCTTGAAAATAGCCAGCCTCATAATTAAGGAGTTTGTGTAAATAATCGATGATAGCCTTGACAGTAATGGGTGATTGCTTAATGTTGGGGTTATCTGTAATGATGTCAGAAAAGGCTTTATTGACATATTTTTCAAGTTGTAGTTCCCCGCCATTTTTCAAGAATTTCTTGAGTCTGTCTGGCGTAATATCTAATAAGTTAGGTCCGGATAACTCAGAGTAAATATCTTCGGCAGTACGATGAAAAATAGTTCCGAAATCATTTGCATTAATAATGGGATCGTCGGTTTGCTTAGGACGGAGTTTCTTAACGTAGCGGTAGTAGAACTGCAGCGGGCAGTTAAAGTAAACCTTGAGAGCTGATGGAGAAAGTTTATTGAATAAAGGTGCTTGGCTATAGGGAATTTTAGGCGCGAGTTGTATGGGCTGGAGAAGTTTAGGAATACTCTCTAGCGATAGATGCTTGATATTTAATTGATTGTTCCATTCAACTAACATGGCACGCATGAAGCGTGACATTTCACCCTTTTGAGTACCTTCGGTTGAGGTATTATATACCAAGCGTACTCTTTGTGCGCGTTGCAAAAGACGATAGAAATAGTAAGCGTAGACTGAGTTGCGGCGGTCGGGAGTTGTTAGTCCGTGCAGTTTACGTACCAAAAAGGGAATGAAAGATGAATCGCTGTTTTTGCGTGGAAGTATGCCTTCATTGACAGAAAGAATAAGTATATTGTCGAAGTCGATGCAGCGTGTTTCGAGTACACCCATTATCTGTAAGCCATCTGCAGGATCACCATTGAAGGGTACTGTTTGCCCTTTGACAACTTGTTTGAGTAAGCGGAAAAGTGTTATAGGTTTTATGTTAAGTGTGCCAGTTTCAACCAATCGGATAATTCGATTGATAGTGGTAAAAGCTATAAAATAAGAGTCGGCATAAAGTTTATTAAAGAGTTTATCATTTAGGGAACTTCGCTCAGAGTCTGTTGCTTCAGTACTGATAGCTTCGCTTAATTGAGTCAGAAACTTGAAGCAAACTTGTTGGTTTGACTGTTGGCTTCCAGTTACAGACTGGGTACTTTTTGCTCTGGCAACTTGCTCATTGTTTTCTGCTTCGTATTGTTTGATATGGCGAATAATACAACTGAAGGCTGGAGTATGGCTGAACGGAAAACCTTTGGTGATATTGACAGCATATTGATTGTTATCAGGATTCTCAATATAGTTGGGAAGGCTGTGAATAACTGGTAAAAGCATGTTTTCGTTGCAAAGAACGATGGCAGTGCGGCGACCTGAGTTTGGGTTAAAATTGTGCTTGTCTTTAAGCCATTCTGTGACGTTTTGGCACTGAATATACTCAGTAGAAGCACTGGCAAACTCAATACATCGCTTGGCAGATCGCTTAACATTTCCTTCCTTAAGAAAGTTCGTGAAATCATTTTTTTCTAAAAGGGCATTTGGAAAATCTTTAAGATTTTCGTTCATAAATAGCCCAGCTTCCATTTTTTCAGTATCTTTACTTCCTGCATAGCAAGTGTCATAATCCCAATAGAAGAGTGCCATTCCCATTTTTTGTAGTGATTTGAAGAGTAGGCGTTCCACGCGGTCAATCGCATTGAATCCAACAATGGCAACATGTTTTATGTTATTGGGAAGTGATATCTCACCATTTACGAATGATTCGGCAACCTCTCTAAACAATTGTCCCTCATAGGCAAGATTTTCAGAACTAAGTTCTTGTCTTAAACTTGTATAGATAGACAATGCTTTACTCCATAGTTGGTTAAAATTTTCGCGTACACCATCAAGGTGATTAGTAGAAAAGTCGCCAGCAAATCTTTTGAGTTGTTCTATTTGTTCAGAGTTAAGATAGTCATAGCATTCGAGTTCTGCATATTCTTTGATATCGCGGAACAAAGAGGCAGGGTTGGCCATTTGCTTGTCCGCATCGTCAAAGTCTGATAAAAGTTGTTCGCCCCAGCCGTAGAACCAGTCAAGAGAGACCTTGTTGCCGGTATGCTTAATATAGTGCTTGTATAGACGGCATACAGCATCAATAGGGTCTACAAGCGTTTTGTTGCTCAGCGAACAAAAAAATTCTGTTACAGACATGTAACGAGGAGACCAAATCGTTTCTGTTTGGTCCTGTATAAGATAGTCATTAAGAAACAGACTTGCACGTTTGTTTGGGAAAATGACAATGGTATGGCTCATGTCGTTACCAAAGCGCTTGCGCAAATCGGAGGCTACAAGTTTGAGAAAGTCATTCATAGAAAGAGTTATCGGTGAGGGAGATTTATTAGAGAATTGTTTAAATCATAAGTTGTTATTTCTTTTCCGATAGTTATGTATCAGCGCATTTAAACTGTAGGATTAGAGTTTGAATGACTGGAAGGAAACCAAGTACGTGATTCAGCAATGGCACGTGTTAGAATTTCTTCGGGTGATGATGCTTGGTAAAACTCTTTTAGTCTGCGATAAGTTGCGCATGAGCCTTGTTCAAGTGCTTGATTGAGACTGTGTATATAGTGTACAGGAGTTTTCATTTCTCTAAAAGCATAAGCTAAATGCATATAAATATAGGCATACTCTTCTGAAAACTCGAAATATGCCAGTTTGGTCCAAAGTGCTGCTGCTGGTAAAAAGCATTTGTGCTCTATGAGTGTTTGGATGATATTTACAAAATCTTTCTCTTCACAAATGTTGGTAGCAATGTATTGTTCAAGCATTTTTACTGCTTCTTCTGTATTTCCAGTTTCAAGAAAGATGTCTGCTAGATGGTAGTATATAGCACCATTAGAGTTACCTTGCGTTGCGACTATTTGCATAATCTCGGTAGCCTTCTTAAATTCTTTGAGGTTGGCTAATGTATAAACTTGATCAGAGATAAGTCGGGCGCGATCAGGATTCTCAGGTGGACAAAGGCGATAAGATTCCTGTAAAAGTTCAAGTGCGTGAATGTATTGTCCTTTTGCCAAAAGTTGTTCACCTGTGTACATTCTAATCACATAGTCATCTGGTAATTTGTTGGCAAATTCTTGATAAAGTTCAAGTCCTTCATCAAACTGATTTGTGCCAAAAGTTGCAAAGAGCTTTAAGCCCATAGCATGAGCCGATTGATTGTCTATAGCTAAGGCGTAGTCGCAGCATGTGTTGCATTCGTCCAGATTTCCATTTTTTTGGTTGGCATCAGCAAGCATTGTCCAACCCTGTGCACTATAGGGATCAGCATCAGTAAGACGTGTAAAAGCCTCTACGCTTTTGCTGAAGTTTTGCTGTTGGTAGTATAGGTTTCCGAGTAGTTCATCAACCCTTGTACGTAAACTGTAGGTGAGGGGTATTTGTTCGAGCCAGTTGCATGCACGTTGATAAAAACCATAATCAAAGAATATTTCGCCTAAATCAAGATACCAATCGTATTGTTCTGCAGTTTCAGTTTCTGGCAGATTTATTTTAATAATGCTTTCAGCCTCTTCTGGTTTGCCTTCTGCTACGTACCATTCAGCCCAAAACAATTGTACTTCTCGCGATTTTTGGTCAGGAATATCAGCAATGATTGTTTCAGCTTCAGTCCATTTACCCTGTGCTTTCAATCGATAAGCTCTAACCGTGTTTACTTCAGCATTGTCGGGATGCAGTTTATGGGCAACTCGCATAACTTGTTCTGCATCAAAAGTCCGCCCGAATTTTTCGTAGTATTCTTCGATGTCCATAAGTGTAGAAGCATCCATATAAAAAGGTTCGCCCGAACTTAGGAGTTGTTCATATTGCTCTACAAGTTTACTAATATTGTTGTCCATAATACGTTGTTTTAATATAAAGAATAAAGGCTATAAAATTCGTCATCCACTATTTATATAGAGTGGGATTGGATGGACAAATCTTATAGCCTTTTGAAATAGGAGTGATGGAGGCAGTTAGTTACTTCTTGGCAGCCCAACTATCCTTTAGTCCAACTGTTCGGTTAAAGATAACATGATCAGGAGTTGACGTCTTATCAGCAGTAAAGTATCCGGTTCGCTGGAATTGCAGGTAGCGGTTTCCTGTGGGATTTTCGGCAGCAAACTTTTCTACATAACAATTGTTGAGTATCTTTAGTGAATCGGGGTTAAGAAGTTCACGGAAGTCACGTTCATCTGCCGAGGGGTTTTCAACCGAGAAGAGTCGGTCATAAAGTCTGATTTCAGCGGGTACACAATGTTCTACGCTTACCCAGTGTAGCGTACCTTTTACCTTGCGGTTGGCACCTTCCATACCGCTTTTGCTATTTGGATCGTATTCTGCATACACTTCTTCAATTGTACCGTCAGCAGCTTTTTTACAACCTGTACATTTAACAATGTAGGCATTTTTAAGGCGTACTTCCTTGCCGGGTACCATACGGAAGAATTTTTTGGGAGCATCTTCCATAAAGTCATCACGTTCCATCCAAAGTTCACGGCTAAAGGTAATTGTATGTGTGCCGTCTGCTTCGCATTCTGGATTATTCACGGCTTCCATTTCTTCAGTCTGGCCTTTCGGGTAATTCGTGATGATTAGTTTAACCGGATTAAGTACAGCACTTACGCGTAGCGCTCGTGCATTGAGGTCTTCACGAGCTGCAGCCTCGAGCATGGCATAGTCATTGAGTGCATCGAATTTAGTATATCCAATCATGTCAATGAACTTACGTACAGCTTCAGGCGAATAGCCTCGACGACGCAATCCGCAAACAGTCGGCATTCGTGGATCATCCCATCCATCAACAAGATTTTCTTGTACGAGTGCAAGCAGTTTACGTTTTGACATAACAGTATACGTCAGGTTCAAGCGGTTAAACTCGTATTGTCTCGGGCGATTGTCTGCTAAGTCATTGTCTTGTTTAAGTTCGTCAATAAAGTAGTCGTAAAGTGGACGATGTGGCACGAACTCAAGAGTACATATCGAATGTGTTACACCTTCAAAATAGTCGCTTTGACCATGTGCAAAGTCGTACATGGGATAAACTTTCCACTTTGTACCGGTACGATGATGCTCTTTATTGATGATGCGATAAATAATAGGATCACGGAAGTGCATGTTAGGATTCGCCATATCAATTTTGGCGCGCAATACCATAGCACCTTCTGCTATTTCGCCAGTATTCATTTTTTCGAAGAGAGCAAGACTTTCTTCGATAGGACGATTGCGGTAGGGGCTATCGGTTCCGGCTTGTGTGGGCGTACCCTTTTGTGCTGCAATTTGTTCACTGCTTTGTTCATCGACGTAAGCTTTACCCTCTTTAATGAGTCGTATAGCAAAGTCCCAAAGTTGCTGGAAGTAGTCAGAAGCATGATAAATGTTTCCCCACTTAAAACCAAGCCATTCTATATCTTGTTTAATGGCTTCTACATATTCTGTATCTTCCTTTTGCGGATTCGTGTCATCAAATCGAAGGTTGCATACACCGCCAAATTTCTGAGCAACTCCAAAATCCATGCAGATAGCTTTGGCATGGCCAATGTGCAGGTATCCGTTGGGTTCAGGCGGGAATCGTGTTTGCAGTCGTCCGTCATTCTTACCCTCTTGCAGGTCGTTTGCTACAATTTGCTCGATAAAGTTCAAGCTTTTCTTTTCGGTGCTTTCGCTGATATTGTTTTCTGTCATAATTTGAGGGTGTGGTAGTTAGTTGGCCATTTCCGAGATAAACTTAATGCGGACAAGTCTGATTTCCTCTTCTGAGTAGTCATCTCCGAGTTCATCAAGTGCAGTATCAAGGTCGTCGGTATCGCTTTCTTTAAAATATTGGTAGATATCGTCGATATGATCCTCGTCCATTACCTCATCGATGAAATAGTCGATGTTTATTTTAGTGCCGGAGTATACAATAGCTTCTATTTCGTCAAGCAATTCTTCAAACTCAATACCTTTAACAACGGCAATGTCATCGAGTGCAACTTTGCGATCGATGCTTTGTATGATGCTTACCTTAATTTTTGACTTGTTGGCTACTGTTCGTATGCGCAGGTCTTCAGGTCGCTCAATTTCGTTTTCTTCGCAGTGTCTTTTGATAAGTTTGCAGAACTCTGCTCCGTAGCGTTTAGCTTTGCCGGCACCTACACCAGGTATGTTTTGTAATTCATCTAAGTTTTGGGGATAGATGGTGGCCATGGCCTCGAGTGAGCCATCCTGGAAGATGACGTATGGAGGCACATCGAGTTCCTTAGAAAGCTTTTTGCGCAGGTCGCGCAACATTTGATATAATCCAGGGTCTACAGCACATGCCGCACCACCTTGTGGTTCGATTTCGACTTCGTCTTCTTCGTAGTTGCGGTCTTCAACAATCATGAAAGATTTGGGTTTATCTAAAAACTCTTGTCCTTCATCTGTTATTTTGAGTACACCATAGTTATCAACATCTTTATCCAAGTAGCCCGCTATGAGTGCTTGTTTGATTACGGCGTTCCAAGTTTGTTCGCTTTTATCGTCACCGCAGCCGAAAATTTCGAGCTGGTCGTGGTGGTGTGCGCAAACTTCGTCTGTTTTGTGACCCAGCAAGATATCCTTGATGTAGTCATCGCGGAAGTGTTCTTTTGTAGCAGTAATGACTTCCAGTAGTCTGGTTAAGTATGATTTGGCTTCCACTTGTAGTTTGGGGTGTTTGCAGTTATCGCAGTTTCCGCAGTTGTCGTGACTATACTGTTCTCCAAAGTAGTGTAGTAGTAGTTTACGGCGGCATATAGAACTTTCTGCGTAGGCTGCTGTTTCTTTAAGGAGTTGCCTGCCTATATCCTGTTCGGCCACAGGCTTTCCCTCCATGAATTTCTCTAGTTTTTGTAAATCTTTGCGTGAGTAGAATGCGATACATTTGCCTTCGCCTCCATCTCGACCAGCTCTTCCGGTTTCTTGATAGTAACCTTCAAGACTTTTAGGTATATCGTAGTGGATAACGAAGCGTACATCGGGTTTATCAATGCCCATGCCAAAGGCTATGGTAGCTACAATAACATCTATCCGTTCCATCAAGAAATCGTCTTGAGTTTGTGAGCGGTTGGCTGAGTCCATGCCTGCGTGGTAGGCTTCGGCTTTAATGTCATTGGTGCGCAACACCTCGGCTAACTCTTCAACTTTTTTGCGGCTTAAGCAGTATATAATACCGCTGCATGTAGGTTGTTGTTTAATAAATTTGATGATGTCGCGGTCTATGTCTTTAGTCTTGGGGCGTACCTCGTAGTAAAGATTGGGACGATTAAAGGAACTTTTAAATTCCACAGCGTCTATAATACCAAGACTTTTTTTGATATCGGTACGTACCTTGTCGGTCGCGGTAGCAGTCAGAGCAATGATGGGTGCATTTCCAATTTCATTGATTATCGGGCGAATCTTGCGATATTCCGGGCGGAAGTCGTGTCCCCACTCAGAGATGCAGTGAGCCTCATCAATGGCATAAAACGATATTTTGACCGTTCGCAAGAACTCTACATTTTCTTCCTTTGTCAGCGATTCAGGGGCTACGTAGAGCAACTTGGTAATACCATCGCGGATGTCATTTTTCACTTTTTCAATTTGGCTGCGGTTCAGCGATGAGTTGATAAAGTGCGCTATGCCGTCGTTTTGGCTGGTATGGCGTATTGCATCCACCTGATTCTTCATCAAGGCGATGAGGGGCGATATGACAATGGCTGTTCCCTCCATGACTAAGGACGGCAATTGATAGCACAATGATTTTCCGCCACCTGTGGGCATCAGGACAAATACATTCTGTCCTTGGAGCAGGTTACGGATAATTTCCTCCTGATTGTTCTTGAATGAATCAAATCCGAAGTGTTCCTTGAGCGCTAGCTTCAAATCAGTATCTTCCTTCATTGCTTTCCTGGTTTGCTTAGAGGTTAGGGATTGTTGAGGGATTTTTGGGGGCTGAAACCCCTTATTCCCGTTTCACCAAAGCAAAGTTATAACAAAATTCTCAATTCCTCTATCATTCGGTACGAATATTTTAGCTGTATTTTTACCAAGTAGACCCCATTTTAGCTTTTAAGTGTCGTATTTGGCAAGGAAACATGGCACGTTGAAGAGTGTAGACATAAAAAGACCGCTTTCCGCAAGGGGGCGGAAAGCGGCAGTAAGTGTTTGTCGGCTTATGCCAAATGGTCACTTTTTTCCATTTGGTTCTCAGCATAAGTTTTGGTTACGGTAAACGTTTTGGTTTCAGAAGATGGTATTTCGAACATAGCGTCCATCATAATCGACTCAACAATAGAGCGTAGTCCACGTGCACCGAGTTTAAACTCTACGGCTTTGTCTACAATGTATTCAAGGGCATCGGGAGCAAAGTTGAGTGAAACACCGTCCATTTCGAAGAGTTTGACGTACTGGCGTATAATGGAGTTCTTAGGTTCGGTAAGAATACGACTCAAGGCAGGTTTGTCAAGAGGATTGAGATAGGTAAGAACCGGTAGGCGTCCGATGATTTCGGGAATTAGTCCGAACGATTTCAAATCTTGTGGCTCAATGTACTGCATGAGGTTCTTAGGATCGATTTTCTTAGCGTTTTGAACCGAATTGTAGCCAACCGTGTGGGTATTAAGACGCTGGGCAATCTTTTTTTCTATACCATCAAAGGCTCCACCGCATATAAACAGAATGTTGTGGGTGTCTACATGTATGTAGTCTTGATCGGGATGCTTGCGTCCACCTTTAGGGGGCACGTTTACAATCGAACCTTCAAGGAGTTTCAGCATGCCTTGCTGTACACCTTCACCACTTACATCGCGCGTAATCGAGGGGTTATCGGATTTACGTGCAATTTTGTCAATCTCATCTATAAATACAATGCCTCGTTCAGCGCGTGCCACATCAAAGTCAGCTACTTGGAGTAGACGTGAAAGAATACTTTCTACGTCTTCGCCTACATAACCGGCTTCTGTAAATACAGTTGCATCAACAATTGTAAATGGAACATCGAGCAGGCGGGCTATGGTTCGGGCAAGTAAGGTTTTACCTGTACCAGTTGAGCCTACCATAATGATATTCGACTTTTCGATTTCTACATTGTCGCTTTGTTCTTGGGGTTGCGACAAACGTTTGTAGTGGTTATACACCGCTACACTTAAGTATCGTTTGGCAGCATCTTGTCCAATAATGTACTGATCAAGATAGTCTTTAATTTCCTTTGGCTTGGGTACCTTGTTCAGGTCAATGCTTTCAGCCTTTTTGCCCTTTGCCTGTTTCTGCTTATTGGCTAATTCGCCAGGCATGTACTCCTGAAGCAGTTGGTGCGCACTCTCTACGCAATCAGAGCATATGTAGCCGTTTGCGCCGGTCAGCAGTAGAGGCACTTCGCTTTCTGGACGTCCGCAAAAGGTGCATTTATTATTTTTGTTGGCCATTGGTTCTGTTATAATAGGAAGTAAGTTTTATATTCAGAGTATTTCTGTGTTTGAAACAGTCCCGTTTTCACTTCCTTGTTTGATTTATTTCTTAGGTTCAAATATACGGTCAATCATGCCATACTCTTTAGCTTCGGCTGCCGTCATCCAGTAGTCTCTGTCTGAATCAGACCATACTTTATCAAAGTCGGTATGCGAGTGGTCGGCTATAATGGTATACAGTTCCTTCTTGAGTTTTTGAATTTCACGGGCAGTAATTTCAATGTCCGATGCCTGACCTTGTGCACCGCCCATCGGCTGGTGTATCATTACGCGGCTATGAGGTAGAGCTGAGCGTTTACCTTCTTGTCCGGCAACAAGCAGTACTGCAGCCATCGAAGCAGCCATGCCTGTACAGATTGTAGCTACATCGCTTTGTATAAACTGCATAGTGTCGTAGATGCCAAGTCCGGCATATACCGATCCACCTGGCGAGTTGATGTAGATTGAGATGTCTTTACCGGGGTCGGTAGAATCAAGATAGAGTAATTGGGCTTGCAGTGTGTTAGCTGTATAGTCGTCAATAGGTGTGCCCAAAAAGATGATGCGATCCATCATTAGGCGCGAAAAAACATCCATTTGGGTTACATTGAGTTGACGCTCTTCGAGAATGTATGGGTTGAGGTACTGGTTCTGGCTTTTGATTACATCATCGAGAGCCAACGAACTGATGCCTGTGTTTGCTGTAGCAAATTTGCGAAAGTCGTTTGTAATCATTTTAGCAAGTGTATCTTGTTGTTGAAACTTGGTGAATGTTTTGTTTCCAGTAGCAAGGCATATGCAAAAGTTTGCCTACTAACTATAGAATGCAAAAAAAGTGCCAATATGCGCAATAGGCACATATTGGCACATATTTATTTGTGTTGACATGCTGACAACTGTTTATTGTAGTGGTGCCGGCATGGATATAGCATCTTATTCAAACATTTTGGTAAAATCCTCAGTCGAGATGGCTTTGTGGTTGAGTGTTACAACACCCTTCAGAGCCTCCGTAAGTTTTTGGTCGATGCAGCGTTCAACAAGTGCGTTGGCCTGCTCTTGATGCTTGAGCATTTCCTGAGCATAGTTTTCAAGATACTCATCGGGGATGTTGTTCATACCATACTGAGCAAACTGGAAGCGTGCAGCCTGAATGGCAGCTTGCTTAACGTCTTTGTCTTCAATCTTGATGTCCTGTGCCTTTACAAGTTGTTCCTTGATGAGATGCCACTTTAACTCTTGGATGCTCTTGTCAAAGTTGTCATCAACATACTTTTCGCCCTTATCCTTGTTGTTGGCAATCATAATCTTTCTGAGCAACTCATTGGGGAATTCAAGTTCACCAACCTTCTGCTCCATATGGGCACGTACATCGAGGAGGAACTTGTAGTCGCTGTCGTTAACTTGCAGCGCCTGAATGCTTTCCTTGATTTTAGTACGAGCCTCATCCTCATTCTTGACGGCATCTTTGCCAAAGGCTTTCTCGAAAAATTCTTCGTTGATTTCAGCAGGTACAAAACGGCTGATTTCATCAATCTGGAAACTGAAATTGCCTGTGTGGTTCTTTACTTCGTCCTTCTCAATTTTGAGCAATGAAGCAAGCTCAACCTCGCTTGCCTCGTAAGCAGCGTTGGGGTTGAAGCTAATCACACTGTTCTTCTTGGCACCTTCAAAGAGTTTCTTTTGGTCGTCATTCTTGAAGTAAGTAGGCATAAGCGAAGCTGCTTCAACTACAATACCTTCTTCCTTAGGCTGGCCTTCTTCGTTGAGCTCAGCCAAAACGCCACGAAGAATGTCGCGGTCGGCATACTCTTCTACACTTTCGGGGTGACCTGCCTGCTGACGGAGAGCATCGAGCTGCTTGGTAATCATGTCGTCAGATACCTCGATGTCGTAGTAGTCTACCGTGTCATCGCTGCCAATTTCGGCTTTGAATTCGGGAGCGAGTGCAATGTCAAATACAAAGGTGAACTCGTCTTGAGCCTCGATGTCCTGCGGTACTTGCTTTTCGCTGCCGAGGGGTTCACCAAGCATATTTACGTTGTTCTCCTTAATATAGTTGAAAAGAGATTCTTGGAGGAGTTTGTTCACTTCGTCAGCCTTGGCCTGAGTACCATACATTTTCTTGATGAGGCTCATGGGCACTTTGCCGGGACGGAAACCGGGCATCTGTGCTTTGTGGCTGAAATCCTTGAGTGCTTTGTTTACCTTAGCTTCGTAGTCAGCCTTTTCCATAACGATTGTAAGCTCTGCGCTCACATTGCTGACTTTGTCTAATTGAATATTCATTTTGTAGTTTACGTTGTGATTTGATTTTCAGATGGTTGAATGCTGATTATACTGCACATCTTGCAGACAACAGCATAAAGCGACGGCAAATTTAGCATTTTTCTTTTAATGAATGCATCTTATATGCCAAATATTTTGTTGCTAAGGGTTACAATATGCGGTTTTGTGCATGCTTTTCGGCATAAATGATGTAATACGAACTATAAGCTGGGTGGAATAGCTTTTAAGTATTCATCCCATCTACCCCATATTCCTAAATATAAAAAAGGCTTTAGTTGATC
>Ash_p2__coassemble_2050_pt1 | contig 12773 bp, 13 predicted proteins | sample Ash_p2__metabat2_low_PE_010 | metagenome-assembled genome bin Ash_p2
TTTGAATTACTGTTACTTCCCATCCTCTTTATTGGGGGTGGGAAACTTTAGTAAATAATAAAGGGGTGTAGAAACTTTTATACCTGGTTTTAAAAGTTATACACCTGTAGTTCTGAAATTATAAGTATCAGTTATATGGGTAGTGTTGGTCAAAGGCATGGTTAAACTATACAGATGTTATGATTGTTGTGTTGTTTCAAGAGGTTTCTTACGCCAATGTGTAGATAGAAAGCAACCTCTATGTTTTGCAGTTGTTTTAAAATATGGCATGTCAATCAGATGAGTATGATGAATAAGTTGAAATCTTGCATAAAAGAACCAATATAACCTCTTTTTGGCATAAAATAAGAGCTGAATTATAGTTGAAGGGCGAATTTTCCTAAAAAAAGTGGGCGCTGTTCCGAATTGTCATTATCTTTGCCCACCATAAAGCAACTGCAAGGTGTGCTTTATGACAACTCAAAATAACAACCTTAATCTATTAAATAAATCATCATGAACAAAATCGTCCGTAAAGATCAGTTTTCTGAACGGGTATTCCGTCTGGTAATTGAAGCCCCTCTGATTGCCCGTTCATGCAAGGCCGGTCATTTCGTAATTGTTCGAGTGGGCGAACATGGCGAGCGTGTGCCCTTGACAATTTCTGAGTATGATGCCAAAGCTGGTACAATCTCGATGGTTGTTTTAGCAACCGGTGTGTCGTCGGCTAAAGTTTGTCATCTGCAGGAAGGTGACTACATCACAGACGTGGTGGGTCCGCTTGGAAAAGCTACACACGTAGAAAACTTTGGTACAGTAGTATGTGCCGGAGGTGGTGTTGGTATAGCACCGATGCTTCCAATCGTGAAAGCCTTAAAAACTGCAGGAAACAGAGTTATCACGGTATTGGCAGCCCGTACAAAAGAATTGCTTATCCTTGAAGAGGAAATGCGTGCATCGAGCGATGAGTTGGTTGTAATGACTGATGACGGAAGCTATGGAAACAAAGGATTAATTACAGAGGGAGTCGATAGTGTTATTAAACGTGAAAAAGTAGACAAGTGCTTTGCAATCGGTCCAGCCATCATGATGAAAAATGTTTGCCTGCTCACCAAGACTCATGATATACCGACCAATGTGTCGCTCAATACTATTATGGTTGATGGTACAGGTATGTGTGGCGCTTGTAGAATTACAGTAGGTGGTCAAACTAAGTTTGTCTGTGTAGACGGACCGGAGTTTGATGGACATCAGGTAGATTTTGATGAGATGTTGCAGCGTATTGCAGCGTTTGAATCCGAAGAGGAGGCCGCTGATGAAGTTGTTAGAGAACATCCCGAACTGCTTGAAGTTGCTGAATGTTCTGAACAAACTGAAGTAGATATAGAAAATAATGATGAGGTAAGGGCCGAACCAGAACAGCCGGCAACTCAAGATGCGTGTACCGAAGAGGATATTACGCGCGATGCCGCCTGGCGAAAAGAGTTGCGTGCAGCTATGAAGCCCAAGGACCGTTTAGCTATACCACGCACCAAGATGCCGGAACTCGATGTAGCTTATCGCATCACCCAACTGAAAGAAGAGGTTGCGTTAGGTTTTACGCCCGAAATGGCACAGCATGAAGCCCAGCGTTGTTTGGACTGCGCCAACCCCGGTTGTGTACAGGGCTGTCCTGTTGGTATCAATATTCCTTGTTTTGTAAAGCATATAGAAAAAGGCGAGTTCCTTGAAGCAGCTCATGTTATTAAGCAGACAAGTGCATTACCTGCTGTTTGCGGCCGTGTATGTCCGCAGGAAAAACAGTGCGAGAGCCGCTGTATACACCATAAAATGAACTCAAAACCCGTATCGATTGGTAACTTAGAGCGCTTTGCAGCCGATTATCAACGAAAACACTTGTTGAAAGAAGCCCAAAATCACAAAGGCGAGTGTGTAAAGCCGGCCCATCTGGCTAATGCTACAAAAATTGCAGTTGTAGGTAGTGGACCAGCAGGGTTGTCGTTTGCAGGCGAAATGCAGCATCGGGGTTATGCAGTAACAGTATTCGAGGCTTTGCATGAATTGGGTGGCGTTTTGAAATATGGTATTCCCGAATTTATTTTGCCCAACGAAATTGTTGACTTTGAGGTTAATAACCTTAAGGCTGCAGGTGTTGAGTTTGTTAAGGACTGTATTATCGGAAAAACCGAAAGTGTAGCGAACTTGCTTGAAAAGCAGGGCTTTGCCGGAGTCTTTGTAGGAGTTGGAGCAGGGCTTTCGAACTTTATGAAAATTCCCGGTGAGAATGCAACCGGTATTTTGTCAAGCAATGAGTATCTGATGCGTGTAAACTTGATGGATGCCGCAAATCCAGAGAGCGATACCCCATTACCTTATGGTAAGCATGTAGCAGTAATAGGTGGTGGCAATACAGCAATGGATGCAGTACGTACGGCTGTGCGTTTAGGCGCTGAAACGGCTACTATTATTTATCGTCGCTCTGAAGAGGAGATGCCCGCACGTTTGGACGAAGTATTCCATGCTAAAGAGGAGGGGGTTAAGTTTATGAATCTTCATAACCCCATTCGTTACGAGGCTGATGATAAAGGTCATGTTCGCAAGATAGTTCTGCAAAAAATGCAATTGGGAGAGCCTGACTCAAGCGGTCGTTGCCGTCCGGTACCCATCGAAGGTGAAACAGTAACCATCGATGCCGACTTGGTAATTGTTTGTGTTGGTGTATCGCCGAACCCTGTTTTGCCCGAATCGGTTGAAGGACTTGCTCTGAGCCGTTGGGGAACCATTGAAGTTAACGACAGCATGCAATCGTCTATTCCGGTGCTTTATGCAGGTGGCGACATTGTTCGCGGTGGTGCAACAGTGGTATTGGCCATGGGCGACGGAAGACGTGCTGCCCGAGAAATGGATAAAATGCTCCGTTCGCGTTGAGTAGTGGAGTAAGGTTAAATTTATAATCAACAAATTTGTCTCTAAGATAGTATAAAAGAACAGGAGCTGATATCTAAAGGCATCCTGTTCTTTTTGTCTCTATTTTTAGTGTATAGATAGAGTCACTCATTTTTAGTAATAACATCTTAATAAATCACACAAAACTATGCAAGGCTTTTATACCGTTTTATTGTTGATTCTCTCGAATGTTTTTATGACATTAGCTTGGTATGGGCACCTCAAACTTCAGCAGACAGGAGTCAGTAAAGATTGGCCTCTCTTGCTTGTAATTCTCTTTTCGTGGGGAATTGCTCTCTTTGAATATATGTGTCAGGTGCCGGCTAACCGTTTAGGTATTATTGATAACGGCGGACCATTTAATCTGATTCAGCTAAAGGTAATACAAGAGGTAGTTTCTCTGATTGTTTTTACCGTAATAGCAACCATTATGTTTAAGGGCGAGACTTTTCATTGGAACCATATTGCAGCATTTTTCTGTTTGGTTGCAGCAGTCTATTTTGTATTTATGAAGTAAAGCACTATGGAAGAAGTCGTACAACAGAATAAAGCAGAAACAAAACGGTTGCATGCACGCTTACAGCGTTTGATGGGCGAAGCAATCAATGATTTTAGTTTGCTTACTCCTGGCGATAAGGTTCTGATTGGATTATCGGGAGGAAAAGATTCTTTAGCCTTGATGGACTTGATGGGCGAGCGCATGCATCGTAGTAATCGTTCGTTTGCAGTAGAAGCACTGCATGTGCGTATGGCTAATATAGATTATGAAACAGATACATCTTATTTGGAGCGTATGGCTGATTGTTGGAATATACCGTTTCATTGTGTAGAAGCATCGTTTGAACCCGATCGAAATCTAAAGCGTACACCCTGTTTCTTATGCTCCTGGAATCGACGTAAGGTGCTGTTTGCAAAAGCTCAGGAAATGGGATTCTCCAAAATAGCTTTGGGACATCATCAAGATGATATCCTTCGAACGGCTTTGATGAACCTTACTTTTAATGGCAGCTTTTCGACAATGGCTGTAAAAATGACCATGCGCAAATTTCCTATCTCTATTATCCGCCCATTGGCAAAGATAACCGAGGCCGAAATACAGCGATGGGCAGGCCTGCAGCAATACCAGCCGGTAGTAAAAACATGTCCTTATGATAAAGGGTCGAACCGGACGGAGGTACAGACCGTAACAACAGCAATGGAGCAACTCAATGCAGACTATCGTAAACATTTATGGCATGCCTTACTAAAGGCTGGTGTATTAGCTGAGTAGTAAAGCTTGTGTGTATTTTGAGTATACTGTTCTAAAATGCTTGTATATTATAAAGATATACGTTTTTTCAACCTCAAGAGAGCAAATTCTTTAAAAATTAATGATTCAAAAGTTGTTTCTTTCAGCAAAAACCCTAACTTTGCCGTCGATTTAAAAGCATGCACCAAGAACTGACCAATAACAAGTTAGCCAATTCCAAGCGCATACCTAAGAAAAGCATCAAACAATTTACAGCGATATAATATCATGACTAAGAATAGCCTAAAAGTCGGACGCATATCTCAGATTATCGGCCCGGTTGTCGACGTCGTTTTCGACACGCAAGGCAAGTCTTCTGAGGAGGTGTTACCCCGCATTCATGAAGCCCTTGAAGTTACTCACCCTGATGGTCGACGCATTGTTATCGAAGTGCAGCAGCACATCGGAGAGGATACAGTGAGAACTGTAGCAATGGATAATACAGATGGTTTGAGCCGCGGACTCGAAGTACGTTGCTTAGGTGCTCCCATATCAATGCCTATCGGTAGCCAGATTAAAGGACGTATGATGAATGTAACCGGTGATTCGATTGATGGCCTTAAGGCTTTGGATCGTGCAGCCGGTGAGTATCCTATTCATCGTGAGCCTCCTAAATTCGAAGATTTGAAGACCAGTAGTGAGGTACTCTATACAGGTATCAAGGTGATTGACTTGCTCGAGCCCTATGCTAAGGGTGGTAAGGTCGGACTCTTCGGCGGTGCCGGTGTGGGTAAGACAGTGCTTATCATGGAGCTGATTAATAATATTGCGAAAGGACACGACGGCTTCTCGGTATTTGCAGGTGTTGGTGAACGTACGCGTGAAGGTAACGACTTGCTGCGCGAAATGATAGAAAGTGGTGTTGTTCGATACGGTAAGGCTTTTGAAGAAGCTATGGAACGTGGAGAATGGGATCTTTCGAAAGTAGACTATGAAGAAGTAGCCAAAAGTCAGGCAACACTTGTGTATGGTCAGATGAATGAACCTCCTGGCGCACGTTCGTCTGTAGCGCTCTCAGGACTTTCTATTGCTGAAAGTTTCCGTGATGCAGGTGCAAGTGAAGGAAAAACATCCGATATATTATTCTTTATTGATAATATTTTCCGTTTTACTCAAGCAGGTTCCGAGGTTTCGGCTTTGTTAGGACGTATGCCTTCGGCAGTAGGTTATCAGCCTACATTGGCCAGCGAAATGGGTGCAATGCAGGAACGCATTACCTCGACAAAGAATGGTTCAATTACATCTATTCAGGCTGTATACGTGCCTGCTGATGACTTGACCGACCCGGCTCCGGCTACGACTTTTACCCACTTGGATGCAACAACCGTATTGAGCCGTAAAATTACCGAGTTGGGTATCTATCCTGCAGTAGATCCGTTGGATTCCACTTCGCGTATTCTTGATCCTAATGTAATAGGTGAAGAACATTATAATTGTGCCCAACGCGTCAAGCAGATACTTCAAAAATATAAGGAACTCCAGGATATTATTGCAATCTTAGGTATGGATGAACTCTCTGATGAAGATCGTCAGACTGTTAATCGTGCACGCCGTGTTCAGCGTTTCTTGAGTCAACCATTTACGGTAGCTGAGAAATTTACAGGCGTTCCAGGCGTAATGGTACCTATTGATGAAGTAATCCGTGGTTTCAATATGATTCTCGATGGTGAGGTCGATTATTTGCCCGAACAGGCATTCTTAAATGTTGGTACCATTGATGATGCAATAGCAAAGGGTAAGAAACTACTTGCCCAAGCTTAAGTTAAACCAGATGCATAGGCTGTGATGTATGGAATGCACTAACCGGAGTACTCCGACTGGGGTATTCCATGCAGCAAGTCTTTGTATAACTGTAATACTGAAAATATGAAAGTAGTCATTGTTTCTCCAGAAAAAGTTTTGTACGAAAATACAGCAACGGCAATTAAACTGCCTGGCATGCAAGGACGCTTTGAGGTATTGGAGGGACATGCTCCAATCATCTCAACCTTGACAAAAGGTGTAGTTACATGTTTGGGAGAAACACCATTTGAAGTGGAAATAACAGGAGGTTTTGCCGAAGTTGCCCGCAACGTAGTTTCTGTATGTGTTGAGTTGTAACAGTGTGTGTTTATCTCCTTTCCTAATACGTTGTAATGGATTTATATCTTAAACAAACGCTTAAGTCTATAGTCTTTAAAGGTGTGCTCTTGTGTATGCTGTGCATGTTGCTCTATTTCGTAGAGTTTTACTTTATGGGCTCAGCAGTTGCAATGCAGCAAACTCCCAGCATAGCTGTTTTGGCTACATTATTTTTTGCACTCAGTCTGTTTTTAAGTACAATCTATTTGCAGGTGATGCGCCGTGGAGGTAAAATGGTTTTTGGCTATTACATCCTTATTACTATTATTCGCCTGTTATTTGCGGCAACAATAATTGCTGTTTACGTAGTTGTATTTAAAGAAAATCTTTTGGCGTTTGTCATAAACATTTTGGCGTTTTATCTGGTTGAAATGATTACTTCAGTTATTCATTATACAAAGATGGAGCGTTGTGTACAGCATAAAAAATGATTATCTCATGAAATTCAATCACTTTTGCCTGCAGTTATTGCTGTTGTGTGGAGCGCTCTTTGCTGCACAACCTACTTGGGCCTCAGAATCTACTGAGGAGGGAGGAGTTGATGTTAAGGAAATAGTGCTTGGCCATATGAGCGATGCTTATGATTGGCACATTACAACGTGGAATGGCCATCATATTTCAATCCCGCTTCCGGTTATAGTTCGTAGCGAATCGGGCGAATGGCATATATTCAGCTCTGAACGTTTTCATGATAGTGCTGATGGTTGCTATAAAGGTTTTTATCTCAATGCTGAGAGCAATGGTAAAATTTATGAATGTTTATCGACCGGACAGACGGTTCGTCCGTTGGACTTTAGCATAACTAAGAATGTAGTTCAAATATGGATAGTTGCCTTGTTGATGATTCTTATCTTTGTAGGATCAGCTCGATGGTATAAAGGACGTAAACCAAGCGATCAAGCCCCCAGGGGATTCGTAGGTTTAGTAGAAATGTTTGTTACTACGATTAACGACGATTTGATTCGTCCATCAGTGGGTGAAAAGCATTATCATCGTTATGCACCATTTTTACTTTCAGTTTTCTTTTTTATCTTTATCACCAATTTGTTGGGATTGATTCCTTTCTTCCCGGGAGGTGCCAATATTACTGGTAATATTAACATCACTTTCTTCTTGGCCTTCTGTACTTTATTGCTGGTGAATTTGTTTGGTAATAAAGAATACTGGAAAGAGATATTGTGGCCTCCCGTTCCCACGTGGCTGAAGGTGCCCATACCAATGATGCCTGTAATCGAAATCTTTGGTATATTTACAAAACCTTTTGCCTTGATGGTGCGTTTGTTTGCCAATATGATGGGTGGTCATGCAATCATTCTGTCGCTCACTTGTGTTATCTTCATAACGAGCCAGATGGGACCAGTTATAGGAGGCCCATTAACGGTGGTTAGTTTCTTGATGATGCTTTTCATGAATGGCCTGGAACTTTTGGTGGCTTTTATACAAGCTTATGTGTTTACAATGCTCAGTGCCATCTTTATTGGTTTAGCTCATCCTGAACATCACGAATAGAAATGAACTAAGAATATTTCGCTAATAAATTAAGACTAATAATAACCTTATAAAACTAAAATCATTATGTTATTACTTGCATTGTTAGAAGCAGCTGGAATAGCTAAGTTGAGCGCTGGTATTGGCGCCGGTATTGCCGCTATTGGCGCAGGTCTTGGAATTGGACGCATTGGTAGCGCCGCTATGGAGGCTATCGCTCGTCAGCCTGAGTCTACGGCCGATATCCGTACTACCATGATTATCATTGCAGCGCTTGTAGAAGGTGTGGCTCTATTCGCCGTTATCGTCTGCTTGCTCTGTCTCTTCCTCTAATATTTTAGTTCCCCCCTCGATTACGGATTGTGATGCTGATACCAAGCAGATTTTGGTATTACATAGGGCTCTCGTAGAGTTGTTTAGCATCATTCTGCTGCATAAAGTTTCAGTTTTACAATCCGTAGTCCGAAAACTCAGATTATGCAGTTGTTAAATACTCTACCGGCTATATTGACTCCTGATTTCGGCCTGCTCTTTTGGATGGCTATGGCTTTTATAGTCATCATGTTGATTGTCGGGAATTTTGGTTTTCCCGTAATTACGCAGATGGTTGATGAACGCAAAAAGTACATCGATGAGTCATTGCAAAAAGCATATGAGGCTAATGAACGTCTTGCCGGAATACAGCAAGAGTGTGAGCGCATAGAGAATGAGGCTCGAGTACGTCAAGCCGAAATAATTAATCAGGCAAAGGCTACGGGAGACAGCATTATTCGGGAAGCACGTGAACGTGCACAAGAAGAAGGTGCTAAACTCATCCTAGATGCCAAAGCACAAATTGCTGCCGATAAGGAGAATGCACTGCGCGAAATCCGTCAGACAGTGGCCGAACTTTCGATGGTAGTTGCAGAGAAAGTTGTGCGCCAGCAGTTGGCCGATGACGCTGAACAGCAAAAACTCATAGAGCGTATGCTCGATGAGGTCTGCCTTAAAGCGTAGCAATTCATAAAATACATCATACAATATGGATTTAGGCATCGTTTCAATGCGTTACGCCAAGGCTTTCTTGCGTTTTGCTATACAAAACAACGAGGATGCGCAGGTGTATGCCGAGACTTCTGCTTTGGCTCAAGCTTTTCTAAATGTGCCAGCTTTACAGAAGGCAATGCTTAATCCCGTAATTACTAACAGTCAAAAACAAAAATTACTATTGGCTGCAGCTTGCGGAGATAAGAAGCCTTCTATATCCTTGACACGTTTTGTAAATCTAGTCATCCATAAGCAGCGTGCTGATGCCATGATGTTGATAGCCCATTCCTATGGTACACTCTATCGTAAGGAAAAGCAAATAATTAGGGGCAGACTCGTAGTCCCCGGAGCTGTCAATGAACAGGTTGTAGCAAAGCTTCAGCAGATGGTTGAGGCCAAATCAAATAGTAAGGTCGATTTTCAAGTAGTACAAGACGCTACTATTGGTGGTGGATTTATTTTGGAATACGATACTTACCGTCTCGATGCGAGTGTGCGTAATCAGCTGGCTCGCCTCCAACGCGAACTGGCTAAATAGTTGCCATAAGCGCTCAATCTATTAAATTCTAAAAATAACATGTCCAACAATATCAAACCCAGTGAAGTCAGCGAAGTACTTTTGCGCGAACTTCATGATATCGATACCGGTGTCAAGTTTGAGGAAGTAGGCGTTGTTCTGTCAATTGGCGATGGTGTAGCACACATCTATGGTCTTACCAATGTAACAGAGAACGAACTTATTGAATTTGACAATGGCGTCATGGCTGTGGCCATGAACCTGGAGGAGGACAATGTTGGTGCCGTGTTGCTCGGTTCTTCTGAAGGAATTAAGGAAGGGCAGAGCGTAAAGCGTACCGGCAAAGTTGCTTCAATTGAGGTTAATGAGCAAATGCTCGGACGCGTCATAGACCCATTGGGTAATCCCAAGGATGGCGGACCGGCAATTGCAGGAAAGAAATACCTAATGCCTCTCGATCGAAAGGCACCTGGTGTAATTTATCGTCAGCCTGTAACTCAAGCTCTTCAAACGGGTCTCAAGAGTGTTGACTCAATGATTCCTATAGGACGAGGACAACGTGAGTTGATTATCGGCGACCGTCAAACAGGAAAAACAGCTATTGCTATAGATACAATCATTAATCAAAAGCAGAATTTCCAAAATGGAGATCCCGTCTATTGTATTTATGTAGCTATCGGCCAAAAAGCATCAACAGTAGCAAACATCGTCAATACACTCAAAGAGGCAGGAGCGATGGAATACACTGTTATTGTGAGTGCAACAGCTGGAGAGCCCGCGGCCATGCAATATTATGCACCCTTTGCTGGTGCTGCTATTGGTGAGTTCTTCCGTGATCGTGGCAAGCATGCTCTTGTAGTCTATGATGACCTTTCAAAACAGGCTGTAGCCTATCGTGAGGTTTCACTTATCCTGCGTCGTCCCTCAGGTCGTGAGGCTTATCCTGGTGACGTATTCTATTTGCACTCACGTTTGCTAGAGCGTGCGGCTAAAATTAACAATCAGCAGGAGGTTGCCGAAAAAATGAATGACCTTCCTGAGTGTTTGCGTAGTGAAGTCAAAGGAGGTGGTTCGCTTACAGCACTACCTATTATTGAAACGCAGGCAGGTGACGTTTCGGCATACATTCCAACAAATGTAATCTCCATTACCGACGGACAGATTTATTTGGATGGAAATCTTTTCAATCAAGGTTTCCGTCCGGCTATTGATGTTGGTATTTCAGTAAGCCGTGTAGGTGGTGCCGCACAAATTAAGAGTATGAAAAAGGTGGCTGGTACATTGAAGATAGACCAGGCTCAGTATCGTGAGTTGGAAGCTTTTGCCAAGTTCTCATCTGATATGGATCCGGTTACAGCAATGACAATCGACCGTGGTCGTAAGAATAATCAGTTACTTATTCAGGCGCAATACAGCCCAATGCCTGTAGCAGAACAGGTTGCAATACTCTATTGTGGAACAAGAGGCTTGCTTAAGAACGTACCTCTTGAAAAGGTACGCGATTTTCAAGATACCTTCCTGCAGGTAGTTCGTTCGCAGTATGCCGATACTATTCTTGCCGAATTAGCAGCAGGCAAGTTGACTGATGAGGTCACCCAACAAATAGAGAAGGTAGCTGCTGATGTTGCTGGACAATATAAAGGATAATATCTATGGCTTCACTCAAAGAAGTTAAAACGCGAATAGCCTCGGTGAAAAGTACTCGTAAAATTACGAGTGCAATGAAGATGGTAGCATCCTCTAAACTTCATCGTGCCCAACAGGCCATCGAAAGTATGCGCCCTTACGAGTTGCAACTTGCCCATATCATGGCTGCTTTTATAGCAGGTATGGAGGGGCAGGTTGATACCCCGTATGCATTGCAGCGAGAGGTGAAGCGTGTAGCCATAGTCCTTTACACATCTAACTCTTCGCTTTGTGGTGGTTTTAATGCCAATGTAATTAAAGTTTTCAACCATAAAGTTGCAGCCTATCGCGAGCAAGGAGTCGAGATTGTTCGTGTTTATCCGTTCGGTAAAAAAGCAGCCGATGCTGTCCGTAAGGCAGGTTTCATGGTAATGAGTGATAATAGTTCATTGCTCGATCATCCTGCCTATGCACCGGCAGCTAAAGTGGCCGCTGAGTTGATGGACCTTTACGCTACCCATCAAGTTGATCACATAGACATGCTTTACCATCACTTTAAAAGTGCAGGTTCGCAGGTTCTTGTTGAGGAAGTATTCCTTCCGATTAACCTTGAAACAGATTTAGTTAAAACTTCATCCCTTCAGCAGCAGGCTGAAGGGACGCGTAGGTGGGAATTGGACTACATAGTAGAACCATCTAAGGAGGAGGTACTAAAATCTTTAGTCCCCAAGTCGCTTTACTTGAAGGTGTATACTGCACTCTTAGACAGTCTTGCTAGTGAACATGCGGCACGTGTCATAGCCATGCAAGTGGCAACAGATAATGCTGATGAACTTTTACGCGAGTTGCAGCTAACTTATAACAAAACCCGGCAACAGGCCATCACCGCTGAGTTGCTTGATATTGTTGGAGGTAGTATGCAATAAATCTTCTCTATGCAATAATTATTTAATCCCTTCGGTTGTTATACAGCAGCCGGAGGGGTTTTGTGTTGTGTGTTCAATAGCATGAGCATTGTCTTATACATAAATATTTTATTGTTGTTCTGTTAACCATAATAATCTTATAACGTATCCATCCCATCTACCCCATATTTCATTAAATCTTCATTGTTCAGAACTTTGCAGTCCAAAACAACAATAAAGTTCGAAGAATGTTTAGCTTGAATGAAACCAACCGATTTTATGTCTACACTCATAGCATTGACATGCGCAAAGGGGCGGAGTCGCTATGCGGTATAGTGAGAAATAACAGTATGGATCCTCTATCCGGAATCGTCTTCCTCTTTGCCAACAAATCCCGCAGTCTGCTCAAACTCCTGCATTGGGAGCGGGGCGGTTTTGTGATTTATTACAAAAGGCTGGAATGCGGGCGTGTTTCGCCCACTTTGTTCAAAGGGAGTGATGTATGGTTCAAAGAAATGCGATGGGACGAAATTGTTATGCTGATGAAAGGAATAAATCTTTCGTCCAAACGTCGAAAAAGGTATAATTTGTAAGTAAAAAATGATTATATTTCAGAATAAATTCGTATCTTTATACCTGAGGAAACCGCTAGCGACACGCATCAGACAATCATTCAGCATCCGACACTTCCCCGCCTCATTCCTTCAGGTTTTGTGGGGACAGCGTCATTTTGGAAATGCTTGTCAACAAGTATACACATCATCTCCCGGAGTACCGACAAGCAAAGATATACAAAGAGTTGGGGATGGACCTTTCCACCTTGTCCATCAACCGTTGGATGCACGATACCATTGACCTGCTTTACCCGTTGTATTTC
>Ash_p2__coassemble_2236_pt1 | contig 11360 bp, 5 predicted proteins | sample Ash_p2__metabat2_low_PE_010 | metagenome-assembled genome bin Ash_p2
AAAGATACAAAAATCTCCCATTTTATATTTTCTCAATAAGTTTAGATGACTTCTATATATAGATACCCGTTGGCGAAATTAAATCAACTAAATCTATACAATAAGAGGTTGCATATATCGCTGATTTTTCAGCAACTTAGCAATGGCCAAAAAGTTAAGTTATCATCAGCGTATGTACAACCTCTACACAAAATTCATCAAAATTCTTGAGGTATGCAAGCAGTTCTCTCAATATCTCGTCAATGAAGCAGGTAATATTCCTCGTCGAGGCCCTGTTCCCAAATTTTCGGATTTAGAGGTTATTGCTTTATCGCTGGCTGCCGAAACAGAAAGTATCGACAGCGAAAAATGGCTGTTTGATTATAGGTTGCAAGAATATAAGAATGGCATTCCCAATCTTATCGCGCGCAGACAGTTCGATGACCGTCGTAAAAAGACTGCCGACTTGTGCGAAAAAATACACAAGAGGATTGCCATGAATAATGTTAATGATTCGCCTTTTAATTCATACGTTGCCACCCTGTATGTACCCAAGGGAAGCCAGCAACTCTATGAGTCGGCACCGTTATGGGGACGCTTTAATAAAATCAAAGAAATGGATGCAACGGGCATTGAGCATGTTCAAGCCGATGGCGTGTCGGTTATAGCCCGTCAAGGCGAATTGAGGTTGTGGGTGCAACAGACGCCCTGATAGAGGTATTTAATATGAATGGCCAATGTATCTATCGCGGAAAGCAAACCAGCATTCCGGTAGCACAGGGCGTTTACATCGTACGTCCGGGCAGAACATCGCATAAGGTGATGATGTAATTTGCCTTTTCGATTAAGCATACGGCACTTTGGAAATGCCCAAAGTGCCGTATATTTTTGCATTTCAATAAGGTAGGAGGCGGCTCGGAAGTGGGCAATCTTTGAAAGCAAGCTTTCAGATTTGCCACTTCGCTCGCCTTTCACTACCTTTCAATAAGGTAGGAGGCGGCTCGGAAGTGGCAATCTTTGAAAGCAAGCTTTCAGATTTGCCACTTCGCTCGCCTTTCACTACTTTTGCAACAACGTACTTTCTCACGGCCACTGACCACGGCCCAAGGCAATCCCAACTCCTATACGAAGATTAACGTATGAAACTCAGACTTTTACTTCTGGCACTGGCCTTTATGTTATTCAAGGTAGCCGCTGCCGACAACCAACCACAGTTTTCAACCGCGGGCTTTTACGAGTTGCCAAACTCGGGCCGAACAGTCCACTCCATGAACCCGGTCTGGCGATTCTACAAGGGCGCTGTCAAGGGGGCTGAAGCTGTCAATTTCGACGATAGCCAATGGCAAGTAGTTTCGCTACCCCACGGTTTGGAATACCTGCCCACCGAGGCCAGCGGCTGCATAAACTATCAAGGCGAGGCCTGGTATCGCAAGCACTTCACCCCGCAAGCCAACCTGAAAGGGCAAAAGTTATTTCTGCACTTTGAGGCCATCATGGGAAAAAGCAAGGTTTTTCTCAATGGTAAACTGCTGACCGAACACTACGGCGGCTACCTGCCGGTAGTGGTGGACGTAACTGACTTTATTAACTGGAACAACGACAATCTGCTGGCCGTTTGGACTGACAACAGCAACGACCCCACCTATCCTCCGGGCAAGGCACAGGAGATGCTAGACTTTAGCTACTTTGGGGGTATTTACCGCGACTGCTGGCTCGTTGCTCACCGCAATGTTTACATCACAGATCCTAATTTTGAAGGCGAAACGGCCGGCGGCGGACTTTTCGTAGCTTTCGACAAGGTGTCGGAAACCGCAGCTACCGTGCTCATACAAACGCAGATACGCAACGATAGTTCCAAACACTTTAGTGGAGTTGTTGAATATGAATTGCTGCAACCCGACGGCCAACGGGCGGCACTGGCCAATACGGCCATCCGGATACGTCCGGGGAAGGCGCTTACAACCAACCATCAAATCAAGCTCAAGGCTCCCCACCTTTGGAGTCCGGAGCAGCCCAACCTTTACAACCTCATGGTACGTGTACGCAACCCCAAAGGCGAGGTTATCGATGGTTACCGCCGGCGCATTGGTATCCGCGGCATTGAGTTTAAGGGCAAGGAGGGTTTCTGGCTCAACGGCAAACCCTACGAGCAACCGCTTATCGGCGCCAACCGCCATCAGGACTATGCCCTGGTGGGCAATGCCGTTTCAAACGGACTGCACTGGCGCGATGCCAAGAAATTGCGCGATGCCGGCATCAAGGTTATCCGCAACGCCCACTGTCCTCAGGACCCGGCCTTTATGGATGCTTGCGATGAACTCGGACTTTTTGTCATCATCAACACACCGGGCTGGCAGTTTTGGAATGAAGCTCCCGTTTTTGCCGAGCGCGTATACAACGACATCAGGCAGCTGGTTCGCCGCGACCGCAATCACCCTTGTGTATGGCTGTGGGAACCTATTTTGAACGAAACCTGGTATCCGGCCGACTTTGCTCAACGAACACAGAACATTGTTCATGAAGAATATCCTTATGCTTACTGCTACTCGGCATGCGACAGCGAAGCCCGCGGGCATGAAATCTACCCCGTACAGTTCTGCCACCCGGCAAATGCCGACGAGCAATGGGCACGGCAACCTGACAACCCCCAGACTACTTACTTTACCCGTGAATGGGGCGATAACGTAGATGACTGGAACTCGCACAATTCGCCCAGCCGCGTAGCCCGCAATTGGGGCGAACAGGCCATGCTGGTACAAGCACAACACTATGCTGACCCACCCTACCCCTACACCTCGTACAATGCACTCTACCGCACTTCAAGGCAACACGTCGGGGGATGCCTGTGGCATGCGTTCGACCATCAGCGTGGCTACCACCCCGACCCCTTCTACGGCGGACTCATGGATGTTTTCCGTCAACCAAAGTACTCCTACTACATGTTTCAGGCACAGCGAAACCCTCAACGCGAAGAAAAGCCCTTCGAAACAGGACCAATGGTGTACATTGCACACGAAATGACCCCATTCTCACCCAAAGACGTTACGGTTTACTCCAATTGCGACGAGGTACGCCTGACCTATAACAAGGGAGGCCACACGTGGACTTATACACGTCATGAAAAGGCTGAAGGGATGCCCTCGCCAATCATCGTATTCAAAGATGTGTACAACTTCATGACCGACAAGCAAATGTCAATGTATGAACAACGGCAGAACGATGTCTTTCTGCGCGCCGAAGGCCTCATCAACGGTCAAGTGGTAGCCACCCATGAGGTACGGCCGGCACGCCGCCCCGAAAAACTACTCCTTTGGGCTGACCACGAGGGCATGGCCCTCAAAGCCGACGGAGCTGACCTGATGACGGTGATTGCGGCAGTGGCCGACAAAAACGGAAATATCAAACGGCTGAACAATTATCAAATTCGGTTCGATATCGAAGGCGAAGGCCGCATCGTTGGCGATTCGGGCATTGGAGCCAATCCGGCTCCGGTAAAATGGGGTACGGCTCCGGTACTGATACAATCTACCACGCAAGCCGGAAAAATTCGGGTCATAGCCCATGTGTGGTGGAAAGGTGCACAGATGCCTACCGCCGCAGTTCTTGAACTCGAAAGCCAGCCGGCCGACCATCCGTTGATTTATAATCCGACCGAAGCGGCCCGAATTGGACAAACGGAAGCTGGAGCCGGAACCGTTACGAATGGTACCGACCCCCTTGACTTGAAAACGGAGCAAAACCGCAAAGCTGAAATGAACCGCAAACTTAAGGAGGTTGAAAAGCAGCAAACTGCTTTTGGCGAAAAAAACTAAGCCGGCCACAGCCCGCCTTCCTTCTGCACGATTGCAACAGGTAAAAGGCCGGCCACTTCTTGTAGCCCATCACAACGCCCGTTGTGCCACACCTTGTGGCCAGCGGGCGTTGCCTGTTGTTCATGCCGCGCTTACACTGGGGGCGGCTTTTACACTGCACCCAACCTCGCGCCACTTGATGCAGCTACGCTACGCGGGCTTTGTGCAAGTTGCCTTGGCAAAACAGCAGATAAATGTGCAAAATATCTGAGCACCCCCCAAAAACGTATTCTGAAAAATGCAGTTACTTGGAGTATTCACTGTAATTTTGCACCTGAAAACACCCAACTTATGTCGCACAACTTCAATCTGCTCCACCATGGCTGCAACCAAAGAACTTACTGCGGGCAATCCGCTTCCGCTCATCATTAAATTTGCCCTTCCCCTGCTTTTGGGCAACATGCTGCAACAAACTTACTCCATGGTAGATGCTGCCATTGTAGGCCGCGCACTCGGCATCAACGCCCTGGCTGCCGTGGGTGCAAGCACCTCGGTAGTTTTCCTTATTTTAGGCTTCTGCAACGGCTGTTGTGGCGGCTTTGCCATACCGATAGCCCAAAAATTCGGCGCGCGCGACTATACGCTCATGCGCTCCTACATACACAATGCCTTTAAGCTGGCCTGGAGCATGAGCATCGTCCTGGCACTCGTCACCTCGGTGCTGTGCGGCTTTATTCTGCACATCATGCGCACCCCCGACATCATTTTTGATGGAGCTTATGCCTACCTGCTGGCCACCTTCATCGGCATTCCGGCCACCTTCTTCTACAACTTGCTTTCGTGCATCATCCGTGCGCTGGGCGACAGTAAAACGCCCTTTTGGTTTTTGCTGCTGGCCTCCGTTCTCAACATCGTACTCGACTTGCTGTTCATCCTGGTGTTTGGCTGGGGAGTAACCGGAGCTGCCGTAGCCACGGTGCTCTCGCAGGCAGTGAGTGCCTTGCTCTGCTACGTATATATGCAACACAAATATGCCATTCTGCGCTCCACACCGGCCGAACGCCGCTTCAACCCCCGTGCCGTACGCACCCTGCTGGGGGTGGGAGTGCCTATGGGCTTGCAGTTCAGCATTACGGCCATTGGCAGCATCATGCTGCAAAGTTCCAACAATGCCCTGGGCACCACCTGCGTAGCAGCCTTTACGGCGGCCATGCGCATTAAAATGTTTTTCCTCACACCGCTCGAGAGTCTGGGCATTGCCATGGCCACCTATGCCGGACAAAACTATGGCGCCGGCCTGCCCCGGCGCGTGTGGCTGGGGGTTAAGAGTTCGGCCCTTATCATGATGGGCTATGCCCTACTTATGAATTTGCTGCTCTGGACTCAGGGCGAGTCGTTTGCCTTGCTTTTCGTTGCAGCCAACGAGGTAGAGATTCTGCAAAAAACAGCCTTATTCCTGCACGTTTCGGTTAGTTTTTACCCCATCCTCGGACTGCTCTGCATTTTGCGCTACACCATTCAGGGCGTGGGCTACACCTCGCTGGCCATGCTCTCGGGCGTATCCGAAATGGTGGCCCGCATCGGGGTCAGCCTGATAGCCGTTCCGCTGTGGGGCTACACCGCCGTGTGCTTTGGCGACAGCACAGCCTGGGTTTTTGCCGTACTCTTCTTAGTACCGGCTTTCCACTACGTTTACCGCAAAATGACGGCAGCCCGTCCGGAACCTGCGGCCCATAGGGGCGTGTAATCTTTTGGCCGTCCCTTTTACTGAACTATCTTCCTACTGCTCCGCGAACCCGCAAGCCTCAACTGGCATCAGGCAATGGGCGGGGCAAGCCAGCCCTCCATTCATTGGCTTTATCTGTAGCCAATCAGCCGCAACCTGTTTTTCATTTACGGGTTGCGGCTGATAGTTTTTGTTCGCTTTATCAGGGCTTATGGGGCTCGTCTTCAGCAGCCTGTGCACAGCCTGCGTCTTCCGGCCCGGGTTCATAGGTTTTACAGATAGCTTGCTGCCCTTGCGGCGGGAGCGTCACATCATAGCCGGCCATTTCGAGTTCGGTGATGGCCGTACCGGTTGCATAGCCATACATGGCTATTACCACGCTGAGGGCAGCATCTACCTCTGCCTCCGAGGCGGTAGGCGAGATGTGCGACTCTGCATTGCGCCAGTCCTTTACGAGCATCAGGTAGCGATAGAGCGTCTGCATCCCATCTCCACTACTATACTTCAGGCTCCACAGGGCAGGGTGCGCATGGATTACATCCCTCCAGGTCACGCCCATACTTACGTTGTAAGGATCAACCTCTTCGTGGTGCTCCAGGTAATAGAGTTTTTTCAGATAGGCTTCGAACTTGGTTACCAGCAGGTTAAAGGCAATGAACTTTTCAACAATGTTGGGAGTCTTTACATAGAGGTTGGTCAGGGCTTGCCTAAGGTACATGCCCACGCCATCCAAAGAGGGGATGGAGGCGGTATCTATGATAAAAAAGATTCCCTGAATCACCTCGTCGAAACTGCGCATCTGCCCTTTGACCTGCTGCAAGGTCGTTGTCAGCACGGCTGTCAGTTTTGCAGTAATCAAGTCGGTATCGAATTGTTCGCCGGGCTCCGCGGGTTGTTGAGGCAGAGCCATTCCGACATTTTCCTTCAGCGCTTCGGCCTGTTCGGCCTCGTCGCGTCCCAGGTATTTGTTAATGAGGTGTATCCGGCTTTGAGGGTTCAGTATAAACTCACGCAACACTTTGTCCATCTTGGGCATCACCATGCGAGGCTTTATTTCCTTGCCTTCAACAAGCGAAAGGAAGTTGCGAGCCTTATCCGGATGAACGCTGGCCTTGAGCGTATCAAACTGGTTGTACGCATTGATGGTTTGCTCCACGGGTCCACGTTCAATAATGTTCCAAAGCAGTGCTGCATCCAGGTCGGTAGCCTCAGCCAGTGTAAGCATCAAGTAACGCAGTTCTTTTTGTTGGTACTGGGTGATGTAGTCCAAAAAGGTTTTACCGGGTTCCAGACGCAGGTCGCCGCTCTGAATATCGTGAATGATCACCAAGGCCGTACGCTGATCCTTGGCGGAAAGTGAAGCGAAGGCTTTATGCAACTCCTTCACTACAGCATCGGTCAGTTCGCCTGCATATAGCTTCTTCACGAACTTCACGAACTTGGCATCCAGGTATTCTGCATCGATTGTTCCCGTACCTTTTTCGGTAATATAGGTGTCAATGGGATAGTCAAACTCTGTATCGTCACCACCGCCACCGGGCACTCTTTCGAAAAGCTCACGATAACGCTGAAGAAGTACCAGGTAGGTTTCTTCGTCAATCAGCATGGTGACGTAGGTATAGGTGTCTCCATGCTCAAACTCATACTTCTTCTTTTCCCAAGTGAAAGTCTGGAGTTTGGCTGCCTCCAGCAAATGCGTCATTTGACTGAAGTCCTTTGCAAACATGTTACGGTCCACGCGAGTTTCCGGCAGTCGCTCAAAGTTCTCAATCTCATGAGCCGTAAAGATGTCCTTGATGTGCAGGAACTTCTTATTGATTTGATCCAGATTACTTTCCAGCTTATCTACAAAGATGCCTAAAGGACGGTTGGCATATACCTCCAGTGCATCATTGATATGCTGCTCCATCGTGTAGGGAAAAGTATAGTAGCGGATGGTTCCAAACGGTTTGTCCGGACCAAACAGCCGGTTGGTTCGTGAGAACGACTGTATGATGTCCACATACTTCATCACCTTATCTACATAGAGCGTATTTACCCATTTGCTGTCATAGCCCGTCAGCATCTGCGTCACCACAATGAGCAAGTCTATTTGCTGACTGTGGTCGTGCTCAATCGTGTTGTAAGGTGTTTTGTGAGCCAGACGCTTAGCCACATCCTTCTTATATTTGGCATAAGTGGAGAGTTGGAAACTCATGCCATACTTCGCATTGTAATCTTCCAACATTTGGATGAGCGCATCCTCGCGAGCGATGCCTTCGTCTGAATTGTCAATGTTATTGTCGAAGACAGCCACCACGTTCATAGATGGACAAACCTCTTTGAACAGTTTATAATAGGCTATTGCTTCAGGGATGTTCTGCGTGGCCAACATCGCATGGAACTTTCCGTTCTTACTCAATGTCTCACGAGTTTTGACTATGTCGCTGACCACCGCACGGTGGTGAACATCCTGCTGGTAAATGTCTTTTGGAAGATAATACTCAATGCCGTGACGAATTTCACCGGCAGCATCATTGTAGGATGCCGCCATTCCCAGCTGTTTGGGGTCGGTGAATTTTCGGTAGATTTTCATCTTCTCGTCATCGTTCTCAATCTCCTCAATATGTTTCACGCCCAATTGAGCAAAGGCCGCCTTCTCACGCAGTTCGTCTTCATGGTAGGTATTGACCATATAGGGGTCGAAGCCCAACACATTCCCGTCAGGAATACCGTTGGCAATGGTGTATTTGGCCAACATGTCGCCAAAGATTGTTTCCGTGGTAATCTCTTTGTGCGCATTCTGCTCAAAGATGGGTGTACCTGTAAAGCCGAACAAGATGGCACGCGGAAAGGTATGCTTAATGCTGACCAGCATCTCGCCAAACACACTCCGGTGGCATTCATCAATGATAAAGACGATGCGTTTTCTGCCAATCAGGTCTATCTCTGCTTGCGCAATGCCCTGTTTAGGATTGATATGGCTCATCTTCTGAATAGAAGTAACAATCAGTCGGTTGCTCGAATCGTTGCTCTTGAGTTTGCTCATCAGGATGGCGGTGTCTTGCGTGTCTTGCACGTCATCGCTGTCTCCTGCAAAACCGCGGTATTCGTCGAGCGATTGAATGCTCAGTTCGATGCGGTCCATCAAGAAAATGACTTTGTCGGCATCGCCTGAGTTGGCAATCAACTGGGCAGACTTAAAGCTGGTCATGGTCTTACCTGAACCTGTGGTGTGCCAAATGTAGCCCCCACGGTGTTGATGGTTGTCCCAATTGGTATTGTGTGTGCGGTCGCTAATCTTATTGACGGCAAAATATTGATAGCTGCGGAGCACCTTCAGGGTATTGTCCTTTTCGTCGGCTATGGTATAGAATCCCACCAGCTGGTGTGCCATCGGGATGCTGAGTAGGTCGGAGGTCACACGTCGCCAATCGCTCACCACCTCATTGTTGAAGTCGGCCCAGTGGAACTGGAACTCAGTTTTGAAGTTTTCTTCCTTGCCGGGATTGGCAAAATAAACGGTCTCTTCGGGTGTCATGGCCACGAAGATTTGCACCATCTTGAAGAGTCCGCTGGCAAACACGCCTTCGTGCATATAGCGCTTGATTTGGAACGTAGCTTGACTTACATCGACCTTCGAGCGCTTCAACTCGATGTGAATGACGGGCATACCATTGATGAGCAGCATCACATCACCCCGACGATCGCCACCCAACTGGTGGGCTGTCTTAAACCGAGGCTGACGCACAATTTGGTAGCGGCTCTGTCCGGCAGCTATCTCTTTGGCATCAAATATTTTGAGGTAAACTTCCTTGCCAAAGTTGTTGCGGTCGTTGGGGTTGTCGCGCTTCACGCTGATGAGTTCACCATTGATTAAGCGGTTGACTTCATTGGGCGTGTTACAGGCATTCACCTTATCAATCACTTGCTTCATCTCCGTGGCGGTGAGCGGGGCATTGCCCAGGCGGTCGATGTCACGGTTGTTGGCATAGAGTATGTTGGCCCAGTTTTGTATAAGGTCATCCTCCGAAGGCTGAACTATCACTTCGTGTGTCCAGCCATGTTCCTGCAAAAGGTTCGTAAGAGCCAACTCGAAGTCGCTCTCACGGATGAAATATTGTTGTGCGTTGTCTGTAGTCATACTCACTTCTTCGATTTATTGATTTCCGCTTCCAGCAGTTTGATGCGCTCCACCAAGGCTTCCTTGGTAGGCAGCAAGCGTTTCAAGTCTTCTTCCTTCACGTTGTTATACGAAGCCACACCGATGGGAGTCGTTACGCCCTCAAACGACCATTGCACTTCTGTCTCATCCATATTGCTGCAAATCAGCAAACCGATGGTGGGGTTGTCATTCTCGGTCTTCTTCAGCTTGTCGATAGCGTTTACATAGAAATTGAGCTTGCCCACGAACTCTGGTTCAAATGGTACGGCTTTCAACTCCAGACAGATATAGGCCCTGAGCTGGATGTGGTAAAACAGCAGGTCGATGCGGCGGCTCTTTCCGGCCACAACGAGTTCTACCTGTCTGCCCACAAAAGCAAATCCCGTACCCAGTTCCAAGAGGAAACGGGATATATGCTGAATCAAGGCTTCTTCCAGTTCACTTTCCTTGTATTCCTTGGGCAAGGTGATAAAGCCAAAGCCGTAGTTGTCTTTGGTGATTTCCTGTGCCAATTGGGCCTGCCGTTCGGGTAATTGCTCCGTAAAGTTGCTGACGGCATTACCGGCTTTGTGATAACGGTCGGCCTTTAAGCAGTTCATCAAGGTTTGGCGGCTCCAACCTTCTTCAATGGTGCAGTGAATATAGTATAAAGCCTCTTCAACAGAATGACAACTTTTTAATATTTCCACATGATGACGCCAAGGCACATAGGCGAAAATTTCAGGGAAGGGCATCCCTTCATTATTTTGCTCATGTATCTCAGTACCAATCTGCATCAGTTTTATATTTGATTGATTCTCAATGGATAACAATTTGGAACCAGCCTGGTTCCAAATTGAAGCGTAGAACTCATACCACTGTTTCATCGAGCGAAGATTGCGGCTGCTGAATCCCTTTTCGTTAGGGAATGCTGCCTGCAAATCGAGGCTCAGTTGCTCCACGACTCCCGTACCCCATTGTTCTTCGGCTTTACGCAATACAAGGTCTCTGCCGAGCTGCCAGTTCCAGAGGAGCTTCTCGGCATTCACCTTAATCGCAGCTTTTACTTGTGCCTTCTGGTAGTTGTCCTTGAGGGCGTGCAGCCAGTTGGCATAATTGCTGTCTATCGTTACATCGTGCGACGATGTGATGTAGGTATCTTTTGTTGCCACAATCATTGGGACTGAAGTTAGACAAACATTTTATCGAGGCAGGCCAGCTTGATTTGCTTGAGCTTTTCTAAACGGGCGGTTTCGAGAGCTATTTTGCGGTCGAGAGAGCGGAAGAAGGTGGCAATGGCTTGCTGCTCTTCTTTTGATTCTGGATAAGATACGCAAATTCTGCTAAATGCAGGGTACTTTAGATTCCAGTTATCAGAAGTGAGGCCCTGAGAATTTAGTTTAAAGAGTCTAATAACATCATCAGTTTTAAACAAATATCCAAAGAAATCGGTATCAACATCGACACTAGGAGTTACAACTGTATAGGCAGGGCTTACAATGCCTTCATATTGTGAAACGCCACTGGCTCCTTGCCACATACGCATAGAATTATAGGCTATATCGCCAATTTTCACTACTTTGTATTTCGATTTATCGCTATTAGAGTTATCAAATCTCCCGTTATCTGAAGATCTGATGATTCCATTGTTCATAGTTACAGAAAGCATCTCTCCATTTTCATTAGATCCTAAGTTCAAGCGGATAATGCAACAGGAGTGAGAATGATGACAATGAGAAGA
>Ash_p2__coassemble_2396_pt1 | contig 10360 bp, 14 predicted proteins | sample Ash_p2__metabat2_low_PE_010 | metagenome-assembled genome bin Ash_p2
AAGTTCTGAACAATGAAGATTTAATGAAATATGGGGTAGATGGGATGGATACAAACCATATTATTGGGTCAGTAGATAATCAGCGGGGATAAGCATATAGATTAGCTATGCGAAAAAGAAATCAAATAATTCATGATACTTTTGCTGTCAAAGATAATCAAAAAAGTATATTGAGCGAATCTAAAGTTAGACCAGTGCCCTATACCAGTTAATCGGTTCTTTAAAACTATATCTATAGGAACACCCAAACGTATAAAACCATTTGAATTTCTGTGGTACAAGAGAAAGGCCCCTCATTAAGTTGTACCTATGTATATACAGAACATTCCAGCCAAGACCAAAAGAAGATCAATGAATTTCGATGAAAGATTTTTTTCTGAAAACACCATTGCACCAAAAAGAAAAGAAATAAGTACACTACCCCTACGTACCATTGATACTACAGAAATAAGTGCATCTGGACTTGAAAGCGCATAAAAGTAAGCCATATCTGCTGCCGTCAAAAAAAATGAGATGCAAAGAATACTCCACTTCCACTTAAAAGGAGTACTACGTCTACGGATAGGCATCCAGATAAAAAGCATAACACCAGTCATAAGCACAGCTTGATAAACATTGTACCACCCCTGCACAAAATAACGGTCAAGTCCTGCCCCACCCTGTACTATAGGAGCCATCAAGTATTTATCATACAACCCACTTGTAGCACCTAATACAGCAGCAAGTATCAAAAGAAAAATCCATAAATTATGCACAAAACAAATACCCTCCCTACGACCACTACGACTAAGCAGAAAAAATGAAAAAATAGCGAGCAATACACCACTCCACTGCCAAGCATTAAGCTGTTCACCATAAATAAGCAAGGCACCAGTAAGTGTCATAACCGGGCGTGTAGCATTAATTGGCCCTACTATAGTAATAGGTAAATGTTTCATTGCAAAATAACCACATACCCACGATGAAAGCACAATAGCTGCCTTGATTAGAACTAAAAAATGAGCAGAAGGAGAGGCTACAGGTATGATGTTAGACACTCCGCATACCGATGCTAGTATGAAAGGCAAAAAGAATAAAGCACAAGTTACCGTGTTAATCATTAAAACCGGCAACACAGCATTATCGCGCAAAGAAACTTTTTTAAAAACGTCGTAAAATCCAAGCAAAGCTGCCGAGATAAATGCTAATATCAACCACATTATAAAAAGAGTTCGTCTGGATAAGTTATACCTACTAATGAGAGCGCATTACCGGGCATCGAATCACCCGCTGCACAACGATTCTTCAACTCAATAACTCGTTCAAAATCAGTCATACTTAGATGTCCGCGGCCGACTTCAATAAGCGTTCCTACAACTGCGCGTACCATATTACGGAGAAAGCGATTAGCTGTTATTTCAAAACGCCATAAATCATCGTCTACTTGTATCCACTCAGCTTTTGTTACCTTACAATTGTTAGTTTTAGTATCTGTATGGAGTTTTGAAAAACTTGTAAAATCAGTTACGCTTAATAACTTGGCTGCTGCCTCATTCATTTTATTAAAATCCAAAGGAAAGGTAATACGCGTTGCATATTGCCTTCTGAAAGGATTCTTTTTAGTATACACCCAATAATGATAGGTACGCGAAGTAGCATCAAAACGAGCATGTGCATCAGCACGTACGGGAACCACTTTGGTCACAGCAATATCCTGCGGCAATAGTCGATTAAGTTTAAATACCAACCAAGAAGTGTCGATAGTATTAGAAAAATCGAAATGAGCCACCATGCAATGAGCATGTACTCCAGCATCAGTACGTCCTGCTCCCGTTACCTCTGTTGGCTCACGTAATAAAGTACTAATTGCCTCATTTAGGCGCTGTTGAACACTTATGGCATTAGGCTGAACTTGCCAGCCATGATATTGAGAACCATCAAACGAAAAGTAAATAAAGTAGCGCATAAAGCTTACTTGAAAAAGAGAAATGAAAAGGAGTAGAAAAAAGTGCCGCACCCTGCAAAGGGGTACGGCACTTATGATAGTGTATAAGTCGAATTATGCTTCAGCCTCTACTTCAAAAGGAATTTCAACAGAAACTTCCTTGTGGAGTTTAACTATAGCAGTGTAAGAACCAACTTCTTTAACATCCTTTACATTGATAATCTTGCGATCGATTTCGAAACCAATCTTAGCAAGAGCCTCAGCAATGTGAAGGTTATTAACCGAACCATAGATAGCGCCTGTTGCACTAACTTTGGTCGTAATTTTGAGAGGTTCAATAGCGCCAAGCTTAGCAGCCAACTCCTCTGCATCTGCCTTAATCTTAGCAAGTTTATGAGCGCGCTGCTTGAGGTTCTCAGCAAGAACTTTCTTTGCAGACTCAGAAGCAATGATAGCCTTGCCGGTAGGAATAAGGTAGTTGCGGCCGTAACCGTCTTTCACATGCACGATATCGTCTTTGTAACCCAGACCAATAACGTTTTCTTTCAAAATGATTTCCATATCTTATTACCTCCTCTTTATTATTTCATCAAATCGGTTACAAAGGGAAGAAGAGCCAAGTGGCGGGCACGCTTTACAGCCTGTGCTACGCGACGCTGGTACTTGAGCGAAGTGCCGGTGATACGGCGGGGCAGAATCTTACCCTGCTCATTCAAGAACTTCTTCAAGAATTCAGGATCCTTGTAGTCGATGTACTTAATACCGCTCTTTTTGAAACGGCAATACTTCTTCTTCTTGACATCCACAGTGGGCGGGGTCAAATAACGAATTTCAGATTGTGCTTGTGCCATTTTTTAGTCCTCCTTCTTATTAAACTTGTTACGACGTTTAGCAGCGTACTCTGCTGCATGTTTTTCGAGCTTCACGGTCAGATAGCGAATAACGCGCTCATCACGGCGGAAAGCTACTTCAAGTTTAGCCACGGTTTCGGGCTCAGCCTTAAACTCGATAAGCTCATAGAAGCCAGTGGACTTTTTCTGAATAGGATAAGCCATCGTCTTGAGGCCCCACTCCTCTTCATTGATAATCTCAGCGCCTGCTGCGACGAGAATACCTTTGAACTTTTCGACCGTTTCCTTCATCTGTTGGTCAGACAAAACGGGAGTCATAATGAAAACGGTCTCGTACTGATTCATCATAGGTTTTGAATGAATTATATGTTTTCGTTGCAAAATTGCGGTGCAAAGGTAAGCAAAATACGCGAATCAGCGAAGTTTATAGTATAAATTCTGCACTTTTACACCAAAATCTGCCAGATTTTAACATTCAACAATATAAAACACAAACAAAGACAAAGTTTCACTGCCACTTTGTCTTTGTTTTTACTGTTTTTTGAATAATAAACGCTACCAGTTTATTTTAGCGATATCTAGAATCAATACTACATTTCTAGGTGGTTACTCCCAACCTAAGGCGCTGGCACCAAGAACGGCAGCCTCACTTCCGTTAAGCGAAGAGATAAGCAACTTTGCTTTACCTGTATAAAGATTATGTACGTTCTCGTCGTAAGCTTTACGAAGGGGATTCATCAAATAATCGCCTGACTTAGTCAAACCTCCGAAAAATACAAACGCCTCAGGAGAATTGAAAGTTGCGAAATCTGCACATGCAGTACCCAAAATACGGCCGGTAAACTCAAATATTTCGAGTGCAATCTCATCACCCTTCTCTGCTGCTTGGAATACATCAAAAGAAGTAATGCGTTGGGGATCAAGTTCGCGGAGCAAACTGGGTTTGCTGTTCTTCTCAAGGAACTCACGAGCTGTACGTGCCACGCCAGTAGCCGAAGTATACGTTTCTAAACAGCCCTTACGGCCACAACCGCAAGCACGACCGTTTCCCGTATGATCGATAACAAAGTGGCCAAGTTCACCAGCAAATCCATCACTACCATAAACAATCTTGCCATCAACTACGATACCCGAGCCTACACCCGTTCCCAAAGTAATCATAATAAAGTTCTTCATTCCTCGGGCAACACCGTAAGTCATCTCGCCCATTGCTGCTGCATTGGCATCATTCGTTACGCGGCAGGGAATGCCCAAAGCTTCTTCAAAAGCCTGTGCACAAGGAACAATCCCGGGCCATACCAAATTAGCTGCATATTCAATGGTACCATTATAATAGTTTCCATTAGGGGCGCCAATACCCATAGCACGGACCTTCTCAATACCTCCTATAGCATCAAGAGCAGGCTGTAAAGCTTCAACCGAAGCTTTAACATAATCGGTAAATTCTGTATAAGCTTTAGTTGATAAGACTGTTTGTGATTTGATATTTCCGCGTTGGTCTACAATTCCGAACACAGAGTTTGTACCGCCCATATCAAGGCCGATAACGTAAGGTTTTTCAACTTCCATGGTTTCCTAAAAATTCATTTTTATGGCTGCAAAAGTACAATATTTATCTGAACACGCATATAGCATATGCAATTTTTTTGCCGATAAATCCAAAAAAGCCCCTCAAGGTGGGTATAGCATGCATTTTAGACCTTTATACAATAAAATATTTTGAACTTCGAGTGCTTTTCTGTAATTTTGCTCCCACGAAATTTGCCATAACCTGACATGAACGATATATTCTTACAATTCAACGGAACCTTATTATTGATAGTAAAAGGTTTGCTTGTGGGCATTATAGCCTCGGCCCCCATGGGCCCTGTCGGTATTCTGTGCATCCAGCGCACCATGCAGAAAGGGCGTGCATACGGCATTGTTACCGGAGCTGGCGCAGCCTTAAGCGATATCTTCTATGCATTGGTTACGGGTTTGGGCATGTCGTTTGTTGTAGACTTTATTGATAAAGAGCAAAATATATTTTGGCTCAAGTTGTTAGGCAGTGTCATGCTTTTTATCTTTGGTATCTACATGTTCCGCACCGACCCGCGAAAGTGTCTGCGCCCGTCGTCACACAACAAAGGCACACTGGTACATAACTTTACCACAGCTTTTTTGGTTACTCTTTCTAATCCCCTAATCATTTTCCTCTTCATCGCACTCTTTAATATGCTCACCTTTGTCAGTCCGGGTAATCCCGTGGGACAATTTTTAGGCTACTTGTCAATTATAGGAGGAGCCATGCTCTGGTGGTTGGGACTGACTTATGTTATCAATAAACTAAAGAGCAATTTTGGAGTTCGCGGCATTATGCGTCTAAATCGCAGCATCGGTACTATCGTGCTGATAGCATCTGTCCTCTATGCAGCTATGACACTGTTCAACCTTTCGCTCTATTAACACAAGCCGTAACGAATTTATCTACTATGATCATTGCAGACAAGCTCAAAGTTACCAATCGTGCTGAATACTTACTTTACCTTTGGCAGGTTGAAGATTTGATTCGAGTGTATCAGTGCGACGCAGATCGTATTCAAAACGAATACCTCAGCAAATTCAATATACCCGAAACACAACGTGCAGCTACATACCAATGGTACGCAGATCTTTGCGAAATGATGCGAAGCGAAGGAAAAAAAGAACATGGCCATCTGCAAATATGCACAAACATCCTTAGCGAACTTATCGAACTTCACGCGCAATTGGTTAATTCACCCAATTTTCCATATTACCGCGAAATCTACTACAAGGTATTACCTTACATCGTAGAGTTGCGCAGCAAACAAAAACAAGATACGAATCATCCCGAAGAACCGGAATTGCAAACTTGCTTTGACCTGCTTTATGGTATAATGTTGCTACGTCTGCAACATAAGCCCATTGAAACAAGTACCGAAAAAGCTGTTAAAGATATTGCCACCTTGCTTGGGCAACTCTCCGACTATTATTTCAAAAATCAACGTGAGGTTCTCGAATTCTAAATCTGTAATTTCCCCATAACCCCCTATATCTCCATACAACCCTACCGATGAAACAAATACTTGTTACCGGATGCAACGGACAACTTGGAAACGAAATCCAATTTCTCGCTCCTAAATACGAGGATAAATGGTGTTTTCACTTTACAGACGTACAAGAACTTGACATTACAGACCGTAAGGCCGTATATGCCTATATCGAACAACACCATATTTCAATTGTTATCAATTGTGCAGCCTATACTGCTGTAGACAAAGCCGAAACTGATGTAGAATTATGCGATTTGCTAAACAATGTAGCTCCAGGTTATTTAGCTGAAGCCGTGGCTTCCGTTGGAGGAACCATGATACAAGTTTCGACCGACTATGTCTTCGACGGAACAGGCTGCATTCCCTATAAAGAAGATGACGCAACGAACCCACAAACCGTATACGGACGAACCAAACTGGCAGGTGAAGAAAATGTTATACGTTCTTGCGCAGGTTCAATGGTTATTCGTACAGCATGGCTCTACTCCACCCATGGCAACAACTTTGTAAAGACTATGATTCGCTTAGGCAATGAGCGAGACAAACTTGGTGTAGTATTCGACCAACTGGGCACACCCACATATGCTCGTGATTTGGCACGAGCAATACTTACCGCTGTCGACAAAGGTATCATCCCCGGAGTATACCACTTTACAAATGAAGGTGTTTGCTCTTGGTACGACTTTACACGAGCTATCCACCGTTTGAAGGGTATTACAGACTGCAACGTAAGCCCTATTCATACCGAGGATTATCCGGTACCGGCAAAACGCCCTCACTTTTCGGTTCTCGATAAAACCAAAATTAAGCATACCTACGACGTTGAAATACGCTGGTGGGAAGATGCACTCAAAGAATGCATTAAAGAACTTTAAGCACTCCAAAACAAAACCTATGAACCCAGAAATATCACGCCGGCGAACTTTTGCCATCATCTCACACCCGGATGCCGGTAAAACAACGCTGACTGAAAAACTACTCCTCTTCGGCGGACAAATTCAAGTAGCAGGAGCAGTCAAAAACAATAAAATAAAAAAAACAGCAACATCCGACTGGATGGAAATTGAAAAGCAACGTGGAATCTCCGTTACTACTTCAGTTATGGAATTCGACTACGAAGGCTACAAAGTAAACATCCTCGACACTCCAGGACACCAAGACTTTGCCGAAGACACTTTTCGTACGCTTACTGCTGTTGACTCTGCCATCATTGTAGTTGATAGCGCCAAGGGTGTCGAGGCGCAAACACGTAAATTGATGACCGTTTGCCGTATGCGCAAAACTCCGGTCATCATTTACATCAACAAAATGGACCGTGAAGGAAAAGATCCTTTCGACCTGCTTGACGAACTGGAGCAGGAACTACAAATTAAGGTACGTCCACTCTCATGGCCCATCAACCAAGGTGCCCGCTTCAAGGGGGTATATAACATCTTTGAAGAACAGTTGAACCTCTTTGCCGCAGACAAGCAAAAGGTGACCGAAAAAATTGCTGTAGACATTAATAGCAGCGAACTCGAAGCACAAGTAGGTAATGCTGATGCACAGCGACTGCGTGATGATCTGGAATTGGTAGATGGCGTTTACCCTGAATTTGATAGACAAGACTACCTTGAAGCACAAGTTGCACCTGTATTCTTTGGTTCTGCACTTAACAATTTTGGCGTAAAAGAATTGCTCGACTGCTTCGTTAAAATAGCACCATATCCACGTCCTACACTTGCCGAAGAACGTACAGTCGAACCAGAGGAAGCCAAGTTTACCGGCTTCATTTTCAAAATCACAGCCAATATCGATCCTAACCACCGTTCATGTATTGCATTTTGCAAAGTATGCTCCGGACGATTTGAGCGCAATAAGCCCTACCTGCACGTCCGTAATGGCAAAACCGTACGCTTCTCCTCTCCTACTCAGTTTATGGCCCAACGCAAAAGTACTATTGACGAAGCATGGCCAGGCGATATTGTAGGCTTACCAGACAGCGGCATCTTTAAAATTGGCGATACACTCACCGAAGGTGAACTACTTCACTTTAGAGGCCTTCCCTCATTCTCGCCCGAAATGTTTAAGTACATTGAGAATGCCGACCCAATGAAAACCAAACAGCTTAACAAGGGTATTGAGCAACTCATGGACGAAGGTGTGGCACAACTCTTCGTTAACCAATTCAATGGACGCAAAATAATCGGCACCGTAGGACAGTTGCAGTTTGAGGTTATTGAATACCGCCTGCAAAACGAATATAATGCCAAATGCCGATGGGAACCCATCCATCTTTACAAAGCTTGCTGGATCGAAAGCGACTCACCCGAAGAACTCGAAAACTTCAAAAAGCGAAAATATCAATATATGGCTAAAGACCGGGATGGACGCGATGTTTTCCTTGCAGACTCAGGCTACATGTTACAAATGGCACAACAGGATTTCAAGCACATTCGCTTCCACTTTACCAGCGAATTTTAGCTGTCCAAAAGCATATAAGTAGAGGACAAAAACAATTTAAGAATCCCGATTATTATCAACATTTACTGAAATGGGCGGGTTTAATTTGTCAAAATGCATTAACTTTATATACCTCTCTCCTTTCAAAGCGCGAGGCTTCCCATTCTGGAAGTTTCGCGCATTTTTTTGCATTATGGCAATAACTGCAATTGCTGCTCCGGGCATTTCCACAACGAGGCGGCGCACTCCTTTGCCATCAATTCGGAGGTGCTGCAGGAGTACTTGCGCACCATCTATAAGGGCTTCGATACGTCCGACGCCATCGAACCGACCATGTGGCGGGCTGTCCTGAAGGTGCTTAACGAGGCTATAGTCGAGGGACTGAGCCGGAGCCATACCGATACGCACGACCGCAAGTTCCTTTCTTCCTTACGCCATTCCAACGAGGTGTTTGCAGCCTTCAAGGTGCATTCAATGGGGGAGAAAATGGCCGAAAAACTTTTGGATGACAAAGGGAAACTCAAGCCGTTCCGCGAATGGAAGGAAGATGTCAAGGGTATTGCGTCGCTCTATGTGGGGAGTTGGCTCGAAACGGAATACAATACGGCGGTGATTCGTGCACACAACGCGGCCAATTGGCAACAGTTCGAGCGTGATGCGGATATCATGCCAAATTTGAGGTGGATGCCGACGACCTCTCCTCATCCGGAGAGCAGCCATAAAAAGTTTTGGGAGCGACAGCTGACCTTACCGGTCTCCGACCCTTTCTGGGACAAGCATCACCCGGGTGACAGATGGAACAGCAAGTGTTCGCTGGAACAAACGGACGAACCAGCCACACCGGAACTTAAAGAGGAGTTCCGAGGAGAAAAGCCGCAACGTGGTTTGGCGAATAACCCCCGGAAAGGACGGAAGGATATTCTCGCAGGATCATCCGTATTTTCCTAAATCGTGCAGCAAATGCTCTTTTAATAAGGGCTTAAAGAATAGAGTACGAACTTTCTTTAGAAATGGGGAAAAGGATTGCTATAAGTGTGCAAACATAAACAATGTAATGAAGTCATCCCAGGATGATTTAAAACATAAGCAGGATGTTCCACCACCAGCTTCCGAAACTTATGAAGTGATATCAGGTGGAAAGGTATTAACTTCTCCATATCATGGAACAAACGAAGTTGATGAGAGTAAAAGACTTGCCGAGTTTATTTCTACAAAGACAAAGCGAAAAGTATACTTACTACCTCGGCTTGATCCTTTAAATCCGAGAGAAGCAATATTACGTCCAATACTACTTCCAGAAGATGTCTTTGCTGATAAAAACCCTGATTTCTATATCGGTGGTATGTTGTTTGATGGTAAGAGTATGCTTAATGTTGTCAGAACTACCGATAAGAACAAACATCACAACGACATTCTAAATAGAATAAAAGCAGCTAAGAAACAGGCAAATAATATTGTAATAGAGATTCCAACTTTTATTTCAAGAAAAACAATAAAATCAACCATAAAAGGCTTCTTAAAACAATCTTCTCAGGATAGAATCGTGATAGTAAAACATGGAATCAAATGTTACATATACGATAGCAATTATCTATAAAAATAAACGGGGCATAAGCCCCGTCCGGAGGTTAGAGTCGAAATCAACGAGAAGAGATAACGGCTCCAACCATTGCAAATATACAAACAATTTCTTAACAAACAAACATTATGAACAAAATTTTCTCTTTTCTCGCTATTTCTAACCGCTACAAGCACCTAATCGGCGGTTTTTTGGTCGCTTCCTTCGCTGGTTCGTTCTTTGCTGCGCTCTACGCGGCCATCGTGGCAGCATCCTGTCTGGAACTCAAAGATAAACTCCATAACTCCTCCTGGGACTGGATTGACTGAGCTTGCACTGTATTTGGAGGTCTACTCGCAGCCATCTTGTTCTACGCAATATGCTGAAGCTTATGAATGCAGAGCAAATCTACGACCGAATAAACAGACTTAAAAGGGATATTGAGCAGGAACTGCTTGACCGGATGCCGTGTAAAGTAGCCTTCGCTCCTATCTATCATATTAGATGAATTCTACTAAATCATATATGCTAA
>Ash_p2__coassemble_2658_pt1 | contig 9041 bp, 8 predicted proteins | sample Ash_p2__metabat2_low_PE_010 | metagenome-assembled genome bin Ash_p2
ATATACAACCTCTTATTGTATTAATTTACTTGATTTAATTCCGCCAACGGGTATTATAAAGAACAAAACACCTACAACTATACCTACGAGAACGAGGTTTTGACTGCTATAGAAATGAATCGTGAGATAAATAATAATGGGTCAATCAATTACAGCGACCCCATTCTGTATGAATTCTCCGACTTCCATAAGCCTCAAACAGGTATAGACAATCAGACAGCAGCTAACGACCTGAATGTAGTATTTATCAACAACTGCCTGCAGCTGAACCTGCCTGTCGGCACCTCCTACATCCTTTGCGACATACAAGGCCGCGTAATAACCTCAGGCAACGAGGCTCCCGAGCAGCTCGACCTCAACAGCTACACCAACGGTGTTTACCTGTTTAAGGTTAAAACTAAGGATGGCCGCCAACAATGCTTTAAACTGATGAAACATTAAACCCCATCAAACAGCAATCCTAATCAATGAATTCATTAACTTCGAACTGATTGAAACAGCCTGATTACCGGGCGTTTTAGTTGATTCAGAAAATGCAACTCATATGAAACAAATCATTCAAAGAACCATTTTGCTCATTGCTGGCTTACTGGCTTGCTTTAATGTGAAGGCTACCGAAATAAAGGTAAATAATATCCTCTACGAAATTAATACTGCGGATAAAACAGCAAGCGTTTTGCCGCCGACGACGTACTCCTATTCTGGCGATATTGTTATTCCGGAGAATATAGTATATCAAGGTGAGTCGTTTACAGTCACTGCTATAAAAGGTGCCTTCGCTGATTGTCGCTATTTGACGAGTGTTACACTACCTAATACCATCACAACTATTGGTTATGCTTCCTTTAGAAATTGTATCACTTTATCGAACATCGATATTCCGAATTCCGTAACGACTATAGATAGTGAAGCCTTCAATGGTTGTATCAGTTTGACGAGTATCGATATTCCGAACTCCGTCAAAATTATTAGCCAAAGAGTCTTTAAAGATTGCAACAGTCTAATGAGTGTCAAGATTTCAAATTCCGCCATAATAATTGACAAAGAAGCCTTTTATGATTGTAGCAGTTTGAAGAGTATCGACATTCCGAATTCCGTCAGAACTATTGGAGTAAGCGCCTTCGCTGGTTGTAGCAGTTCGACGAGTCTGAATATTGGTAATTCCGTCAAAATGATTGAAAAAAATGCCTTCGACGGTTGTACCAATTTAACGAGTATCGTTATTCCGAATTCCGTAACGACAATTAATGATTATGCCTTCAATGGTTGTACGGGTTTAACGAGTATCGAAATTCCGAATTCTGTTACGACTATTAGTAATGATGCCTTCTCTAAATGTACCGCTCTGAAAAGTGTACATGTAGATATGACTTCAATACCTGATTGCTTTAAATGGATGAGTAGTTTGAGTCAGGTAACCTTTGGTAATTCCGTCAAAACTATTGAATCACTGGCCTTCAATAGTTGTACTGGCTTAACGAGTATCGTTATTCCGAATTCCGTAATAACTATTGAAACAAGTGCCTTCTACGGTTGTGAGCAATTGACCACTTTAACCTTGGGCAAGGCCGTCGCAAATATGATGTCTAGAGCATTCCAAGGTTGTAAAAGATTAAAGGAAATCTATTCTTTAAATCCCACACCGCCGACCCTTAATTCTGATATTCCTTACGATTATAGTTTTGATGATTTTAGTGCCACCATGTATGTACCCAAGGGAAGCCTGCAAGCTTATAAGTCGGCACCGGTATGGGAACTCTTTACTCAAATCAAAGAAATGGATGCAACGGGCATTGAGCATGCTCAAGCAGATGGTGTGTCGGTTATAGCCCGTCAAGGCGTTATTGAAGTTGTGGGTGCAACCGACGCCATGATAGAGGTATTTAACATGAATGGCCAATGTATCTATCGCGGAAAGCAAACCAGCATTCCGGTAGCACAGGGTGCTTACATTGTACGTCTGGGCGGAACATCGCATAAGGTGATGATGTAATTTTCCTTTTCAATGTAATTTTCCTTTTCAATTAAGCATACGGCACTTTGGGGATTCCCAAAGTGCCGTATGTGTTGTAAAGGCCGCAACTGCTCCCAGCCGAAGGCTATGATGCGGCCCGAGAGGTCTGAGGAAAGCACATGGGGTAGACAGCAATACGAAGGATAGAAAAAAGAGTAGCCCATCCCATCACCAAGGGTCAGCTGCTAATGCCATTGCCGAACCAATCTGTTGCCATTTACAACCCTATACGCTGCAAGCCCTTCTGAAGGGGGAGTAAAGAAAAAAAAATACGACCACTTATACATTATTTCAGACCACTTATACAACATACGAACCACTTAAACAGGATGCAACGTATAGCACAAAATATTTATTAACCAAAGAATGTAACTTTGTGGTATAAATCATCACTTTTTATACTTTATCTACATGAAATCATTACTTTGCATCCTTGCCTTAGCCGGCACTTCGTTCATGAACCTTTCGGCTCAAGTTCAAACAGACAGCACCACGCATGCAACCGATCCTGCCTTGCAGGAGCAGCAACGCAACGATTCGCTCACACAAGTGGTACAGAAACTTGAAGAGCGGGTAAACGACACCCAGAAACAACAGCACTTTGACCGCGTTTGGCAACGCAGCAAATACCGCAACATTGCTTTTGTCAAGCAGTCGCTTCAGGAAGAGGGCGGCACGGGCGAAAAATGGAACAGCGACTTTGCCTTTGCCCTGACCATGGGACGCACCTACTACCTGCACCGCAAACCCATTCTCAACATGATTAAGTTGGGTATAGACTGGACGTACATGGACCTCAACTATGCTAACTACGGCAAAATCAGCGAGTATGCGCTTGAGGGCGGCGACAACTCATCGAACATTCCCAACCCCGAATATCCTTACGAAGAGAAGGACGAAGACCTGAACATTGGCCGCCACCAATTTGAATACAGCATGCACGTAGGTCCGAGCATCACCATCAACCCCATTGACCACCTCAAGGTGAATGCTTACTTCCGCTATGCACCGACCTTCTCGGGCATTTTGATTGACGATGACTTCAGTTGCAACTATGCCTCGTTCTTTGTATCGGGTGCCTCCATCTCGTACAAACTCATCTCCTTCGGTATTGAGGGCCGCTGGGGCAAGGCCAAATACAACAACTTCAGCATGAACGAGTTCACCGAGGAGGACTTGGATGTTGAAAATCCGAACTTAGGCGACATGGTCAGTAAATCGAAGCGCAAATTCAAAACCAACAGCGTACGCTTCTACATCAGCTTCCGCATTTAAGCGGGGCTGTAACTCTGCACCTTATATTGATTTGCCGTCCCTCCCGATACAACCCCTACGAACCTGTACCAGATTACTCAGTTCCGATGGCAGCAAACAATCATTTATACAAAGTACCATTTAACTAACAAGGCTTTGGGAACTGAAAGCCCCAAATACAATCTGAATTATGAAAAAGTCATTATTAATTTTTATAACTTTCTTTTTCTCGATTGCATTATTCGCAGAAAATATCATTTCATTTAAAATATTAGCCTACGGCAATTATGTTTACTATAAGGGTGACTATGACAAATCTGATAGCAAAATAATGGATTGCGATGGTTCTGGTTACATTGATATGGAAAAGAATGTGCTTTACATCAATGAAAATAAAGTATGGCAAAATGCTTTCTTTTATATGGACCAATGCACATACAATGACCAAAAGACTTTTACAAAATGGAAAGGTCACGACGCAGATAAAAAAGAAGTAGATATCTGGTTATACTACGAGGACCCTAAAGGCATGACTTTTCTTATCGTAACTTACCCCAATACCGTACGATTACAGTATCTGATAAAACCGGATGCAACATCGTCTAACTAAAATCTGAGAATAATTACAGCCCTTCGTGGATACCTTGCCCCTGCTGCAACGGAAGTTGTAAATGCTACATGTGCTACGGAACAGGACATTTATAAACCCTAATCATAAAATTCCACCAACTATGAACACTCAATTTTTTTAAACATTCATCGGCAAGTTTGCCCTCATCTGCCTCCTGGCATGCTCATTTTTAACCCAAGCCAAAGCCGAAAGCACGGTTTACTTCTTTGTGGATTTCCGCTACTTACATCCCGAAATGACCTTTACACGAAATGGTGAAGAGGCCTTCAAACTGAAAGGCGAAGAGCAATATATTGGTAAAGCCAAACTCTACAGTATGATGATGCGTAAAGTGGTATTTACAAACCCTAACAGTTATGTGGTAGCAACGGATTGTGTAACCCCAAGCGTAACTTTACGAGCAGAATTAAACCTCAACTTAGAGGATGAGGAAACTTATTATGTGGTAGTGAATGGCACACTCAAAAAACCTTTTTACATGGAGCAGCTTTCTGAAGAGGAGGGCTTGAAACTCTTGAAGAAAGCGCAGACTAATAAAAAGTATCACATCAACGAACCTTTCACCTATGACAAGTAAGCAACTGCTCTGTACGGCCCTGATGCTCCTAAGCGAATGGATGAGCGGCCAAGCCCAAAACCTGGCCGACATCCTGTTTGGCCAGCATCCGCAGAGCGACTACATGGGGCAGTACAACTACAACGGCAAACGCAAGAACGGATTCGGCATCCAGCGCTTCGGCAACGGCGATGTGTATATCGGCGATTTCTCCGAAGGCAAAATCTCGGGCCGTGGCATGTACATAGCCAACGAGGAGGGCATTGAGCATGTAGCCCAAGCCAAAATCTATGTCGGCAAATGGTACAACGGCAAGAAGGAGGGCAACGGCGTGTGCTACGATGCACAGGGCAAAGTGGTGTTCAACGGCCGCTTTGCCAAAGACAAACCTACGACCAACCTAAAAGCCGAAGACGGCCGGCTGTTTGTGACCGAGGAGGCTGACTCTACCATCTACATAGGCGAAATGCTGAACGGTCAGAAACACGGCCTGGGGCTGACCTTGGACGAGACGGGAAAAATTATTTTCGGATCAATGAAGGCCAACGTGCGCCAAGGCATCAGCATGGTATTCTTCGATGCCGACAACTGGGAGGTTGGACGTTGGAACAATGGTGCATTTACGGCCTTCAATAATTCGCAAACTGCCGACAGTCAATTAGCCCTTTATAAAGAACAGCGCAAGGAAACCCGCAAACAGCTGCTCGAGGCCTTTGGCTGCTTTGCACAGGCCGGACTAAAGGCTACCAGCATTGCAGCCGATGTTAAAGCCAACCGGGCAGCAGCAAGTAGTAGCGGCGATTTGGCCGAAAGCACGGATGCGGAGGTAAAGGAGGGCATGCCGAAGGAATACTACCAAAGCATGTACGACCGATGGAAGGCAAAAGCCCAAAAAACTTTAGGCGAACGTGTTGGTCATAAAGACAAAGCCAAACTTTCGGGCGACAACGGTTACGCCCGCATGGCATCGGCCGACCGCAAACTGCTACGCACCTACCAAAATGCCATGCGCCAAACCCGCATGATTGCTAAAAAGAACGGGCACATCATCCAGAAGTCGCCCTACGAGACGGCTTCGTACTAATTGGATTGCCTGAAATCAGTAACGACTCGTTGATACTGCTTCAGTGTAGTTCCAGCAAAATCCAGGTACAAAACTTATTATTGATAACCCATACATCAAACAAACTAATTATGAAAAGTTTCAACTTTAAATGTTCCATCTTAGCTATGCTCTTGGCTATCTCTCCAATAGCAGCCAATGCCCAAAAGGGGGCTTGCGGTACAGATGTGAAATGGGAACTGAATGGTCAAACTCTGACCATTAGCGGTGAAGGTGAAATGTTCAATTTTGACGAAACCAACACCCCTTCATATACCCCCTACAAAAGTAAAATCCGCCACATTGTATTTACCGACAAAGTGCGGAGCGTAGGTAACAATGCTTTCTACTTTTATGAAGACCTTGAAAGTGTGACGTTGGGCGACAGTATTCAACGCATTGGCCAAAAGGCATTTCAACTCTGCAAGAAGTTAGACCGCATTGACTTTCCCGAACACATCAAAATTATCGAAAGACACGCCTTTGCCAACTGCCGAAAGTTGAGCGAATTGACCCTGCCGGCTTCTCTGCAAGAAATACAGGGAGGAGCTTTTGGTCAATGTACGAGTATCAAAAAGGTGTATTACAACGCAACGAACTGCGAAATGGGATTGTTTGACGAGTATGGTAAAGAATGTAGCGTTTTTGCAGGTTGTGCAAGTTCGCTCCAACAAGTTGTCTTCGGCCCTACGGTACGCTCCATCAGCGATTATGCCTTTCAGCACCTTACGAACTTGAACTTTACTACAGCTAATACCATTGAGCATGTAGGTAAAGAAGCCTTTGCCGGGACCTGGTGGCTGAGCCAGCAAAAGCACGGGCTTATCTATGTTGACAAAGCAGCCTATCTTTACTACAACCCCGAAAACATAGAACCCATCAGCATCGCTCTGCGCGAGGGTACTACCAGTATCAGCGAAGCTGCTTTCAAGGATTGCAAGCTTTTGGTGAAAGTCGAAGTGCCACGCAGTTTAAACCGTGTAAACGAAAATTCATTTGAAGGCTGTACGGCATTGAGCGAAGTGGTGTGGAACGCAGACTCTTGTATGAATGCTTCATCTAATAACGGGAATACATCTGTTTCGCCCTTCTCCGAAACCATGAAGGTAGCTCTCTACAGCATCGAATTCGGACCCAACGTCCAAGTGCTTCCTGCTGCCTTTTTAGCTCATTGCACCGGACTGACCGAAATAAAACTGCCTGAATCGCTGCGTGTCATTGGCAGTAAAACTTTTTATGATTGTAAAGGTATCAAGCAACTGGTTATTCCGAACAAAGTTGAAACCATCGGAAGTTTGACTTTTAGCTATATGGAAAATTTGGAATACATTTCCTTTGGCGAAAACTTGCAGAACTACTACATGGAGAACCATGAATTGTCACACAGCAAGAAACTCAAAAAAATTGAGTGGAACTGCATACATCTAAATCCTCAAAAAGCCTACCCCAATTTAGGTGCCAATTTCGATGCGCCCTTTACAACTTTAGTGTTTGGCGACAAGGTGGAGTTTATTCCCGGTGTGTTCGGAGGAAATGTGGAACTCTCGGAAGTAAAGTTTGGAAAAGCTGTAAAGGAAATTGCCTCATCGGCTTTTTCTGGTTGCAAGAATATCAAGCATATTGAATTACCTGATGCCTTAGAGAAATTAAACATATACGCTTTCGATCATACTAGCGTTGAGCATGTATTTATTCCTAAAAATGTAACCGAAATGAGTTATTCGGTATTTAGGACAGAGACACTCAAAACACTAATATTAGCCAATAATCATATCCATCCGAGTGGAATATTAAACGAAATATATCATGATGGAGCGGTCGCTTATGTACCCGATAATGAAAATAGCAAAGATGAATGGTACAAAGATTGGGATGAACACATCAAACCCATGATTTCCACAACTACCAACGATACTACAATTTACAATGGGCAAGCCCCTGATGTAAAGTTCGATAGTAACATTCCGGGCTATACCTTAGCCTCTATTTCACCAGCTGAAACAACTGCCGAAGCCGGTACGCATAAGGCTACGATGAAAGCTAAGTTTGAGGGAGAACGCCCGTTCGAGGTGGACGTTACATGGAACTACACCATTCTGAAAGCTTCGCAGGAAATTGTATGGGAGCAGGATTTTACGCAATTTGTGGAAGGCCAAACCATTCAACTCACGCCCCAAGCTACCTCGAAGTTACCGCTTACAATTGAATTGGCTTCGTCTCTATACAATTCTAAATTAGAAAAACGAGATGACGGTACTTATTGGTTAGAATGTGGCAGACCTGAAACTATCAAAATCTACGTCAGCCAGAAAGGTGACAAGAACTGGAATCCTGCCCAAACGCTGACCCAGGAGATTACCATCCAAAAATCTACCGGCTTGGATGCTACAACCACACCTACACTGACTGCTGCTGTCAATAACCAGTGGCTAACAATAAGCGGACTGACACAAGGCGAAGAACTGACTGTTTTTGATGCCAGCGGCAAAGTGGTATACAACAGCATTGCAACAAGCAACGAATGCCGTCTGAAACTTTCGCAAGCGGGCGTATATTTGATTAGAACCCCCAAACAAACTATTAAATGTATGGCTGGCTAAACACAACTGCTGCAAAAACTGACGGTGCACAACCAACGCTTTCACGGCGCCACAAGTCTAACAGCATTTCACAACCTCAACAAGTATTAGCGTTTAAGAAACAACTTTTTCTTCGTATTGTACTTTTATGCACATTGGCTTGCGGGCTCTCGGCACAGCCGGCCCAAGCTCAGTTTCTGAAAAAATTGGGCAAGGCTATCGAAAAGATTGACAAAGCTACCTCAAGCTACTAAAGAACGAGTCTGAAAGTCAAGGAAGTTAAACTCATCGAAGGAGCGGAGGAGGAATACCACGCAACTTATCGCGCATCCGGTCTCCAGCTTCAGCGCATGCTTGATTACGCTAAACACCGCAGGCAAACAGGTATTCCGGCCACACCGCACAAATTCAAAACAAGCATTTTATCACTGCGTGAAACTGCCAGACAGGCTTAAAACTGCCAATCTCTGTAACTACAAGTCGCACCCCTTGGTTGCGGCTTGTAGTTATTCTTTAACAGCCTCAACAAGGCGTTTTCTTCAAACTCGCGAATGCGCGTGGTATTCTAGCACAAAACAATGGTGGATTACATTGAGGAATACGAACAAATCCCCACAACACTTCAGCTATTTAAGGTATTTACACGACATTCGCAGAAATAATTCACCAAACCCTATTATTTCAGCGATTTTCTTATTCATCCAGCCAAATCCTACCTATCTCCTACCTTTGCAAGAATCATAGTCTAGTGCAGTAAACACATCGAGGCAGGCCTCCATACAGAGTGGTCCGTGCCACACAAGTGTAGCTTAACTTTTCCAGGCTACAGCGGGAAGGTAAATTGAAGTCATCTAAACTAATGAATGCTTAACACTTCCTTAGGAGCAGAACGGCAAAAACGATGT
>Ash_p2__coassemble_2768_pt1 | contig 8531 bp, 7 predicted proteins | sample Ash_p2__metabat2_low_PE_010 | metagenome-assembled genome bin Ash_p2
CCTCGTGTCCTAAAAAGCCGTGGCAGAAAGAAGCAGGAAAAGAGAGGAGGTATTGCTATCTCCGAAGCCGCTAAATCTTTAGTTTAGCGGTAATTCACTTCGTTGATTATCTACGTTTTCCTGCTTTTCGGGCGCACCTTCCCGGCTGGGCACGTTTATACACATCATGCAGTTGACATTATCGGGATTGAAAATCGTTACAAAGGTCGGTTTGCCCCCGACAATTATCCAAGGCTCAGCAGCCATGCTCATGGAATACTTTCGTCCGCGGTACTTTTAAGGGAATTGCACAGAGATGCTTGGTGCAAAAATATAGGGGTAACAGATGCCGCATTCTGAAATATTTTAGCTACTTTTGCTTGTGCAAGACAATCCTCATATTCTATCATACCCAATCATTATGGCACAAGCACCTGAATTCAAGTATGCTCCCATGTTCCAGCTCGGCAAAGACGAGACGGAATATTATCTGCTTACCAAAGACTACGTATCGGTAGGCGAATTTGAAGGCAAGCCCATCCTGAAGGTTGAGGCCGAAGGTCTGACCCGCATGATAAACCAAGCCTTCCGCGACGTTTCGTTCCTGCTCCGCCGCGCACACAACGAACAAGTTGCTAAAATTCTGAGCGACCCCGAAGCCTCTGACAACGACAAATACGTAGCGCTCACCTTTTTGCGCAATGCTGAGGTAGCAGCCAAAGGCCAGCTCCCCATCTGCCAAGATACCGGTACTGCCATTGTACACGGCGAAAAAGGCCAGCACGTTTGGACCGGCTACTGCGACGAAGAAGCTATTGCAAAAGGCGTTTACAAAACTTACACCGAAGAGAACCTTCGTTACTCGCAAAATGCTCCCCTCAACATGTACGACGAGGTGAACACCAAGTGCAACCTGCCCGCCCAAATTGACATCGAAGCTACCGAGGGTATGGAATACAAGTTCCTCTGTGTAACCAAGGGTGGCGGATCGGCCAACAAAACCTACCTCTATCAGGAAACCAAGGCCATTCTTAACCCCCAAACGCTCGTACCCTTCCTCGTTGCCAAGATGAAGACTCTTGGTACCGCAGCCTGCCCGCCCTACCACATTGCCTTTGTTATTGGCGGCACCTCGGCCGAGAAGAACCTGCTTACCGTGAAGCTCGCTTCGACGCACTACTACGACAACCTGCCCACTACCGGCGACGAAACCGGACGCGCCTTCCGCGATGTTGAACTCGAAAAGCAACTGCTCGAAGAGGCACACAACATCGGACTCGGTGCCCAGTTCGGTGGTAAATACTTTGCACACGACATCCGCGTGGTACGTTTGCCCCGCCACGGCGCAAGCTGCCCGGTTGGACTTGGCGTAAGTTGCTCGGCCGACCGCAACATTAAGTGCAAAATCAATAAAGACGGTATTTGGATTGAGAAAATGGACGACAATCCCGCATCGCTCATCCCCGCCGAATTGCGCAACGCAGGCGAGGGCGACGTGGTACGCATCGACCTGAACCAACCCATGAGCGAAGTTTGCAAGGAACTCTCCAAGCACCCCGTAGCCACCCGTGTAAGCCTGAACGGCACAATCATCGTGGCACGCGACATTGCTCACGCCAAACTGAAAGAACGTGTTGACAAGGGCGAGGAACTGCCTGCCTACTTCAAGAACCATCCCGTGCTCTATGCCGGTCCGGCCAAGACCCCCAAGGGTATGCCTTGCGGCTCAATGGGTCCGACCACGGCCAACCGCATGGACCCCTATGTCGACCTCTTCCAAAGCCATGGCGCATCAATGGTTATGATTGCCAAAGGCAACCGCACACAAGAGGTTACCGACGCTTGCAAAAAGCACGGTGGCTTCTACTTGGGCTCTATCGGTGGACCCGCTGCCATCCTTTCGCAGCAAAACATCAAGAGCATTGAGTGCGTAGAATATCCCGAACTTGGCATGGAGGCTGTGTGGAAAATCGAAGTGGAAGACTTCCCCGCATTCATCCTCGTTGATGATAAGGGTAACGACTTCTTTCAGCAAATCAAGCCTCGCTGCAGTTGCAAACTCTAAATCTTAACGCCACAGACCTCAGCCCCCAAGGCAGGCCCGTGAACTGAAAAAAACTACCGGCAGGAACACTATTCAACAAGTGCTCCTGCCGTTTTACTATGTAACCCTGCATAAAACGCTCGTGTAGAAAAAAGATTTCGAAAAACAATTTGAAGCCTTTCATTCACTTAAAGGATACACGGAAGAAGCATTCAAAAATAGGGTATATACAAAGCGAATTGTTTTAACACTATTAACCTACAAATTGCTTACCCGACATACTAAAGCATCGGACGTAAGGCAAAAAGTTTTAGCACTAAGGCATCTTTGCTTGTGAAGTTTTTTTAGTAGATTTGCAACATGGAGAAACCACGGACCCCCCACATACTCATCATCTATACGGGTGGAACTATCGGAATGATAGAAAACCCCGAAACTGGAGCGCTCGAAAACTTTGACTTCGAGCAGTTCAGACACTATGTGCCCGAACTAAAAAGTTTAAATTACCAAATCGATGCGTTGGCCTTTGACCCTCCCATCGACTCGAGCGACATGGAGCCACGCTATTGGGTAAAAATAGCTCACATCATTGCCGACCATTACGACAAGTACGATGGCTTTGTACTGCTGCACGGCACCGATACCATGGCATACACGGCATCGGCTCTGAGTTTTATGCTCGAAAATTTAGCCAAACCGCTTATCATTACCGGCTCGCAACTGCCCATTGGAAAATTGCGTACCGATGGTAAAGAGAACCTGCTTACCAGTATCGAGATTGCAGCAGCTACCGACTCCGACGGACGCCCCATGGTGCCCGAGGTGTGCATCTTCTTTGAAAGCCGACTGCTGCGCGGAAACCGCACTACCAAAATAAATTCCGAGGGGTTCAATGCCTTCCGCTCTTTTAACCTGCCTGCCCTTGCCGATGCCGGCATTCATATAAAATACGACAATCACTTGATTCGCCGTCCTGAACCCGGTGCCCCCTTCCGCCCACACTACCTGCTCGACAACCATGTCATGATTCTGACCCTCTTCCCGGGCATTCGCAAGGAAGTGGTCGACGCCTGCATCAACCTGCCGGGCATACGGGCTGTCATTCTCAAAACCTTTGGTGCCGGAAATGCCACCCAAAAGCCTTGGTTTGTAGAACGCATACGCAAACTTATCGGCAAAGGGGTTATCGTAGTAAACATTACACAATGCTCCAAAGGATCGGTCGAGATGCACCGCTACGGAACCGGCATACGCCTGCTCCAGGCCGGCGTTATCAACGGATACGACTCAACAATGGAAGCCATGGTTACCAAACTCATGTTCCTGCTTGGCCATGACTATACGAACGAAGAGATTATACGCCTGATGAACTCGAGCATTGCGGGCGAAATCACACTCTAAAAAACATTACACACCACCAACTCCGGCACGACTTGCAGCAAAAGGCCTCTCAGCCCCTACGCAGCAATACGCGCCGGAGTTTTGGCAAAAGACACCCAACTACAAACTACGACTGATGCACCAACTACAACTTCTACTGATTTTTTGCCTGAGTTTGCTCCATGTGGCCTGCACCCCCACAACATCCGAACAAACGGGTAAACCCGTCGGCATACGCCATGCCAGCCTGCTACACATGGAAGAGGCCGACAGTTTTACCCTGGTACGCATTGGCGATGCCTGGCATCCCGGACAAACCCTGGCCACCTACCTGCTGGTGCCCCGCGACAAACCCTTGCCCGCCCAGCTACCCGCAGGAACAGTGGTACGCACTCCTATCAAACGGGCAGCACTGACAGGGTCGGTACATGCAGCACTTTTTCTTGACCTGGGAGCTGAAAACTGCATTGCAGCTATGGCCGACACAGCCTACGTGGTAAGTCGGCGCATTCGCAAACTCATTGGCAAAAACATCCAAAACATGGGCTCCAGCCTGCAACCCGACCTTGAACTACTGCAAGCTGCCCGCCCCGATGCCCTATTTGTTTCGCCCTTTGAAAATGCCGGACACGGCAGTTTGGACCGTTTAAAAATACCTCTTATAGAATGTGCCGACTACATGGAAACCTCGCCACTGGGACGTGCCGAGTGGATGCGCTTTTACGGACGGCTGGTAGGACAAGAAGCACGCGCCGACTCGCTGTTCAATGCAGTAGAACATAGCTACCTGGAACTGCAGCGCAAAATGGCAAAGGTTCAAACACCCCGCCCCACCGTTATGTGCGACCTTCGCACTGGTGCCACCTGGTATCAGCCCGGAGGAGCCAGCACCATGGGACGCTTTATAACAGATGCCGGAGGCCGATACCTTTGGGCCGACCGTACCGAAAGCGGCAGCTTGCCCCTCGACCTTGAAACCGTTTATGCACGAGCTGCACAAGCCGACATCTGGCTTGTAAAGTATGGCCAGATACACAACATCAGCTATCGGCAAATGGCTGCCGACTGTGCGCAGTACCAACACTTCAAACCCTGGAAGTCTAAACGCATTTGGGCATGCAACACATTCAAGACCCCATTCTACGAAGAGGTTCCCTTCCACCCCGAGCGCCTGCTCATTGAACTCGCAGCCATTTTCCATCCCCAAAGCGTATCGGTCAAAAATCCCAACTACTACCACCCGCTGTAACACCCTGCATTTGTGAAGATTCCGCTTCTACTCCTCATTTTACTCATGCCTGCATGTCTTTGTACAGGCAGTGTCGAACTTTCGCTCGCCGAGGTTTGGCAAACCATCTGCGGCCAGGCAGCTCCCGAGAGCGCAGCCCGCTTTATCGTCATTGAGTCGCGCTTGCCCCAAATGCTCACAGCCTTGCTTGCCGGCATGGCCCTGGCCGGGAGCGGTTTGGTGATGCAAACCCTCTTTGGCAACCCGCTTGCCGACCCCTCGCTTTTGGGGGTAAACAGCGGAGCATCGCTCGGAGCGGCCATTGCCCTGCTCACACTCGGAGGCAGCTGGGCCATAGGCTCGGCCACCCTCTCGGGGGTGCTGCTCACCATCGGTGCAGCCTTTGCCGGAGCCTGCATGGTCATAGTTCTGCTTATGGGCTGTAGCCACTACCTTCGCGGCAACCTCTCGCTGCTAGTAGCAGGCGTCATGCTCAGTTTTGCCATCTCAGCCATTATCTCACTCCTCAGTTTTTACGCCACGGCCGACGGTGTACGCTCCTTTGTAGTATGGGGATTAGGCGATTTTTCGGGCGTTCCGCTCAACCGCCTGCCCTTGCTCGCCCTGTTAGTTGTAATACCAGCCTTACTACTGCTCACCCTGTCGCACCCGCTCAACGCCTTGCTGTTAGGCCCCGAGTATGCCACCAATTTAGGGGTACGCGTACGTCGGGTTCGCACCCGTCTGCTCCTTATTACAGGTTTACTTACAGCCAGTGTCACCGCGCTATGCGGCCCTGTCTCATTTATCGGGCTGGCCGTTCCACACATTGCCCGCCTGCTGCTCCACACCGCCGACCACCGCAAACTCCTGCCTGCCACACTGGTGCTTGGTGCCGATGTGGCCCTGCTGTCGCTCCTGCTCACTCATCTGCCTGGCAGCCGGGGCACACTGCCGCTGGCAGCCATCACCCCACTCATGGGAGTGCCCGTGGTACTCTACATCCTGATACGGCGGCGGTAAAATGATGCCCCCAAGCCCTTCGGTACAGATATATTGCCCGTAACTTTAGGCATTTGCCTACATTTTGCGTAACTTTGCAACCGCTATCCCACCCCGACAAGGCGACCAGATAACATTCTAACCCGCAACGACATTTTCAATGAAAGAATTTATACAAAGCGAGGCCAAAACTGAAACCGCCGTTCTCGTTGGTCTGATAACCAAAACGCAGGACGAACGCAAGACCTCCGAATACCTCGACGAATTGGCCTTCCTGGCCGAAACAGCCGGGGCAACCACCGTCAAGCGCTTTACCCAACGGCTCGACGGCCCCTCGTCGGTAACTTACGTGGGCAAGGGCAAACTCGAAGAAATACGTGCCTACATCGAAGCCGAAGAAGATGCCGAACGCGAAGTCGGCATGGTAATTTTTGACGATGAACTCTCGGCCAAACAGTTGCGCAACATCGAAAAGGAGCTCCGCGTCAAAATACTCGACCGCACAAGCCTCATCCTCGACATCTTTGCCATGCGTGCACAAACGGCCAATGCCAAAACACAAGTTGAACTGGCACAATACCGCTACATGCTGCCCCGACTACAGCGCTTGTGGACTCACCTTGAACGCCAAGGTGGCGGATCGGGCTCAGGTGGCGGTAAAGGTTCGGTTGGTTTGCGCGGACCTGGCGAAACGCAGCTCGAAATGGACCGCCGTATCATTCTGAACCGCATGGCTCTGCTCAAACAACGCCTAGCCGACATTGACCGCCAAAAAACAACCCAGCGCAAAAATCGCGGACGCCTTATCCGCGTGGCATTGGTAGGCTACACCAATGTGGGCAAGTCGACCCTCATTAACCTGCTGGCCAAAACCGAAGTATTTGCCGAAAACAAACTCTTTGCTACGCTCGACACCACTGTACGCAAAGTAATTATCGACAACCTTCCCTTCCTGCTGGCCGATACCGTAGGCTTTATACGCAAACTGCCTACCGACCTGGTCGACTCGTTCAAGAGCACACTCGACGAGGTACGCGAAGCCGACCTGCTGGTACATGTTGTTGATGTGTCACACCCCGACTTCGAAGAGCAAATCGAGGTAGTAAACAGCACCTTGCACGACCTGGGATGCTCCGATAAACCCCAACTCCTGGTGTTCAACAAAATGGATGCCTACACCTGGACCGAAAAAGACGCTGACGACCTGACACCGGCCACCAAAGAGAACATCCCCTTTGAGGAACTGCGCCGCACGTGGATGGCCAAACTGGGCAACGACTGCATCTTTATTTCGGCCCGCGAACGCGAAAATATAGACAATCTGAAGGAACTCTTCTACGAGCGCATCCGCCAACTCCACGTACAGAAGTATCCTTACAACGACTTTCTCTTCGAACACTACGAAGCATAGGCCCCTTACCATCCACACAGAGACCAAAGGCAAGTCCGCTCAGGGCTTGCCTTTGACTTACTCAGACAACAACCACACAAACTACAACCTGAACAACCCAGCCTTTTGCGGCCTGCACAAAAACTTCCTTACACCTATTCTATCCGATATCCTTAACAACCAGCAATGAAAGCTTTTCTAAACAAACAATACCGCTTACCATTTGTCCTCATTACCTCGCTCTTCTTTTTATGGGGCGCTGCGCATGCCATACTCGATGTGCTGAACAAACACTTCCAGGACATTATGCAAATATCGCGTACCCACTCCTCGCTGGTACAGGTCATGTTCTATTTAGGCTATTTTGTCATGGCCATACCCGCCGGTTTACTTATAGACCGACGCGGCTACCGCAAAGGCGTTGTAACGGGTTTGCTACTTTATGGTATCGGAGCACTGCTCTTTTGGCCCGGTGCAAGGCTCATGTCGTTCGAGCTATTCCTCTTTTCGCTCTTTGTCATTGCCTGTGGCCTGGTTTTTCTCGAAACAGCCGCCAACCCCTACGTCACTGAGATGGGCTGCCACGACACAGCCCCGGCACGCCTGAACCTGGCACAGTCTTTCAACGGCTTAGGGTGCATATGCGGTCCGCTGTTTGGCGGTATGCTGCTGTTCTCGGACGATGGTAAAAACCACATCGCCCTACCCTACATCGTAATGGGAATAACAGCACTGGCAGTTGCCATTATGTTTTCGCGTGTCAAATTGCCCGAAATACCGCACAACACCCCTGCAGCAACCCAACCGCACGCTAAACGCAAACCGCTGCAACAACTTCTGCACGCACCGCTATTTATGTTTGGCCTGCTGGCGCTGCTAAGCTACGAGGTTGCCGAAATATCCATCAACAGTTTTTTTATAAACTACGTTACCGACGAGGGTTGGATGTCGGCCTACCATGCAGCTATCGCCCTCTCGTTTGGCGGCCTGGGACTATTCATGCTGGGACGCGTGGCAGGCAGTTTCATTATGCAACACATCAGCGGCGACACCATACTGCGCATCTGCGCTCTCGGCACTTTTACCACCACCCTGCTGGTTGTACTCAACCTGGGAACCATCTCGCTTTTTGCACTTGTACTCATCTATGTGTTCGAGAGCATCATGTTCCCCACCATCTTCGCCCTCTCGCTCCGCGGCCTCGGCCCGCTTACCAAACGAGCCTCATCGCTCTTGATGATGACCCCCGTTGGCGGAGCTATCGGCCCGCTGCTTATGGGCACAATAGCCGACCGTTACAACATGTCGATAGCCTTCGTTATACCGCTATTTGGCTTTGCTGTGGTGCTTTGCTACGCTTTTTTTGTAAAAAAACACAGCAAAGGCTTGGTCAATTAAAAACCTTTGCCTATCTTTGCACCCGCTAAGCCGCGATAGCGGCAAGGCAAACAACGCGGAAATAGCTCAGTTGGTAGAGCACAACCTTGCCAAGGTTGGGGTCGCGAGTT
>Ash_p2__coassemble_2794_pt1 | contig 8422 bp, 5 predicted proteins | sample Ash_p2__metabat2_low_PE_010 | metagenome-assembled genome bin Ash_p2
CTTCTGGATAATTCCGGAAGGGGGATTTCTTTGTATATCCATCTCTGCCAAACGCACCTTATTTCCACTTGTGAATACTTTAAAGTTTGCAGCGTATTCCTGCAATGTCAGCAGTTTTTAGTAAGTTTGCATGTCAGGCGCAGTCTTCGAAGGGCGGCGGCTGTCCTCTCTATCTAAATAACAGCTTATGTCAGACCTTATTGATAACGACAAAAAACTGTATTACTCCATCAGCGAAGTGTCGCAGATTCTCGAACTTAAGGAGACACTCCTGCGGTTTTGGGAAAAGGAATTTCCGCAAATCGCACCGCGTAAAGGTTCGAGAGGCATTCGTCGCTACACCAAGGAGGACATTGAAACCATCCGCACCATCCGCGACTTGGTCAAGGGGCGTGGACTTAAAATTGCGGCTGCCCGTGAGGTGCTCAAGCAGAATAAGCAAGGCACGGCTAACCCTATTGAGGCCGTTCAACGTTTACGAGCCATCCGTGAAGAACTTGTGGCTATTAAGCAAGCACTAGGCGATATGTAAAAGAGCGAAAGTTTTACCTGCTATGTACGCAGCAGGTATGAGCAAATGCTTTTGCTAACTTTTTGTTTCTTTAAATCCATTGTCAGAACCTTCTATTGCTACATGTTTGCATGATAGTCACAGTTTGCTGACTCTTATTGCTACATGTTTGCATGATAGTCTCAGTTTAGCGAACGCTAAATGCCTCATGTAAGGCTTTAAGGATGTAATGAAGATAGTTCACAATAAAATCTTCATTATAGGTTTGCGTTTTCTATATTATCTGTCCTTCGTCCCTTTCCAATTGTTTATCATTCAAAGTTAATTTACATTGGCATCCAAAAGCAAAATCGTATACGTGTGTTCCGAGTGTGGACAAGACTCTCCAAAATGGGTAGGTCGTTGCCCGGCATGCGGACAGTGGAACACCATGAAGGAAATGGTCATTCGCAGCGATGTCCCAGCAGTTGCACATACCGTTCATAACCGGGGTGTATTACCCCAGTTAAATACTGAGCAGGGGAAGCCTGTACGCCTTTCCGAGGTAACCTCCCAAACAGAGTCGCGTTATACTACCGGCGACAATGAACTCGATCGCGTGTTGGGTGGAGGCATCGTTCCCGGTTCGCTCATTCTTATAGGTGGCGAGCCCGGCATCGGCAAGTCTACCCTGCTCCTTCAAACCGCCCTCCGTATGACCGGCCGCCGTATTCTTTATGTAAGTGGTGAGGAGAGCGAGCGTCAAATCAAACTGCGCGCCGACCGTATCGTTCATAGTTCCAACGATTTATTCCTGCTCTGCGAAACCCGCCTGGAGCAGGTGTTCAACCATCTGTATAATGAGCAGCCCGACCTACTCATTGTCGACTCTATTCAAACCATGGCCACAGAGTGCGTCGACTCCTCGCCCGGCTCTGTCACCCAAATTCGCGAGTGTGCTGCAGCGCTGCTCAAATATGCCAAGGAGAGCGGCACTCCCGTTGTGCTTGTGGGCCACATCACCAAGGAGGGAGCCATTGCCGGTCCTAAGGTGTTGGAACACATTGTCGATACCGTGCTCCAGTTCGAGGGCGACCGCCATTACATGTACCGCATTTTGCGGAGCATCAAAAACCGTTTCGGTTCGACCGCCGAACTTGGCATATATGAGATGCGTGCTGATGGTCTCCGTGCCGTAGACAATCCCTCCGAACTGCTGCTTACCCAAGGCAACGAAGCGTTGAGCGGAGGCGCTATAGCGGCAGCTATTGAGGGGGTACGCCCTTTCCTGATCGAAACGCAAGCCCTTGTTTCGACTGCCGCCTACGGAACCCCCCAGCGTTCGGCCACCGGGTTCGACCTTCGTCGTCTCAACATGCTTTTAGCCGTACTCGAAAAGCGTGTAGGCTTTAAGTTAGTACAAAAAGATGTCTTCCTCAACATAGCCGGAGGCATCCGCGTTACCGATCCTGCCATCGACCTTTCCGTCATTGCAGCCGTACTCTCCAGCAACGTCGATACCGCCATTGAGCACAATGTCTGTATGGCCGGCGAGGTTGGATTGAGTGGCGAAATCCGTCCTGTCACCCGCATTGGCCAGCGTATATCCGAAGCAGCCAAATTAGGTTTTGCCCGCATCCTTGTGCCCGAGGCCAACCTCAAAGGGCTTGGGCCTGTCCCCCCCGGAATAGAAGTCATTCCTGTGAGCCGCGTAGAGCATGCCCTTCGCGAACTCTTTGGATAAGCCGCATACCTATTTCTTCAGGAAAATTCAGCGTTCCTTCATTTTGCTGCAGGCGGGTTACTCTTATCCGCAGTCTGGCTACCTCTCGAAGGCGAGCCCCAACTCATACTCTTAGCCCATCCATTTCTAAATTGATTCACCTTTCATGCTCAAGCAACTCAACTTACGCGTCACTCCCAATATTGCCGCCAACGAAGACCTCCTCACCCGCTATGCAGCTGGCGAATTGTCCATCGATGCCCGTACCATCCAAGGCCTGCGCATCCGCCGACGCAGCATCGATGCCCGTCAGCGTACCATTTATGTCAACCTCAGCCTCGACCTTTACATCAACGAGATGCCCCCGCGTCTCGACTTTGAGCCTATTGTTTATCCCAACGTGAGCAATGCCCCCCGGGTCATTGTAGTGGGAGCCGGTCCCGGCGGACTCTTTGCTGCTCTCCGTCTCATCGAGTTAGGCAAACGTCCCGTTGTAATCGAGCGAGGCAAGGATGTACACGAGCGTCGCAAGGACATTGCCCGCATCTCGCGCAACCACGAGGTCGACAGCGAGAGCAACTACTCTTTTGGCGAGGGTGGGGCAGGCGCCTACTCCGACGGCAAACTCTATACCCGTTCCAAGAAGCGGGGAAATGTCGATAAAATCCTGCGTGTATTCTGTCAGTTCGGAGCTTCGACCGATATCTTGGCTGATGCCCATCCGCATATCGGTACCGATAAGTTGCCCCGCATCATCGAGGCCATGCGCAACCAAATCATACAGAGTGGCGGTGAAGTGCATTTCCAAACACGCGTAGACAGTTTCAAAATAGCAAACAACGCCGTGCAAGGCGTCATCTGCCACGACGGCCGTACCTTCAACGGCCCCGTTATTTTGGCCACGGGCCATTCAGCCCGCGACGTGTACCGCTACCTGCACGAGGCCGGTGTCGAGATGGAGGCCAAGGGCATTGCCGTCGGCGTGCGTCTGGAGCATCCCTCCAAACTCATCGACCAGATACAGTATCACAACAAAAACGGACGCGGCCAATACCTGCCTGCTGCCGAATACAGCTTTGTCACCCAGTGCGGCGGCCGAGGCGTTTACAGTTTCTGCATGTGTCCCGGCGGCATCGTCGTACCCGCTGCCAGCGGTCCCCACCAAGTGGTCGTCAACGGCATGAGTCCGTCGCTGCGCAATTCGGCATGGAGCAACTCGGGCATGGTGGTCGAAACCCGCCTCGAAGACCTCGACGGCGAACTGGCTCCCTTCATGACCGAAGCCATGGCCGACGGCACCTTCGCCGAAACCCATGCCGACTTTGCCGACCCGTCGAACCCCCTGCGCATGATGTATTTTCAAGAAGCGCTCGAAAAAGCCTGCTGGCAGCAAGGCAACCGCAGCCAGCGAGCCCCGGCGCAGCGTATGGCCGACTTCGTAAACCGTCGCTTGAGCTACGACCTCCCGGCTTCCAGCTATTCGCCCGGCCTGGTATCGTCTCCCCTTCACTTTTGGATGCCCAAGTTCATCACCTCGCGCCTCATTGAGGGCTTCAATGCCTTTGGCCGTAAAAGCCGCGGTTTCCTGACCAACGAGGCCATACTCATAGCTGCCGAAACCCGCACTTCGGCTCCTGTACGCATCCTTCGCGATGCCCAGACCCTTTGTCACGTGCGTTTCAAGGGACTTTACCCCTGCGGCGAGGGGGCAGGCTATGCCGGCGGTATTGTGAGTGCAGCCATCGATGGTGAGCGCTGTGCCGAGCAGTGTGCCTTGCATCTTGAGTTGTAATCTCCTCTGCGGTCATAGGGGGTTGCCCCGCCATTTTGGCCTCCAGCCTGCGGCCTTTCGCACAATTGTCACACATAAAAACCGGCAAAGCACCCCGCTCTGCCGGTTTTTTTGTAATTTTGCAAAGTCAGTCGTGCATAAGGTAAACGACTGCATGCCCAATCTATACAGACTTAGGTATGAACATTACAACTAAAAAATACGCTTTCTAATGAAACCTACACTCTTTTTGCTGGCTGCCGGTATGGGTAGCCGTTACGGAGGCTTGAAGCAGCTCGACGAACTTGGTCCTCATGGCGAAACCATCATGGACTACTCCATTTACGATGCCATCAATGCCGGATTCGGTAAACTGGTATTCGTTATCCGTAAAGATTTCGAAGAGGATTTCCGCCGCATTGTGCTTTCAAAGTACGAGGGACACATTCCCTGCGAGTTGGTATTCCAGAGCATCGATGCCCTGCCCGAAGGCTTCACCTGCCCCGAAGGCCGCACCAAGCCCTGGGGAACGAACCACGCCGTGCTCATGGGTAAGGAAGTGATTAACGAACCCTTTGCCGTGCTCAACTGCGACGACTTCTACGATCGTGACGCTTTCCGCGTCATGGGCAAGTGGCTCAGCGAATTGCCCGAAGGCTCAACCGGCAAGTACGCCATGGTAGGCTTCCGTGTAGGCAACACTTTGAGCGAGAGCGGCACCGTGAGCCGTGGTGTTTGCGAGAACGATGCCAACCACCACCTCACCTCCGTGGTAGAGCGCACCAAGATTCAGCGCTTCGACGGCGTGGTGAAGTATCTTGACGAGAACGAGCAGTGGGTAGCCATCCCCGACACCACTCCCGTGTCGATGAACTTCTGGGGCTTCACCCCCGACTACTTTGCTCACAGCGAGGCCTTCTTCAAGAGCTTCCTGTCCGACCCCAAGAACATGGAGAACCTCAAGAGCGAGTTCTTCATTCCATTGATGGTCGATAAACTCATCCACGACGGCACTGCCACCTGCGAGGTGCTCGACACCACCTCCAAGTGGTTCGGCGTAACTTATCCCGAGGATCGCCCCGACGTTGTAGCCAAGTTCCAGAAACTGGCCGACGACGGTGTATATCCCGCCAAGATGTTCTAAACCCCCATTCCCTCATTAAAGCAAAGGCTTCGAGTTGCCCCGCAGCTCGAAGCCTTTTTGTATGCTTGCGGCAGGAGTATTCCCTATTTTCGGGACTGTTACAAGGATTTTCGGACATTTCTTTTCGTTTTTTTTGTAATTTAGTGGTTTGTCTCTCAGATTATCAGTAACTTTGCAGTATCATCAAACTTCATAGTTTTGCTCACTACCCACCTTATTGGAGAAGATATCTACTTATTTCATCAACTAATATTAAAAAGACATGAAACAAATGATTCTGCGAACTCTCTTGCTGATAGCAGGCTTACTTGTTTGCTTAACTATTAATGCTGAAAAATGGTGGCAATCACAATTCAAAATAGACGTTGATGGAATTGTCTATGATATTGGGTGTTATCATAATACAGATGATGGAACTAGTGTGGAATACGAGGCAATATTATACGATGGAAAATCATGTTTCGGAGATATTGTAATTCCAGAGGAGGTAACTCATTTTGATAGCGGAGGTACTTATAAAGTTACAACTATAGGAGCATCAGCCTTCGAAAATTGTACAGATTTGAGAAGTGTTATTATTCCGGAGTCTGTCGAAAATATTGAAAGTGGAGCCTTCAATTTTTGTACAGGTTTGACAAGTATCATTATTCCAGAGTCTGTCGAAAATATTGAAAGTGGAGCCTTCGCAAATTGTACAGGTTTGACAAGTGTCAATATTCCAAAGTCCGTCAAAATTATCGAGCCCTCTACTTTCGGAGGTTGTAGTAGTTTGACAAGTATCATAATTCCGGATTCCGTTGTAGAAATTCAAGGTGATTACCGTGGTGGTGCCTTCGAACATTGTACAAGTTTGAAGAATGTAATCATTGGTAATTCCGTCACTACAATAGGATGTCGTGCTTTCTATAATTGCTCTAGTTTAACCAGTATTACCATTCCAAATTCAGTTAAAGAGATAAAAGGAGATTATGGACATTGTGTTTATGGTGGTGCCTTCGAACATTGTACAAGTTTGAAATATGTAATATTCGGTAATTCTCTAACAAAAATAGGAGATTATGTATTTCGTGGTTGTACAGATTTAAGAACAATCACAATTCCAAATTCCATGAATGAAATTGCATATGGTGCCTTCACAGGTTGTACCGGGCTAGTAAGTGTAAATTTGGGAGATTCCATTAAAACTATTATTCATGAAGCCTTCAAAGGTTGCACCAGTTTGCAAAGTATTATTATTCCGAATTCCATAAAAGATATTTTGAGAGGAGTCTTCGAAGATTGTACAGGTTTGAAGAGTGTAACATTTGGTGATTCTGTTAAAACAATTGGTTCTTTTGCCTTCAATGGTTGCACCAGTTTAACGGATGTAAATCTTGGCAGTTCACTCCAAGAAATTGAAAATAGTGCTTTCGAAGGTTGTATCAGTTTGAAAAGCATAGTTATTCCGAATTCCGTCACGACTATAGGGCAAAATGCCTTCAATAATTGCTCTAATTTGACTAGTTTAACTTTGGGTGAGGCTGTTGTGGAGATTGAGGGTGACGCATTTCTTAATTGTGCAAGTTTAGAGGAAATCTATTCTTTAAATCCCACACCGCCGGGAATAGTTCCAATCGGTAATTCCCATTCTCCTTTCAATTCTTACGATGCCACTCTGTATGTTCCTAAGGGAAGTTTGCAATTCTATAAGTCGGCACCGGTATGGGAACTCTTTCTCAAAATTAAAGAAATAGGTGCTGCCAGCGAGTGTATCGTTACTATTCCTGCAAATGTAGAACATGGTACGCTGGTTGTAATGAATGGCACTGAAGCACTCGTTGCCGGTGAAAACGAAGTAGAGGCCAACACCAAACTGACTATCACAGCAACTCCCGACGAGGGCTATGTGCTCGAAACGCTCACCGTTAATGGTGCTGACTTTACCAATGGCAATAGCTACACCGTAACCGAGAACACTAACATTGCCGTTTCGTTCGTCAAGGCTCCCGCTAAGAAGTACATGATGCGCTGGAACATTGAAGGCGATGGCGAGGGTACCATCACGGTAACCGATAGCAATCAGAATAGCTACGCTGCCGAAACTCCTGTAGTCGAGGGTACAAAATTGACAGTAACCTTTAAGCCTGCTGAGCACAGCTTGCTCAAAGAGGCAAAGATTAATGACAAGTCTATCCTTGACCAGTTGCAGAACAACAGCTACACCTTTATCGTGACTGAGGACTTCATGATTACTGCCTTGTATGCTGCAATTTACGAAGTCACCCTGAATAAGGAGTCCGTTACGCTGAAAGCCACCGAGAGCTTCCAGCTCGAAGCCACGGTCAGCCCGGCCAGCACCACGGACAAGACCATCCGTTGGAGCAGTACCAACGAGGAAGTCGCCAAGGTCGATGCCAGCGGCAAGGTCACCGCCCTGTCCGTCGGCAACGCCACCATCACCGCCACTTGCGGCGAAGTCTCCGCCCAGTGTGCCGTGCAGGTCGAACCAGTATTGCCTACCGGCATCGAGCTCGAACTGGAGCAGTTAGACTTGAATTTGTACGAAACCTTCCAACTCGTAGCTACGGTATCGCCTGCCAATGTGACCGATGCCTCCGTTGTGTGGAGCAGTTCGCGTCCGGATGTTGTGCAGGTAGATGATCAAGGTTTGGTGACCGCCCTGTCTGTTGGCCAAGCCACCATCACCGCCACCGATACGGAGGGTCACAGCGCCACCTGTGAGGTAAAGGTGAGCGATGATTTGAGCATTGAAGTCTTGGAGTCCCTGCCTGCTGGCAAAGTTCTTATCTTCAACCTCAAGGGCATTCTGCAGACAGCCAAGTTCAAGGACCTGCCGCGAGGCTGGTATATTGTGAATGGCCGGAAGGTGCGCAAACCTTAAAAAGGCCTCTCTCAAGGAACCCCTTGGAAGCTACGTTCCACAGCGAATAGCTGAAAATACTTACAGATAAAAGAGCCGACTCACCTGATTCGTGGGTCGGCTCTTTGGCGTTATCTGAAGGCTTTTGTGATGCTACTCTAAAACAGGAGGCCCTTTTGAAAATTCGGGAGGCAGTGTTGAAAATTTTGCAGGCTTTTCTGAAAATTCTTTTCTATACATCTGTTGGTGGTGGTGGTGAATGAGGGGGAAAAGGGGAAAAATGGGGTTGAAATTGGGGACGTTTGAGGGAGAATGGATGGGGAATTTGGTGGCTGGAAAAGTGGATTTGGAAGGAGGAAAAGGGGAGATGGGGAAATGGGAGGGGAAGGATGGGGAATGGGAAAGGTGGAAAAATGACGGGTGAAGGTGAAAAA
>Ash_p2__coassemble_3151_pt1 | contig 7009 bp, 10 predicted proteins | sample Ash_p2__metabat2_low_PE_010 | metagenome-assembled genome bin Ash_p2
TTGCCGTTCTGCTCCTAAGGAAGTGTTAAGCATTCATTAGTTTAGACGACTTCATGATGTACCAGTTAAGGTTAGCAATTTTATCTGCTTATTTTCAAAAGCAGATAAAATTCACTATTGATCATATAAAGACTTTTACATTGCAGATATTTACATTATCTTTGCTTACATGAAACTCATAAACCACAAAGACCCCATGGGGTTAGCCATCAAGGATTATTTTTACACGGGCCACAACAAACCACTATGCATCAAATCTTCCATGTATGAAGATGACGAAATGCCGGTTCAAAATTTATTCCGTACTGAAGCAGACATGCCATGGATAGAACAGCAGGCATTGAAACTTTGTAATGGACGGATTTTGGATGTTGGAGCCGGAGCAGGTTGCCACTCTATGGTGCTACAACAAAAAGGGCATGAAGTTATTTCCATTGATATATCTCCAAATTCTGTAGATGTGATGCGCCAACGCGGCATTTCAGAAGCTTATTGTGCAGATTTTTATACCGACGAATTTGGTTGCAACTTCAATACGATTTTAATGCTTATGAATGGTATTGGCATTGCAGGGTCACTCCGCCATCTTCCAAATCTTTTAAAACGTTGTCAAGAACTGATGACTAAGGATGGATGTATTTTGGCTGACTCATCGGACTTGCGCTATATTTATGAAGATGAAAATGGATTGTTTGACTGGGATAAGGAAGATGGGTATTATGGAGAAGTAGATTTTCAAATGCAATACGGCTCCTGTAAAGGACCGACATTTAATTGGTTGTATGTAGATTTTGAAACGTTGTCACAAATTGCCCAAAACGTAGGTATGCAAGCTGAAAAGATTTGTACAGGTAATCATTATGAATACTTGGCTCGCTTACGAATGGTTTAGAAATTTACAGAAAGTCTATAGAAAGAATCAAATAAAAAAAGGTCCGGCTACTAGCGCCAGACCTTCCTATTAATAGTTTGTAATCACTCAATCGCTTTGCATCTACTTTCACAAGCCAACACATAGCGATGCCTTGGACGTTCTCTCTCATCCATTATTCCGTCTTTATACACGGAATCAATGTACGTCCTATCTGTTTAAGTAGAGACAAGATATTATTTACCTTGACGCTCTTTATACTTTTCAATTTGTCGCAGTAATGAATCTACGCAGAGATCAACACCTTCTTCAAAGGTATCGCATACCTTTTCTGCATGGAGTTCAGAACCAGGTAGAGCAACATGCAGTGCGGTCTCTTTATTTTTAGCCGTTTCAGGTTTCACAACCTTCAGAATGAATTCTACCTTGGTTATATTATCAAATGTTTTTTCGAGTTTGGCTGCTTTTTTCTCAATAAATGCGTGCAATTTTTCAGTTGCATCAAAGTGGATGGCTTGAATCTTAAGTTCCATAGTAACCTCCTTTTTTAGGCCCTTGGGTGGGCGCGTTCGTATTCTTTTTTTAAATCTGCAAATGTTGTATGCGTATAAACTACTGTTGTATCTATACTTTCATGACCTAATATTTCGCGGATTGCTTCCAAATCAGCGCCATTATTAAGCATAGCTGTTGCAAAAGTATGCCGTAACACATGCGGACTTTTCTTTTTTTGTGTCGTTACCAATGCAAGATACTGATGTACTACCCTACGCACCTGCGCTACACTTATGCGCTTGGATTTTGCATTAAGAAATAGCGCTTCAGGATCAAAGGCTTCCAGTTCATCCCTACGAAGCAGATAAACATTCAAGGCATTTTCTAATTCCTCTCCGAAGGGGACAATACGCTGTTTGTTTCTTTTGCCTGTCACCTTAAGTTCTCTCTGCATTAAATTGATTGCACTTCGATTAAGACCAACCAACTCAGAAACTCTTATTCCTGTATGATAAAACAAGAGTAATATTGTTCGATCTCGCAATCCCTCGTTAGTATCAGGAAAAATCACTTGGTCAAACAATTCATCTATCTCTGATTGCTTGAGAAAGGTAGGCAAAGGTACTGTCATCTTGGGATTGCTTACCAGGCGCATGGGATTCTTCTCAATACGCTTTGTACGCAGCAGATATTTATAGAAAGAACGCAACGCACTTAGTTCTTTACATATCGTGCGCGATGTTTTACATCGTTCAGCCTCTACCGACATCCATCTGCGTATAACATCAACATCTATCCGTTCCCAGGTAAGTTGTGCATCAAGACTGCGAAAAAATATTTCGAAGGACAGCAGACTATCGCTATAGCTTCGGACTGTCTGAAGCGAATAGCCTCGATCTGCTTTTAGGTAATTCAAAAAATCTTCAATCGCTGACATTGATTTCGCATTAGCTTTCAAAAGCGAATATCGGAACTTTTTCTGAATTTGCCAAATTTTTCTCCTAAAAAAATGTACATTTATATGATTGCTTGAATGCGTGTCGTTAGAAGTTCATTACATCCATGAAAAATTAAACTTTTACTTTATCGAAAAGGCAGTTGTTATAGAGGCTACCACTAGATTAGTTGGAATTTCTCTTACATTTTGGCGCAATTATATACCTAAACTACATAATAGGAATACTTTATGCTCGATACAATATTTGCCTCCTAAAACGGCATCTAATTGTAAAATCTAGTGCATTTAAAACCATTATTGAAGGAATCTGCTTTTGTGATAAAAATAAATATGCTCTAAAGCATAATGCCTTAGAGCATATTCATATTATTCTCCGTAAAATAACATCGGATTATTCTACGAAAAAAGGGCGAAGGAGAAAGAATTAATCTTCTGCGCTGTGAAGTTTCTGTACATAAACAGCGTGTTCCTTTGCCAAACGCTTGAGCACGCTGGGTTTGTCAAACTGCTGGCGTGCACGGAGTTCCTTTACTACACCAGTTTTCTCAAATTTTCTCTTAAACTTCTTCAGGGCGCGTTCGATATTCTCGCCGTCCTTAACTTGTACTACGATCATTTTTTAGTTTTGGATTTTATTTTGTTATTACTTAATTTGCATACTTCTCGCAGGGTGCAAAATTAGATATTTATTTCATTCTATCCAAACTTTAGTGCTGATTTTTAGCTAGACAGCCTTTTTTTCCACAAAGTTATGCTCAAAGTGTATCCGTACAATATGGTATACGACAGTTTCAAATTGCAGAATGATGTATGATACGGAACAACGAATGGATTATGTGTAAACACTCTATAGGCCTTATCTATGCATTTGTTATGAATAATATTTATACTCCTAATCCAATACAAGATGCAGAATACCATAGTTTATTTCACTAATCAATAGAAACTATATATTCATGCCAGCATACAGGCTCTTCAATACAAATAAAATCCTGCTTTGACTTAGGAATCACACTTATTTTACAATAGCGGGGTAACATTTTGTGCTCCATGCACTATTTTTCGATATGTACCACTGTTTGGGGATAAGGAATATTAATACCCTCACTCTTAAAGAGCTCATAAATGTGTTGCTGCCCTTGATAAAATACGGCCCAATAATCACTGGTATTTACCCATACCCGAACAACTAAATTAACGCTGCTATCAGCCAATGCTTCGATATTAACTGAAGGCTGCTTAGATACAGGGTCTTGAAGTACTCGTTTATCCTCGTAAAACATTGATAATATTTTAGCTCTGACAGGTTCGATATCTTGACCATAATCAACACCTATCACCCACTGAACTCTGCGTGTATCCTCTTCGGTCTGGTTCACTACGACAGAGGTACTCATCATTCCATTGGGTATATAAACTACTCTATTATCATACGTAGTTAGAATGGTATGGAATATCTGTATTTCACGAACACATGCAGTTATACCTTGAGCTTCAATCCAATCACCTACCCTATAGGGCTTAAATAATAGGATAACCAAACCGCCTGCAAAATTTTGAAGGTTTCCCGAAAGCGCCATACCAACCGCTACACCAGCTGAAGCCAGCAAGGCTGCAAATGATGTGGTATTGACTCCCAAAGCACCTATAATAGAAACTATCAAAAGTACTGTTAAGAGTATGTGCACCATACTACGAAGGAAACTCTGAACGCTGACATCTATATTGCGCTTAGACAACATTTTTGCCAATAGACTGTTGATAACTTTGATCAGGAAACTTCCAACCATATAGATAATGATTGCAGCTATGATATGTTTTCCTGCTGTTACTGAAAGGTCTATCAACTTATCAATCAATTGATCGATTTTGGTTATATCAGTGACTGTACTAGTTGTAAGTATAACAAAAGACATTTTGAATTACTGTTTACGGGTTATATTGCCGATTTCGTCAATTTCAATAAGTGAATTTGGCATATCAAGAACCGTAAGGCGCTTTATTTCCCTAGCTGCTCTAAATAAAGTATCTGTACGTGGCCCCACACCTTTACGCTGGATAAAGGAATGTATTTTACCATTTAAGAATCGTCCATCTATTGAAAGAGTCAACTCTAAAATTGGAGCATAACCTAATATACCACCTAACGACATGCCATAGGGAGTGCAGAAATTTCCTAAACTATAGGCTATAACGTGCTCCTTATACAACTCGACAGCCCTAGTAACATGGGGGCCATGCCCATAAACTACATCAGCGCCTGCATCAATACAAAAATGAGCAAAGTCGCGTAAAGTACCGCGATCTTCATTGTAAAATGTTTCCTTACCGTAAGGCAAACGATTATACTTTATTCCTTCTGCTCCACCATGAAAAGAAACGATTACTATATCAACTTGATTGACCAAATCCGTAATTATTTGACGTACAGTTGATAAATTCTGATGCCGTAAAGTATAACTATTATGGCCAAAAGCACAAAAACCAAAGCGTATACCATTACGTTCTACAATCGCATACGGAGGGTAACCCTTAATTCCACAATAAGCTATGTCTAAACGCTGTAAACAGTCCATCGTGCTTAGCAGACCTTGCTCACCAAAGTCAAAGGCATGATTATTTGCTAAACTCAAAAAATCATATCCTGCTTCACGCAATCTTGGAGCAAAGGTTGTAGGCGTACGGAATGCATACGATGCCTTTGACAATACCTTATGTGTAGAACCACCATTACAAAGAGTGCCTTCAAAATTACCTGCTGCAACATCGGCCTTAGTTAAAATGGGGGCTGCATCAACAAATAATTGCCGCCCTTGATTTGGCGGCAATTGCACTGACGGATACGTCGTACCCATCATAATATCTCCTGTGAATGCTACGGTTACCTCTTTAAGTGATTGTCCATGAACATTTGTCAAACTTAAGAGTGCGCAAACCGAAAGCAAAAAGAATCTTTTTAGCATTAGTTCTCTACAATACGACGGGCACCTAAATACCGACGGTTATAATATCGCTCATTTGAATTCGACACTTTAACACCTCGAAGGCTTGCATGTACGAACGAAAAATTATCACCAGAAGGATCTACTTCTGTTACAATGCCTACATGTCCTACAGAACGAGCATTACCACGACCACCAAAGAAGACTAAATCCCCTTTACGCAAGTCTGAAATTCGTGCAATAGGCGTTCCTTGGGTAAATTGAGAACGGGACGTACGCAGAATACTTACGTTTTCTTTTCTATAAACGTAACTGGTAAATCCAGAACAATCAAAAACAGAAGGTCCTGTGCTACCTAATGAATAGCGAGCACCCAAATATTGTAAAGCAGTCTGGACCACACTCTCTCCAAAATTTGCATTGTATGAAAGCTTTATATCACTTGCATTTTCTGCACTTAATGCTTCCTGTAACGGAGCTACTTCAGTTACGATACGTTCTGCAGTAGGTCGGCTTGGGAGTGCCTCAGGAATAATATCTTGAGCACTTGCTGTTGTGAACATTGCCACGAAGCCGAATGCAACTGTTGCAGCATATTTTTTTAATTGCACGATTGTATTCAGTTTAGGGGGTGTAACATCAAACAAATAAGGAGTTCAACTTCTATTATTCAATAAAAGCAGTTTTCCTCCTTATCCAACGAATGCAAAAATACAAAATTTGGGCAAAGCCGACAAACTATTTCTTATCTTTTTGGTATAAAAAATCATAGAAATAGCTCTTTATGCACACTTTTAGCAATCATGTGTACCATCATAGAGTATTTATACTATCAAACAGACAAAAAACTCATAATAGTACGCAGACCTCAATTAAAAGGAAGCAAGTTGTGCTATATCCGGAACTAAAGAATCAACTGAAGTCGGTGAAAGAAATGTGTCTGGCACTATGGGGGTAGAATTTTTGATACATGTATCGTTGGACTCACAAATCACTGTCTTTTCCGGAGTGTGCGTAAGGCCTGCAAAACCTGGCATTTCTTCCTTCTCATGCGAAATATAAACAGACATACCTACATAAGCATAACGATTATTGATAATAAGAATGTTAGGAGTTTGAACACGAATACAACCCTCTGAGGCACGTTTGCCAATACTTCTTGGCGCATTTGTTCCATGAATTCCTATACCATTAAACTTGCCATTATAAAGACTAAGAAAAATAGGCCCATAACATCCTTTTACCTTTCTACCGTCTCGTGTTTTGTGTATCCAGTCGGTACTATTAAAAATGCCACAAACTGTAAACCTTCCCTCAGGCGTACGATAATCGCCTACCGACTGTTTATCGCCTTTTCGAATTCCGCAGGCAATGCCACATGAAAACAATACACTGTCGGCATTACTAACCACGTAAAGCTTCATATTCTTCTTCGATATATATATATATGTGCCCTTTGACTTAAAACTGCCGAAAGAAAGTGTATCGGCCGTGGTTAATTGTGAATCAGGTACTTCTATTGAATCTGGTAATAATGCATTGATACTGTCTGAAAAATAGACCGAATCAGTAGCGTGATGACTACTTAAATCCTTAGAAGCACGATTTTGGCATGCCATTAATAAACAGCACAAGATGCCCAAATACATAAATAATTTATTGGCCATAGCAGTCAGATTAAAGAAAAACGGTTCTACCGTAATTAGTGTAAATTAACTATGCTCATATCCAGACCTCCGTAAA
>Ash_p2__coassemble_3249_pt1 | contig 6702 bp, 5 predicted proteins | sample Ash_p2__metabat2_low_PE_010 | metagenome-assembled genome bin Ash_p2
ATCTATAACAATCTCATATTCATCGTATCTATAAATCGTTTAGGACAACATTGGTGCAATACAACAAGGTCGCAATATAGGTATACCACAAGGCAATATGCTATTTGACTTTTTGAGCGAAATCGTATTGGGATACTCAGATTTGCTACTTCATGAAGCAATCGAGAGGGCAAATATTACAGCACCATATAAAATATTACGCTTTAGAGATGACTACCGAGTTTTTTGTAACGATAAAAACCAATTGGAAAAAATCTCTTACATCTTACAAGATGTTTTAGGCATGTTTAACTTCTTGATGAACAGCAAGAAGACAAAAATGAGCGACAATATCGTAACAGACTCCATAAAAGTTGACAAATTGGCCTATATTTACAATACGCCCATTTTCAAAGGAAAAGAACACATGGATTTTGACAGCTACGAAAAAAGCCTGCTCTACATACTTCTTTTTTCACGTGAGCATCCTGATGGTGGACAAATAAAGGTTATGTTGCACGAACTGGACAAGCGATTAGCTCAATTTATTCTGAAATATAAGGAGGAGTACGCAGAACAACCTACTCAATCGCCAGAAAGCCCCCAAAAAGAAAAGAAAAATAAGAATGCATCGAAAGAAGAGAAGAGCAAGAAAAATCAAAAAGAATGTATATTTCATTTTAGTCTTCCGGAGGAAACTACCCAACAAAACATATTTTCCAACCTAAAAACTTACCCTGATCCAAAAGTTCAATCAGCAACTACGCCTGTAAAAATATTCATTCCAGGCGGTAGCATCCGTGCAATGGTAGCAATTGCAATGCAAATTGCCTTAGAAAATATCAACTCGGCTCACTACGCTCTTCGACTGATTAGCCGTTTAATCGATACTTTGAACAATAAACAGGAGAAAGAATCACTCATTCTGCAAGTATATCAGAAACTTTGCAACATACCAAACTCTACATACATTAAGATCTGGCTTCAAAACCTAACTTACAAATTAGACAAGGAGCAAGGAAACACCACACGTTACCATAACCGCTTATGTCAGTTAGTAATGAACAATACCACAACTCCTTTGTGGAACACTTCGTGGCTGCTTCCCGAACTTACCAAAGGAATACCTTATAAAGACATTATTAACAACAAAGAACTTAAGGCTTCTACTCCAGTTATTAAACTTAAAGAAAAGAGCATTTACGACGAACCCAATTTCAATCAATTTGATAAATACGCAAATGAAGTAGACTCTGTGTGCATATTTTGAATTAGGCAGATTAACCTACAGCAAGTGGAGGAGCAATGATTTTACCGATGTCCGCTCCCTTAAATTGTTAAACCTTTTTCAATTAAAGTATTTATGACACACATTCAATTAACGCCCTCTCAACAGGAAGCCCTGCAGCAAATAATAAAATTTATAACAATCGACGAGGCAACGGTATTTATGCTGAATGGAGCAGCCGGTACCGGAAAAACAACTTTGGTAAAAGCTATCATAGAATACCTCGAACTGCAAAAGCGTACGTTTGCACTAATGGCTCCAACAGGAAGAGCAGCTTACATTTTGTGCCAACGAACAGGCAAACCGGCATGTACCATTCACCGAGGCATTTATACTCTCAATAATTTAGAAATAAAAGATGATACAAATCAAAGTCAGGCAAAATATGGTTTACAAATAAATCAGGATTCTGTCCGTACTGTATACATTGTGGATGAGGCTTCGATGATTGCTGACGTGCAACAGGAAAGTGAGGCGTTCGTATTTGGAACAGGCAGATTGTTACATGATTTATTTACTTATACCGGAAGACGGAAGGTGATTTTTGTAGGCGACTATGCACAGTTGCCTCCTGTTGGTATGATATTTTCACCAGCACTCGACAAAGAATATATGGAGAAAGTATTCAACTTAAAAGTCAGAGGATACAACCTTCGCGAAATTATGCGGCAGAATAGCAATAGCGCTATTCTTAAAAACGCCATAAATGTAAGAAAAAGCATAGAGGCTAAAAGTTTCGTTGAACTGCAATTTGAGAAAGGCAATGATGTGATGATGACTGATGACTTGCTCAATTCCTACTTTGAATATGCACCTTCAAAGCCTAATCCTAAGACCATCATTATTGCGTACAGTAACCGTCAAGTGCACGATTACAATACATGGATAAGAGGGCATTTCTATGGTGAAGACACAAATTGGCTAAACCCAGGTGAACTGCTAATTATAGCACGTAATAATTACGCATACGTTGTCGAACTCTTTAATGGCAATATTGTGCGGGTAGATGAGGCAGAAAATGAACAGGCCATTGAATGTAAAGACATTAACGTAAAGACCAGAGACGGCAAAATAGAAACTGTAAAACTACAATTCGGCAATGCAAAAATCAGTTTTAAATCTGGCAATCAAGCCATAACTATAAAAGTAAAAATTCTTGTAAACTTTCTCACAGCCACAGAAAACTCCCCTAATGGAGAACTCATATCACGGGCTTTAATAGTCGACTTCAAAAACCGCTTGCCTGAACATTTGCGACACATTAGCAAAATGAACAGCAATAACCAAGAACTGAAAAAAGAATACTTTGAAAGATTAAAAAACGACCCATACTACAATGCCTTAATTTGCAAATATGCTTATGCCATTACTTGCCACAAAGCACAAGGTGGTGAATGGCCTATGGTCTTTGTAGACATGGGACGCTATGGCAGTAAAACAAACGAGGACTATTTTCGTTGGGTTTACACTGCACTTACGCGTTCAAACCAAAATCTATGCCTCTATCAAGCACAGGATTTTAACTATATCAGTTTGCTGACAGTAGAAGAAATACAACTCAGCAAACATCTAAAGGTAAGTATCTATTCGGATAATCAAGACTTTAGAGCAGCTCGATTCGACCGGCTAAAAGCAAGTTGCAAAGATGCACACCTACAAATTACAGAAGATTTAACGTGTAATTATGAACACCGCTTGACCTTCAGTAACGCCGCTGGCGAAACAACAACAATTACCCTATGGTATAGCGATAAAGGTTATAGCGGAAAAGAACGCATAATCCAAACTTCTTCGGAAGAATTTACTGGCTATTGCAGAACACTCATTAGCAACTCCTTCCCACCTACCGATGTTCCCTTTACAGCCCCCAACCGCCCATTTGCCGAAAAACTGGTAGGATATATGAAATCTCAACTGCAAGAATTAGAAATACAACTGCTCAATATAACACAAGAGCAATACCAGGATGTATTTCACGTAAAAACTGACGGAATAGCAAAAATTTGCATGTACTACTCTAAAGGAGGAAATTACACTTGCATGAGACTTCAAAGTTCTCTTGGAAAGAATGATGCAAAGCTGGAGAAACTGCGTGAATGCTTTCTCTGATAACCTGCTGGGAGTAAATTTGCTTTAAAAGCTACAATGCGACAGAATTGTCTTGCATTCTAACGGGTCAAACCCCAGAAAGATAAACTTCCGAATACGAAAAATACTTCCAAACTCAAAATCTATTTACAAATCCATGACTCTACCTGAAATCAAATACCTTTTAGATATCAATCATACAGAAGAGGCCTATAATGAATGCCTTAAATTGTGGCAAAGCAATTCGGAAGATCGTGACATTAGAATGATAATGACACGATGCTTAAAACCCATGGCTGAAAAATTTGCTGCTGCCCAACAAGCGGACAAATTAATTGAGACACTGACACAACTTGCCCAACTGCGATTGGAGGAAATTGGCGAAGTATCTACTGCAAACTATTTTACATGGCCTATACACATACTCATAAAAGAACTAAGATTCAAACCTCAAAGTTGTGTTACAATCGCTGACCAATTACTCAATATTCTACCTAAACTGCATTTTATTAAACCACATCGCTACTACTCGATGCTGGCCGATACCTTTCTCAAAGTAAAAAGACCACAAAATGCAACATGGCAACGCTTTGTTGAATTTATGGACTGGTTCGGATTCGAAAATTTTATGCCTCAAGACTACGAACGTATTCCGCTAAAAAATGGCAAATCTATACCTTCAATTGTAGAGCGTGTACATATAACCTATTATAAAGCCTTAATGGCTGAACCGGAAGTAGGAAAAAAACATTCAGAAAAAATTCAAAGTTTCATAGAAAGACTAACAAAACTTCACAAAATTCATCCCGAATACCAATATACTCTCTATCATAAAGCACTTCTGCTCTTATATCTTGGAGATAAAGAGAAAGCACTCGAGGCCATACGCCCCTTTGTGAAGAAAAAACTAAATGATTTTTGGGTATGGGATGTATTGAGTGAAACCATTGATGACGCTGAAACCAAACTGTCATGCTGCTGCAAAGCGCTCACATGCAAAACAGACGAGAAATTTTTAGGACGCGTACACCTTAAGACAGCCCAACTGATGCACGAATTAGGATATGACAACAATGCACGTGCTGAAATACGTGCTATGTATGCAGTTTACGAAGTTAATAAATGGCGTATGCCAAACGAAGCATTCGAAATGAAAAGGCAAGATTGGTACCAGCAAGCAGAGGCTCCAAAGTCTAATTTAGCTTTCTATCAAGAACATATCAAGCAATCAGAGGAACTGCTATTTCTTGATAATCCCGAAATACCCATACTTATCACGCATGTTAACAATACAAAACATGTTTGTAACTTCGTAACAGAAAATAAAGAGTGTGGCTTCTTCAGCACAAAAGGGCTGAAGGTACGTTTTACTGAAAATACAATCTACAAAGTACGCATAAGTAATACTGAAATAAAGAACAATAAGGCTACACTGGTTATGACTTGTAAGCCAATAAAAAATATAAAACCTTACACTGGAACCTTCTTAAAAATCGATGAGGGACAATTGGTTATAAAAGACTATCAAAGTTTTGGGTTTGTAAACCACGATATCTACGTAGATCTAAAACGTCTTGACATTGACGCCTCAAAGTGGAACTATAGCCAAGTTATCGTAACAGCCGTTATTTCCTATAATTCAAAAAAAGACAAGTGGAACTGGCGTGCAATCTCATTGAAAAAGAAGCAAGATTAATAGACATCAATTTTTAGATGCAAAAATCTGTGAGTTTAACAAGAATGCAGCTTATAACAAGAGTGTATGGAGTTGGGTAGTAGATATCATCTCATGCCTTATATTCTTCCCTATGATAATTATTGTAGTTTATCGGTGCGGAAAATAGAATGAGTACAAGAAGGAGTTTTCTTGAGTGTATAGGTGTATACAGAAATGGATTATTCTGTTCTCTGCGCTGCTTAGTTTTCTTGGCAGATAGAATATTGTATAGCTCAGTCAACAGCATCACTCTTCCGGTTGGTTGTGCTGGCTGTCTTTTTTGTCTTGCGGAGTATGGTTTTTAAGGGGTGCAGTGTCCTTGTTTGCTGAGTCCTGATTCTGCGCATCTTCATTCTTCGAAGGCAGGCTTGTAACGGTAACGGTTAAGTTGATGCAGTAACAGTCGTCATCGTCGTCGTCATTGTCAATGTCGCCGTTGGCTACTTTGCGACGCCATGCCTTTCTGCGCTTAGCTCTTTCTATGTTGGCCTGCTCTATTGCCCATCTGTGGAGTGCAAAGAGCCCGAGAATAACCAAACTGGTGAATACCCCTGCTAAAGCTATTTTGAACATCAAACCGGAAGTAGAGGTTTCGCCCGACTGTGCAGTAGGAACAGCCCAAAGGACGATCAGAACCAATATGCTTATCCATAAAACCACTTTACTCATTTGAAATACCTGGTTGCTAAACGAAGGCTTTTTCATGTTATTCTGTATCATAGTATTTGTAGTATTTGTTTTCTGCAAAAGTAAATATCATTTTTAGATTTGCATCGCAATCATATGTAAATCAGTGGTTTTGAATGCGATTTTTTTGTATTTCGATGCACCTCGAAACCAGTGCGTTGTAGTCTTCTGGCAGATTTTTCCATGTCGGGCAGTTTCCGGAGCGATGGTAACCTGGAGGTTGCTCATGTGTTAGTGAGGGAGCATCGGTGTGGGTGGTTAGGGCAACAGAATATTGTGGGGAAAGTCGGTAAGGTTGTGGGGTAGGAGAATATATTTAGCCAGACGGCTCCTGAAAAAAAGTTTAGGAATGGGAGGCTGCAAGAGTCGGATGAGTATTATACCGATTGTCGGGGAGTACTTGGTTGTGTGGAGGTTAAATTTGAACATGGTGGCGAAGGTTGGTTGTTGCGGTTGTGGCACTTAAGCTACTCGGGCAGGATGGGGTTGAGGGGCGTTGTTGGTGCAAATATACGACATCGCAGATCCGATTGCCAAATTTTTAGTGCATGTATGCAGCAATGAACAAGCACTGAGTAGCTAATGTTGTTGTGTATCAGCTACTTACAGCCAGCAGTGATTTTAAATTGCTTGTGAGCGAAGTCTGTAAATCCCCCTTGTCTATCTCTCTTCCCACCGCACTTAATCCGTCTTCGTTCCTCTCCGGACTTGCAGTCAATGGCCCATTTGCTTCTTTCCGGCCTTTATTGGGGGCTTTTGCCACATCGCGCTGTCTATGCTCCAAGCTGCGATAGCGCTGTATTCATCCAACAGAATTGAAACCCACAAAAAGTGCGCGAAAAAGAAAAAGAAAAAACAAAGAAAAAAAATGCCCTTCCCCCAGACCCCTTGCCTAAAGAAAAAGAAATAAATAAAGAAAAAGAAGAATTGAATCCCCCCCCCC
>Ash_p2__coassemble_3313_pt1 | contig 6540 bp, 9 predicted proteins | sample Ash_p2__metabat2_low_PE_010 | metagenome-assembled genome bin Ash_p2
CAAAGTTCTGAACAATGAAGATTTAATGAAATATGGGGTAGATGGGATGAATACGTTTAATGACTTTCTATGCTAAAGAAGCATCAGTCTTCTTCAACAGCGAATTTTTCGGGATATTTGCCTTTAAAGTTGCGATAGTAGTCCATAATGATGCGCATATCTTCGTCAACTTTTCCGGAGGGAATAATGGTCTTGGTGCATACAATTCGTTTGCTTGGAAAGTCTATAGCGTATAGTAGGATGGGTATCTGAGCTTTCAGTGCAATAAAGTAGAAACCTCTTTTCCATTGTTTGGCAAGTGAGCGAGTTCCCTCGGGTGTAACAGCTAATGAAAAGTGCTGGGCAGTGCGTGCCTTTTCTGCAAGTTGGTCTGTTAAGCTTGTGTGTTTACTACGTTCTACAGCAATACCGCCCATTTTTCGGAGTAGAATTTCTAAGGGCCAAAAGAACCATTCCTTTTTCATCAGGAAGTTAGACTTTTTTCCAAGAGCTGTGTAGTAAGCTTTTCCAATAAAAAAGTCCCAATTGCTGGTGTGAGGTGCAACGCATATAATGCATTTGGGTGGTTGTGGCTGGTTTACTTCAACCTTCCAGCCCATCCAGTCGAAAAGAACTTTTCGGCAAATAAATTGAAACATTTTGGGTTGTAATGAAACGTTGAGCGTTAAGTCGCAGACTGACGGAAAATCCTTGCTTCAGTGCTGTGCTTAACGCCCAACGTAGGTTTGTGAGGTATTATGCTTTAATAATCCGTTCGTTAAGGTCGTTTACTTTTTGAGTAAAGTCTTTCTTATACTGGCGGAAATACGCTTGTGCATTTTCAGAGTCGTAATGATTGATGCGGTCAATAAATTCCTTATGCAGAGAAATAACCTCCGTCATGAGCTCAGTCAATGCTTCTTGATTACCTTGTTGGCACATGCTGAGTGCCACGCAGTCAGCAAAGAGACTTCCGGTAATTTTCTTTACGTTTTTTTTCAGCTTTTTTCTGCTAGCCATTATCAGTATGTGTTAGATGTGATACAGATTATATTATTTAGTGATGATTTCCATACCCTTGAGAATAGCTTGTTCGTTCATGGGTAGGAGTTTGTGATGGCGTTCAGGCAAGGTCTTTCGGAGAGCCTTCATAACACTTTCAATCTTTACAATGGGGTGGAGTTTAAGATATCCGCCCAAAATAAACATATTGAAGCATTTCATCATAGACATTTCAGCGGCCTTTTCCATAGCAGGAATTTGCCACGATTCGATGTCTTCGCGTGTAGGTTTCTCGATGATACCAAAACTGTCGTAAATCAGTGTACCTCCCTCTTTTACCTTCGGTTGGAATTTGTCGAGCGAGGGTTGGTTAAGCAGAATTGCTGTATCGTAGCTGCTGAGAATCGGTGATGAGATGGGCTCGTCGCTGATAATAACCGTTACGTTAGCCGTACCACCTCGTTGTTCGGGACCATATGCAGGCATCCAAGTCACTTCTTTGCCTTCCATCAAGGCAGCGTAGGCCAAAATCTTACCCATAGAGAGTACGCCTTGTCCGCCAAAGCCCGATATGATGATTTCTTGTTTCATGGTTGTATACTTCTAAATAAGTAGAACTGAAGCCGGAAAGGCTTTATTGTTTGTCCTTAAGGTCGCCTACATGGTAGAAGTCGAACATATGTTCTTCCATCCACTCATTGGCTTTAACAGGAGTAAGTTTCCAGCCGGATGAGCAGGTTGATACGATTTCAACCAAGTTAGAACCCTTGCCGGCCATCGAGTTTTCGAATGCTTTGCGGATTGCCTTTTTAGCCTTGCGGATAGCAGCAACGCTGTGAACACTTTGGCGTGTAACGTAGGCTGTACCTTCGAGTTTAGCTGCAAGCTCTGTAATATTGAGCGGGTAGCCATGGAGTTTCGGGTCGCGTCCGTAGGGGCAAGTAACAGTCTTCATGCCCAGCAGTGTGGTCGGAGCCATTTGGCCGCCGGTCATACCATAGATGGCATTGTTAATGAAGATGATGGTTATATTTTCACCACGATTGAGTGCATGGATGGTTTCGGCTGTACCAATGCAGGCTAAGTCGCCATCGCCCTGATAGGTAAATACCAGGCGGTCGGGCCACAAGCGCTTGCAGGCAGTTGCTACTGCAGGAGCACGTCCGTGAGCAGCTTCGTGCCAGTCAATGTCGATGTAACGATATGCAAATACTGCGCAGCCTACGGGGCTGACACCAATGGTGTGGTCTTCCATTCCCATTTCGGCAATGACTTCTGCTACGAGTTTGTGAACTACACCGTGCGAACAACCCGGGCAGTAGTGCATGCCCATGTCGTTCATGAGTTTTGGTTTTTCATAGACCAAATTCTCAGCCTTGATAATATCTTCTCTTGTCATGGATGACTATATGTGAGAATTATACTTTTTATTTTCTTAAACCAGGCATTCTCAGCATCACTTCCACCATTTTAACGAGCACGGCAAAAAGCCCGACACCATACCATATCATTTGGCTTTTGTTGCCTTCGGCTATGATGATTCCGATCATGGCAACAAGCGCCATGAGAATGAACAAGCTGTTGAGTATATTTCGGATAAAGAGATTCCTACTCATTTTACGTCGTTCAGCTTCACGTTCAGGGTGTCGTAGTCTTTCTAATATGTCGTTTTCGTCGTGTTGGGGTGAGTTCAGCATAGATTGTTTGTGCTTGGCCGGTAGAGGTTAGTATACGTCTGTAGTCCGTTATTTCAGCGGGATTTTATGTTTGAGCGCTGAAAAGCGGTGTGCAGGCATTGTCTTCCGGTTATTTATTAGCCTGGGCTTTTAATTTATTGAGAGCTTCAACGATTTCATCAGGATCGGGTACGATACCACCGAGTCGTCCGTACTGGTCAACGGGAACGCGTCCTTCAACAGCACCGCGTACATCGAATACCATTTGTCCGGCGTTGATTTCGACTACGAGAATACCCTTAACCTTCTTAGAGAGTTCGCCGATTTCTTTTTTGGGGAAGGGCCAAAGTGTGATGGGGCGGAAGAGTCCTACCTTCAAGCCTTGCTTTCTGGCAGTTTCCATGGCCTTTTGCGAAATACGTGCAGCCGAACCAAAGGCTACGATTGCGTATTCTGCATCTTCCAGGTCTTTAGTTTCGTAACGTACTTCCTTATCTTCGATTTCTTTGTACTTCTTTTGGAGGTGGATATTTCTTTCCTCCATAATGGTAGACTCAAGTTCGAGCGAAGTCATTACATTGGGCTTACGTTCCTTCAGTCCGTGACCATTTGCAGCCCAAGGGCATTCTTTGGCAATTTCTTCTTCGGTGCGGCGAGCTTTGTAGGGAGGCAATACCACCTTTTCCATCATCTGTCCGATTACACCATCAGATAAAATCATTGCCGGGTTACGATAGCGGAACGACAGTTCGAAGGCAAGATCCACAAAGTCGGCCATTTCCTGTACCGAAGCGGGAGCCAGTACAATTACGTTGTAGTCACCATTACCACCACCGCGCGTAGCTTGGTTGTAGTCACTCTGCGAAGGTTGGATAGTTCCCAAGCCGGGTCCGCCGCGCTGTACATTGACAATCAAGCCGGGGATTTCGGCGCCAGCCATATAGCTGATACCTTCTTGCATCAAAGCAACACCGGGCGAAGCTGACGAGGTCATAACACGCTTACCAGTGCCGCCTCCGCCGTAAACCATATTGATTGATGCAACTTCACTTTCAGCCTGTAGTACAACCATGCCAGTTGTTTCCCAAGGCTTTAGTTCAGCCAAAGTTTCAAGCACTTCGCTCTGCGGAGTGATAGGGTAGCCAAAATAGCCGTCGCATCCGCAGCGAATAGCTGCGTGGGCTATAGCTTCATTTCCTTTAAGAAGGAGTATTTCGTTTTCTTCTTTCATGGAAGGTAGAATTAAAAGTCTGTATGTTAGGGGATGGTGCTGCGTTGTGTTGACGGTTCTTGAAGTCTTTTCAGGCTGCAGCATAATCTTCGAAATACAGTGACTTCAAGTTATTCAACTTTTTTACGGTAAACACTGATGCAGCCATCGGGGCATACAATGGCGCACGAAGCGCAGCCGATACATGTGTCGGCAACTTCCTCACAATAGGCATAACCTTTGTGATTGACTTCATTCTTGGTTAGAGCGAGCGTTTGCGTGGGACAAGCCACAATGCAAAGTCCGCACCCCTTGCATCGTTCAGTATCGATGACGAGGGCTCCTTTCATTTTGCTCATAGTTAGTAGATTATAAATTCGTGGTTAGACGGTATGTCCTTGTTCTTGGAAAAATTTCATTGCGGAATGTTTTCCGCTTGGGTTAGCTTGAAAGCAACCGGTGCTGAGCGTGCAGTATTTACTGGTTAAACATGTCCTTGTTGTAGAAGTCCATGATATCGTTAAGCATGAGTCTGCATTCGCGGGCTGGTCCTTCCGGTTCGAGTTCTTCAGCTTTCAAAAAGCAGTTCAATGCGTTACGCCAGTCCGACTGCTTCATGTAAACCTTGCCTTGCAGATAGTAGAGCGTGGCGTGGGGGCCATGCGCTGTTTCGGCTGCTGCAATCAAACTTTCTGCCTCGGGTAGGTTATTGGCCGTCAAGGCATCGAAAATCGGTTGGAAGTTGTCCTTGTTCATTTTGTTATTTGGTAGGTCGAAAGCAAAGGTACGCTTAAATCTGAAATACCGAAGCATTTCGACCATATTTTAGTATGTATTAACTATATGATGGTAAAAAGTGTACCTTTTAGGGCCAAATATAGGGTTTTCTGCATTATTGGTTGGGCGAAATGACAAGAGGAGTGAGCATTCCGGGGCTGATGAAGGCATGTTTGTTTGGCTCTTTTCGGAAGGTCGATATGTAAGGGCATAGTCTATAACTATGGTGGTTGCCTGTAAATGTTGGCAGCAATGCTTCCCATGTGTTTGTGCACAATGTATTAACGGCTTCCTACGGGTGCAAATTCCTGAACAATGTTTTGCTCACGGTGCTCAACACGTATCTCTATTCCGAATTTACGGTGTAAGTGTTCGGCTAAGTGTTGTGCCGAGTAAACGCTGCGGTGTTGTCCGCCAGTGCAGCCAAAGCAGAACATCAGGTTTGTAAATCCCCGTTCCATGTAGCGCTTGACATGGGCATCAGCCAGTTTGTATACAGCGTCGAGAAAGGTCAGTATTTCTCCGTCGTCTTCAAGAAATTTGATTACCGGTTTGTCGAGTCCGGTAAGTTTTTTGTAGGCCTCGTAGCGGCCGGGGTTATGGGTGCTTCGGCAATCGAACACGTAGCCACCGCCATTGCCTGAGTTGTCTGCAGGTATACCTTTTTTGTAACTAAAGCTATATATGCGTACTTTTAGAGGCCCTTGTCCGTCGTATTTAGAGTGTGTGGCAGTGCCGTGCATGGTTGGTGCAATATTGAATTGTGGCAGGTCAACAAGTTTGTGCAGCAGGTTGTTTAAATAGGGGTAGGGCAGTACTACGCCATCGAGCAGTTGCCGGCGGAGGTTTTGAACGGCAAGCGGAATGCTGTCGAGAAAATACTTTTTGCGTTCTACGTATCCTCGTAAACCATAGGCTCCAAGCACTTGCAGAATGCGGAAGAAGACAAATAACTGAAGTCTTTGTCTGAACGCAGCTTCATTAAATGAGGGTAATATGCAGCGCAGTTCATCGATGTATTCGCTTACGAGGTAATCGCGCAACATTTGAGGGTAGCGTGCAGAGGCTTGCCACAAAAACGAGGCTACATCGTATTGCAACGGCCCTTGCATACCTCCCTGGAAATCAATAAAATAGGGGTTCCCTTCGGGTAGCATAACGTTGCGTGCCTGAAAGTCGCGATACAGAAAGTATTGTTCTTCATCTTCCTGGCCTACCAGGTCGTTGGCGAGTTGTTCAAAGTCGTTTTCCAACTTTGTTTCGTTAAAGGGCAGGTCGGTAATCTTCAGAAAACTATATTTAAAGTAGTTCAGGTCGAACATAGCTGCCCTGCGGTCAAAGCGGATGGGGTCAAGACATTGTTTAAAGTCCAGCCCATTGGCTCCTTCAACTTGTATGTGTGCCAAGAGTCTGATGGTGCGGGCCAATATAGCCTCGTCGGCTTTGCTGTATTCAAAATGGTTTGCACGGGCTGTTCCAAGTGCATCGTATAATGATTGTTGGCCTAAGTCTTGTTGAAGGTAGCAGGTTTCGTCGTCGCTGAAAGCCAATATACGCGGTACGGGCAGCCCTTGTGAGTAGAAGTGGCTGGCCAGATAAACAAAGCAGTGATTCTCGGCAGTGTTAGGACCTATCACTCCGATCACCGATTTGTTGTTATCATTGTAAAGGCGTATGTATTGGCGGTTGCTGCCGGCTTTGGCCAGCGTTTCTACTTTTTGCGGAGTTTTTCCGCACCAATCTTTATAGAGTTGTAGCAGGTTGTTCATGGATCTGATGCCGTTATTGGGGCTGCTATCTGCTTTGTGCAGATTGTTGGGATGCGTAAGATAATATACGAAATACCCGTTGGCGGAATTAATTTAGTGCATACTTAATTCTGCCGATGGACTTATT
>Ash_p2__coassemble_3551_pt1 | contig 5920 bp, 3 predicted proteins | sample Ash_p2__metabat2_low_PE_010 | metagenome-assembled genome bin Ash_p2
ACAAAGCGATGTCAAGTGTACGAACCGCTTAAAAACAGTTTAGGCTGTAATGCCTTAAAATCAGGTCATTACAGCCTAAAACAATTATTTAATTATCCGTCGATTATTCCTCAACAGCAGCCTGCGCCGCAGCAAGGCGTGCTATAGGCACACGGAAAGGCGAACAACTTACATAGTTCAAACCTACCTTGTGACAGAATTTCACAGAAGTGGGTTCACCACCATGTTCACCACAGATACCACACTTCAACTCATTACGTACTGAGCGTCCCTTTTCTACAGCCATCTCAATAAGCTGGCCTACACCATTTTGGTCGAGAACCTGGAAGGGATCTACCTTTAGAATCTTCTTCTCGATGTAAACGGGGAGGAAGCTAGCTATATCATCACGCGAATAACCAAATGTCATCTGCGTAAGGTCGTTCGTACCAAAGCTGAAATATTCTGCACGCGAAGCGATACGGTCGGCAGTCAATGCTGCACGAGGAATTTCAATCATCGTACCTACCTTGAAGGGGATTTCGATACCTTCCTCAGCAAAGAGAGCAGCAGCCTCGTTACGGATTACCTTTTCCTGAGCCTCGAACTCATAGAGGATACCAGTGAGAGGCACCATGATTTCAGGATGAGGATCGAGTCCTTCGCGCTTCAAGTCGATTGCAGCCGAGAGGATGGCACGGGTTTGCATCTGCGTAATCTCGGGATAGGTGTTACCCAAGCGACAACCACGATGGCCAAGCATGGGGTTATGCTCGCAGAGGCTTTCTACGCGCTGACGGATGTATTCTACGGTTACGCCCATGGCTTGAGCCATCTCTTCCTGGCCCTTGCGATCGTGGGGAACGAACTCGTGGAGAGGAGGATCGAGCAAACGAACATTTACAGGATAGCCGTCCATAGAGCGGAAGATACCCTTGAAGTCTTCCTTCTGGAAGGGGAGCAACTTGGCCAAAGCCTTGCGACGACCTTCAACATCCTCTGCAAGAATCATTTCGCGCATAGCCACAATCTTTTCGCTATCAAAGAACATGTGCTCCGTACGGCAAAGACCAATACCTACAGCACCAAAACTGCGAGCTACACGTGCATCATGCGGTGTATCGGCATTGGTACGAACCTGCAAACGAGTGTATTTGGCACAAAGGTCCATCAAGGCTGCAAAGTCTCCTGAAAGTTCAGCAGCCTGCGTATCGATAGCACCCTTATATACACTACCATTCGTACCATTCAGCGAGATATAGTCGCCTTCACGAAGGAGAACGCCATCAATCTCAACAGTACGTTTCTTATAGTCTACGTTAATAGCACCTGCACCACTTACACAGCATTTACCCATACCACGGGCAACTACTGCCGCATGCGAAGTCATACCTCCACGGGCAGTAAGGATACCCTCAGCAACAGCCATACCTGCAAGATCTTCGGGCGAGGTTTCAATACGTACCATGATTACCTTATGGCCATCTTCATGCCACTTAGCAGCATCTTCCGCAAAGAATACAATTTGTCCACAAGCAGCACCAGGACTTGCAGGAAGACCACGAGTCAACTCCTTGGCCTTAGAAAGAGCCTCTTTGCTAAATACCGGGTGAAGGAGTTCGTCGAGTTTTTGAGGTTCGCAACGCATAATAGCGGTTTTCTCGTCAATCATGCCTTGACGCAACAGGTCCATTGCTATCTTCACCATTGCTGCACCGGTACGCTTACCATTACGGGTTTGGAGGAACCAAAGTTTACCTTCCTGTACAGTAAACTCCATATCCTGCATATCATGGTAGTGCTCTTCCAACTTAGTTTGGATAGCATCGAGCTGGCGGTAAATTTCGGGCATTGCCTCTTCCATTGAAGGATAGTTTGCCTTGCGGTCCTCTTCTGAGATTCCCTGCAATTCAGCCCAACGACGAGAGCCTTCGAGCGTAATCTGCTGCGGCGTACGTATACCGGCCACAACGTCTTCACCCTGCGCATTAACGAGCCACTCACCGTTAAACAAGTCTTCGCCCGTAGCTGCATCACGACTAAAGCATACACCAGTAGCCGAGGTATCGCCCATGTTACCAAACACCATAGCCTGAACTGTAACGGCAGTACCCCACTCTGCAGGAATTCCTTCCATCTTACGGTAGAGTATAGCACGCTCGTTCATCCAAGAGTCAAATACGGCACAAATGGCACCCCATAGTTGCTCCATGGGATTTGCGGGAAATTCCTTCTTGGTCTGTTCCAGAATAGCTTGCTTAAAGCGACGAACGAGTTCCTTCAAATCGTCCACATCAAGTTCATTGTCAAGATGTACGTTCTTAGCCTTCTTTACTTCGTCAATAATCTTTTCAAAGGGATCTACGTCCTCTTTGTTTACCGGTTTCATACCAAGAACCACATCACCATACATTTGAACAAAGCGGCGATATGCATCATAAGCAAAGCGTGCATTTCCTGTTTTGCGAGCAAGACCCTCTACAACCTCATCGTTCAAGCCAAGGTTCAAAATGGTATCCATCATACCGGGCATAGAAGCACGGGCACCAGAACGTACAGACAAGAGAAGCGGATTTTCAATATCGCCAAATTTACTGCACATGTGTTCTTCTACCAAGTGCAAACTCTTCTCTACCTCTGCCTTAAGCAGTTCAATGACCTTTTCCTTACCAACTTCGTAATATTCGTTACAAACATCTGTTGTGATGGTAAAACCCGGGGGTACAGGAACACCTATCAGGTTCATCTCTGCAAGGTTAGCTCCCTTGCCACCCAATTCGTTACGCATGTCGGCACGGCCCTCAGCCTTACCATTACCAAACGTATATACTCTTTTTTGGTCTGTCATGGTTAATATAATTTTGGAATTAATTGATTTTTCATTCAGTTATACAATCTATTTACGCACGTTTCTCGGAACGTCTCGCTGCTGTTCCACTGCAAAAATAAAGATTTGTTTTTATATAAGCAAGGATATGACTTTTTTTCGATACCTAAGTAGCAAATTGCCAAGTTATCGCGTTAAAATATTTAGGCGTATCAAACTTCCGGAGTATGTAATTTAAAACTTGACTTTACAATTAAGAATACATTCATATTTTGAATACACTTCTTCATATTTCAAATGTGCAAATCGGATATCATCATTGCAGATATTCTCAACTCTGCCTCACCATTCTCCACAAAATCAATTGCTTCCAACTCAACCCCTTGTCGAGTCAGAAGCAAAGTTTGGTGATTTCCACTCTTATTATATATCAAAAATTCACATTCAGTCCCAAACTCAGCAATTCGTTAAATTGGAAATAAGATTCGCCAGGCTCTCGCTGTCTACTATCATCAAAACGGGGATACAGGAATAGACTGGTTGACAAATATTTATTGATAGCCAAATTAAAGTTATTCTCCCACTCTACTTGCGTTTTGTTATAATCTGTAAAATAATAAATTCGGCCAGCCCATTTAATATTCTTAGCTATTTCCCATGTATAGTTGATGGTTACATTCGAACCCACTTCCCATTTTGTATGTTTACCTTTGTCTATACCAAAAGCACTGACCAAACTAGGTCGCGATACATAGGTTAATTTCAGTGCCATGGGCGAGAACGTTGCATTAACCTTAAAGCGGTTATTTTGAGTTGTCATTTGGTAATCCATACCTACTGAGAGCAACGACTCAAAAGGAGACATAAAGTCCGAGTAAATAGCAGGATCATCAGCTTTATATCCCCGATAGAATTGTGACCAACTTTGCAACATCATGGTGTAATACCAGTGTTTGCTGGCTCGCAGCCCCAACTTATTAGTTAATCGAATAAGGTCTGAGTTGGTTTTATACTTATGTTCTTTATCGTTGTGGGATGACTGAAAGCCCAATTTCATTTCTAGCTTATTGTCAAACGTTACTTTGCGCTGGTTGTTATAATTAGCCTCTATTACCGTTGCTGCCAACAAAGCATTGTGGCTCTCACCACCTTTATACCAATTATCGCTTACATAATTTTGGGTAAACATCAACGAAAAATTGGTTTTAAATGTCCAAAAATTGGGTTTGCGCACTATAATATTCATATCATCATCAATAGGCATCACCTGCGGCAACACATTATTATCGGGCTCTTCTGTAAAGCGTTCTGTCAAAGTTATTTCAGGCTTTACACTTTCACGAATTTGCGTATCAAGATTGAGTGTTCCTGCTTCTGCTTCCTGATGATTTACCAACCATGGGTAACATGTATAAACCATTGTCAGATAACGATCCGACTCATCACATATTTGATAAATATGCTTAGAGGTAACAAGACTTTCTTCATGCTTTTTCGGAGACGCTATTCTACCTATCATTCGTTTAATTGTTGAATTGTAGAGTGTCATGTTTCCCAATATCGGAGCATAATACGGATTGGTCAATACATTTGTAACAACGTTCTCTCTATCTCGATTTTGATAAGAAAGCGAATCTAAACAACTGGCATAATATTGAGATATCTGCTGAATACTATCAGTATTTGCTGCTATCATGCGGTTCAATTGCCGTTGTGTAACTATATGTTGGGCTTGTACGGGCTGTGTCAACATATTCCCAATGGTTATAACGCCAACGAAGGCTACTAATAATCGGTTCATACAAAATGTTCTACAGATGGAATAAATTAGCAATATGAGCAAAGCGTGCCATATCCAGCTTTGTATAACACATATTGTCAACGCTACATGTTATACTTTGCACAGCTACAACATTTATAAAATTAACGCAAAGATACGAATAATCATTCAAAATTCCTCGTTCTATTTCAAGATTTCAACAGCTTCAACTTTATTAAATAATACGCAACTGTCTTATTGTACCTTACTCCCCCATCCTGTCTTCTTTTTCTATCTGCATCTATATTTTGAATAACGGCATACACAAGCTAAGCCTGCAACCATATACAGCAGTTTATACTATCATTTTTCACTATCAAAGAGCATAAAAATATCTTTTAATCAACACATTTCAAAAATAACACACCAAATGTTTGGCATACTTACAATAATATTTTATTTTTGGGCAGTAAACCTTAAGTTTTTTCCATGAGACAATTAAAGATAAGCCCCAACATTACCAATCGTGAGAACGAAATAATTGAACGATACCTACAAGACATAAGCCACGAACACCTTATATCGCCCGACGAAGAAGCTGCATTGGCCCACCGTATCCGTCTTGGGGATGAACAAGCCCTGGAACAACTAACCAAAGCTAACCTCCGTTTTGTCGTTTCGGTTGCCAAACAATACCAGGGACAAGGGATGGGGCTTACCGACTTGATTAACGAGGGTAATGTCGGTTTGATAAATGCTGCCCGAAAGTTTGACGAAACACGTGGATTCAAGTTTATATCGTATGCTGTTTGGTGGATTCGTCAAAGTATTTTGCAAGCACTTGCCAACAATGGTCGCCTTGTTCGCATTCCATCTAACCAATTAAACGTACTTACACGAGTTAAACGCTATTTACACAATTTTACTCAACTCCACGAACGCACCCCTTCTGCAGAAGAAGTTGCAGATGCCCTAAATATCAACACTGAAAAAGTTAATACAATTCTCCTGATGTCGGATAAGCATGCTTCGATTGACGCACCTGTTGTAGAGGACGAAGATATTTGCCTACTCGATCTTATTGCCCGAAACGATGACAATGAAACCGATGCGCACCTGGTTTCTGAATCGCTTTCGCAGGAAATTGAACACGCTCTCAACCTGCTTCCCGAAAAAGAAGCCACCATCATACGACTATACTTTGGGATTCACTCGCCCGAGCTTACATTGGAAGAAATCAGTGCCAAATTACACTTAAGCCGCGAGCGCGTCCGGCAAATCAAAGAAAAAGGGCTTTCTATCCTAAGGTCTGCACAAATCAGCAATATACTTAAGACATATTTATAACTCCTTTC
>Ash_p2__coassemble_3662_pt1 | contig 5699 bp, 3 predicted proteins | sample Ash_p2__metabat2_low_PE_010 | metagenome-assembled genome bin Ash_p2
ATTATAAGAAATGGGATTTGAATTTGTATGCACAGTATGTCAGCGACAGCTACACACGCTATTCACGGACAAAGACCAAACCAATCTGCCATCTGACCTTGGGCCGTCAGTTGGGCACTAAATGGAGGTTGTCTTTGTACCTCGAAAACTTTTTGTTTACCGGCAGAAAAGACTACAAAACTTGGTTTCACAACGACAATTACCAGTCCTTTTCAAGTAGCCGGATGAAAGACCGTGCTCCGGTCATTCGCATCGGTGTAAATTACGTTTTCAGAAACAAGGTACAAGAAAAATGGCGTAACAAAAAGCGTTTCTACGATACGGACAATGAATTGCAAAACATCAAAGCAAATTAATATGATTCGCCGGTTTGGAAGGCTTTCAAGGCCATAAGAAACAGGCAAACCGGAGATGAGATGGCACAAAATAAGGTGGAGTGGTCGTTGCTCAGGGCTGACTTGCATTGTCCCGGCACGACCACTTTGCCATGTATCTTTCATGCTCCAGGCTTGTCCCCAAACATCACCAACACCAAAAACAACAATGAAAACAAAACTGCTTATTGGCACAGCAACACTGCTTGCCCTCGGAATGTGTTTCCCCTCGTGCACTTACCGCTCGTCGACCACGGATTGGCGCTTGGTTTGGGAGGAGAACTTTGAAGGCAATACCTTCGACACCGCCATTTGGTCTAAAATTCCACGCTGGCATCCGGAATGGGCTCGTCACATGTCGGAACGTCGGGAATGCTACGACGTAAAAAACGGGAACTTGATTTTAAGGGGAGTGATGAACCCCGACCGAAGTCAGGATACGGTGCCATTCATTACCGGCGGACTCTACACCAAGTATAAAAAGGCCTTCCATGGTGGCCGCCTCGAAGTGAAAGCCAAATTGGGGGCAGCACGCGGGGCCTGGCCGGCAATCTGGCTCAAGCCTTTTGAAGAGGAAAAATACAAATGGCCCACCGGCGGCGAAATTGATATCATGGAACACCTCAACTACGACTCCATCGTGTATCAAACCGTTCATTCGGTCTATACGCAACATCTCAACATCCGCAACAACCCTCCGCAAGGCGGCACGGCCACCATCAACCCGGACGACTACAACATCTATGGGGTTGAGATGTATCCGGACAGTCTGGTGTTCCTGGTCAATGGACGCCGCACCTTTGCCTATCCCAAAATACAGACGGACAAAGAAGGCCAATTCCCATTCGACAAGCCCTATTACCTGCTTATCGACATGCAACTGCAGGGTGGCTGGGTAGGCCCGGTCGACACCCTGGACTTGCCGGTAGAGATGGCGGTAGACTGGGTGCGCTACTACCAAAAGTAAAAACGGCTGCACCAGCATCATGCCGAACAATCCAAACAAACTCCAAAGAAAGTGTGGCTGCTGTCCCAACTTCCTTTGGAGTTTTCATTTTACCCTGACACACCTTGCCAAGGACGTTTTAAACCACCGCCATCCTCCCCCACTTTATAGCCATGAATTAAGAACAGCCTTTTTCAAGCTAACCTGACTCATACCTTTGCCATGCACATACACACTGCCCGAAGGTGCTACATCCGTTAGCTTCACGCACAGCTACCACTCCAGTTCGAGCGACTCTTCGGTATCATCACCTTCTATTCCTGCGTCATAACCATCACCGTAACCATCGTCGTAACCCTCTACATAATCGGCACGCTTTTTCCCCGTATAGGAGCAATCGTCGTCGTAGGAGCTGTGCCAGCCATAGTGCAAGTTCGAATCCATCTCGCCATCGTCAAACCCCTTTTCGTAGCCTTTGTTGTAGGCCCGCGAAATGGAGGATTCATGCGCGGCGGGCCGAACGGGTTCGGGAGTGGGAGCAGGTTCGGGAGCGGGCTCAACTTGCTGTCCGGAAAGAGAATCGGTAAATGCAGCCTCCTGCGATTGGCAGGGAACATCCGGCTGCCCAACTGCTTCGATAACCGGTTCGAAGGTCGAATCATCCTCCTCCTGACAGCTTTTTATTACAAAAACATCCATCAAGATGTAAAGTCCAACTAAAAATACTCCTGCAAACGCTCCTGCAAGCCATCCTATTATGAGTTTAAAAACTAAAGACTTTTGTTTACTGACCGGAGTTTGCTTGGATGATGCCGTAACAGACTTACGTTTCGTGTGCTGATGGTTATTCTTCATAGATTCTTCGGAGTGTTATTTCACAATGCATTTTTCAGTGGGACATCAACTGCCCGCACAAAGGTATTTTATTTATTTTTATTATTCTATCTCTTGGGCGGAATTTATCAGCAAATGTCCACACCACACAGCCCCCATGCCTTAACTGCTTCTTAAAATCTCTGAAACAAGCGCGTTACAGAGTTGCCGTAATTTTGCAGTCGAAAACAAGACATAACATTCGTAATGCAAATTATCAAGCATTCTCTGGCGATAGCTCTCATCGCTTCGGGATTTCCTATGGGGTTGCAGGCAGACAGCAAGCCTCAAACGAGCGTACCCGAGAACGTAACAGGCAACGTCGATGGTCCGGTATCAACGATTATTAAAGGCAAAGTAATCGATGCAAAGAGCGGTGAACTCATTATCGGTGCACGCATTTCGCTAAAAGGACACAAGGCAATCAGTACGGTTTCGGGACTTGACGGTTCATTCACACTCAACACCAACGGCCAAAGCGGCACGCTGGTATATTCTGTTTTGGGCTATAAAGAAGGGCAATACAACATGAACGGCAAAGTTGCCGATACCGAACTTGTATTGCAACTGGAGCAGCAAAACGTATCGCTCAACGAGGTGGTCATTATGGCTCACAACCCAGGACGCACCGAGGCTGGCGCACGCAGCATGGAGCGTCGGGCCATGAACGTGATGAACGTGATGAGCGCCAAAGCTATTGAACTCTCGCCCGATTTGACCGTGGCCAATGCCCTGGGACGCATATCGGGTATTACACTTGAGCGCAGTGCCAGCGGCGAGGGGCAGTATGCCATTTTGCGCGGCATGGACAAACGCTACAACTATACGCTGGTGAACGGAGTGAAGGTGCCTTCGCCTGACAATAAGAACCGCTTTGTGCCACTCGATATTTTTCCGGCCGAAATGCTCGACCGCTTAGAGGTGAGCAAGTCGCTCACAGCCGATCTGGAGGGCGATGGCATTGGCGGTGCGGTGAACATGGTCATGAAGGATGCACCCGAAGAACGGCAGTTTACAGGCAATTTGGCCATAGGCTACAGTGCCCTCTACTTTGACCGCGACTTTGCCTCGTTCAATACAGCTGGCATACGCAACGATTCGCCCAACGAGGTGCATGGAGTGGACCACAGCGTAACAATGAACGACTTTACGACGGCCAACCTGGCGCTCAAGCAAAAGCAGTTTGTGCCCGACCTCACGCTCGGAATCTCCTACGGCGACCGCTTCTTTAACAAGCGCTTTGGCCTGATGCTGGCTGTCAGTGCACAAAACATTCACCGCGGCAAGGAGAGCCGAATTTATGCCCAGAGCGGTACTACCAACCTTGACGGAACAACCACCATGCGCGACTACTCGGAGGAACAATCGCGCCTGGGTGCCCACCTCAAGCTCGACTTCCTGCCTGCGGGCAACAACCACAAACTGGCCTGGTACAACGGCTACATGTTTTTGCGCAACCAGCAGGTACGCGACACGCACGAAAGCCGCAAGGAGGCCGTACGCATGCGCCTGAACAGACAGGGCATTTTAAGCTCTACACTGATGGGCGAACACGCCTTGCTCGACGACAACGCGCTGCACATCAACTGGCGGGCCGTTTACTCCAAAGCTACCAACCGCACGCCCGACAATGCCGAAATCTTTCTGACCACCGCGAGCACGGGCTTGCAAACCGTAAGCATTAACCCCGGAGCCGTACGCCGCTGGGAGCACAACGACGACGAGGACTGGGCCGGCTATGCCGATATCTCGCACCGCCTGGACCTCACGGCAAACACCACGCTCAAACTGAGTGCGGGCGGCATGTTCCGCGACAAAAAGCGCTCTTCCTTCTTCAACGAATATACCTTTAAACCTACTGCCGAACAGCGCACTCTGGTACGGGGCAAGGACTGGTTTAACTTTAACGAAATAAAATTTATTGCTCCGCGCTTCGGCAACTTGAGCGACCCGCTCAACTACGATGCTACCGAACAGGTGGGAGCGGCCTATGTGATGGGCAAACTCCTGACGGGTAACTGGGAACTGACGGCCGGCCTTCGCGCCGAACATACTGACCAGGGCTACACCCTGCTCTACCCCACCGAGGGGGCCCGCAACCGCGGACACCAAAAGTACTGGGACTGGCTGCCCGACTTTCATGCCAAATTGGGCATTCACCGCAATGCCAATCTGCGATTTTCGTATGCCCGTTCCATCAACCGACCCAGCTTTTTCGAAATTGTGCCCTACAAACTTTTGGGCGAGGACTACAATGAGCGCGGTAACCCCGACATCAAGCACACCGTAGCCGACAACTTCGACCTGCGCTACGAGTGGTTTCCCACGCCGTCGGAGCAAATCATGGCGGGCGTATTCTATAAGCGCCTGGAGAACCCCATTGAGTATGGCATGGAAACCAGCGGACAGGATACGTACTACACGCCGGCTAACTTTGGTACCGCTCACAACATGGGTATCGAAGTGGATGTAACGAAATACTTCCACCGCTTTGGCATCCGCGCCAACTACACTTACACCTACTCGCGCATCCGCACACAAAAGACGATTGAACTGAAGAATCCCGACCCCAACGGCGAAACCACTACCATTACGAAAACGGTGAAACAAACGCGTCCGCTCTTTGGACAGGCAGCGCACGTAGCCAACCTCTCGCTGCTCTACAAGGATGCGGTCAACGGTTGGGATGCACAAATAGCACTCAATTACACGGGTAAACGCCTGTGCATTGTGTCGCGCTTTCTCGACAACGACTCCTGGCAGGACGGCTACACGCAACTTGATGCTTCGGTCGAAAAGAACTTTGGACAATCGGGCTGGAGCTTGTTTGCCAAGGCCAACAACCTGCTCAACCTGCCGGTGGTGCAATACGTCAAACGCAACGTACGCAATGATAAACTGGGGCCCGAGGTGGAACGCCACAAGGGCGGCCTGCTCGAACGCAAGGAGAAGCACGGACAGAGTTTCCTGATTGGCGCACGCTTTAAACTGCGCTAACCGCCCCATTCCACCCAACTTCCGCCCCGGCCTACCCGCGCCCCGGGCACTGATTTACTGCAAACAATTAACTCCAAACGGAGCCGGTAAGCTCCACCCATCAAACACTCATCATTCAAAATGAACAGCAAACATTTCGTGTTGGCTGCCCTCTGCACGGCAGCCGTATCTTTCAGCGCTTGCAGCGACGACGATGAACCCGGCAACCTGCCGCAGCCTCAGCCCACGCCTCCTTCGGGCGAGGTGGTGCTGCAGGGCGACACCGTGAGCGGTGTATGGGCCAAGCACTCGGTTATCAAGGTTAAAGGTCACCACCTGGTAGTGCCCGAGGGCAAGTCGCTCACCATTGAGGCTGGCGTAACGGTAGTGTTCGATGCCGAAGGTGTAGGCACCAGCCATACCCCCATCGAAATGATTGTTGACGGTGCACTTTACAGCCAAGGTACGGCCGAACAGCCGGTACGCTTTACCGTGTCCGAGGATCAGCGCACCGAGGCCAACGCCTTTGC
>Ash_p2__coassemble_4224_pt1 | contig 4734 bp, 4 predicted proteins | sample Ash_p2__metabat2_low_PE_010 | metagenome-assembled genome bin Ash_p2
TATGGTAAATAGTAATCATCCAAACGTTGTGGCGAATTTTTATAACGTGATTCAGAATCGTTGGTCAGTTTTGGTGTTAGGTATGTAGGAGTTACAGGTTTTCTCATGTATCTTATTCGGAGCGCCGAATTCGGAGATGCGTTACCTCAAACAGCTTTTTGCAGAAGAAAAAGTAAAAATATACGGATGAAACGGATAAATCAAAAGATATAAACCCAATGAGTTTATTTTGTAAGCTCGACTTTTGTATTTTCTTTGTATAGCGATATTTTTGTGTCTTTTTGTCCTTGTTGATGTTGCTTAAATTAGAATTTTTGACAAAAAAATAATTCGTTTTCTTTGGCCTCTACTGAAAAAACACCTATCTTCGCCCTCAACAAAACTTATTTACTACCTTAAAACAACACGACATGAAGAAGTATAATTTTGGTGCGGGTCCTTCTATTCTCCCGCAGGAAGTGATGAAGGCAACCTCTGACGCTTGCATCGAGTTCGGAGATATGGGTCTTTCTTTGATGGAAATCAGCCATCGTACAAAGGAATTTCAGGCTGTGATTGATGAGACTCAGGACTTGTTCAAAGAATTGCTCGGTATCCCCGAAGGCTATTCAGTGCTCTTCGTAGGTGGTGGCGCAAGCCTGGAGTTCTGCATGGTTCCCTATAACCTGCTCGAAAAGAAGGCTGCATACCTTAATACCGGTGTATGGGCAAAGAAGGCAATGAAGGAGGCAAAACTCTTTGGTGAAGTTGTTGAAGTTGCTTCCTCAGCCGATGCTAACTACACTTTTATTCCTAAAGATTACGAGATTCCTACTGATGTAGATTATTTCCATATTACAACGAATAATACCATTTATGGTACTGAAATCCGTAAGGATATTGACAGCCCCGTTACGTTGGTTGCCGATATGTCTTCCGATATCTTCTCTCGTCCTATTGACGTGAGCAAGTATGGCCTTATCTATGGTGGTGCTCAGAAGAACCTTTCGATGGCAGGTGTTACCTTTATCATCGTTAAGAATGATTTGCTGGGCCATGTAAGCCGTCAGATTCCTACCATGCTCGACTATCGTACCCATGTAGAGAAGGGCTCAATGTTTAATACACCTCCTGTAGTGCCCATCTTCTGCGCACTCCAGACGCTGAAGTGGATTAAAGCCAATGGCGGCGTGAAGGAAATGGAGCGCCGTGCAATTGAACGTGCCGATATGCTCTATGGCGAAATTGACCGCAACGCTATGTTCCGTGGTACAGTAGCTAAGGAGGACCGTTCACTTATGAACATTTGCTTCGTTATGGCTGATGAGTACAAGGATCTCGAGGCTGAATTCCTTAAGTTTGCTCAAGGCAAGGGTATGCAAGGTATCAAGGGACACCGTTCTGTAGGTGGTTTCCGTGCTTCTTGCTACAACGCAATGCCTATCGAAGGTGTACAGGCTCTGGTGGCTTGTATGCAGGAATTTGAACAGTTGCATAAGCACTAATCATCGACGCTTTGTAGTTCTTCGCTCTGTGTCAGCTCTTTCCGGATATATTTCTTTATTTACTTCTCTCAAAGAAATGTTCGTAAAGTCCTGACATAGAGTTGAAGCGCCATAGGCTTCTTTTATATCTAACCTAATAATCAACCATTTCCCCCACTTGCCTGATTTTTAAGTTGCTTATCCATTGATGTAAGTAAATTTTTAAAAAATATAAAGACAATGGCCGGAGATTATTTACCTTTATCATGAAAGTTCTTATTGCTACCGAAAAACCTTTTGCACCTGTTGCAGTAAAAGGTATCAGTGATATTATAACAAATGCCGGCTACGAAGTAGCTCTTTTGGAGAAGTATACCGACAAGGCCCAGTTGCTCGAGGCTGTAGCTGATGCTAATGCTTTGATTATCCGTTCTGACAAAGTAGATGCAGCGGTAATGGATGCAGCTCCCAACCTTAAAATTGTTGTTCGTGCAGGTGCAGGTTTTGACAACGTTGACCTTGAAGCAGCTACAGCTCATGGCATTGTTGTGATGAATACTCCTGGCCAGAACTCAAATGCAGTTGCTGAATTGGCTCTTGGTTTGCTCGTTTTCGGTGTGCGTAACTTCTATAACGGAACTTCAGGTACTGAACTCATGGGTAAGAAACTCGGTATCCATGCTTTCGGTAATGTTGGCCGTAACGTAGCTCGCGTAGCTAAGGGCTTTGGTATGGAAATCTGCGCTTACGATGCTTATTGTCCTAAGGAAGCTATCGAATCGGCAGGTGTTAAGGCTTTGGATTCAGTTGAGGAACTCTACAAGGCAAGCGATGTGATTTCGCTTCATATTCCTGCAACAGACGAAACCAAGAACTCCATTAACTACGCCCTTTTGAACACGATGCCTAAGGGTGCCATCCTTCTTAATACTGCTCGTAAGGAAGTAATCAACGAAGAGGAACTGATTAAGTTGATGCAAGATCGTCCCGACTTTAAGTACATTACCGATGTAATGCCCGCTAACCACGAGAAGTTTATGGAACTCTTCCCCGGAAGATATTTTGCAACTCCCAAAAAGATGGGTGCGCAGACCAAGGAGGCTAATGTCAATGCCGGCCTTGCTGCAGCTAATCAGATTGTAGCCTACTTCAAGGATGGTGTAACCAAGTTCCAAGTTAATAAGTAAAGATTATGCCCATTATAAAGCCTTTCCGCGGATTGCGTCCGCCCACCAACCTTGTAGAACGTGTAGAGAGCCGTCCTTACGACGTACTCGATTCAGAGGAAGCTCGCGTTGAAGCCGGTGACAACGAAATGTCGTTGTACCATATTATTAAGCCAGAAATCAATTTCCCCGAAGGCACTTCGGAATACGATCCCCGCGTTTATGAAAGCGGTGCTGAGCAGTTCCGTAAGTTCCAGGAAGAGGGATGGTTAGTACCCGACGAGCAAGATTGCTATTACCTCTATGCCCAAACTATGAATGGCCATACTCAGTATGGTTGGGTAGTATGTGCAAGTGTGCAAGACTATATGCAGGGCGTTATCAAAAAGCATGAATTGACCCGTGCTGATAAGGAAGAAGACCGCATGAAGCACGTGCGTGCTACCAGTGCACACATTGAGCCGGTGTTCCTGGCTTACCATCCGCGTCCTGAATTGCTTGCATTGCGTCAGAAGTATGCAGCCACTGAGCCAGTATACGATTTTATTGCTCCTATTGATGGTTTCCGCCACCAGCTTTGGGTCGTTACGGACAAGGCTGACCAGGAGGTAGTAACCAAGGAGTTTGCTCAGATGGATAGCCTTTATATTGCCGATGGTCATCACCGCTCGGCTGCTGCTGCTCTTGTTGGTCACGAGCGTGCACAGCAGTGCAATTCGGATGGTACAGAGGAATTCAACTATTACATGGCAGTTTGCTTCCCCGCAGACGAGTTGACCATTCTCGATTATAACCGCGTTGTCAAGGACTTGAATGGCATGACTCCCGAGCAATTCCTTGCAGCACTCGAGAAGAATTTTACAGTTGAGGCTAAGGGTGCAGAACCCTATCATCCAGCTCATGCACATGAGTTTGCACTCTATCTTGGTGGTGTATGGTATGCCCTCAATGCCCGCCCCGGAACTTTCAACCCCGAAGATCCTATCGGTGTGCTTGATGTAGATATTTCTTCGCGACTCATCCTCGACGAATTGCTTAATATCAAGGATTTGCGTAAAGACAAGCGCATCGACTTTGTTGGTGGTTTGCGCGGACTTGAAGAACTGCAACGTCGTGTAGATAGTGGCGAAATGCAGATGGCTTTGGCTCTTTACCCTGTAAGCATGCAGCAAATTATGGATATTGCTGATAGCGGAAAGATTATGCCGCCTAAGGCTACTTGGTTTGAACCTAAGCTTCGCAGCGGTCTTGTAGTACATAAGTTCTGATTTTTAACATTGCTGTGGCGCCGTTGGCTTCGTTGATGAGGCTGACGGCGCTTTTTATTGTCGGTTTGCTAATGTAATGAGTTTTTGTGAATACGATTGGCCTTAGGTGTTCAGTTGGTAATTAGTAGGAATAAGCATCTTGCCCAACTTGAACGCTTTGAGGATAATTTGGTCTTTTTTTAGAGGCTTTTCGTTCCTGAAACTACTGATTATGAATTCTGCGTATGGTGCTGAGAAATTTGTTGTATCGAAGTAAACCGGAAGAAGTGTATAACTTTGTGGCGAATTGTCTCAATTTAAGCAAAGGTACTACCACGTTCAAAACAAAATAGTATTAATTCAAGCATGCGTTTAAATTAAGGGAATTTTGTAAAATCTGTTATATCTGCGCATTCTCTTTTTTAAATTGAAGTCATCTAAACTAATGAATGCTTAACATTTTCTTAGGAGCAGAACGACAAAAACGATGTAGTTCCACGCTTCCCAACTTGTCAATGTTGTGTCATGTCTGACAAGTACACTGCGAAAAGAGGGCTTTAACCGGAAGCATATGCCATTGGATACCCGTCTTCAGTTTGTATAGGATTCCATTTATCACTTCAGTTATGTCAGCTTTGCAGGTAAATCCACGTTTTGCCACTGACAGATAGGGGAGAATTTCCAAAATTAATGTATCTTTGCTGAGTACTTGGTACATATGGGAGATTTGTAACTTATTGTTTGTGGTAAAACAAAGATACAAAAATCTCCCATTTTATATTTTCTCAATAAGTTTAGATGACTTCGATAAAAACAAAAAAAGGAAGTAAAGCTAAGGTAGAAATAACTACCTTAGCA
>Ash_p2__coassemble_6046_pt1 | contig 3071 bp, 6 predicted proteins | sample Ash_p2__metabat2_low_PE_010 | metagenome-assembled genome bin Ash_p2
ATATATACAACCTCTTATTGTATTAATTTACTTGATTTAATTCCGCCAACGGGTACGAAATAGACTTTTGCCGTTAAAGCGAAGATGGGGATGCACGAGGATGGATAAATTGAGTGCAAGGATACTGGTTAACGTCGGCGTTTAGCTAGCATCATGAGGTGTACTGCTACCAGCGCAGCTGTTTCGGTACGTAGCCGACTTTCGCCCAAGCTGATAGGTACGAATCCTGCGGCAATGGCTTTACGCACTTCGTCGATGCTAAAATCACCTTCAGGTCCAATTAATACCAGCGTGTCGTCTTCGGCTTTAACCAGGTCGCCTAAAAAGTTGGCTGCCGAAAGGTGCAATTCCTGGCGGGATGTATCGGTGGGTGACGTTTGGTCTGGTTTACTTTCATCCACCTCTTCCGGATTGTAGCAATGTGCAATAAATCGTTGACCGCAGAAGGGCTGTGCTATAAATTGGTCAAAGGGGGTCAGTTCTTCTACAATGGGTTTGAATGCCTTGTGGCTTTGCTTCATGGCTGCCACTACAATTTTTTCTAAACGTTCGGTTTTTACCACCTTGCGTTCAGAGTTGCAGCATTTTAGGAGTGATAGCCGGTCAAAGCCTATTTCTGTTGCTTTTTCGGCCAGCCATTCCATACGGTCCATGTTCTTGGTCGGTGCAACCGCCAGGTGTATGTTCCCGTACCAAAGTTTGGTATCGTTCCATTGGTTGAGTATGTTAAATTGGCAGTGCTTAGGTGTGGCCAGCGTGATTTCTGCTTCGTAAAAGCGTCCTTTGCCATCGGTCAGAGTTAAGGTATCGCCTTCTTTCATACGTAGTACACGTACGGCATGTCCGGCCTCTTCGCCAGGTAACTCTATTGTTCCCGGGTTCATGTCTGGAACGTAGAATATGTGAGTCTCTTTCATGGCGTTATGCTTCTTCGGGAGTGTGGTTGTCAGATTTTCGTTTGTTCAGTTCGTCGCGCAGGATGCTTGCAAGCTCAAAGTTATCGTCGGCAACGGCCGACTGTAAAACCTCTTCAAGCAGGTTGCGCGTCATGGCCGTCAGTGGCAGGGCCATGCTTTGGTCGGTTTGTGGCATATGGTTTTGCCGACTGAAAAGTTGCTCTTCAATCCAAATTGAAGTATGGGTTTCGAGGGCTGCAACTGCAGCTTCGGCTGCCGAAACGTTTACCGATACTACCTCCATGCTGCTTGTCTTAAAGTCGAGCAAGGCCTGCGTTTGTCCATTGTTGGGTTGCAGCAGCCGGATGCCGATAAGTTTCATTGCCAGTCGTCCTGCCAATTTGTTCATGAGTCGCGAGCAGGTATAGTCGTGATTGTCCAGGGCAGCCGATACCATGTTGTATGCTTCTTGGGATATGAGCACGGGGTAAAACCTTCCGTTCGGCTTTTCGCGCAGAACCAGGATGTAGGCATCGCGAAAATCTCGGCCTCGGGTGAGTCCTTCAATTGTAAGTTCTATCGAGTTGTCGTACATATGCTTGTTCATTTGTTTGTGGGCCGTTCGTAACATCTGCTGACCGGTCTCCGGTACCAGTTAGGATACGCAAAGGTAATGTAAAGCGAAGGCATACCGAAGAAAAACGGCAGATTTCTTTGCTCCGGGGCTTGCTTTGATTGGTACTCCCGGCTGTTGCTGCCTGTATGCAACGGGTTGCGTGCTTGGGGGTAGGGCCGGTGGTATGGCCCGTTCTATTTGTATGATATTAAACAGGAGTAGCTTTTGCACAAAAGCCATTAACCGGTGCTTTATTCGTGTAGGGGAGACGAGGTTCCCGACCTGCGGGAAATTATGAACGCGGAAATTCGGGCGCTGACCGGAGGCGACATCACCAAGCTCGAGGCGGTTCTGAGCGCCGATACACTCGACGCACTCACCGAACTCAACGCGAAGGCACGCGAGGCACGCGAAATTGAAAAACTTAACAAGCACTGACCAACTTATGCAACATCATACACTTACTCCCTACATGGCCCGAATCACGGCTGAAAATGCCCTGTGTCGGGAGCACGGGTTCCGCCATACCACTTGCAGCGGCATTAATTATCTGGAGGGTATGCTGGCCGACTTTCGCCGGACGGCTAACTTTGTCTGCACGGCCGACACGAGCCAGTGCACGACCTTTGAGCGGGGCGGTGGCTGGTACGAGCGAAGGGTGTATACCGTGTTCATCCTTTCGCGTTATACCTTCGGTGATGCCGACAGCTACGCGCGGGCCATGAATCTCTGCCGCGAGGTGTACCGCCAATTCCAAACGCGCTTTGTGCGCGATCGCGAGGCGGCCGATGGCTCGATGCTCTATCTCGACGTGGCCGACATCCGCTCCAACGAGCTGGGCGGAAACTTCCTGAACGGCTGTACCGGCCTGTACTTCATGCTCACCATGGAGCGCCCGGTGGACCTTTGTTTCTCGCCGTCGGAATGGACGGGTCGGTAATTAGTTAAAATTATATGGCTACGAACGAACCGAACATTACCGAACGCACTGAGGCCGAGTTCCGGCAGTATGCGGACGCGTGGACGGCCAAGATGATCGAAATCTGGCAGGACCGCCTCGACCTGATGGCGGTGCACGATACCGGGGCCTTGCGGCGGTCGGTCGTGCAGGACAATGTGCACATCGACGGCTTGAGTATGGAGGTTTCCTTCAGTTTTTTGCAGTATGGCGTGTATGTCGACCGGGGCACGGGTCGTGGGGTCCGCAACGGCAACCGCAAGGCTCGCCCGTGGTTCTCGCGATCTTGGTATATCTCGTCCGAGGTGCTCAAAGAACACATGGCGCAAGTACTGGGCAACCGCTTCGTGGCTGCCTTCTGGGCACTGGTGCGATAGCCGGACACCAAGCCTGCAGCAAATGGCCGGCAAACAGAAATCACTAACACCGACATCCCATGCACAACCGCACCCGGAAAGAAGTAATCAAACATATTTTGCGCATCGTGCGCCCCATGCCGCTCGGCTTGCACCTACGCCTTTATGCCGCCTATATGTTAGCACTGCGCTAAACTTTCCTAAACCTTTGTGTAATAGTGTACAATAGCTTGTACCAATAACAA
>Ash_p2__coassemble_6768_pt1 | contig 2715 bp, 1 predicted proteins | sample Ash_p2__metabat2_low_PE_010 | metagenome-assembled genome bin Ash_p2
CTTAGCTTTACTTCCTTTTTTTGTTTTTATCGAAAAACGTTTAGGACAACATTGGCCAACTATACAAGAACTCCTGCTACTTGATGCTCGCAAGCATAGGATTTGCGAGCACGAAGAATGCATCCGTTCATGTAAACACACATATCCGAACTTGAAGAAAAACTGGCAAGGAAGTCTTTTGAACTTAAAACACCTAAAGCGTATGCATTTCGACCGTTCTTCTGAAAAACTCCCAGACCATTCTGGACAGAACAACCTTTTACGCCTAACTTTAACCTCGAATTTATGATATCCGGTAAAGAGTTTCAAGGCCATCATTTTGTTGATTTTAATAGTTGAAAAGCCCGTTTTTGACGTTACTTATACAAATACGGTATATCAAGTCCAAAAGCTATTACACTCATTTAGAGTAAGTTTACCAGAATTACTTTTCAAGTTGTATAATCTCGTCTCTGAGTTGTGCAGCCAAAATAAAATCGAATTTAGAAGCAGCTTCTTTCATTTCCTTTTTAAGCCGCTCTATACGTTCTTGCTTGCACTCACAAGATTGTACAGCATTATAAATAGTCTCCTCTTCGGCTACCATGCCCATTTTAGCATTACGACTCACGTCTCCATAAACTCCAGCACTATACCCATCTGGCGTAATTTGCCTCTCCACATCACCCTTACGCTTGCGGGCAACCAGTTCATTGGTATCCAATGCCTTTACAATTTGCCGAGGCACTATGTGATGCGCCTCATTATAAGCCAACTGCTTGGCACGCCGCCGCTCCGTTTCATCAATAGTTTGTTGCATAGACTGCGTTATTTCCTTCGCATACATGATAACTCTTCCGTTCACATTACGTGCTGCACGTCCGGCTGTTTGTGTCAGCGATCGCGCTGAACGTAAAAATCCCTCTTTATCAGCATCCAATATTGCAACAAGCGCCACTTCTGGCAAATCAAGCCCCTCACGCAACAGATTCACACCCACCAGCACATCGTAAATACCTCGACGCAAGTCTTCCATAATCTGTACCCTCTCTAAAGTATCAATATCGCTATGTATATAAGCCGTATTCACTCCATTTTTAATAAGATAAGCAGAGAGTTCTTCAGCCATACGCTTAGTAAGCGTTGTAACTAGTATACGCTCACTGTGGGTTTTAGCCTTATGTATTTCTTCCATTAAATCATCAACCGGATAATCCGTGTCGCGTACCTCTATTGGTGGATCAAGCAAACCCGTAGGTCGAATCACCTGATCAACAATTACACCCTCACTCTCAGCCAATTCATACTCAGCAGGCGTAGCGCTAATATAAATAACTTGCCTGGCTAATCCATGGAATTCATCAAAGGTAAGAGGCCGGTTATCCATTGCAGCCGGCAACCTAAATCCATAATTAACCAACGACTCTTTGCGCGACCGGTCGCCTCCATACATGGCCCGTATTTGCGGAATCGTGACATGACTCTCGTCAATCACAATCAAAAAGTCATCGGGAAAGAAATCAAGCAAACAGAAAGGCCTTGTACCGGGTTCACGTCCATCAAAATATCGAGAATAGTTCTCAATACCCGAGCAATGCCCTAATTCACGAATCATCTCGATATCATACTCTACTCTTTCCTTTAAACGCTTAGCCTCAAGCGTTTTTCCCTCCTCCTCAAAAAAACGAATTTGGGCAACAAGATCATCTTGTATTTTTCGGATAGCTAATTCTTGTGTATCTTTTGAAGTCATGAATAAGTTTGCCGGATAAATTTTATACTCTTCGTAAGTATTTAACCTTGTTCCATTCAAGGCATCCACCTCTTCTATGCTATCAATCTCATCGTCCCAAAAACAAACACGAATCAACTCGTCTGCATAAGCCAGATAAACATCCACCGTATCGCCCTTAACCCGGAAATTCCCAGCCTTTGGAGCTACATCATTACGCGTATAGAGACAATCAACCAATTTTGAAAGAAAAGCGTTGATAGACAAGGTTTTACCAACCTTTACTTCTATCAGATTCTCGTAAAATGCAGCCGGATTTCCCATGCCATAAATACACGAAACAGAGGATACCACAATTACATCATTCCTGCCTGAAAGTAACGAAGAAGTTGCAGCCAAGCGTAATTTGTCAATATCCTCATTAATAGCCAAATCCTTCTCGATATAAGTATCGGTAGAGGCTATGTAAGCCTCGGGTTGATAATAGTCATAGTAAGATACATAATACTCCACCGCATTTTCAGGAAAAAATCCTTTCATTTCAGTATACAACTGAGCTGCCAAAGTTTTGTTATGGCTCAACACTAAAGTCGGCTTATTCAGTTGGGATATGACATTTGCTACAGTAAAGGTCTTACCCGATCCGGTAACACCAAGCAATACCTGCGCAGGAGTCCCGCTAAGAGCCCCCTCCGTCAGTTGGCGTATAGCTTCGGGCTGATCGCCAGTAGGTTTATAGTCTGCGTGCAGTTTAAATTGCTTCATCATTTTGCAAAGATAGTGAAAGGGAAGCGCTGAGGCAAACGAAAACGATGTTTTCAAACGTAGAATAATCGAACTACACTTAATACTATCCCAAAGCACATAAAATCCCCTAGGATAACTACACAAATAGAATAAGACCCGTTGGAGGAATTAAATCAAGTAAATTAATACAATAAGAGGTTGCATATATCGCTGATTTTCAATAACTTAGCAATGGCTAAAAAGTTAAGTTATCATCA
>Ash_p2__coassemble_9795_pt1 | contig 1959 bp, 2 predicted proteins | sample Ash_p2__metabat2_low_PE_010 | metagenome-assembled genome bin Ash_p2
ATATATACAACCTCTTATTGTATTAATTTACTTGATTTAATTCCGCCAACGGGTTTGCCTATATTTTACTATGTTCGTGATATTCACCCCCAATTTAGAACAGAATCCACATTGTTTTTGAGAATTTGTACTTATCCCTCTTTTATAAGGGCAAGCATAGTATCGGGGAATTCTTAATTCTCGATAAACTCCTTGTTTATTGCTTCATGAGCAGCAAGTATTCTGACATCATTCATGATTTGATTTCTTTTCTTCATTTTCAAAATTGAAAACCTATCCTTAGTCCAATATTGTTTTCTTCATAAGTTGGATTAACTCCATAAGCGAAAGCTACAAAAAAGGCATAATCCCTGGCAATCTGAATAGAGATACCCAAACTAGGACTGATATAAAAACCACCATTAAGGGCATCGAATCCCAATTTCATTTCACCCCAAGGATTGGCACGCATTTCCTTTTTTACAAAGTAACTTTTAAAGTCGGCATATACTGGGAACATTTCATTTTCATATCCTATACCACCACCTATAAAAAATAGCTTATTAAACTGCATTCCGTGTGTAGTGAAAAGCCCCAATCCGGATCCCCCACAAGAAATATCTCCATTTAAGCCAAACTCAACGTTTCCTTTATAGCCTCTAGCTCTGTATATACTTGATTGAGCATGAACAGCTATGGAACATACTGCTAATAGTGTTGAAATAAATATTGTTCTCATTTTTTACTTATTAAAGTTTCCCATCCCCAATAAAGAAGGTGAGAAGTAGCAGTATTTCATATTTTATTCGCAAATCAGTGATGTAAACAACTGACTTACAATAAAAAATAAGAATACTAGTACAGATGCAAAAATAAGCAAATTAAACAAACTTACCAAAATCTTATCTGTTAAAGAACAAACTCAAGAACAACTTTTAGGCGTTATGCAGGTATGGAACATCGGTTAAATCGTTCGGAATCTCAAGTTCGAGAAAGTTCATAGCAATACTTTAACCTCCCACTTCATTACGCTCCTCATCGTGCGCGTGTTGGGAGAAGACGATTACAGATGCCACTTCCAATCATTTTCATAGATTTTGCACTGTGTCAAAGAACACGTTGTATCGTGCGATTTTGAAAGCCCGCATCAACTGGAGAACGTTTCTTACCAAGATTACCCATCACTTCCATACCATCCTGAATGATACTACCTTTCAGAAGAGTGGCATTCGAATCGAAGGTGTCAGCAAGGTGTTCGACCACGTCACCCACAGCTTCATTTATGGAATGAAATGCTTGAACTTAGCTCTCGCTGAAAGCAAGCATTATTCAGATAGCTGATATAAATGGTAGGATTTTTCAATAAACTATCAGTAAAACTACTTCACAATGAAGTATATCTCTTTTATATCATTGCCTACACGCATATATTTATTGGATGTACCATAAAGTACTCTGGTATTTATTCCCATACCATACGATTTTCCGGACTCCAAAGGTACACAGACTTTCAGAACAAAAGTAGTGTCATTCTCGAACTTGGAAATATCATCAGGGCTAAGTTTATATTTCCGAAGGGCTCTTCTTGAATCAGGCCAAATTGAATGATGGTCAGGCAATAACTCAGTAGCATATACATTGAGCATAGGTTCTGAGAATACTATTTTAATTTCATCTATATTACCCTCAACCACAGAACCTATAGCCGGTGTAACAGACACAATATAAGGACGTTTGGCTATGGAATCAATCCTATCAGTAATAGCGTACATGTGCTCAATAAAAAGAGGCATGAATTCCTTGATGGTGGGATACTGCTTTCTATTGTCAGTAAACCGCTTCATAAACTTCATGGTTTCGTCAATCCATACATATCCTTCATATCCACCTGTTTCCACTACATGCGATATCAAGTACTCGCTCAAATGCAACTCCTGCATGTAGACAATGGTCATAACGGTGTTAAAGAACTCGTTGCCT
>Ash_p2__coassemble_12643_pt1 | contig 1595 bp, 2 predicted proteins | sample Ash_p2__metabat2_low_PE_010 | metagenome-assembled genome bin Ash_p2
TACAAAAATCTCCCATTTTATATTTTCTCAATAAGTTTAGATGACTTCATAGTGTATATCTTCATATGGCTTAGTAATAATCATGTTCTTAAAGTGCCTGTATGCGCTTTTGGGGGACACTTTCATTTGCTTTAGAAGAAAACAGAAATTTTGAACGTTATCGTGATATCCAAACCCATTCTCCATAATTTTCTTTTCGTGTACAACATTCCCTCCTAAACTTCGTACGAAGCTTCGGTAGGATTTGCGTGCACAGAATTGATTTATCAGTTCCATTGAATTAGTCAATTCAGCCGTTTTAATTTGCTACGTCTTTCCACCCGATAGCTTGAGCGTGCTTGATTTCATGCCACAAACTCTCAAGGGCATATTCCTGATTAAAAGTCAATACGGTGTTGCCTTTGTTCTTGGCAATATTAGCAAAAGCATCCTTTAATTCCTTCAGCGGGTTAAATGTTTGATTGTTACCTACTTTGAAATCTTGGTTAGAAATATTCAATGCGTTTGTACCATTAGCCCTATCATTAGCCATAAATCCCTTTCCGGTATTTATTATCCTTACATCTTTAAGACCACCTCTGAATAAATCAGGATTCACCCTTTCAACTTCCTTGATGGTGTCTATAACCTCTTGGTCTGAAACCGCCGGAAGTCCTTTAATTTTTATTTTTGAACTCTTTAGGCTTACGTTCGTTTCGTTATAAACTTTCTTGTCGATGGCATCTAACACACTTTGTCTCCATTGTGTAGGAATGTAATCAACATTATCCCTCACGAAGTAAGGCAGCGACTTTGCGCCCTTGATGCGTTCTCCATTCTTGTCTACCCACTCTTTGAACCCCTCCGGCACCTCCTTCACCTCGTTCTCGCTTCCCTCCGCAGGCTCCTCCCCGTTAAGTATCCGATCGTTGTCCTTTGCCAGTTCCTCATCTGTTTTGAGAATACTCACAGCGTAGCAGCGGCAGTGTGGATGCCAGCCGGTAAACTTGAAGGTTTTCGGGTAGCGCCCCTTCAGCTCATCGCAAATGTCATGAAGCGGACGCACCGCATTGGCCTTGGGCGTGCCGTCTGCGCGAAGCTGCTTAGGGTCGTCGGTCGTTTCGCCAGGCTGGAGCCGGATGGTATGGTTGTTCGAAAGGCAGATTTCGATGCCAACCACAAAATCCATCTGCTGCCAGCGCAGGTGGTCGGCAGTGCGGTAGGCGATGTTCGTTTCGGTTGCAGCCAGGCGGCGGGCATTCATGTACGACGAACGGTACACCCCTCGCCCAGGGTGGAAAGCCTTTGCTTTCTCGGACAGCTGAAGCAGCCCTTGTTCGTCGCGCACACGGCGGAAGAGTTTGTCGGGGTGCACCAGCCACTGCTTCAGTTCCTGCGTCCTGTCGACGGCCGCCATACCGTTACGTATGCCCACATCGTGTCCATGCACTGTCCACCCCGTTTACGATGGCCACCTCGTTGGTGTTACCGCTCACACCGGTAATAGTTGCAAACGAGGCTAACAGTTCCTCAAATTCCACACCAAGCGTTGCAGCGATATCGGTAACGGCGGGCAGCGCTCCCGCCAATTGTTCGAAGGAGGTCACGCCGTTTTT